>Ga0302325_10035576_pt1 | contig 10171 bp, 11 predicted proteins | sample Palsa_T0_2_FD_201948 | JGI IMG/M metagenome (GOLD analysis project Ga0302325, IMG submission 201948) | Peat permafrost microbial communities from Stordalen Mire near Abisko, Sweden - Palsa_T0_2 | ecosystem: Environmental > Terrestrial > Soil > Palsa > Peat permafrost | place: Sweden: Abisko... | reverse complement strand
AGTTTCCGGCAAAGGAGAGGGCAATTGTCATGAAGCTACTGAAAGGTTCTATGATGCGCAAACAATTCGTGTCTCTCGAAAATTCTACTGAAAATCCCACCGAAAAGTCCGGCAAGCGAGTTGTGGCGGTATCAAGGGGACTGAAAGGACCAGGAAGTTCACCTCGACTTCTCAAGCAGCTTGCAAGGAGAGTGGCTCTCACATCGATACCTATTCAGAGAGCTCAAGGCCCCATATCCGCTAAGGCAGGGACAACCGAACATGAGATTAAGACCATAGAGGCGAGCGAACTTGAGCTCATACCCATTGACAAGGAACCACTCGAGGTTCCAAACTTAGCCTATGGCCTGGAAAGAGTTCTGTTCAATCCGGGCGTATATCACCTCCAAGATCCCCGATCTCGAGTCTTCAATTTCGATCCTTACTTGCAGACCATCATGCCTGTCAGTGAATTCGACTTCAACGCACTGAAGCAGTATATCACTTCCTCTCGCGACAAGACGCTTCTCTCAAAGGCCAAGAAAGAGGAGAAGAAATATACTGGATCAACCTCCAGCATGACTTCTGCTCTAGGGCATTTCCATTTCTTACTATCCCAGTGGCGCCCGATTACTACTGGCAATCTCTCACAAATGTTCCCTGTTGAATACAACACATTTACCGCCTTGCAACGTGGTCCAGTCGCAGTGTTCTTGCGCTGGAGAGATGGGACTTATGCCATCGATGCCGACAAGCAGTACGACAATTCTAACATCTTGATGATGCTTGGAAAGTCTATGGAAAAACTACTTACTCTATCAACCGATGATTTTGAGAAATATCGTAAGGCGAACTCGGACCAGATCTCGGAGGAGCAGCGGAATGAAGCCGAGCCATTTCACTACACGACTATGGGAGACTTTCTGATGAGATCTCAATTAGATGCACATGATCCGAGACTACCTGGTACCGGCATGTTCGATCTCAAAACAAGAGCAGTTGTTTCTGTTCGAATGGATACTTCTGCGTTCGAAGAGGGAAGAGGCTATCAGATCCGTGGCCGCCATGGTGAATGGGAATCATTCGAGAGGGAGTACTACGATATGATCCGATCTGCTTTTTTGAAGTATTCGCTACAAGTCAGAATGGGTCGTATGGACGGTATTTTTGTCGCCTTCCACAATACGGAACGAATTTTTGGCTTTCAGTACATCAGCCTTCCTGAAATGGACTACGCACTGCACGGTACGGATAACACTGCAATTGGTGATTCTGAGTTCAAGTTGAGCTTGGAATTACTGAATCGTGTTCTTGATCGAGCTACTGCGAAGTTTCCAAAGCAGACACTTCGTCTACACTTCGAGACGAGGGATGGTGTGACGCCTTTTATGTACGTTTTCGCTGAGCCTGTCGAAGAAAAGGTAGTCGAGAAGATCCAGGCAACCAACAAACAAAAAATTGAGGAGTTTGAGAGAGAGGTCCTCGGAATCAGCACTGAGAAGTTGACCGCCGAGCAAAGGGAAGCCGAATGGGCCAGGCTTCGTGCAAAGGTCGAAGAGAGGTTACAACAGGATGAACTCGGGATTGAGACTGCTGCCCACGATGCGGAATTAGAGACCGGAGCGGATTTGGACGAAGTATCCGTGGAAGAGCAGCAAAAGGCGGATGAAATACTAGCTGCGATGACGGTTGAAGATGGGGAAGAAGATGAGCAAAATGACGAGGTTGAGGATCAGCCAATTAAGGAATTAGAGAATGACGAGGAAGGCCTTGAAGGGGAAGAGATGCACGACGAAGAAAGCGATGAGACTGCGCTTGAAGATGGCGACAATATCCTGGAAGATAGCACGCTTGATGAGCATTCTATTTTTGAGGAGACGATTGCAGATGATGCGGAGGAGCCGGATGAAAGCCTCGAAAAGCATGATGTCAACGAGCACGGCACAGAGGAAGAACACCTGTCAGATGATGTCGAAGAGATGGAAGATTCAGCAAGCCTCGAAGAACAGGATCTCGAGGAGCAAGTCTCAACTGAAGACATTGTAGCTCAAGATCTCGAGGAAGCGGAACGCCTCGAAGCTCCAGACGAAGACGAGTCTAGCATGGATGAAGAGGACAATGAAGCCGAGCCCGAATCACACGAATCTGAAGGTGACACCTCCAAGCTCATTGAAGGCGAAGAGCTTCCCCAAGCCGACACTTTGGCAGCACTAAACTCAGCTAGAGGAAAACGCTACATCGATCTTATCGAAAAGGGGGACATCAAAGCTGATGGCACCTTAAAAGGCTCCACGATCAAAGAAGCTGTAATGTCAGGGACAGCTAAAAAAAAGGCCATTGCCCGTGAAGAACATGCTACAGCTGAGACCCCCGATACCGAACCCGACCTGAAGCCTCTCCTCGCCATGACGCTGGTGATCCGCAATAAAGTCAATAACAGCTACGTCGAGCGGCCGGAAGATCTCGGGGACCACGACAAATGGGAGGTCGAGTACGCCCTATCTGAGATTTCCTCGCTCGGGAGTGCGCACAACCTCTACGAGATGACGAAGGCGAGGCGGCAAAGAACGCTGACCAGATCTCTGGATCTGTCGAAGGAAAATACGTGGAATGATCGTTTCATCGCGAGTATCAAGAAGATGAACGAGAAGGGCAGGCTGTGGAGGGAGAAGGAGGATAAGATTGAGAAGAAGTTGCCAGTCAAGACCCTGGAGATTAAGGAGGGAAAGAAAATGAAGGTTAAGGATAGGGATGTTTGGCATCAAGGGAAGAATGATGAGTAGAGGTTCCATGGTAAATGCATTAGGTTTGGGTGTACAAATACTGGGTATATCGGCATTATATATTTGTAGAAACAGGGCGGCCGGGATTGATGGTGTGCAGGATAAAGGTGTGTCACAAGAAAATGTACAATAATATTCATCACTCCAAATTTTGATGATAGACTGCCCACCTGTTCTCAGATATATATATGATTATTATTTGTGAGATGCACCTGCAGTTCATTCAATGCTTCACTTCGGGTCATTCTCGCCTAGCGACAGCCGCCAAAAAAAACCCTTCTTAACAGCAAAAACCAACTGTCCGCAAACACGAACACCAAAAAATATTCCAAAGAGCAAAAGAATAACATTCTGCACCCTCCGGGAATCGAACCCGGGGCCAGCGCACTCACTCTCATGGGAAGCGCTGATTTTACCACTAAACCACTGTGAAGAGTATTAGAAATGGAGGTTGAGAAGGAGTTACAGGAAAACGTACAGAGTGCTGATTTGTCGAAAGCAATAGTTCAAATTCCCGCTATTTTGGCTTATAAAAGCTATTATTGAAACGCCCCCCACCTTCAAACGGAAAGGCGCTACGCTGATCTCTATTGGATAAGGCTTATTGAGAGCAGGTCGAAGGAAAAAGAGGTATAAACTGAAAAAAAAAGCTTTATAACCATCAGAAGGAAAGGTGGGGGCACTTGAAGTTCTAGGAAGCTCTATAGTAATAATAATATGTTCTCTTCTTTGTGGTGTGCCGCATGGCGAGCTGCATCAGCCTCGCCAACCAAGATTTCGCCAGCCTTTTGATCTTCTTCCCAAGTGTCATCTCATCTCAGCAACACCTCCCTATTACCACGCACCTCCAAAATGTCCGCAAAAATCGAGAAAATCATAGTGCGCCTGCAACAAAAGTGATTCTCCCTCGCCTCTTCCAATCCCGCACTAACATCTCGTCTCCCAGAATCACAGAAGGCCAATACTACGAAGCCCAGCAACAAACCCGCGTCGTCGCTGCCCGCTACATTAAGTCCAAAACCTGGGACGCCGCAGTCGACATCCTGTTCTCGGTCTCACAATCGCTCTTGAAGGCGGGCCAGGGCGGCTCGGGAGGCGATCTCGGCATCTTTTTGATCGACGTGTATAGACAGGCGGAGTTGAAGCCTGATGCGGGGAATAAGGGAAAACTGTTGGTCCTCCTGAGGCTTTTTGATGCCGAGGAGCCTACGAGGAAGACATTCATTGGAGAGATGATTGGGTATGTACTTTTCTGTCGTTGTAGGGAAAGGAATTGGGCTGAAATGGAATTAGATGGTCTTCCAAGTGCGGTGATTATCCAGCGGGGGAGCCCGAGTTGCACCATGTTGCTGGATCTCTGTACGCAGAAGAGCACGACGCATATGAAGCTGAACGACACCTTACACTTGGTACGAAAGACTCCCCAGAGGTCTTTGCGAAGTTGGAATACGAGTGGTATACTCAAGACGACTCGCACACTGCTGCGTTATACGCTGCGAGAGCGGTTTTCCCATATCTACTTGTGGGCAATTTGAGAGATGCGAGGAGGTCATTGAGGTTGTTTACGAGTCGATTGACGGAGGCGAATGCGGGGTTGGCGGTGCAGGATGTGAGCAGTTCTTCTTCGGATATCAAGATCTATCCTAGCTTGCCTTTGCTCAATTTCTTGGGCTTGCTACTACTGGCTGTGCAGAAAGGGACTGCGGATCTCTTCAGGCAATTGACCAAGAAGTATGCGGAACATATCAAGGAAGTAGGGATTTGGGACGAAGCATTGACCTCGGTGGGCGAGATGTACTTTGGGATCCAGAGACCGAGACAAGGAAATCCGCTGCTAGATATGATGGGAAGTATGTTTGGAGGTGGAATGGGCGGTGCGCCTGCGAAGCAACAACCAAAACGTGTGGGTGCTTCTGCTCCAGTCGCTGAAGGTCTAGACTAGACTCAATTGTATACTACCAACCTTTTCCGTAACGCCAGGGTATCTTAATGCCGCAAAATCAAAGGACGGGTGCTACCGAATAATCTGCTCCTCTTCTGCTTCATACATCCAGTTATCTTCTGTTAATGCCGCTACCTTCGTTCGCAGACTGGCTCGCACAGCTTCGAGTAACTCTAAAACAGGATCAGTTTCCAGTTGTCAAATGTGACGTTAACTGTAATACCAGCAGGCTCACTAGGAGCTCGATTTCTATCCCTCTGATGATGCTTCACAGCATCTGCTAATCTCTGCCTCTCCTCTATCTCAAATCAGCCTATGGTCCCATGCTCTTTCCATCGTGGACATACTCTCATCTTCCTGCGCATCCCCATTTCCTCCCTCTTCCTGCTCATCAAACGACTGCATAGGCGGATCCCCAATCTCGAACTCTCCATTCTTATCCCGTATCACGATATCAGAAGAGTCGGATTCGGGGTCCACGTCCAGGCGCAGCGTCTCTGCGGATGTGGAGGTCGAGCTTGTGGTGGGGCGGCGGCTGAGGTGTTGATGGAAGAGATTACGGCGCACGTTGTTTGTGGAGCGATTGCTTGAGGAGCTAGTCGTAGCTTGATGTCGTCGTTCTGGCATTTTGGTTCGTGTTTTAGAGCGAGTGTCGGGTTGAATTAGGAAACAGTGTTGGACTGTGTTGAAGTGCGCTGCAGTTTGTTGTTGTACAGTATTGATGGCGAGAAGCCTCGCTTGCAGAAATGTGGGGTATAAATTCCGTTTGAGCCAACGTCTCCCTTACCTCTTCATCAATTATCCCATCGAACTCATTCTTCAAGATGGGAATGGAGGGATTTCGGGATGAGTAGCCAATTTGATATTCAGCCTATTGGCCGCTTTGTCGGCCAGAGCGCTGCCATCAAGAGACCTAAGGTGAGCACGAGACCCCCTTTCGACATAGAAGCTGGTGCTTGGCTAGTATCAAAGTCTCCCTTTCCAATTGACAGATACTATACTCTTATAAACCGGTCACTTTTGGTATCATCAGAGATGTCTCAGGAAATCAGCGACCCGTAATATCGTTGACACTTTTGCAGGAAATAGCATGCTTCTCATACGACGACAAACATCAGTTTCGACTAGATGACTCGTCTATCAAATATTACTGGCCTCCAACCTTGGGGGCCGATTTATCACGTGGCTTTGATACCTTTGAGAAGCTTGATGACACAGCAGATGATCATCTTGATAGTTTGCTGAAGACAATTATTGCTCATGAGCAAGAATTGGGTAAGCCTGTCGAGGCGGACCTCATTACTTGGAGAGGAATGATGACTAAGGTAAGCTTCAAAACCTCGATTGAAAGCTGGTCTCAGTACAATATACTAAATCTTAAACAGTTCATGGCGGCCATTTTTACGGAGAGAGATGGGTAATGTACCTTGAATTCAAAACCGAATGCAATTGCTGACTACAATTTTAAAGCTTCGAAATGAATGCCACGCTTTACCAAGTGGGCATTACCTTTATATTTAATTTTAGCTTTAGCTGACCAATTTTTGTGAAGGACACCATGTATGCCTCGACATTTCACTTTAAGTACAACTACTAATTTAAATAGCTTCCTTGAAGAGAATCACTCATATAAGCTTAATTCCCAAGCAAAGCAACGCCAGCAAGTTTCACAACCAGGAAGGCCATCTCAAGATATGATGTCGTTTTGGGGTAAATGATGCTTTAATTTACAAAACTGCTCAGTATGCTGATCGATTAAGGATACAAATTCGAAACACTATGCGTGTTGCCAGCCATTTGGGCAGAGACCTCTAGGGATTACATTGAAAATCGAGAAAATGAGATCGTCAACAATCACGCTCAATATTGCTCTGTTGTGAAAACCGGGATAGGCAATACTGTGATGATCCTAGGTGGTGAAGTTGATGCTGGTAAGTTTTCCTTCTCTACATGTAGCATGACTCTTACATGTACAAGTATGGGATTCAAAGCCGACAGACGGTAGCCCCATCAATTGGGTCGAGCTGAAGACCAGTGCAGATATTCGGAACGATAGGGATATGATCACGTTCGAGCGTAAGCTTATGAAATTCTGGATACAATCATTTCTCCTTGGTGTTCCTAAAATCATTGTCGGATTCCGAACACCGGACGGCATCTTGAAGAGAGTTGAGGAGATGGATACTGCGTCGATACCCGGGACAGTGAAGAGGCGCGGGAAAGGAACTTGGGATGGGAATATGTGTATCAATTTTGCATCGGCGTTACTTGATTGTAAGTCTGCTCACGCAATCACAATGTAGCTAATAGGAACAGTTTTAAAGGCTACGATAATTGGCGATGGCGTTTGGAGGATTCGAAGGAAAGAACGGTCTTCCACTATTGAGGTCTTCAAGGTTGAAGAAACTGGGCATGGAGATATTCTTTCTGATGAGTTCATCAACTGGAGGATAAAACTTGCTTTAAATCGAAAAATGCCTGAGTCGACCGATGGGACTGAGGCCCCGCCTATGGAGATAAATTACGGAGGACCATCAGGATAGTGGTTATTAGATTCTAGGGTTGGCCCAGAGGCGGGCGTACACTTGTAAAAAAAGAAACTGAACCGCCTGCAAGACTTTTGGCTGTTCTGTCACGTGAGATATAACCGGACTTCCAGGTTGCCTTATCTTCAACAAATGAATGTCGATCTCCTGCATATTGAGGAATCCGGGGCGAGAAGTATTCGGGTTCTCAGAGCGCCCGCCGCATGTAGATTGCTGAATCGGAACTCAAATCGTTGTGAGACAGAATCGCTAACCGGTTTACGATAATGCCAAAAGCCACAAACTTGACCCCTCGCCAATTTTGATAATGTTCTATAAACTGGAGCTTCGCACATGAATCCCCGAGGCATTTTGAAAACTACATGTCTAGCAAGACCAAATTTTCGGCTTCACCTGGCTTTGTTACACGAGCTCCTTCCTAACCTCGCTTCGTAATCGGATTTCCTGTTCCTGAACCGAGGCTCCTTGAAAATAGTCAACAATCCTCAACAAACCAATGGGGAAGATAGCGACTCTCTCAAGCCGCAAGCTGCTCACATCTTCATGGAAACCGACACATCTTCATAGTTCTCATCGACTCTCATCCGCTCTCGCCTTCAAGATGGCTCCAGAAGCAGAACCATTCACTACCGGATTACCCCAAAGCACACCGAGCCTGCAGCCGTGAGTCACCCCTGCCGCAGACTTCGCATTTGCCCCTGACAACCCAATAGCAAAGTACCAGACACATCGTATTCAATCGATGTTAGGAAGAAACTCGGAATTTACGGCCTGACTCCGCCAAGTGTCGAGAGTCATGCACTTCAGAGTCAAAGATGCATGAAGCAATTGGCATCGAAGACTACCCCTATCGAGAAATACATCTACCTGAGCAATTTGAGGAATACCAATACCCACCTCTTCTACCGTCTTGTGCTTGAACACTTCACTGTATGAATACTCTGCACTTCTTAAGGCACGTGACCATAGCTAACAGCCTCGGATAGACCATCGCCCCCCTGATATATACCCCTGTTGTTGGTGAAGCGTGCTTGAAATGGTCCGAGATATACCAACGACCAGAGGGTATGTTCCTTATTCCACAACTAGCCGGCAGAGTTCTTATACCAGAAAAGCCCGCACTCTTCGTTTTTCCAAATGCATTAGACTGACATCGGCAGGATTCTATGTCTCATACAAAGACCGTGGTTCAATCATTGACGTATTGCGGAATTGGCCTCAACAGAATGTTGAGATCAGCGTTGTCACGGATGGATCTCGTATTCTTGGACTCGGTGATCTTGGAATTAACGGCATGGGAATACCTGTCGGAAAGCTAGCTCTTTACACAGGCTGTGCTGGTATTCGACCCGAAGCTACTTTGCCTCTGACCTTAGATCTTGGAACGAACAATGAGTTGTTGTTAAAAGACCCTCTCTACATGGGCGCCAAGATGAGAAAGGTTTCCGAGAAGGAAGAGATAGAGTTCCTGGACGAATTGATGGTTGCACTGAATACCGTATGGCCTGGGTAAGTAAATAGCACGAGTTTTGTGTATATGCAAGCTAACCGTGCGTAGTATTGTCGTTCAGTTCGAGGACTTCAAGAACCCCTTCCCGGCTCTTGAGAAATACCAGCATAAGTACACCTGCTTCAATGATGATATCCAGGGAACAGGGGCCGTTATTCTTGGAGGCATTATCAACGCCTTAAAGAGCACTGGAAGACCTATCAAGGGTCACCGCGCTGTATTCATGGGGGCTGGAAGTGCAGGTGTTGGCGTTGCTAAGCAGATAGTTGAGTATTTCATCAAGGAAGGTCTGACTGAAGATGAGGCTCGACGATGCTTCTGGTTTGTCGACACTAAGGTATGTTTTAGTCTGGCCAGTAGAGAGCATGTGTTGACATACTTCGTAGGGTCTGATAACCAACGACAGGGGAGATAAGCTTGCCCAGCACAAGATATACTTCTCTCGGGATGACAACAGGGGGCAGCAGTTTAAATCCTTGCCCGAAGTTGTTGAATATGTCAAGCCAACAATTTTGATGGGACTGTCCACAATACGAGGAATCTTTGACAAGTCCATCCTCCAAAAGATGGCTAAGATGAACGAACGCCCAATCATCTTTCCGCTTTCGAATCCATCGAGTAATGCTGAATGCACGTTCGAGGAAGCCATGAAATATACTGGCGGAAAAGCCATCTTTGCAAGTGGAAGCCCGTTCCCACCATACCTGCACGATGGAAAGGTGATGCAACCCAGTCAGGGAAAGTGAGTGTTTCCGTGGCGTCCTTCAAATCAGTTTTGGAATAAATGCTGACTTGAATAGCAATATGTATGTCTTCCCCGGCATTGGCCTGGGTGCAATTCTCTGCAAAGCTATCCACATAACCCAGGAGATGGTGAGCCATCTTGTTTGCTCCATCTTTAAATTCACAAGCTGACAACATCAGATTTACACATCCGCTGTCGCTCTCAGCACCGCCATCAATACAAACGAGATCAACGCCGGCAGACTCTACCCCGAACTGGACCGGATCCGCGAGGTCAGCGTCACCGTTGCTCGCGAAGTTATTAGAGAAGCCCAACGGCAAGGTCTCGATCGCGAAAAGTCAATCCGCAACCTCAGTGACTCTGAGCTAGACGCTTTCATCCGAAGCAGGATGTATGACCCCACCAAGGAGACTGGACTCGAAGAAGCCGAGACTCCCAGATACCGGGCCTCCCCTTCGAAACTCTAGATTATGGAACAGAGGAATATTTGCTACATTATTGCGGATGTTATGCGGTACCAAAAATAACAAATGGGCTGGTGGTTTAAAAATCGTTTGATGATGACTCAATTCATTCGTCTAACTAATGATTGCCTAGCTATTCAGCTGAGAATATTATCGAACTTGGCTCTCCTTGTTGCCTGACAAAGAGTGTCTCGTCTTGATT
>Ga0302325_10035575_pt1 | contig 10171 bp, 7 predicted proteins | sample Palsa_T0_2_FD_201948 | JGI IMG/M metagenome (GOLD analysis project Ga0302325, IMG submission 201948) | Peat permafrost microbial communities from Stordalen Mire near Abisko, Sweden - Palsa_T0_2 | ecosystem: Environmental > Terrestrial > Soil > Palsa > Peat permafrost | place: Sweden: Abisko... | reverse complement strand
TCGCGGCCGGCGTGCCGGCCGGTGACGCCAGCGACCTCCCGTCGGTCGTCGCGGTCGGTGGCTGGCTGGTCCACCAGGACCGGTGGCAGTCGTGGCACGAGCAGCTCGAGGCGGCCGTCAGCAGCTGGGGCGCCGCGCATCCGGTGCTGCCCGGCATGCCGCGGCAGTCGGCGGCGGCGGCGCTGGGGCTACCGGACGACGCCATGGTCGATGTCATCGCGCGCGATGTGCCTGGCCTGGTGATCGAGGGTTCCGGCGTACGCAGGCGCGATGCCACCCCGGCTGTGCCGCCCGAGATCGAGGGAGAACTCGGCGCGCTGGTCGAGCGGCTGGCGGACGCGCCGTTCGACGCTCCCGACGCGACGGAACTCGCCGCGGCGGGCCTGTCAGAACGCTATCTCGCCCTCGCCGTCCGCGATGGCCGGCTGGTGCGGGTGACAGCCGGGATCTACCTTCGCCCGCAAGCAGTGGACGAGGCGGTCAGCCGGCTCTCCGCGCTTGAGCAGCCGTTCACGCTGAGCCAGGCGCGGATCGCCCTCGGCACCACCCGGCGGATCGCCGTCCCGCTCATGGAACTGCTGGACCGGACCCGGCGGACAACCCGCGTCGACAGCGATCGCCGCGCCGTCCGGCTGTGACAGCGCGGGTCAATTGTGATCAACCGAGGTAATCGATACGCTTGCCTTCCGTATCCAAGGCATGGGTAGCGTGGAGGTGTGCGCGTTCCTGGTGGGCGTCACGGTCTTCAAAACCGGTGAAACCGAGTATCTCGGTTTGGCGGGTTCGATTCCCGTCCACCTCCGCCACCGGCTCGCCCCGCGGTCCTTCCACACCCCCGGCACCCCGCCGGTGGCAGGGGCGTCGTGACGGCACCCGTGTCCATCGCCGTCCTTGGCCTGGGGGAAGCCGGGTCCGAGATCTCGCGCGACCTGGTCGCGGCGGGCGCCGACGTCCGCGGCTACGACCCCAGGGTCGCGCCGCTGCCCGGCGTGGCCTCCCGGACCAGCGAGGCGGACGCAGTCCGCGACGCTGACCTGGTCCTGAGCGTCAACAGCGGCCACGACGCGCAGACGGCGCTTGAGAACGCGCTGCCGTCGCTGCGCGACGGCACCATCTGGGCCGACCTCAACACGGCCACCCCCGGCGTGAAAGCCGCGCTGGTCAGGCGGCTCGAGGGGCGGGCTGTCCCGGTCGCCGACGTGGCGCTGCTGGCGCCGGTACCGGGGAAGGGGCTGGCCACGCCCATGCTGGTCTCCGGTGCGGGCGCGCAGCGTTTTGCCGAGCTGCTCTCGGCCCTCGGCGCTCAGGTGGAGATCCTGCCCGGCCCGGCCGGCGCGGCGATCTCCCGCAAGCTGCTGCGCAGCGTGTTCTATAAGGGCCTCGCCGCCGCGGTCGTCGAGGCGCTGGCGGCAGCCAGGGCAGCCGGCTGCGAGGACTGGCTCGCCGCCAACATCAGCGCCGAGCTCACCGCCTTCGACGAGCAGACCATCGTCCGGCTGGTGGACGGCACCCGCCGGCACGCACGACGTCGCGCGGATGAGATGACCGCGGCCGCCGACCAGGAGGTCGAGCTCGGCGTTCCCTCCCGGGTCGCCGCCGCGGCGCGTGACCTGCTTATCGAGCTGCGCGACGCCCAGCTTCATGACAATTAGCTTCGTGACAACCAGGCCCAGGAGCCGGCATGATCATTGACTGTCACGGTCATTACACGACCGCGCCGCGGGCCCATACCGCCTGGCGGCAGGCCCAGCAGGCCGCCTTCGAGGCCGGCCTGGCCGCGCCGGCCTACCCGCAGATCGCCGACGACGAGATCCGTGCCTCGATCGACGGCGGCCAGCTGAAGCTGATGACCGAGCGGGGCGTTGACCTGACGATCTTCTCGCCGCGTGCCTCGGCGATGGGGCACGACTTCGGGGACGAGGCCGTCAGCATCGCCTGGGCGCAGGTGAGCAACGACCTGATCGCCCGGGTGGTGCAGCTGTACCCGGCCAGCTTCGCCGGGGTCTGCCAGCTGCCGCAGTCTCCTGGTGTGCCGGTCACCGGGTCCATCGCCGAGCTGCGCCGGTGCGTGACCGAGCTCGGCTTCGTGGGCTGCAATCTCAACCCCGATCCCAGCGGCGGCCACTGGACGTCTGCGCCGCTGACCGACCGTTCCTGGTATCCGCTGTACGAGGCGATGTGCGAGCTCGACGTGCCGGCCATGGTGCACGTGTCCGCGGTGACCAATCCCAATTTCCACGCCACCGGCTCGCATTACCTGAACGCCGACACCACCGCGTTCATGCAGCTGCTGCAGGCCGACCTGTTCACGGATTTCCCGGACCTGCGGCTGGTCATCCCGCATGGCGGGGGAGCGGTCCCGTATCACTGGGGGCGCTTTCGCGGGCTGGCGGACATGCTCGGCCGGCCGCCGCTGGCCGAGTCGGTGATGGGCAACGTCTTCTTCGACACCTGCGTGTACCACCAGCCGGGTATCGACCTGCTGTTCACGGTCATCGACACCGGCAACATCTTGTTCGGCTCGGAGATGATCGGCGCCGTCCGCGGCATCGACCCGCAGACCGGGCATCACTTCGACGACACCAGGCGCTACGTCGAGGCGCTCGGCCTGGCGCCCGGCGCGCGGGACGCGGTCTTCGAGCTCAACGCCCGCCGGGTGTACCCGCGCCTCGACCGGCTCAGGCCGGCTGGCGTCATCACCGCCGTCGGCTAGCCGGCACTGCCATAATGGCCTGGCGGCTGTGACAGGTAATCCCTGAGAGAGGGGAGAAGCTTGGTGAGCACGGGCGGCTATGACCATGGCCAGGGCGCGGAACGCGCCTATGAGCTGGCGAGTACCCCGGACGGCGTGATGGCGCGAGTCCGGCTGCGAGGCCACGCCGTGCTGGCCGCGCCGCTGCTGAACCGCGGTACCGCGTTCAGGCCGGCCGAACGTGAGGCGCTCGGGCTGACCGGGCTGCTGCCCGATGCGGTGTCCACGATGGAAGGACAGCTGGCCCGGGTGTACGGGCAGTACCTGCGCCAGCCGGATGACCTGGCCAAGAACCTGTACCTGGCGATCCTGCGGGACCGTAACGAGGTGCTGTTCTACCGGTTGCTGACTGAGCACATCGAGGAAATGCTGCCGATCGTCTACACCCCGACGATCGGTACGGCGATCGAGCGGTACAGCTACGAGTTCGGCCGTCCGCGCGGGGTCTACCTGTCAGTGGACCACCCCGATCAGGTCGAGACCGCGTTCCGCAACAACGGGCTGGGCCCGGAGGATGTGGACCTGATCGTGGCTACCGACGCGGAGGGGATCCTGGGCATCGGTGACTGGGGAGCGGGCGGGATCGCGATCGCGGTCGGCAAGCTGGCCGTCTACGTCGCCGCGGCGGGGCTGCACCCGGGCCGGGTCATCCCGGTGGTGCTGGACACCGGGACCGATAACCCCGAGCTGCTCGGGCAGGACATGTACGTGGGCGCCCGGCACCCGCGGGTCCGCGGCGAGCGCTATGACCAGCTGATCGAGGCTTACGTCAGCACTGTCACGAAGATGTTCCCGCACGCGATGCTGCACTGGGAGGACTTCGGCGCCGCCAACGCGCACCGTATCCTGGCCAGGTACGCCGGGTCATGCTGCACCTTCAACGACGACATGCAGGGCACCGCCGCGGTGGTGCTGGCCGCCGCGCTTGGGGCGGTCCGCGCGGCCGGAACCCGGCTGCGCGATCAGCGGGTGGTGATCCACGGCGCGGGCACGGCCGGGATCGGCATCGCGGACGTGCTGCGCCAGGTGATGATCGCCGAGGGCCTGTCCGCCGGGCAAGCCGCGGGCCGGTTCTGGGCGCTGGGCAGTAAAGGCCTGCTGACCAGCGACTACGCCGCCACGATGCGAGATTTCCAGGTCCCCTACGCCCGGCCAGGCCACGAGGTGGCCAGCTGGTCGCGCGACAGCGACGGCCGCATCGAGCTGGCCGAGGTGGTGGCCCGTACCCACCCGACGATGCTGATCGGCACCTCGACGCAGCCCGGCGTCTTCTCCGAGCCGATCGTCACCGACATGGCCGCCCATACCGAACGGCCGATCATCATGCCGCTGTCCAACCCGACCTCGCGATCCGAGGCCCGGCCCGCCGACCTGATCGCCTGGACCAGCGGGCGGGCGCTGATCGCCACCGGCAGCCCGTTCGACCCGGTGACCTACGACGGCGTGCGCCACCAGATCGCCCAGGCCAACAACGCGCTGATCTTCCCCGGCCTGGGCCTGGGAGTCACCGTCGCCCGGGCCCGCCGGGTCAGCGACGGCATGCTAGCCGCCGCGGCCGCCACCCTGGCCGGCCGCACCGACGCCAGCACGCCAGGCGCCGCCGTGCTGCCCTCGGTCGCCAGCCTGCGCGAGGTATCGGCCGCCGTCGCGGTGGCCGTCGCCGCGGCCGCGCAGGCCGAGGGGCTGGCCCAGGCGCAGCTCGACGATCCCGCCAAGCAGGTCGCCCAGGCCATGTGGACACCCGCCTACCCCATCATCGAAGCCGTATGACGCAGCGAGCGCAGCTCGCCATCCGCCACCCTCCGGAGAAGTCCCACCTGCACCACCAGTCACAGCCAATCGCGCTATTCGCCATTGTGTGCCGGGACCCCCATGATCGTGGGGGGCCTGACGCACAATGATTCGAGCAACTTACTTGACGTGCAAATGTTGCTACCGGGGCTGACGAGAATGGCCGCGGGAGCGGAAAGCGGGAGCAGAAGGCGGGAGCGGAAAGCTAGAACCCGTCGAGGAAGGCCTTGACCTCCGGGCCGGCGAACTGGGCGCCGTAACCGGCGTTGACCACCAGGCACGCCACCGCGATGTCCTGGGACGGCTCGAAGGCGACGAGCCAGCTGTTGGGCTGCTCCTGGCCCTGGATGTCGGCGGTGCCGGTCTTCGCGTACACGCCGGGCCCGAACCCGATGGCCGCGGCCGTCCCGCTAGTGACCACGGCCTGCATCATCACCTTCAGCTGGGCGTCGGTGCTGGCCGACAGCGGCGTGGCGGTGAGCTGCTTGGTTCCGGGGATCAGGATGGGCTGCTTGAACGTCCCGGAGTCCACGGTGGCCGCCACCGAGGCCATCGCGATCGGCGAGGCGGTCAGCTTTCCCTGGCCGAACGCCTCCTCGGCGAGCTCGGAACCGCTGGCGCTGGCCGGGGCGTTGAAGTAGCTGGCCGACAGGCCGGTAAGGCCGATGTCCCAGCTCTGGTCCAGGCCGAAGTACTTCTTGGCGGCATTGGCGAGGCCGCCGCCGGACAGGTGCGGCCACTGCGTGGTGAACGCGTTGTTGCAGGACTGCGCGAAATCGGTGGTGAACGGCGTGGAAGCGGGCTCGGATTCGTTGTCGTCGTTGTGGTAGGTGATGCCCTGCACCGTGTAAGTCTCGGGGCAGGCGACCGGGGTCGTCGCGGTGAGGACCCCGGCGCTGATCAGCGCGGCTGACGTGATGATCTTCATCGTCGAGCCCGGTGCCACGTCGGCGGTGAGCGCGAAGTCGTTGTAGCCGGCGTTGTTGGCCAGGGCCAGGATCTTGCCGGTCGAGGGCTGGATGGCGATCATCGAGCTGTTGCCGTGCATCGCGACGGCACTGCGGGCCGCCTTCTCGGCCGTGGCGCTGATCGTGGTGGTCAGGTTCGCGATGTTGTCCGGCGCGACCACGACGGCCTGGCTGTTCGCGACCGCCTTCCCCGCGGCGGTCTGGATCTCGACGTACAGGCCCGGCTTGCCCTGCCCGGGCGGCGCCTGCTTCTCCAGCAGGTTGGCGATGTTGGTCAGCCCGGCGTCGCCGTAGGAGGTGATGTCATTGCCGCTGGAGTCGCTGACGCCGGCCACCTGGGGGGCGACCTTGATCGCGGCCAGGTGGGTGGTCGCGGTGAGGTTCGGCGCGAGCACGGCCGGCGTCCAGGCGATGTACCACAGCGAGGAGTTCTGCTTCTGGTAGGCGGTCAGCGTCGCGTGGTAGGTCCAGGTCCCGCTCATGGCCTTCGGGCCGGCCGCGTCAGCCACCTTGGCGCTGATCGAGTAGCTAACCGATCCCCGTGTCCCGGTCACCGAGACCGCGCTGCTGCCCTGCACCGTGCCGACCAGCTTGCCAAGGTGCAGGTCGTTCCGGTAGGTCGTCATCGCGGCCTGCGCCGCGGCGGGCTCGTCGGTGTAGCGGGCGGCCTGGCTGAGGTCACCCGACTGCCACGCCCGCAAGAACGCGGTGGTGATCTGCGCGGTGTCCTGAGCCGGTGAGTCCCCGGTCGGCGAGAAGCCGGTGGAGTTCGCGTTGTGGCCGGTCACGATCACGACGACCGCGGCGATCGCGGCCACGACCGCGACGGCCGCCGCCGTCACCACGATGATGGTCTTGCGCCGCTTCGGCGCCCGGCCGTGCCCGGACGGCGGCTGCCCCCCCGCCCCGACGACGGGCAGCGGGGCGGTCGAGGGCTCCGATGCGTACCACGGGCCTGACATTCTGTGGTCGCCGGAATCGCTGGTCACCCATGCGACCGTACCCACCAGTCCGGGGTGGCACAAACGCCGCGACAAGATCCGTCAGCTGACCGATGTCTTGCACTGCAAATTGCAGCACTATTTTCTTGGAAACCGAGCTGACTACTCGAGGTACGTGCCCCCCGAACCAGCCGCGGCCACGGACCAGCTCGAACCGGCCCCCAAGGAGTTCCGATGAACGCGATGGCGCCGCCCCGTCCGACCGAACTGCACCGGTGCCAGCTGTGCCTGACCGCGGGGCCGGCGGCGGCGGCGCAGGCCCGCCGTGAGGTCCGGGCCGTCGTGGCGCACTGGGACGCCCCGGTCGACCCGGACGTCGCGGTCCTGCTCACCAGCGAGCTGGTCACCAATGCTCTCAGGCACGAGACGGGCCGGACGGTCACCCTGGAGGTCAGCTGCTCCCGCGGCCAGCTGCGCGTCGACGTCTACGACACGTCGGCCTCCTGGCCGGTAGTGACCGATGCCGATGCCTATGCCGAAACCGGACGGGGCCTGCTGCTGGTCGCCACCTTGTCGGCTGACTGGGGCTTCTACCGCACTCCGGCGGGCAAGGCGGTGTTCTTCACCCTCGACTTCGAGACCGAGTTGCCGAACGGTCCCGCCGTTCCCGCCGCCAGGTCAGCTCGGCGTGATGGTGCGAAGCGCTGACACGCGCGCGATGTCGGTCCGCGAGTGGACGTCCAGCTTTTTCAGGATGTGCGAGACGTGGGTGGCGACGGTCCGCCGGGAGAGCAGCAGCTTGGCCGCGATCTCCGGGTTAGACAGTCCCTCCTCCACGAATCCGGCGATCTTGACCTCGGTCGCCGTCAGGCTGTCCCAGCCGCTGCGCGCCCGCCGGTGCTTGGCGTGCGGCCCGCGCCGGATGCCGTGGGCCCGGAACGTGGCCTGCAGCCGGGCGATGTCGGCGGCCGCACCCAGCGAGGTGTAGACCTCCGCGGCCCTGGTGAACGCGTCCCGCGCGGGGCCGCGGTCCTCCACCGCGACGAAGGCCTCTGCGGCCGCCTCGAGCGCCTTCGCGCTCAGCAGCGGCCTTCCTGCGTCTTCGTAACGCGCTGCGGCTGCGAGCAGCCGGGCGGCATCACGGTCAAGCAGGCCGCGGCAGTAGAGCGCGTTTGCCTGCCGGTGCGGGATCTTCGACCCGGCCGCGAGCGTGTCGGCGTGGCCGGCCAGGGTCTGCGCGGTGCTCTGGTCGGCGGCCGCCACGGCGAGGCGGACCGCGTCGGCCAGCAGATCCTCGATCTCCTCGACTTCTTCGGCATTGCCGCCGAACGCGTCGGTCAGTGCGGCCAGCGCCTCCGGTAGTGCGCCGTCAAGTTCCCGGTCCAGGCTGCGAGCCAGCGCCAGTGAGTTAATAAGCCGGCGTCCCAGCGGCTTGGCTCGCAGAACGGCCGCGGCGAGGCGGTGCCGCGCGGTGGCCGAGTCGCCGCGATGGAAGCTGATCACGGCGGCGATAGCCAGATCACAGCAGGCGGCGGTGGGTTCCGTCAGGTCCTCCGGCAGGACCTCCCCCTCGGTCAGCGCATCGTCCCATCGGCCGGTCTGAAAGAGCAGCTGGCCTAGCGCGGAGTGGGCCTGAGCCAGCCGGATCGTCGTGCCGACCTGGTCGGCGAGCTGCCGGGCCTGCTCGGCCGCCGCCAGTGCCTCCTCGTGCTGGTCGAGATCGCCGAGCGTGACGGCCTTGTTGATCTGCAGCAGCAGCCGCAGGTCGGTCAGTGCCGGATCAGCCTGAGTCGCGGCTAGCGCCCGGTCGAAAAGCGGCAGCGCGTCACTCATCCGTCCCTGCACCGAGGTCACGGCCGCCATCATGAACAGCGCCCAGCCCATGATCCAGCTGTCGCCCGCCGCCGACGCCGCCGAGAGTGCATCGGCGGCTACCGGGGCGGCCTTCTCGATCTCGCCGAGGTTAAGGTGCGTCCGCGCGACGAGCACGAGCAGCCTGGCTCGGTGCCGGGCCGATATCCCGGGAGAAGCCAGCGCCTGGTCCAGCGTGGCCAGGGACTCTGCGGACTCACCCGCCACCATGCGGCACTGGGCCAGCGTGCAGTGCAGTTCCACCAGCAGATCAGGCTCGTGCGTCTGCTCAAGAGCGCGGTTCGCCACCTGCTCGGCCGCGGCCCCGTCGCCGATGCGGTACAGGGCGTCGGCGAGCCGGCTGGCCAGCCAGCTGTGCTGGCCCGAGTCGGCCGGGCAGCTGGCGACGGCCCGGGTGAGGAGTTCTGCCGCCACCGCGGGCGCTTGGCCGACGAGCAGGTCGGCGGCGCCGGCCAGCCAGGTCAGCATCCACTCGTCCATCGGGCCGGCCGTATCGGTGGTTTCACCGACCGCCCGCAGCAACTGCCGGGCGACCCGGTCCGCCGGCGCTCCCGCCGCGGCGAGGGCGCGTCCTGCATCGTGGTGCCAGGCGGCCCGCACCGAGGCCGACATCTCGTCATAGAGTGCCGCCCTGATCAGCGGATGCCGGAACCCCAGGCCATGGCGCGAGTCGGCTAGTACGCCGACCGCACGCGCTTCGTCTACCGCCGGGATCAGGTCCGGTACGCTGCGGTCCAGCACGATCGCCAGGTCAGCCACCGTGAACTCCATGCCGAGCAGGGCCGCCGCCCGTAGTACCTCGCGTACCGGCCCGGCGACGAACCCGAGACGGTCCGCTATGGCCGCCGACAGGGAGCTCGGGGCGGAGCCGCTCGCCAGCTTGGCGCCCGCTTCGGTAACGGTCAGACCGGAGCTGCGGGCCAGCGCGTCGACGAGCTCGGTGACGTAGAGCGGGTTGCCTGCCGCGCCGTCAGCCAGCCGAAGTAGCTTGCCGTCGGGCTTGCCACCCGCCAGGGCGGCGACCAAGTCGGCCACCGCGGTATCGGTGAGGCCGCCGAGGTGGAGCCGTGCGGCGTCGTCCACCACGCGGCGCAGCGCCAGCAGATCCTCCCGCTGCGCTATCGGCCGCATCAATCCCACCATGAGCAGCGGGACCTGCGGCGCCGACCTCGCCAGCCGTCCCCACAACGTGATGCTGGCCTGGTCAGCCCACTGCAGGTCGTCGACGACAAGGATGGTCGGCCGCACGGCGCACTGTTCAGCCACCAGAGCCAGCAACTGTTCCGCCAGCACCGTCGACACGTCGGTGCCGGGGTCAGCGCTGATCTCACCACGCAAGTGCCCGACGATCGTATTTCGCCGCGGGTTCGCGGAGGGCTCGCGTACCCGCAATCCATCGAGGAAGGGCAGCAGCGGCAGTGCCTGGCCCAGTTCGTCGCCGGCGCCCCAGAACACCTCGCAGTCATTCGTCTCGGTCACGGCCGCCTTGACCAGCGCGGACTTGCCGATTCCGGGCTCACCTTCAATGAGCACCGCGCTGCCCCGCCCCCGCGCCACCTCTTTTATCAATCCAGTCAGCAGCGCCATCTCACTATCGCGGCCGACCAGCACACCGGCCGGGGTCACCGGAGACATGACGCAAACTTTACTACCAGAACATTTGCGGAACAAGCAGACATTTTTTAGACGTAAATTCGATTACTCGGGCGAGCGGGTTAGGGGCCATTCCTCTAGTTCCTGTTTTGCAAATTGCGCGGAACTTTTCAATGCATATATCACTGACAATTACTTGCTCGGAAACATGAATATTGCACGGCACGATAAGAGGAAATAGGCGGTGCAGTAAT
>Ga0302325_10035574_pt1 | contig 10171 bp, 11 predicted proteins | sample Palsa_T0_2_FD_201948 | JGI IMG/M metagenome (GOLD analysis project Ga0302325, IMG submission 201948) | Peat permafrost microbial communities from Stordalen Mire near Abisko, Sweden - Palsa_T0_2 | ecosystem: Environmental > Terrestrial > Soil > Palsa > Peat permafrost | place: Sweden: Abisko... | reverse complement strand
AAATCAAAAAGACGCCATCTCCATCATCCACAATTATCCAGACCACCAAGTTCGCGGCGTCTGTCACGTCTGTATGGATTTGATAGAACCGCGTCGTTGGGTCATTGATGCTCCCGACAAAGTCACGAGCGAGTCCAAAGCGCACATTGAGCCCGCGCACAAAGACTATCACCGCGTGTTGGCAATTGCCGTCAGACAAGGTGGATAACATCGTAACTTAAATTTTTCCAAACGTTGGAGGGCCAAGATATGTCCGACTTCGCACCGAACGACCCAGCACTGGAGAAGATTGTGCGGGAATGCACGGACCCGACTGAACTGCAGAACCGAATTGCTGAGTACTATCAGCGCCAAGGTTACGCAGCACCACCAGCGAGTAATTCTTTGCCCGCAACGTCTGCGTCTTCGGGCGGTTTTGAATGTGAGCGCGAAATCAAGTTTGCAGAATCCACGGGCAGGAGAACACTGGTCATTCGTGCTCACACTTTAGAAGAGTTGAATGCTCTTGAAGCGCAGATTTTGGGCTACTAGGTTTCACTGGAGAAAACACAATGTCCGATGCATCTCAGTCCCCAATCAAGATGACCCGCGCACTACAGGATGCGGTTAATAACGCGGGTAGTGCCGCTGAAGTCGCCGCCCTCATGCACGCTGCGGGAATTGAGCAGGGTGTAATTTCGGTCGGACGCGACGGGGAATTTGTGAATGACCAACCTCAACCTCAAAAAGTGAACCGAAGCGTCACTGTGGAGGGTCGCACCTTTTCCGTGGAAGGTGATACCCAGGCGGAAGTTGACGCCAAAATCGCCGAGGTGATTCGTAGTGTACAACCCAATCCTACGGCGCTGGGACGCCGCGCTGAAGCGGCTGCTGCATCTGAAGAGGAAGCCGAAGCCGCGCGTCTGATTGCACTTACAGAGTTAGATTTGAAATTCAAACGCGGTGAGATTTCTGCAGCCGACTACATCGAGCAGAGCGGTGCAGTGAAAAATTATCTGGAGTCGCAGGGGGTTCCCCTCGAAATACTGCGTGAGAAAATTCACGGAGATCAGGCAGAGAAACAGGCAGAGGCGGCCATTGTGAGTAGTTGGGAGAGTGCCACTCAAAGATTTTTGAAAAGTTGTCCAGATTGGGTCGGCGGTGCGGTGGGCGAGAACAACATTATGGTGATGGCGGCAAAAATTGCCGAACTAGGTCTTATCGACGCCGAAGATAAATTTCAGGCTATGGTGGATGCGTGGAACGCATTGAAGAAAACTGGCGTGTACTACACAGGAAAAGCATCGGTCTCACCGGATGGCAGCCCCGGTGAAATTATGCAAGCTTGGAAGAATGCAATCAAACTTGAGGGCGGCGACGAGAACGCGCATTTTTCAACGATGTTTGGTACGAAATAAGTTGGCCGTAACTGCTTGGCAGGAGATAACAATGAAGGCCTTTGACGATATCAAGAACCATCCATCGTGGGCGACGCTTCCTCTGAACGTGCGGGCAGTGCTGACTGTCTGCTTTCGTGATCCGAATATGGATTTGCTCGTTGCTCTTCGAAGTGTTTCACCACTCGCGGCGAGAGCGAGTCTTGACGTTCAGATGGACGCAGTGAAAAAAATTCTTTCCCATCCCGACGTAATAATACTGACTGCGTTCTGGACTTTCGGCATCGATTTGCACAGCCTTCGTGGAGTTCCCGATTCGCCCGCAGACGTGGAAGTGATTTGAACGAGGGCTCCCGGTGAGCGATAGCGGATACATTTCGAGAAAGACGCCAAAACAATACGAGCCGCCCACTAACCACGTTCGATGCTCAAAGAAAAACTGCAGCAAATGCTTGGAATTGGAGAGCACTGCGGTGCATATTGACACGCCCGTGAGGGAAAAATACCAGCGGCCCGGTGCAGAGCTAGAGTTGATCGAAAGATTCGGAGAGCAGTGATCTGTTGCTATCGAATCCTGCCGTTTGCTTCAGCGCCGAAAGCCGCAGTTAATTAGCACGATAGGCGACGACATTGCGCGGGTGAAGCTGCGCAAAAGGTGGAGAGATGAGAGCGCAACGGAAACCCGAACCTTTTCTGCATAAGCGGCAGAAAAGATTCGGCACCCTCGCGGGTTTCAATCGTGCATGAGTCCACTCCGGTACCGCACGGAAGAGCTGCCCATCCTCGGCACGCGCGCCTGTCCGCTTACTTCCAAAGTCGAAAGGGTTCGGGGGCTGCTTCGACTCGGGGCCTGCAAATAGATGCGAGCAGATTTGAACTCACTAGGTAGAGCGGAACCGAAAATACGATAAACGCCAAGATAAATGCCGACGGGCGAAGATTGAGGAATATGCATATGCCGACCAAAATGAGGGCACTTACGATTTTTGCAATCACAATTCCTCGAGGGTTAATGCGCAGCTCTTTGTGGCACTCCGGGCATCTAAAGACCTCACTAGAAGTTAAGTGTTGCGCCGAAAGAACTACATGACAGAAGGGACATTGGGTCGAAGCTAGTTGTTTGCGACGTCTTTGCAGGTATAGGGGAATGACGTATGCAGGTACCAATGTTCCGATCACCCTAGCTATAGCAGTAGCGGCGAGCGAGTCCGTTTTTAGGAACAGGAGCCCGAGAACCCCGCCGACAACAGCGCCACCAAACATCGAGCCAGCAGTTTTGGGCATTGATCCCGAGAGATCGATCCGACCGATCGCAAAAGCCAGCGTCGTAGCCAAAAGACCATAGCCGACAGTCTGATTTACTTGGAATCCGGTTAACGCTGAGGCTCGCCAAAATTCATCGGTAAGGCCGTCAAGCGTCATTAAGAGCAGGACTTGATAATCGAGACGGAAGCTTTGCGTGTTCAGTAATATATCACGCTTGTAGAGCAGGATCTTTCGGAGGTAGGAAAAAGCTGGAATAACCAGCCCAACCATCAGACCTTCGAGAATTGGTCGGAAATCCAGACGGGTCAAGGCAAACGTGTCGGTCAGACGACTCGTGCCCAAAAAAAACAAAACTGCCACGCAAATAAGGAAGCAGTAAACCAACCACACGATCTTCTGTTCAATAGATGCGCCAAGTGAAGATCCGTAATCGCTCTCTGAGGCGCCCGAACTTCGGAAACTAAAGACGACTAGCCGGGCAGCAGGATACATAAGTACGAGACCCGCTAAGGCGGCCGTCATTGAAGTGTTTTCATCCGTATCCCTGTAGGCGAATCACTTTGGAATTGTAAACCAATACAATCCCGCCTACGGCGATTCCCACCAGCCAATAGCATAGCCGATTATCCCTAACACACTTGACGGCAATGGGCCACCCACAGAACCAGATCCGACTCCCTGCAAGAAATCCTGTGCATACGAACTTGTAAATGCTGCGGTTGCAATTGTCATCGCCTCGGGCCCATAAACTACGACTATGACGTCTGCGTTTCCCAAAATGCCCCCCCCTAACACGGCGGAGAACCACTCCACCTCGACAGTGCCATCCTCAAGACCGCCAGTTTGATTGAACACTTGGCTGAAGATACCGACTTGGTAGTCGTTCAGTTGCCCGGCACTTGATGAGCACGGTACTTCAGTAGCGCTCCAACAGGCGCTTAAATTCGGGTTGTCAGGTGTGCCACAGGAAACGGGACTTCCAGAGTCGTCCCAACAGTAACCACCGCCAGGACTTTGATTATTGACGCCTTGCTGATCGCCCCCCTCGTCACAGGAATCATCGTCATCCGAACAATAGGTCATTCCGTCGGTGTTATCATTGTCATCGTCACTTCCGGCACCGTCACCGCCTCCGCCTCCGCTGGTTGGGCGACCGTTCTGCATGCACTCGTTGGACACCGGCCCCGTGTCGCCGAGCATGCAGCGCGTCAGACCCAGCGGATCAGTAAATGACAACGGCGAATTCTGTACATAAGCATACCGGTTCCAGCTTTGCGGATTTTTAATCCGAACCGCCCGCAGTCCTGACGGATCGGGCGAGGGCCAGCGGCCGTGAATGTCGTTGTATTCGCGGGCCGGAAAATCATAGAGATTTGCGACCGTGTCCTGATTCATTCCAGTGAAAGAAAGGTCGGCTGTGCCGGACTCTGCATAAGTTTCGCCGAACGGCCCGTATGCTCCGTCAGAGTACATCGTGCGGGCTGGCGTGGACGCAAAGCGGGAGGAACCGATCCAGTCCGAGTGACGATAGTACGCCAATCCGCTCGACGTATACACCGCCTGCGATCCGCCCGTGAGGTGCACAAAAGCTTTTGTTAGCGTCTGCGCGTTCATCAGCGCGAACTTGCTGCCCAGCGGGGTGTACACGATCTGCGAGTAAACGCCGCTCTTGTCCTGCTCGGCCATGCGGCCGAGTGCGTCATAGGTCAAGCTGACAGCATCGACAGTGACCGGCCTACCGTTTGCGTCCCACGCATAAGTATGCGCTGTGTCGTTGGTCGCATTGCCGTTGGCATCGTACGTGGGCGTGGAGCTGCCGATTTCCGTCATACGGTTGGTGAGGTAGTTGTACGTCGGCTGAAATGAAACTGTCCCGCTCTTGCTAATGTTTCCGAATGCGTCGTAGCTGAATGTCTGGGACCATACCGAGCCGCAATTCGCGCTGGCGATGCGACTGAGGTCGTCGTGGGTATAGGCACAACTTTGGTTCCCGCCGCTAAAGAAGGGATCAGTGACGCTCAGATCTTCCAGCGTGCCGATTGAATTCCAGGTGAGAGCCCCCACCACCGACTGGCTATTAACGGTGAATTCGTACTGCGTCATCCGATTCGTAGCAGGGTCGTAGGTGAATGAATCGCTATCGGACGAGCCAAAAGTGACCAGCGTGGGCAAACTCGCCACACTATAAGTAGTACCTGTCACCGGATTTTGTCCCGCACTCGCGGACACAGTGCTTATTCTTCCTTCCCCATCCGGAGCATAGGTGAACACGGGTAGAGTAGCAATATTACTCCCGAGTGTATCGAGCGCTCCGTTGGCCCAGTAGGTGGCACTGGAGTGATAATACCCACCGGAATGCGGAGTGGATTCGTACACATCGCTTGCTTCCCCGCGTACGCTGTAGCTCAATCCAATATCAGTGATTTTGGTGCCGGTAGAGCTGGTAGCGGTGTAGGCCTCCGCCATGCGAGATTTCACATTGGCCATGGCGACGCCATTTACCGTTGCCGCGTCGTAGACGAAATACTTATTGGGCGTGCTGGAAGAGTAGGGACCGGAGTAGGTGACGCTCGTGGGACGATGAAGTGAGTCATAGGCAAGGCAAGTTGTGTTGCCGACGGCGTCAATTTTCTTTACCAGATCGCCTTTAGAAGTTCCGCAAGTCGCGTCCGTGTCGAACGTGTAGTTGGTCATACCGGACTCAGGGTTGGTCTCCGAGGTCATGCGTCCCAAATCATCATAGGCATAAGTGCGCGTCTGCTGGTTGCCTGATGATTGCGCGTTCTGCGTCACGGTGAGGAGACGATTCATCCCGTCATAGGTGTATGTCGTCCAGTAGCCGGTGACAGCCGAAGTTTGGGCGCATGAGCCGCTGCCTGTGGCACTGGTAACCTCACAAACCGAAGTCAGCCGCCCCAGAGCGTCGTACTCGAACTGTTTGCGTTTAGTATTTTCGCCGGTGGGCGCAGGGCTCAGCGTTCGGTAGGTATCGTTCTGATTGTAAGCGAAAGTAACCGTGCGCTGGGTAGTCTCGCTGTCCTTGACCGTCAATTTACGGCTCAGGGCGTCGTAGGTAGTTGTGGTGCCCGGTGCTGATGAATTCGTCTGCCCCGCAGTAGTAGCATACGGCAAGGTTGTTCGGTACGGCCTGCCGAGACTATCGTAATCCGTCTCCACCGAGTCATAAGTGCTTGAAGACGGGCTTTCTTTGCGCTGCGAGACGTGCGTACGGCCTAGACCGTCAACCGTGATAAGACCATCCGCCGTTGAAGCACTGCTAAAAAGCAACGAGCTCTCCACTGAGGTTTCGCCATCATACGTTACATTCGTGACGTTCGACTCTTGGTCTGTTGTCTTGTTGGGCCGCCAGAAATCAGGGTCGGTCGAGTAGGTAGCAGACGTGGTTTTGCCATTCTCGTCGGTAACCGAAGTTTCCATGCCGCCGGTGCAGTTCCAAGTCATCGACCTACTAAGGCTCAAAGGTTCGGTGACAGTTACTGGAAATGAATTGAGACAGGCGCTGGGGCCATAGGAGTAGGTAGTTTGAGCGCCATTTACGTCGGTTGCGGTCAGCACGTTGCCGGTGTCGTAGTATGTGTAGGTCTTGCCTAGCGTTGTTGATCCTGAAACGACAGATGCGATTGTGGTGAGATTTCCCCGGGATCCGGTGACAGCAACGTGCTGGGGGGTTCCGGAAGTTGCCGTGGGAGCGCCCGTGGCGGAACATGTTGCAGTACCGCTTGGCGTGGCTTCGTCGTAGCAGTAGGTTGTTTTTGCTTTCACATTTCCAGAACCGTCTTCGACAGTTACAGACGCCGGCTTGTTGACAATTCCATTGCCCAAGCTGGCGTAAGTGGTCAAGATTTTGCGGACGATAGATCCTGGCGCACCGCTGCCGTAGGCATATTCGTCTTTTTCGGTTACTAATCCATATGCATTGTAGAAAGTGTTGGTGCGCGATTGGAGCCCTCCGCTAGGCCATTCTTTGAAGACAGTTCGCTCAGTAATTGGAAGAGCCACTGCCGTCGAATTACACGTCGAAGGCGTGGCATTTCCGTTGTAGCAGGTGTAGGTGGTCTTCAGAAGTGTCGAGGCACCCTGATTGACTTGACGCTCCGTTTCATAGATTCCCTGGAAATTGATGGTCGTTTTGTTGGACTGCGGGTCGGTAATGGTGGTAGTCCAAGCGGTGCCGGATTCTGTATGGGCATAGGTCCACGTTCCGTCAGGCGTGGCGCGGGTAAGGGTAGCCGTGCTGCCATCGGCGCAGGTAATTCCGCCGCTGCCTCCTGAATAGGTATAGGTGATTGTTCCGCCAGTGGGAAGCTTGATCGAGGCCAAGCGACCGGTAACATCGCCGGAGAATCCGGGAGTGGGTTCATAAGTGAACGTGTACGCGGTTCCGTCAGGAAGCGTAATGCTGCTTAGAAGACTCTCTGCCGTCGGGCCGAACTCGGCGATACCGCTGCACCCGAAATTGGTCTTAACCGTTTCCGAAGTGTAGTTCGCCTTGTAGACGGCGCTGGCTCCGCTGGGAGCAGTGTATGTGAATGTCGTGGGAGAACTTCCCGCGATAGTTAGCGCGGTGGTTCCGAGCGTGTCGGTGATGACGCCCGTGCTGCTTTCGGTGATTTGATTTCCATTTGCATCGGTCATACTGGCCGCGCCGGTTCCGGACGCGGTCGGAGGACTCAGCAAATTTCCGGTCCTGGCCGTTACCGTAGCATTCCCATTAACGTCGACTGACATGGTGTAACCTGAACCGTCGGTGGCAACGGACTGCTCGGCGCCGGTGTTCTGACAATCGTCATCTTCCCAGGTGATGTTGAATTTGTGCGAAACGCCGTAAACATCAACGAAAAAATAGTTGGTGAAGTAAAAGCCAGGCACCGTCTTCGGTAGCGTGGGAGGATATTCGGGATTGGGGCAATTATCTCTAACGAATGCGCGGCCGACATAGCCCGCAGAGCTTCCGAACTGTCCCGGAAATATGTTCGGTTGCCAACTTAAGGTTCCGCTTGAATCGGACGGATACCAAACGGAACTGTCGAGGTTCAGGTAATAGGTAAAATTCGTCCCGCGTCCGGCCTTTTGTACGATGGGGACCGTGAGGTGCGCGTTCAGATTGCCAAGATTGATGATGTCGGGTCCGCCGCCATAGCTGGCGAAGGGCGGAGTTCCGGTCTGAACTTGCGCGAAACACGGCGCTGAAGAGGAGAGGAGCAGCGCAACCACGAACGACCAAAGCTGAAATCGAGAAATTCGCATATGACGCTCCTTCCAGTCGTTTACGAGAAATCAGCCGGGGTCAGTCCTTGGTTAATTTTCGCGGAGTTGATCGTCAAATCGAGCACGACGCCATTGTTTATGAGTTTTTGGATCTGGAAGGGCACCATGACGCCGTTCACGGGCTGGTAAGCCGAGAAATCAATTTCGACGGAGATGTTTATGTTGGCGTCGTTGTCCGGATGCGCGTTGAAGGTAATTGCTACCGGTAGAAATGTGGTGACATCGAGGTAAACCTCTTCAGCGCTGAGACTTTGGAAAAAACCCGTGGGATCGGGAGACGCGCTCAGGATCGCGAAATGCAGGTGTTGAACGGTGGCTCCGGCCCTGGTCTCCTGGCCGACATAGAACGCGATGAGATTTGGATTCGAGAGTTGCGAAAGTACGGTTAGCTGGGGCGCGAACCACGCTGCGTCGGTCATGCAGTTATGCAATGCGAATGGTTGGGACGACCCATCGGGACCGATCCAGTAGCCCTGGGGCGTAGAGTTCGACGATAGGTTGCGCACTTCGTGGTGTGTGCTATTGGATAGACTGAGATCCATTCGGCTGTTTGGCCCAGCGAGTGCCTCCAATGTGACAGTTCCGCTCTCAACATCCGATCCCGCGGTGAGCGTGGCGTTTCCGGTCAGCGTTATGTCATTGACAGGAGTCGCGGGGCTAAGTGCGGCCAAAGCCTTCGCGGCCAGGGTGACAGCTTGAGGATTTTGGATAGTTACTTGCTGCGAGTGAGCGGTGAACGGAATGAACAACAGAAACAAGGCGAGACCAATGCGCTTTAGGATCATGGTGTCTCCGCGTTGATTAACTGTGGCCTGCGGTATAACCGAGAGACTTATTTCCTGTCAAGTTAAATTACGTAGAGTGATAAGGTCTCTGCAGGATAACTACGCATCTAAGTACGAAATCTATTCGTCAACTAAGGTTAGAGGAGAGTCCGGGAATACACACTGACATCTCGCTCTCACCACTAGCTCTTCACCGGGCTACACTTTATCGCAGCCAGCACAGATTTTTGCTTCTGAAGTCTCGCCGCAGTCTTCGCCAGCAGCTTGCGATCCACGGGCTTCAATGCCGCAGGCAAGATGATTCGTGGCGGGTCGTGCTTTGCGATTCGCTGCGCTAGCGCCATCCGTTCCGCGCCGTGGGACCTATCGCAGCGTGCGGCGTGGACTCGGTCTGGCAAGCAGTGGTGACAGTAGCGCTTGAGCGGTGTCGCCGCGTGATGAATTAGAACAGCGACCGATGCGCCGCAATTCGGGCACGTTCTCATCGGCTCACCAGCAGTTCCGTGCTCCAGCGGCTAGCGTGAATCTCTTCGCGGAGTCTTTGCCGCTGTGCGGGCGTTCCGTGGTCGCGGATGACCGCCTGGAGGCTGTACGTCTCCGCGTAGTCCCATACGTCGATTCCGCAATCGAGAAAAAACTTCAAGCCATCGTACGAGACAATCGTGACGGAGCCCGCTGGAGCAATGCGCCGCAGTTCGGAGCACGTCTTCATTGCTTGCGATACTTCCTCGACGTTTCGGCGACCGTGAGCCTCGGGCGATTCTGTTCTTCGCCGAGAGCCACGGCATTCCCCCAGGTCATGTACGTCCCACTTGGCGAACTTTTTCGAGTGGCTTTTTCTTCGTGTAAGTCATCGCTTCACTCCAACTGACTTCAGAAAATTCGCATCGAAAGCCTTCGCTGCCTGACGTTCCGCGCGCAAAATCTCAATGGGGATTGCAATCTCCGCCCCCGTGAGCAGCGGCGGGGTGCCCATGAAATTTAAATACAACCAATTCTCGCGAGTGAGCGGCACGCCGTGCTGTCTCATTAGTTCAACTGTTGGGTCCTTCACTGGGACACCTTCATTTGACGCTCCTCACAGCATCGCCTTTTTTATTATCCGAGTGAAGTCGGACTCGCGCTCCTCCCGTCGTGCCTGGTGTTTGGCGTGATACTCCCGACCTTGCTGCTCGTTCTGCAACCAAACGGCAATTAATTCCTCGTCGGATAACTCCGCGAGCGTTTCCCTGATGGCACCGTTGCCGTTGTGTGCCAGCAATCTTTGCCGCAACAGGTTGGCGAAGTGCGGATTTGATTTGATTCGAAATTCAGATGCGCTGGTCATCGCGCCACCAGCCCGGAATCCTGGATTCCGCGCACGATGTCAGAAATGAATCGGTGCTCGACACAGATGCCGCGACCGAAAGTGAGAACGTCTTCGGGGAGATGTTGGTCAACCCACTCAATGGCGGA
>Ga0302325_10035570_pt1 | contig 10172 bp, 9 predicted proteins | sample Palsa_T0_2_FD_201948 | JGI IMG/M metagenome (GOLD analysis project Ga0302325, IMG submission 201948) | Peat permafrost microbial communities from Stordalen Mire near Abisko, Sweden - Palsa_T0_2 | ecosystem: Environmental > Terrestrial > Soil > Palsa > Peat permafrost | place: Sweden: Abisko... | reverse complement strand
AGGCCGCGCGGGCGCAATGTCAACACCAGCAGGATGGCGACAAATCCGACCATCGTGCGCAAGTCCGGCGGCAGCACCAACAGCGACAATTCCTCCGCGACACCGACCGCCAATGCGCCGACCACGGCACCCGGGATGCTGCCCAACCCGCCCACCACGGCGGCGGCGAACACCGCCAGCAACACGCGGAATCCGGTCAGCGGATCGATCGAGGTGTCCAGTCCGATCAACATGCCGCCCAGCCCCGCCAGCCCCATCGCAATGAAATTCACCAACACCGCGATCAGCCCCGCATCGATCCCCTTGATCCCTGCCAGCATCGGGTTGTCGGCGACCGCGCGCATCGCCTTGCCCAACCGGGTGAAGCGCAGAAAGCCGAACAGCACCACGACCGCGGTGACGGCAATCGCCAGATCCTCGAGCTGTTGCGGACCCACGCGCAATCCGCCGAAGCGCCAATCACGGAAAATCGGCAGGTTGTAGTCGCGTAGCGCATTGCCGAAGCCCAGCCGCACGAGGTTCTCCAACGCGATGGTCAGCGCGACCGACGCGATGGTTGCGGTGATCAGCCCAGCCGGCCGCAACGGGCGCAGCACGACCCAATCCGAGGCAACGCCCACCACCCCTGCCGCCAGGAACGCGACCAACGCCGCCGGCACCAGCGTCCAACCCAGTGAAACATTCGCCAGATACCCCGCGAAGGCACCGACCGTGGCGTGCGAGGCCACGGCAAAGTTGGGGAACCGCAGCACCGCGTAGATCGCGGTCAGGCCGATCGCGGGGATGGCCAGGACCGCCCCCGACATGATCCCATTCAGCAGCAGTTGCGGAACGTCGGCGAGCGAGGCCGCCATCCGCGCCTACGCGACCTCGAGCAGCTTGAACGCGCCGTCCGTCACCTGATTGAAACGGAACTTGCAGTCGATGATGTCGCCGATCGGCGTGAACACGCAGGGGCCGCTGGCACCCGAGTATTTGATCGTCTTGCCGGCCTTCAGCGCGGCCAACCCGTCCACCGCGGTGTAGACGACGGCCCCGTCGCTGTTGGTGATCTTGCGGACGTTGTCGCGCAGCGCGGTGCCGCTCGGCTGGCCGGCCTGCGCGATGGTCAGGCAAACGATGCTGATCCAGTCGGTGGCCTGCGACTCATACCCATCCGGCGCGGCAATGCCCAGGCGTTTCACTTCCGCGACGTACGCCGGAGAATTCACATCGGCCGAGGGTTGCACCGTGATCACGCCCTCGGTGATCGGCTTCGGCAACGCCTGCAGCGATTTTTCGGTCAGTGCGTAGGACTGGGTGAATTTCGTTCCGCTGTAGTCAGCGCGGTACAGGTCGCGCAGCAGCACGCCGACATCCGGGGCGTAGCCGTTCAGATACAGCAGGTCGGGCGAGGTCTTCAGCGCCTCATCCACCTCCGATCGGTAGCTGGTCTTGTCCTTGTCGTAGATCAGCGACCCGGTGACGGTCACGCCTTTCGGTGTCAGTACCTCGGTCAGCCGCTGTTGCGTCGGCGCGGCGAAAGGTGCCTGGATCGACAGGATGAACACCCGCTTGCTGCCGTGACGGATGATGAAGTCCGCGTGCTTGGTGGCCTGCAGGTAATTGTTCGGCTGGGTGCGGATCAGATAGCCCTGGTGCGGCAGTTTGGTGATGCCATCTGCACCCGACGTGGTCGTGAGGAAGGTCTTGCTCTCCCAGCACACCGGCGCCACCGCCGTGGTCACCGCGGAGGCCCAGGTGCCCATGATGACAGGCACCTTGTCCACGTCGATCAGTTTTCGCGCCGCGCGTACTGCCGCTTCGGGGTTGGTCTCGCTGTCTTCCACCACGAGCTCGATCTGGCGTCCCATGACCCCGCCGGCGGCGTTGATGTCGGTGGCGACCGCCTGCATCGCCTTCAGCATGCGGGGGCCGTCGAAGGCGCCCGCACCGGTCAGCGGGGTCAGCACGCCGAGGCGCAGTTTTGCCTCCTGCGCGCGTGCCAGGTTTGGTGCGGCCAATGCGGTGACCAGCCCGGCGGCGCCCACTAGAGCCGTGCGGCGTGAGATCGGCATCTTCATACGCAAGTCTCCTTCGTGCGTGATTGGTCAGGCGTGCTCAGTCGTGCGGCACGCCCCCAAGGAAAAGCCGGCTGATCTCCGGGTCGGCGCGCAGGCTTGCCGCCGCACCATCGCGGCTGACGCGGCCGTCGACAAGCAGTGTGGCACGATCGGCGATCTCCAGCGCCTGGCTGGCGTTCTGCTCTACCATCGCGATGGCCACCCCGTGCCGCCTGATCTCGATGATGGTTGCGAACAATTGCTCGGCTGCAATCGGCGACAGGCCTGCCGAGGGTTCGTCCAGCAGCAGCAAGACAGGTTCCACCATCAGCGCCATCGCCATCGCCAGGATCTGCCGTTGCCCGCCGGACAGCGTGCGCGCCGCGCGATGCCGCCGCTCGGCCAAAAGCGGGAAGCGGGCGAAGGCGGCGTCGATTCGTTGCCGCGTTGCGGCGGGGTCGATGAAGCCGCCCATCTCCAGGTTTTCCCGCACGCTCATGGTGGGAAAAACGTTCTGCTCCTGCGGCACGAAGGCGACGCCAAGCCGGCTGATCGCGCGCGGTGCCAAACCGCCGATCGGCGTGTCGCGCAGGTAGATCGCCCCCTCCGCCGGGCGCAGCAGGCCGGCGACGGTTTTCAGCAGCGTCGACTTGCCGGCGCCGTTCGGCCCGATAATGGCGAGGATCTCGCCATCGTTCAGCGCAAGGTCGACGCCCTTCAGGATCGCATCGTCACGGCCGTAGCCCGCGACCACGCCGGCGACCCGCAGCAAGGTCATCGGCGGCGGCCCATGTAGGCCTCCTGCACCAGTGGATCTTCAGCCAGCGCGGCAAAGCTGCCCTCGCGTAGATGACGGCCCTCGGCCATCACGATCACCGGGTCGCACAGCGCGGCGATGGTGTCCATGTGGTGCTCGATCAGCAGCACGCTGATCCCCTCGGTCACCAGCGCGCGCAGATGCTCGCCGATCTCGCGCGTCAGTGTCGGATTGACGCCGGCGACCGGTTCATCGAGCAGCAACAGCCTCGGCCGCGCCATCAGTGCGCGACCGATTTCCAACAGCTTCTTCTGCCCGCCCGACAGCACGCCGGCGGGGGCACCCAGCACAGCGGTCAGCCGCAGCCGTTCGGCGATGCGCCTGGCCTGCTGGCGCAGCGCAGCCTCGCGTTGCCGCACCGCACCGCTGCGCAGCAACGCCGGCCACAGGCGCTCGCCAGGCTGCGCCGGGCCATACAGCATCAGGTTATCAAGCACGGACAGACGCGGGAACCCACGGGCGATCTGGAAGCTGCGCACCAGGCCGGCGTTGGTGACGCGGTCGGCACGCCAGCCGGTAATTTCCCGGCCATCGAACGTCACGCTGCCGGCGTCCGGCCGGACCAGGCCGGAGATGCAGTTGAACAGTGTCGTCTTGCCGGCGCCGTTGGGACCGATCAGTCCGGTGATCCGCCCCGCACCCACGCTGAGATCGACCCCGCGCAGCGCGTGGACACCGTAATAGCTGCGCGCCAGCCCGCGAATTTGCAGCAGTGCCATCTAGGTCAAAGGCAGATCGAAAAATGTCATATCGGCCGAGGACATGGGGTTCCACTGCATGGGCGGCTGCGTTGCACGGCCCGTCGGTTGCCCGGCGCGCGCGGCCAGACTACGACGCCGCTCAGGGAGATGACGAGTGGTGAACGTCATGCGGCGAGCGACGGCGATCGAAACGCCGACGATCGGCATCGGATTGGGCGTCCTGGCATACGGCCTGTTCTCGATGCACGACGCAACGATCAAGTGGTTGGTCGCCGAACTGCCGGTCTGGCAGGTGTTGTTCTTCCGCAGCCTGATCATCGTCATTTTCTGCGCTGGGATCGGCCGGACGAAACTGCTCGCCCGAGCCATCGCCACGCCGCTGAAACTAAGCCTCGCACTGCGCGGCGCGATCACCCTGATCGCATGGCTGTGCTACTATACCGCGGCGCGCTCGTTGCCCCTGGCGCAGTTGCTCAGCCTGTATTTCGCCTCGCCATTGGCGGTCACGGTGCTGGCCGGGCCGCTGCTGGGCGAACGCGTGACGCGGGCGCGTTGGGCGGGCGTGCTGGTCGGCTTCGCCGGCATCGTCATGGCAACCGACCCGCTGGATGTCCGCCTGTCGCTGCCGACCGTGCTGGTGCTGATCGCCGCCGCGCTATGGGGCTACGGCATCATCCTGATGCGGCGCATCGCGCGACGCGAGAGCTCGATGCTGCAAATGCTATACGTCAACGGCATCTTCCTGCTTTTCACCTCCGTCGCCAGCGCCTTCACGTGGCAGACGCCGACTTTGTCGGAGCTGGCCCTGCTGCTGGCGATCGGCGTGATCGGCGGCCTGGCGCAGTTCACGCTGTTCGAGGGTTGCCGCCATGCCCCAGCCTCGGTGATGGCGACGGTGGAATACACCGCGCTGCTTTGGGCATTCATCCTGGGCTACGTGATCTGGGGCGATATCCCAGTGCCGGCGGTGTTCATCGGCGCCGGGCTGATCCTGCTGGCCGGCCTGCTGCTGGTGTTGACGGAGCACCGCGCCGCCAGGGTGATGGTGGTCCTGCCGGAGGCGTGATTGCCTCGCGCCGAGCTTGGGCCCAATCTTGTGCATCGCATCAGCAAGGAGCAGGACCATGCAACCAATCGTCGCGGTGATAGCGCCGGGCATGATGGGAAGTGGCGTCGGCGGACGCCTGTCGCAGAACGGCATAGAAGTGCGCACCGCGCTGAATGGACGCAGCGAGGCGTCCGCACAGCGCGCCAAGGCAGCCGGAATGGTCGGGGCCAGCGATGCGCAAATCGCCGCGTCCGACTTCATCCTGTCGATCGTTCCGCCAGGCGAGGCACTGGCACTGGCCGAACACCTCGCGCCCGCCCTGCGTGCCGCGGCAAAAAAGCCGATTTACGTCGACTGCAACGCCGTCAATCCGGCGACGGTCCTGCGCATCGCGCGCACCATCGAGGAAACCGGCGCCAGCTTCGTCGATGGCGGCATCATCGGCGGCCCGCCGACCCCCGGCAGCAAGGGCACCAAAATCTACGTGTCCGGTCCCGAGGCGTCGCAGGTTGCGGCGCTGGAGGCCTATGGGCTGGAGATAAAGCAGCAGGCCGGCCCGATCGGTGCGGCCTCGGCGATGAAGATGTCCTATGCCGGCATCACCAAGGGCTTCACCGCGCTTGGCGCCGCGATGATGCTGGCCGCGACGCGCGCCGGCACCGCCGATGCGCTGCGCGCCGAGCTGTCCGCCAGCCAACCGGCGCTGCATGGCTGGCTGACACGGGCGATGCCGAAGATGTATTCGAAAGCGTATCGCTGGGTGGCCGAGATGGAGGAGATCTCCGGCTTCGTCGGCGAGGATCCGGCAGCCGCGCAGTTCTTCCAGGCCGCGGCACGGCTGTACGAACGCATCGCGGCGGATCACGACGGGCCAGGCACCGAATGTGATGCCCTCGACGCATTCTGCGAACCCAAACCGTGATCCACGGCACCCATGCCACCCCGCCGATTGAGCGGGTGGTCTACGGCGTCCCCTTCGCCACGGCGCTGCGCCAGGAGGTCGACAACGCCGGCTCGCACGCGGTCTATGTGCTGGCCTCCGGCACGTTGGCGCGACAGACCGACGTGCTCGACCAAATGCGCGACGCGCTGGGCAACCGGCTCGCCGGGGTGTGCGCGAAAATCGGTTCTCACACGCCGCGCATCGACGTGGTTGCCGCGGCGAACGAGGCACGCGCGCTTGGCGCCGACGCGCTGCTGACGGTGGGCGGCGGGTCGGTGACCGATGCTGCAAAGATGGTTGGGCTATGCCTGGGCAACGACGTCAGCGATCCGGCGCAGCTCGACAATTTCCGCGCGCACACCGGTGCCGACGGGCGCACCGAACGTCCCCCCACCAAACCGCCGCCGGTGCGCTCGATCGCGGTGCCGACCACGCTCTCGGCCGGCGAGTTCACATATTTCGCCGGCTGCACCGATACGGCACGGCAACTGAAGGAGAGCTACGGGCATAAGCTGATGATGCCGCGCGTGGTGATCCTGGACCCCGCGGCAACCGTACACACACCGGAATGGTTGTTCCTGTCGACCGGCATCCGCGCGGTGGATCACGCCGTGGAGGATCTCTGCTCGATCAATCCGCAGCCGGTGTCGGACGGCGCCTCGCAGCATGCGCTGCGCCTACTCAGCCGCGGGTTGCGCGCGGTCAAGCAGGACCCGGCCAACCTCGAGGCGCGGCTGGACTGTCAGCTCGGCGCCTGGATGTCGATCATGGGATCGCAAAACGACGTGGCCAAGGGCGCGAGCCACGGCATCGGCCATGTGCTCGGCGGCACCGCCGGCGTGCCGCATGGCTACACGTCGTGTGTGATGCTGCCGCCGGTACTGCGCTTCAACCTCGCCGAGACGGCGGAGCGCCAGCGCTGGGTCAGTGAGGCGATGGGCCGGCCGGGCATGGCGGCGGCCGATGCGGTGGCGGAACTGGTTGCCGATCTCGGCCTGCCCGGCACGCTGCGTGCGGTCGACGTCAGGGCGGACCAGCTCGATATCATCGCGGCGGCGTCGATGCACGATCGCTGGGTGCACACCAACCCGCGCAAGATCGCCGGTCCGGCGGTGGTGCGACAGATCCTCGAGATGGCCTGGTAAGCGGTGTCGGACGCCGCGACACCGATCAAGCCACCGAGCCTGCTCATCCCCATCGTGGTCGCCTGTTCCTTCTTCATGGAGCAGCTCGACTCAACGATCATCACCACCGCGATCCCAGCGATGGCGAAGAGCCTGGGCACCGAGCCCGTACGGCTCAGCCTGGCGATCACCAGCTACATCCTCAGCCTCGCGGTGTTCATTCCGATCAGCGGATGGTTCGCCGACCGGTTCGGTTCGCGACGCGTGTTCTGCACCGCGATCATCGTGTTCACGACAGGGTCCGCGCTGTCCGGCTTCGCGACCAGCCTGTCGATGCTGGTCGTCACCCGCATCCTGCAAGGCATGGGCGGCGCGATGCTGAGCCCGGTCGGCCGGTTGATCCTGCTGCGGTCCTTCCCGAAAAATGACCTGGCGCGGGCCATGGCCTATGTCGCAATCCCGGCACTGATCGGCCCGACGGTGGGACCGGTGTTGGGCGGCTTCATCACCACCTACTTCAACTGGCGCTGGATCTTCTACGTCAACATCCCGGTGGGCATGGCCGGCATCGCGCTGGCGCTGCGCTACACCGAGGATTTCCGCGCCACCACGCAAAGCCGTTTCGACCTGCGCGGCTTCATCATCGTCGGCATCGGCCTCGCGACACTACAATTCGGCTTCGAGAATATCGGCCGCCACGTCCTGTCGCCATCCGTGATCGTGGCGGTGTTTGCCGCTGCGGCGGTGGCGCTGAGCCTGTTCGCCTGGCACGTGCGCGGCCACCCCAATCCCGTGCTGGACCTGGGGTTGTTCCGTATCCGGACATTTCGCGTCGGCACCTTGGCAGGTGGCATCTGTCGCACCGGAATGAACTCTGTGCCATTCCTGCTGCCGCTGCTGTTCCAACTCGGCTTCGGGCTGAGCCCGCTGCGTTCCGGGCTGCTGACGTTTGCCTCGGCGATCGGCTCGATCACCGTGCGGCCGATGTCATCCACCCTGCTGCGCCTGCTGGGGTTTCGCCGGCTGCTGTTCGCCAACGCTGTCGTCGTCACCTTCGTGATGGCCGGCATCACCCTGCTCAGTCCGGCCACGCCGCATTGGATGATCCTGGCCTACCTGCTGATGTTCGGCGTCGTGCGGACCACGCAGTTCAACACGTCGAACATGCTGGCCTATTCCGAGATCCCGCCGACGCTGCTCAGCCGTTCCACCAGTCTCGGCAGCACGATGCAACAGCTGACGCTGGGGTTCGGCGTGTCGATCAGCGCGGCGCTGCTGGACACCGTGATGCCGCACAACGGCGTGCCGACGCTGCACGATTTCCGCATCGTGTTCCTGACGATGGCGCTAATCCCGCTATTGGCCGCGCCCGGGTTCCTGCCGCTGGCGGAAACCGATGGCGCCGAGGTCAGCCGCCATCGCCGGCGGACCGCGTAGCCAAGGGGTCGCATAGCCGGCGCGGGATCGGGTGTTCAAGACCCGGCCCGCGTGATACGCGGAGCGCCGACACCCAGAGGGGGGACAGGACATGAGCGACGGAGCGACAGTCAAGATACTCGGGATTGCCGGCAGCCTGCGGAAGGCGTCCTACAACGCCGGGGCCTTGCGGGCGGCGCAGGAACTGGCGCCGGCCGGCATGACGATCGAGATTTTCGATATCGCGGCAATTCCGCTGTACAATGAAGACGTCAAGGTGAAGGGCTTCCCGCCCGCGGCGGCGGACCTGCGCGCGCGCATCAAGGCCGCGGACGGGCTGCTGTTGGCAACGCCGGAGTACAACTACTCGACCTCGGGCGTGTTGAAGAACGCGATCGACTGGGCGTCGCGGCCGCCGGAGCATCCGTTCGACGGCAAACCGATCGCGCTGATGGGGGCAAGCGGCGGTGCGCTGGGGACGTCACGGGCACAGTATCAGCTGCGGCAGATGTTCATCTTCCTCAACGCACATATCCTGAACCGTCCGGAGGTGATGATCGGCGGGGCAGCGGGCAAGTTCGACGCCGAGGGCAACCTGACCGATCAGGTGACGCGGGACTTTCTGGTGACCATGCTCACCGCATTCAAGGCGTGGATCGCAAAGCTGGGCTGAGCGCCGCGCCACAGGTACACCTCTCCCGCCCTCACGGGAGAGGTCGGCGAGCGGAGCGAGACGGGTGAGGGTGGTGCACGCCGCATCACCCTCACCCGTCTCGCAACGGCTCGTCGACCTTGGTCCGCTCATCGCGGCCCAAGCCCGCGAACAGCGAGAGAGGTAAAGGCCTCCAAACCCAGCCATGACACGGTCACGACCCCGACGCTCTATCCCCGCACAGCGCGGTGATACTCGCGATTGGGCATCATATCCGTACCCGAGGCCATGCGGTTCGACAAATTGAAGAACGCGATCGTTTCGTTCAAATCGAACATGTCGGACCGCGACAGCCCATTTGTTTCCAACCCTTCACGATCCCCATCGTCGATCAGCCAAGGCGTGACCGTCATCTTCCACGTGTAATCAAGCATCGCGCGCCGGCGCACATCGAGATCGGCGACGCGATAATTCAGCGCCATCATCTCACCCAGCTCCGGATCGCCGGACAGCACGCGCACCGCCGCGCCATGTGCCACCAGGCAGTAGTAGCAGCGGTTCGCGGACGACACGACAACGGCGATCATTTCGCGTTCGAGTTTCGATAGCCCGGACTCGGACAGCATGATCTCGTTGTACATCGCGATGAAGTTGCGCAGCCGCTGCGGCCGCAGGCTGTAGGCGCTGTAGACGTTCGGCACAAAGCCAAGCTTCTCGACGCATTTGCGCCAGATCGCCCGCAGGTCTTCGTCCAGGCTTTGCGGATCCGGCACGCCCAGTCTGGAGATATGATCCGGTTGCGGCATGGCCCTCGTCCTAGCTACGGCAGATGCGGCAGGGTTTGCGCGCCGCGAACCATCAACGTCGTTGCGGGAGACGATCCAGCCACCCCCGCCCGGCGCTTCACCCCAGCACTTCCGGGTTGATCACATTCTCCCGCCGCGGCGCACCATCCAGCACCGACAGAATGTTCTGCGCCGTCGCCACTGCCATGGCGGCCACCGCCTCGGTCGTCACGCCGGCCATGTGCGGCGCGGCGATCACGTTGGGCAGCTTCAGCAGCGGATTATCCAACGGCGTCGGTTCCGCCTCGAACACATCCATTCCGGCCCCGGCAACCTGCGCACTGGTCAGCGCGGCGTACAGCGCCTTCTCCTCGATGATGCCGCCACGCGCGGTGTTCACGATGAACACGCCCTGCTTCATCCGCGCGAACCGCGCAGCGTTGAACATCCCCACCGTCTCAGCGTTCTTCGGACAATGGATACAAACGAAATCCGCCACCGGCAAAGCGGCATCGAGATCGTCCACTTTGGTGCATCCGCCGGCGGCGATCACCGCGGCGTCCACGTACGGATCATAAACCAGCACCCGCATGTCGAAGCCAACGCAGCGCTTCGACGTGCGCGAACCGATCCGCCCAAACCCC
>Ga0302325_10035568_pt1 | contig 10173 bp, 10 predicted proteins | sample Palsa_T0_2_FD_201948 | JGI IMG/M metagenome (GOLD analysis project Ga0302325, IMG submission 201948) | Peat permafrost microbial communities from Stordalen Mire near Abisko, Sweden - Palsa_T0_2 | ecosystem: Environmental > Terrestrial > Soil > Palsa > Peat permafrost | place: Sweden: Abisko... | reverse complement strand
ATAATCCGACCATCCAGACTAATTCCTGGGTAACCATCCATATGAAATCACCCTGGTTGGGTATCCTCCGCTATACCCTCTGGATGCTGTCCGGTTTTACCCATGAACAAGTCTGCTAAAAGCAAGACTCATTAGATACATGTTACGTTTACAGTACAACTTAATGCAACACAAACACAAAATCGATCCATTTTCCAGGTAAGGGTTAGGATTTAAGCACGTGCTAGGAAAGAGTTCGTCACTCGTTAAAAGCATCAATGCCGCGGCGAAACGGGGATCATCACTCAAGTAAACCATTTTGGCGGCCTTTTCTCTAAGCTAATCGACAAGACTATTACTTTCAGGTAAATTATCAATGACCTCAAAGTCCCTATTGGAAAGAAGCTTTAACCGGCTGAAAAGGGGCATAAATGTTGGTTCTCAGCTTGAGCTGGAACAACTGAACCGAGTCGTCAGTGAGAATCTGATGAGGTTTAAAGAGATTATCTATAAAATATTTCCTTTTGATCAGGCTTCTGAAGCCTTTGGGTACTTGTCGGCGGGCAAACACGCTAAGAAGATTTTATCAAACTCGAATGGGATGGTGGAAATCATACATAGCAGAGGCAGAATTGTAAATTTTGAATTGAGATTTTAAAGACTTATACATGGCATTTCTACTAACAATAAAAATACCCAGATAGCATTTCAGGTTGAGGTTCGTTAGGTTGCCAGGAATCTGGGTGCTCCTTATCCCGCTTTCGCCTTGCCAACCACCAAAGTTTATATTATAACGAAGCCCTAAACTTGAGTAATTTAGACTGGAGTTTATTATCTACCAATAATATATTGATAGCGAACCGCTCTTTCAAACTTTGCTATAGATTTTATGCAGCCAGCACAACACCGAGCACGAGAAACTACTGTCTCAAAATCGCCAAGTTGCCTTCAAGAAACTACATGGCGACACCGAAAGAAGGAATAGGCGCCGAATCTAATGCCAGTTTGGCTCGCAACGATGTTCTCACAAATTCTAAGTGGCGCGAAGTCTACTTCGAGAACAACAATCCCATTATCAGGCGCAGCAGCACCCTCGGGAAGCCTCTCATACCAATCCAAACTTAAGCGCGATCAGTCTTCGGGGTTATCTAGGGACTCGAATGTACTGTCTGCATTCTTGGCCTGTTTTGGTACTTGATGGTATGCGCTATATCAGAACATGTCGACGGTGTCGATTTAACTGATCACATGGACGCATGGCCTGGCATTTTGGAAAACCCTTGATATGATCTTGCTATTTTACGCTTCGATGGGTATTGATATCTTGATTGAACTGGTGTTTAATATTTATGGGGGTGTTGTTAAGCAGGGTTTGATAGTCCATCCGGCTGTGAGTCGACGGTATGCTCAATTTTTGAAGTGGGAGTACTATAGGACAGCTGCTAGGAAAGTGATTTATGTAGGTGTGTTCTTCGTGGCTTTTTAGAACGGGGGGTAGTATTCAAAGAGCTGCGGGTTAACTTGTGCTGCTCATTGATGTCATTGGTGGCAGGTTATGAGGATTGAAAGGCAAGATTATCTGTCGATATTCCGCAAGACACCCAGATTCCCGTCACTGTTGCTGCTGTCAAGCTAAAGACTGCAATTTAAACCTACTTGTCTGATTTATTAGCAAAGGTTGCTTCAAAAAATCCAAAATAAGTCTATCATGTGCCCGTTCGATTTCAAACACGTGCTTAAGTTAAATAGGCCTAGGAGGCTTTCCGAAAACAAGTATCGTTGACGTCGAAACCTCTGAATCAAAGGTATCTTTGAGACTACATGCGTGTGTCACATCGTGAAGAAAAGCCCGCATATGAACGAAACGAATGTAGTATTTATGTACAACAGCTACTCATAATCCTATTTACAAAGTCCTATTTCCTTTAACAATTTTGTCCACTCCAATAAAATGCTTCCCTCAAGTTGTGTGAAGTAAAATCCTGACCTACCGAGCAAAGCACTCTGTCATCAGTGGCTGATCTGTCCAAAGACCGTTGTTATCCGTCGGCGTCAGGCTCAAAGCGTAAGTATTGGCGAAACTACCCGCCGCCCAGCCTACGTATCCAAGGAAGACGTTTGAGTTTTGGCTATTATATCAATATAATGGCGCATGTCAAGGGGAGAGAAACTTACTTCAAGAATGCGATCTGCTGACACATGTACGTAGCACATGCACTCGAGTTAGTGCCACCTGTTTCAGTCAACAGAGCCTGTCTCCCGACAGAATTCAGCCATGTTGCAAGTGGTTGGAAAGTCGATGCGATATTGTTGGTGACGCAATCTCCTCCGCCGCCACTGTTATCGCTGTCTAAGTATTTGTGCACATCAAAGATAAGATTCGTTGTTGTCCCATCCGGGTTTATGACGGCAGCAAGTGCTGTGGCACTACCGTCCGAGATATATGCTCCTGCACTCGTGTAACTGTTACGCTTAGCATATGAGTTGCTCCCGAAGAACATGGATACGTACTCGCTGCCGGGAAGTAGGATCATTTGTGAAGTTGCACCGGTTTGACGAATGGCAGTCACGACTACTTGAACAGTTTGTGCCCATGTGCTGACAGTCACTGGCAAATTTTAGCGGTGTTAAACTCCGGCTCCCTTTACTTACAATCATGAGGTTCATTCATGATGCCGAATATAACTTTGGAATCGCTTGCATAGTATGTTGCAAGTTGTGTCCACAAGCTCACGAATTGGGCATTTGTAGGGCCACCCTGCCCGATGATGCCACCATCCCAACGAGCATCTGTTCATGGTTAATCCTCGCCTAGGGTCTGGACATGGATTCTTACAGTTGTGGATATCAATGATGCAATGGGCTCCTGTGCTCAAGCAATCTTGCACCAACGTATTGTATTCAGACAGGTTTGTACTGTTTAAAGTTCCACCGAGCACTCCGTTCACAAGGAATTGCCACCCCACAGGGAGACGGAAGATGTTTAAGTGGTCGTCGTTCACGAAGTGGATCATTTGGCCAGGACCATCGGGCCCTCCATAACTTGGCAATGGTGCATAGGGCCCGCTTGTTCCAGTGATAATGCAAGTGCCATCAGCGGTACAGCCAAAGTCAAATCCGGCGATATTGACGCCCGCGAACTGCGTAAGTCCTGAGGTTACAGTGGCGGATGTTGAAGTTATTGATGAATGGGTGGTCGTGGTAGAAGTATCTAGAGTACCGCTGGAGGCAGCGGTTCCTGGAAGACATTGTGAGTACCAGAGATTCGAATATGTGCAAACATATCCACTGATACAAGTGGTTGCACCTGTCCATCCGCTTCCTCCACCTGCAAAGCTTGGTAAACGTTCACTATAATAATATAGCTGATTAAACCTACATTGTCCCCAAGCTCCTGATTGTCCAGCGATGGTGCCCGCAAAGAGTAGAATCAATGATGAGATACCCATGTTCTAAGTTAGGAAGAAAGTATCTACAGGACGATTCTCGAGAAATGGATGGCGTTGTCTGGACAAGAAGTAGACCATTTAGACCTCTTATATCCTAGATCAACTTTCTTTAGCACCTATTTTTCTTCCTCTTCTTTGTCATTTCAATTGTCTCATCAAAAAAAAACCATCGCACACTCAAACAAAAATAGATTCATTTCACAGATGAGGGACTTCAAGCGAGGCGGTTGCTCGGCAGTCTTTCCTAGTGAATCGTACCCCTGAAGGCGGAATAATGCAAGGGACATATCGAAAGACTCGTTATAGCGCTTTCTGGTCAAGTGATGGATTGAGGTTCTTCTCCGTGTGTCGTGCATATTCAATTTGCCGTGTGATGTGGAATGCCGTAGAGCCGAAGCGAGGCGAATCAGGCGATTGGGGGAAGATCTATAGCAAGATCTGGGTTAGGACAGGGGCAGGCGTGGGCTAATCAGGTCTCGGGAGCAGCCGACCTGCTTCATCTAAATTCGGAGTCCGTCTTCCGTAGCAACTCTGCTTTAACGTGGCCATCATTACCTCTCCTCTCCCGTTACCACTATGAAAACATTCGATAAACACGTCTCGCGATATTTGAAATCGACAAACTTGCGAACGCATCTGTCAAAGCCGCTGTTTAGCCCTTTCTCTCCCCACACAGTCATATCTAGCACTATTCCCTCAGTTCACAAAATACAAAATGCGGTGAAATTCAGAAGGTCTAATGCGGGGCACCTTATGAGCCTCCTGACCTCCTTACCTCCTGCATATTACTCACAAAAATCGGAAGTCTTGCCGAAACTCCAGATCCCCATAAGCTTGGCATTAACCCAACTCCCTGCGTCTGTCATCTGAGCCCCTCTTCTCCCCAAGTTTGTCGAGATCAAAGGACCCCGTTCCTGCACAGTTCTTTATCACAAAAACAAGCTTATCCCCGCGTTTGGTCATCATCCTTGTCCCCTTCGGACCGAGGCATGAACATTTGAGGTATGCCAGGTCGCCGGGGCAAGATCGTGCAAGAATGCCATTGTCCCACAGATTTCGGGACTTTGAGCACTCTTAGCTTGAGAGCACCGTATACAGTGCCCATGTTTACTTTAAGCTTGAGATGGGAAATAGATTCATAGTGAAAAGTGTTGCGTAGTCTCGACAGGATTTTGTTTTCTCCCAGAAAGGGGTACCGAACCGGAGAAACTCCACACCAAATCTGGATTCAAATATATCATTCAGTTTTCTTTGCGGACTAGGATTAGCTATCATCACCGCGCTCGGCCAGTTGTTCCGATAGCGTACTTGTTACTGCTACAAAGCTGCAGGATGTGAGACGAAACTGCAGGAGGTTTAGAAATTTCCATATTTTTAGAAGAACGATATTCCACTAGGGGAATGAGGACAGTTCTTCCATAAAGCCTCTGATCGTTGCGTGGGGAAGCAGACCTTTCGTTCCTAGAACAGGTCTTTTGATTTTAGTTTTCTTCGGGTCATCCGGTGCGGACCGGTGTCTATCACCTCCCTCATACTTCTGATCCGTAGAAGTGGTGGGCCCGACGGAGCCGTCGATCCACTGGAGCAAGAATACTCTGAAGAGAGAATGTCAAGTGACAATCCAGGTGATGACTGTTATCCATAGGTCAACTTATACCCCACAGCTGCCGGATAGCGGGATGCTGCGTGTTCCAGATCTGTCTATATAAATCACAAGCCCGAAGATATATGGTCTCAAGTGCAAACCATCAAAGGGGCAACATCACCAAAATCGCCATGGCTTCTACTATTGGTCTTGTTTCGCTCTTTGTGAGCATTGTCCGCGCCCAGCAAGTTGGCACTCTCACAGCCGAAGTTCACCCCGCACTCACGTGGGAGACCTGCACAGCAGGAGGAAGCTGTAAGTGCACCAGAGCACAAACCCCCCTTTTCAAAATTCCAGTGGGTAGGGTATGTCTCTAGAGATGTCCTGGAACTCCAGAATTCCATCTTCGTTAGACGATGTTAACTCGGTAATTGATAGGTACTACCAATAACGGCAAGATCGTTCTTGATTCTAACTGGCGCTGGCTGCATTCGACCTCTGGCTCAACCAATTGCTATACCGGAAATACGTGGGATACCACGCTTTGCCCAGATGATGTCACATGTGCTGCAAACTGTGCTCTTGACGGAGCCTCCTATGCTAGCACCTATGGCATCACGACAAGTGGCAATGCTCTAAGGCTCGACTTCGTGACTACTTCAGCGCAAAAGAATGTTGGATCACGTGTGTATCTCTTGGCAGATGACAACACTTATCAGGAGTTCAACATGCTCGCTCAAGAGTTTACTTTTGATGTCGATGTGTCCAATCTACCCTGTGGCCTTAATGGTGCGCTATACATGTCAGGTCAGTACACCGAAATCCAAGAATATTGACTGAACCCTACTGATATAATTTCAGCTATGGCTAAGGACGGAGGAATGTCCCAGTACTCGGGGAACAAGGCTGGAGCTGCTTATGGTGTTGGGTACTGTGACTCGCAATGCCCACGTGATCTGAAGTTCATCAACGGCGAGGTAAGCTTCTCAAACGAGATGAGAAACCCGTGCTAATTGAGATACCTGCCAGGCCAATGTGGAAGGCTGGGTTCCTTCTTCAAACAATGTCAATACAGGTGTTGGCAATCACGGGTCTTGCTGCGCGGAAATGGATATCTGGGAAGCCAATTCCATTTCAGCTGCCTTGACTCCTCACTCTGCCGATACCGTTACGCAGACAATGTGCACAGGCAATGCCTGCGGAGGCACATACTCTACTGACAGATACGGCGGTACTACTGACCCCGATGGATGCGATTTCAACTCCTACCGCATGGGGAACGAGACATTCTATGGCCCAGGCATGACCGTGAACACCAACTCAATGTTCACCGTTGTCACGCAGTTCCTCACCGACACAGGAACCGCCTCCGGAACAATGAATGAGATCAAGCGCTTCTACGTCCAGAACGGCGAAGTGATTCCCAACTCGCAATCGACAGTTTCCGGCGTCACCGGCAACTCGATCACCACCGCATTTTGCAACGCCCAAAAGACTGCATTCGGCGATACCAACGATTTCTCTGTTCATGGTGGCTTCACCTCTATGTCCAATGCCATGAACGCCGGCATGGTCCTCGTTCTCTCCCTCTGGGACGACTACGCGGCCGACATGCTCTGGCTCGACAGCGACTACCCCACCAACGGCAGCACCAGCACACCCGGAATCGCACGCGGCACTTGCTCTACCACATCTGGAGTCCCCGCCACCGTTGAAGCCAACAGCCCCAACGCCTATGTCATTTACTCCAACATCAAGGTTGGACCTATCAACTCTACTTTCTCAGCTGGCACTAGCAGCTCTTCGGCTACGACGTTGGAGACTTCAACTACGTCTATTGCTGGAACGAGCACGACCTCCACGGCCGGTGGGACTGTGGCTCATTGGGGACAATGTGGTGGACTGACTTATACTGGGTCTACTACTTGTGTTAGCTCGTATACTTGCACATATTCCAATCCGTACTATTCTCAGTGCTTGTAGGTGCTTTGAGGATTGAATGGTAGGTATTGAGTGTTGTGGACACCAGCACGGTAACTTAGATGTCTTGTGGAGAACGTAGCGAGGTGGTGGTATCTTGAAAAAGTGATTTGTGGGAGGAGAAATGTGGTTGAAGTTGTGGGTCTTAAACGGTCACTTGGCATCATTTATCTTTTTTGCAGTACATATGTATATACTTTCACTTCGGACATAAAAATCGCATTTTTTGGCAAAAAAAATTGACACTTATGCCATGTATGTTCCAAAATTTCTAATCTTCCAACCCCTATGCTTTTAGTCCAATCTTGCTTCCTTGTCAGTCTAATTGATAGTGACATTGTGCATAGTGCCAATAATTTCAACCAGATCCTTTAGGCAGTTCAAGCTCCTGAAAGGTAAAACTTTACCACAGCAACTCTATAGTCTCCATATAAAATTTATGATACCAAAACAGAATACATCATATATATCGTATTTTCAAAGGCTGCTAGTAGTACGTACAGTACCAGTGTGTCAAATGATTTGATTATGATTTGATTATTAGGTAATAATCATAATCAAATCAACTAATAAGGGCATTGATTATAATCAAATTATAATCAAATCAATATAATCATAATTAAATTGATTATATGTGCACGTGACTCGGAAAACATGGCCCGGCGGCCGCTAGGGCGATTCTACGCCTAGCGCCACCCCGCCACCCAATCAGTAGTAAGGGGGCGTCACTGTGCCACCCAAGTACGCGAGCCACGCCTGAGCCACGCTTCCAGAACTCTCGACTCTACAACTTAATAATATTATAGAAAATAAGTGTTTAGCCTACTTTTTATATATAATAGCTTAGTTTATTATTTTTGATTAAAGGGTTAAGTAGTTCTTCAATTATTATTAGTTAAATATTAAGATATTTTAACTTATAAATTATATATAAAATAATCAACCTAATTAACTAAATCATAATTATTATAAGTAAAATAATCATGATTATTTAATTATTAGTACTTATAATCAACTCATAATCAAGTTAACTAAATCATGATTAAATCAATTAGGTTGATTATTTTTTTGACACATTGGCTGCTACTTGACAACTGCAAGCCATTTGTGACATGTGAGGATAAGCTTTACCCACTAGCCCGCTAAGCCAAAGACCACAGTATTCACTCCAAGGGAGTGAATACGCTTATCACGCTTAAGTAGCTAGCTATACCGATCGTAGTCACGTGCAACGCTACGCGACTCACATCACACCATTCATATTGTGAAACTACAGACAAACAGGGTTCTGATTAACTTCCCTCTTGGATCACCCTATTTATTCTCAGATATTGAATCAACCGGCTTTCCGAAAGAAGCTGATAGTCGGGGCGTAGGGACCTTTCACCTCTTCAAAATCGTTGACTAATGAGTCTGGAATGCACCCAATCATTGTTTGTAAAGGCAATAATAGCGCAAGAAGGTGCGAGGGGAGTGGTGTTAGTTGGTTGAGCAGAGGTCCTGATTCATCGGGTGAAGTGTGGATTGGGTGTAAAAGATTGATATTGAAGTTGTCTGAAGTTCTAAGTGTTAAGGAAGTTGAGGGCCCTTATATGCAACCAAATTAGAGGCTAACCCTCATATAGAAATAGTACGATACACGTGATATTCAACTGACAAGTGGAGCAATATAGACTCTTGGCGTTTTTTTAGACTTCCCCTCTTTTCCTTTTCGAGCTCCAGTCTCCAGTGTATCAAAAGACTATTCAAATTAATTAAGGGTTAAAGACTCAAATACCATACATAAGACTCAAGTACCATTTACCCCGCCTATGTGGAAGACCCCCGCTAGAGCTTGCGACAGCCAGGTTAGGGTTAGCTAAGGTTAGTTAGGGGTTAGGGTTTCGTTAGGGTTAGGCATCGGGGGGTTTAAGGGGTATCTGACCCCCCATATATTTTTGATATTTTTTTTAAAGAGGAGGAGGTTAAATTGTATAGAAAGTCATAGTGTTAGCCATAAAAATAAGCGATAGTATTTGAGTCTTTTCCCTCGAAAACCATAGTATTTGAGTCCTTTGCCCATTAATTAATTATTAATCAAATTAAATTAATGATTATAATTATGATTTTGATTAGCTACCCTTAATTTTTTTGGATTTGATTTGATTAATTAATTATCTTCAAATCACGTGATATAGATTTTTACTAATATTAAAAATTATTTTTACTTTCAAATTATTAAATAATTATAAATATTCCTTTGATTTTGTAAGGTGGCCACGGCTAAACCCCTAGACCTTATGACCAAAAAGCGGTACTTAAGCAGTAATCACTGCTTAAGACAAATATGCTAAAATGCATATATATAGCTAGAGCTGAGAAGATCACGTGACACGCACGCATCTGTACACATTACAGATTTTAAGGCTATAGTTTATAATTTAGTTTAATTTTTAATTATTTAATTTATAACATTAATGGTATTTAAAGTAATAAAGTAATAGTAAAATATCGATCGGCTTCCCCGGGCCTGTTACGGTTATGGTTCCGGATTAGGCTTAGCTCGCTTTGCTGTCACGTGCTAAGCTCGGCTAAATTATACTTGAACCTATATGCCCTCAAGCTCTTCTCTCTTTAGTTTAGTATCCTGTAAAATAAGAGTGTTCCACCACGACCTTGAGTCACGAGAATTGCTCTTGTGACAAGGCCTTTGTCTTGCTTACTAAGCAGTGTAGTAAAGGCTAGGCTTTAATAGGCATTTTGCTATTCCGAGAAATACCCTATATAGCTAGCGTTTATATTAATTAAGCCTAAATCGAGTTTTAGCGATTTTTGTTATATAATATGCCCATGTGACTTATTAATTGATTATATCCAAAATCAAATCAAATGATTATAATTACAATTTTAATTAACCTTAAAAAACTTTGATTTGATTTTATTAAGAGGCTATAATCAAATTAAATCAAATCATTTGACACAATGTCGAGCTCGCTTAGCCCCCTTGTCACGGAGCGGTCGCATTGAGGTAGTTGGTAAAGAGCTTGCATTGGAATTTAGAGCTAAAACCGGGTTTTGTGGCCCGCACACGGGGTAAGCACATGCAGGTATGCCACGTGACTGGCATACCGTAACACCCATTTTCACCAACAGAGGAGGCACAAAATATTCACCGAATCTATTACCCAAACGACAATTACA
>Ga0302325_10035564_pt1 | contig 10174 bp, 10 predicted proteins | sample Palsa_T0_2_FD_201948 | JGI IMG/M metagenome (GOLD analysis project Ga0302325, IMG submission 201948) | Peat permafrost microbial communities from Stordalen Mire near Abisko, Sweden - Palsa_T0_2 | ecosystem: Environmental > Terrestrial > Soil > Palsa > Peat permafrost | place: Sweden: Abisko... | reverse complement strand
AGCGGATGCGCGACGAGGCCAACGCCGGGCGCGCGGCCATGGCGGCGGCCGACCATGGCTACCGACGGGCGCTGACCTCGATCTTCGACGCCAACGTCACCACCATGATCGCGGCCCTGATCATGTTCTCGTTCGGGGCCGGGCCGGTGAAGGGCTTCGCCTGGACACTGTCGATCGGCGTCATCACCTCGGTGTTCTCGGCCGTGCTGGTGACCCAACTGCTGATCGGCTGGTGGTTCCGGATCACCCGCTCCAAGACCCTGCCGATCGCCTGAACGGAAAAGCCCATGCGCAAGTTCTGGCCCTTCATCCGCCTGGTGCCCCGGCAGACCCATTTCAACTTCGTGGGTCTGGCGCCCTTTGCGGCGGTGCTGTCGCTGCTGCTGGTGATCGGCGCTGGGGTCTCCATCGCCGTGCAGCAGGTGAACTGGGGCGTGGATTTCGTCGGCGGCACCAACATGGAGGTGACGACCAACGGCCCCGCGCCGCTCGGGACCATCCGCGGCCTGCTGAACGGCATGGGCGTCGACCACCCCACGGTGCAGGGGGTTGTCGGCGTCGGCGCGACCATCCAGTTCCGCTCGGTGGCCGGCCAGCCCCCCGACGCTGCGGCCACCTTCGTCGGCGCCAAGCTCATGGCCGCCATCCCGGGCCTGAAGGTCACCGGCGTCAGCGAGGTGGGGGCGAAGGTCTCCGGCGAGCTGATCTGGGGCGGGCTGGAGGCGCTCGGCGTCGCGCTGGGCCTGATGCTGCTCTACATCTGGTTCCGCTTCCAGCTGCAGTTCGGCCTGGGCGCGATCCTGGCCCTGTTCCACGACATCCTGCTCACCATCGGCTTCCTTTCGATCACCCGCATCGAGGTCTCCACCACCTCGATCGCCGCCCTGCTCACCGTGATCGGCTACTCGATGAACGAGAAGGTGATCAGCTTCGACCGGCTGCGCGAGAACCTGCGCAAGTACAAGACCACGCCGCTGCGGGACGTGATCAACCTGTCGGAGAACGAGCGGCTCAGCCGGACCATCATCACCGGCACCACGGCGCTGCTGGCGCTTTCGGGCTCGATCTTGAACCCCGCCTCGGCCCTGTTCTCGCTGACCGCCACCATGGCCTTCGGCATCCTGGTGGGCACCTATTCGTCGATCTACGTCGCCCTGCCGGTGATCCTGCTCTGGGGCGTCAGGCGCGACGACGAGGACGCCGCCCCGATCAAGCTCCAGCCCGCCCGGCGCTAGGGCCTCGTGCGCCAGCCGCCCGCCATCGAGGCCTACGGCGGCGGCGGCTTCCGGGTCGCCGGCGTCTGGCGGCCCGGCTCGCTGCTGATCCTGGACGACGTGGCCCAGGAGTGGCGCCCGACCGCCCCGGACGAGCTCGAGGTCGCGGACTTCGAAGCGGCGCTCGCCGCCCCGCCCGGCGCGATCGAGTTCGTGCTGCTGGGCACGGGCGCCGCGGCTGCCCTGCCGCCGCGCGCCATCCGCGAGGCCCTGCGCGCCGCCGGCCTCGGCCTGGAGTTCATGGCCACCGAGCCCGCCGCCCGCACCCACAACGTGCTGGCCTCGCAGGGCCGTCTCTTCGCCACTGCGCTGATCGCGATCTGAGACGACCACCCCGGTTTTCACCCGTCGCCAATCGTCCTATACCCACGCCAGGGGCTACAGCGACCAGGGAAGGGTAGGGGAATGGCGGCGATCCTCAACAATCTGCGCAACACGATCATCCTAGGGCTGGTGCTCGCGGTGGTCATGCTGTTCTGTTTCGGCAGGCTGAGCCCGCACGGGTTCAACGACATGGCCTACTGGCAGGCGGTGCTCCGCTGGATGCACGTCTTCTTCGGCATCCTGTGGATCGGGCTGCTCTACTATTTCAACTTCGTCCAGGCGCGGAAGATGCCGGAGATTCCGGCCGAGCTGAAGCCGGCGGTGAGCAAGTACATCGCTCCCGAGGCCCTGTTCTGGTTCCGCTGGGCGGCGCTGATGACGGTGGTCGCGGGGATCTGCGTGGCGCTGCTGCGCGGGCGCGACTACGCCGAGGGCGTCTTCACCTTCGGCCTGATGGGCGGCGGCGGCGCTGGCTTCACCCTGATGGGCATCGGCATCTGGCTGGCGATCATCATGTTCCTCAACGTCTGGGGGGTGATCTGGCCGAACCAGAAGCGGGCGCTGGGCATCGTCGAGGCCGACGCCGACACCAAGGCCAAGTCGGCCCGCATCGCCGGCATGGCCTCGCGGGTCAACGTGCTGCTGTCGCTGCCGATGCTGACCTCGATGGCGATGTACCAGACCCTGTTCGGCTAGGCGTGGGCGCGGAGGGGCTGGAGGTCGAGCTCCGCCGCGCCGACCCGGACCGCTGGCTCACCAGCTGCTTCATCTCCGAGCCCGCCGCCCGCGCCGACGTCGCGGCGCTCTACCTCTTCGACCACGAGCTGGCCCGGGCCCGCAGAGCCGCCTCCACGCCGCTGCTGGCCGAGATCCGCCTGACCTGGTGGCGCGAGGCGCTGGACGAGATCTTCGGCCGCGGCCCGGCGCGGCGCCACCCGGTGGCGGAGGCGCTGGCGGGCGCGGCGCGGCGGCGCGGACTGGACCGGGCGCCGCTGGAGGCGATGATCGACGGCCACATCGCCGCCATTGACCAGATGCAGTTGGACGCGGCCGCCGCACTGGCCTGGGCCGACGCGGTGGAAGGCTCGGCGGCGGTGCTGGCGGCCACGATCCTCGATCCGGCCGCGTCCGCCGACGCCGCCGCGCCCGCCGGCCGCGCCTGGGGGCTGGCGCTGCTGGGCCGCGCCGGCCTCGCCGCGCCGCTGGTGCTGGGGCCGCCGCTGCGCCAGGCGCTAGCCGAGGCCCGCACGGGCGCCCGTTCACTCAGCATCGCGGCCCTCCCGGCGGCGCTGCCGGCCCGCCTGGCCCGCTTCGACCTGGCCGGCCGCAACCCTGGGCCGCTCGCCAAGCAACTGAGCCTAGTCTGGGCGGCGGCGACCGGCCGGGTCTGACGCCTTCCGGTCCGCTCACGCGGCCCCACGCCCAGCCAGCCTTCCCAATATTGTCATCCCGGCCGAAGCCGCGCAGCGGCGCAGAGCCGGGATCTCCCCTGCGAGACGCGTGGAGGCAGATCCCGGATAGCCGCTGCGCGGCTTCCGGGATGACAGCCCAGTTGACAACACTACAAGTAATGATCAGGCCGAAACCGTCTCCGGGGCTTCCGCCCAGGCGGCGAGATCGGCCAGCGCGCGGTCGGCGATGGCGCGCTTCCTGGCCCGGCTGCGGTCGCGCTTGCCGACGCGCGGGGCGCCGGGGAGCCGTGGCGGCTCGTCGATGGGCGGCAGCAGGCCGTAGTTGATGTTCATCGGCTGGAACGAGCTCGGCCCCTCCGCCAGGTGACCGCCGGTGATGTGCCGCACCAGCGCGCCCAGGGCGGTGGTCGGCGGCGGAGCCTCCAACCGGCGGCCGGCGCGTTCGGCGGCGGCGAGGCGGCCGGCCACCAGCCCCATGGCGGCGCTCTCGACGTAGCCCTCGACGCCGGTGATCTGGCCGGCGAAGCGCAGCCGCGGCTGCGTCTTCAGCCGCAGCTGGCCGTCCAGCAGCCGCGGCGAGTTGAGGAAGGTGTTGCGGTGCAGGCCGCCGAGGCGCGCGAACACCGCCGCTTCAAGGCCCGGGATGGTGCGGAAGATTTCGGCCTGGGCGGCGTGCTTCAGCTTGGTCTGGAAGCCGACCATGTTCCAGAGCGTGCCCAGGGCGTTGTCCTGGCGCAGCTGCACCACCGCATGCGGCTTCTCGCCGGGCCGGTGCGGGTTGGTGAGGCCGACCGGCTTCATCGGACCGAAGCGCAGCGTCTCGCGGCCGCGCTCGGCCATCACCTCGACAGGCAGGCAGCCGTCGAAGTAGGGCACGTGCTCCCAGTCCTTGAACTCGGTCTTGGGGCCGGCCAGCAGGGCGTCGATGAAGGCCTCGTACTGGGCGCGGTCCATCGGGCAGTTGACGTACGCGGCAGCGTCGCCGCCGGGGCCGGCCTTGTCGTAGCGCGACTGGCGCCACGCGACGCCCATATCGATGGTCTCGGCGTGGACGATGGGGGCGATCGCGTCGAAGAACGACAGCTCGGCCTCGCCGGTGAGGGCGCCGATGGCCGCGGCGAGGGCGGGCGAGGTGAGGGGGCCGGTGGCGACGATAACGCTGGTCCAGTCCGCCGGCGGCAGGCCGCCCACCTCGCCGCGCTGCACGGCGATGCGCGGGTGGGCGGCGATGGCGCGGGTGACGGCCTCGGCGAACCCGTCGCGGTCCACCGCCAGGGCGCCGCCGGCCGGGGTCTGATGCGCGTCGGCGCAGGCGAGGATCAGCGAGCCCAGGCGGCGCATCTCGGCGTGCAGCAGGCCGACGGCGTTGGCCTCCCAGTCGTCGGCGCGGAACGAGTTGGAGCAGACCAGTTCGGCCAGCTGGTCGCTCTGGTGGGCGTCGGTGACCACGATCGGGCGCATCTCGTGCAGCACCACCGGCGCGCCCGCCTCGGCCGCCTGCCAGGCCGCCTCCGAGCCGGCGAGGCCGCCGCCGATGATGTGGATGGGCGCGTCGGGCATGGGAGGCGGGTCTTACGCCGGCGACGCGAGGGGCGGAAGTGGCGCAGAGCGCGCGCTCGCGTCATAGTGGGCGCCGGAATCTGGCTTGGGGAGGCGGGGCATGGCGGACATCTCGGTCGGATCGGCGGTGGGCGCGGGGTTCGGCCTCATCCGCCGAAAACCCCTCGCGGTCCTGGCGTGGGGACTGATCGAGGGGATCGGCCTGGCCGTCTTCCTGGCCGCCTATGCGGTGATGATGGTCAACATGATCCCCGCGCTCGTCGCCAACGCGTCGGGGGCGCAGCCGACCGACGCGCAGGCCTCTCAACTGATCGCCGGCATGTTGGCCGGCGAGGGTGGGATCTTCCTCGCGGTCATCGCCATGCTGGGCCTGCGCGTCATCGTGACGACGGCGGTCTGGCGGGCGGTCCTGCATCCCGAGCGCGGCGCATGGGCCTACCTGCGGGTCGGCATGGCGGAGATGTTCATCGTGCTGTTGCTGATCGGGGCGCAATTCGCCGCCAACCTGGTGATGCTGCCCCTGCTGCCGTTTCTGTTCGTGATCGGCGCGCTGGTGGCGTTCCACCAGTTCATCGCCGCGTTCATCGTCGGCGTGCTGATGATCATCGCCTTGATTGCCGCCATCATCTACTTCGAGCTGCGGTTTGCGCTGCTGGGCCCGATGATCGTCGACGACGGCAAGTTCCACTTCGCGGAAGGATGGCGGCTGACGAAGGGGAGGGTCGGCAGCCTCTTCGGCGTCGGGCTGGGCCTCGTCGCGCTGGCGCTTGGCGCGGAAATCGTGATCGGCCTGCTGGTGCTGATCGTCGGCGGGGCTTTGCTCTACGTGGTCGCCGGCGGGGCCGCGCCGCTGCAGGCTTTCATGGAGCATCCGACGCCCGACTTCGTGGTCAAGCTATGGCCGTTGGCGGTGCTCTGGACGGTGCTGGCCGTGCCGATCAGCGGTTGCCTCTCGGCGATCATGAGCGCGCCTTGGGCGCGGGCCTACCGCGACCTGGCGCCCGGGGTCCCCGAGGCCCAGACTTTCGCTTGAGCCCCAGGCTGTGGCGCGACGCGCGAAAATCTGGCAATTTCCCGCAGGGTAGGGGGAGGCTGTGGCCATGGCGATTTCCATCGGTTCGGCGGTAGGCGCCGGGTTCAGCCTGATCGGGCGGCGGCCGCTGTCTGTCATCGGGTGGGGCTTCTTCCTCTATTTCGCGATCATGATCCTGTTCGTGATCGGCTTCCTGATCGTCGGCCTGCCGGTGTTCGCCAAGCTGTCGCAGCTCAGCAGCCAGACGCCCGACCCGAGCCAGATGGCCGAGGTCGTCGTGCAGGTGCTGATCATGCTCTGGCCGGCGCTGCTGATCGTGGCCATCGGCGCGCTGCTGCTGGGCGCGGTGGTCCAGGGCGCCGTCTACCGCTCGATCCTCACCCCCGACCAGCGCTCCTGGGCCTCGCTGCGGCTGGGCCGCCAGGAGTTCGCCCTGGTGCTGCTCAGCCTGCTGCTGATCCCGATCGTGCTGATCGCCTACCTGGTTTCGGCGCTCATCGGGGGCGCGGTGATCTACGGACTTTCCCGCCTGCAAGGCGCGGTCGGCCCGATCCTGGTGACGGTGTTCGTCATCTTCTACGCCCTGGCGCTGATGTGGCTGGCGCTGAAGTTCTCGCTGGCCGCGCCGATGACCTTCGCCGAGGGCCGGGTGCGCTTCTTCGGCTCCTGGTCGCTGACCAAGGGGCACGGCTGGGCGCTGTTCGGCCTCGCCTGGATCATGGTGCTGGTGATCATCGGCGTCAGCATCGCCTATGCGATCATCAGCAGCATCATCGGCGCCCTCTTCACCGGCGGCGCGGTGGCGGCGATCATGTCGTCGACGTCCGGTGCGAACCCGGACCCGTCGGCGCTGATGGCCCAGTGGCCGGTGCTGCTGCTCGCCTACCTGCCCACGCTGATCATGGGCGCGGCGTTCCAGGGCGTCACCCAGGCGATCAGCCTGGGTCCCTGGGTGGAAGTCTACCGCGAGCTGCGGGGTTCGCCCGACGTGGCGCAGACCTTCACCTGAGCGGGGCGCTTGAACCTGGGCGCGATCGCCTACCTATAGCGGATCCGCCCGCCGAATCGGACCCGTCCCGCCCGCCATGCACGCCTTCTCGCCCCTCGACGCCGCCTTCGAAGGGATCCGCGTGGTGCGCCGCGAGCCCAAGGCGGTGCTCTACTGGGTGGCGGTCTGGGCCTTGGCGCTGGCGGCGATCGCGCTGATCCGGCTCTTCACCGGCGCACTCACCGCCCCGCGTGGACCGGCCGACGACCTCAGCGTCATCCGCCGCTACGGGCCGCTGGCGGTGGTGCTGGCCCCGACGGTGCTGGTGCTCTGGATCATGACCACCGCGACGGTCTACCGGGCGGTGCTGCGGCCCGGTGAGCACGGCTGGCACCTGTTCAAGCTCGGTCCCGACGAGGCGCGGATCGCCGTGCTCAGCGCCGCCGAGACGGTGTTCCTGGCGCTGCTGGGCGGGGCGCCGGCCTATCTGCTGCTGGTGTTGCTCAACCCGATCTTCGAGGTGGCGCCGACCTTCAACTTCTGGATCGCGCTGGCCGGCTTCGTCGGCACCATGGCCATCAACATATGGCTGGCGGTGCGGCTGTCGCTGGCGCCGGCCCAGACCTTCGCCGAGCGCGGCTTTCCGTTCCGGGCCTACTGGGGATTCGCCCGCGGCCGGTTCTGGCGGGTGCTGGCGAGCTATGTCCTCGTCGCCATCGAGGTGCTGGCCTTCCTGGTGGCCTCGGTGGTGGTCGGCCTGGTGTTCGGCTGGCTGGCCGAAGCGGCGATCCACTGGCAGGGCGCGGCCCTCTTGCGCCGCGTGACGCTTTGGCTGCTGGTGGCCGTGCTGGCCTTCCTGACCGCGGTCGTCTGGGTGGCGCCTGCCATCCTGATCTGCGGCTGCCAGGCCTATCTCTACCGCGCCATCGCGGCCGAGGCGGGCGCCGCGCCGGCCGCCGCGGCCGCGGCCGCCGAGCCGGCATGACGTCGATCCCGGCGCCCTCGCCCAACTTCGACGCCCGCTCCGGCCCGCCGGACATGGTCCTGCTGCACTACACCGGCATGCGCACGGGCGCGGCGGCGCTGGCCCGGCTGCGCGATCCCGAGGCCCGGGTCTCGGCCCACTACCTGGTCGAGGAGGACGGCCGCGTCTTCACCCTCGTGCCCGAGGAACGCCGCGCCTGGCACGCCGGCAGGTCGTTCTGGAGGGGCGCCAGCGACATCAATGGCCGCTCGGTGGGGGTGGAGATCGTCAACCCCGGCCACGAGTTCGGCTACCGCGCCTTTCCGGGCGCCCAGATCGACGCCGTGATCGCCCTGGTCGCCGACATCCGCTCGCGCTGGACCATCCCCGATGCGCGCATCCTCGGCCATTCCGACGTCGCCCCGGACCGCAAGGAGGACCCGGGCGAGCTGTTTCCGTGGAAGCGCCTGGCCGAAGCGGGCCACGGGCTCTGGGCCGAGCCGGCGCCCGCGCCGGGCGCGCCGCTGGGTCCGGGCGATGAAGGGCCGGGCGTCTTCGCCCTGCAGGCCGGCCTCACTCGGCTCGGCTACGACAGCCCCCCCGGCGGCGCCTACGACGCAGCGACCGCGACGATCGTCCGCGCCTTCCAGCGCCACTGGCGTCCGGCCCGCGTCGACGGCCTCGCCGACGGCGAAACCCGCGCCCGCCTGATCGCCCTGCTCCGGATGGCGACGGCGTAGGGCGCCTCTCTCCGGAAAAGGCTGCGCCGCAGGCGGCGCGGGCCACGCTGGCCGGTTTGCCTCCCCGCTTGACCGCGAATCAATCCGCGCCCACGTTCGCGGCTGGACCAGACGGCCGGGCGGTCGCCCTTGCATCTCGGTGCGGGGGAGGAAAGTCCGGGCTCCACGGCGACAAGGCGGCGGGTAACGCCCGCCGGGGGTGACCCCAGGGATAGCGCCACAGAAAGCAAACCGCCGCTTCGCCCTCGGGCGTCGCGGTAAGGGTGAAAGGGTGGGGTAAGAGCCCACCGCGGACCGGGCGACCGGGACGGCATGGCAAGCCCCGCCTGGAGCAAGACCGAATAGGGATCCCCAAGTCCGCCCCAGGGCTTCGGCTTATGGGGCGGGCGGCGCCGTCGCTGGTGTTTCGGGGGTCCGGGTAGGTCGCGAGAACCGTCCAGCAATGGACGGTCCAGAGGAATGACCGCCGCGCCCGCTTCGGCGGACGGCACAGAACCCGGCTTACAGGCCGTCTGGTCCAGCCTTCCCGCCGGGTCCGGCCCAATCGCCGCTTGTTAAAGTAGTTCCCTGTATGTTCTGTGGATAAACTCGCGCCGTTAACTATTCGGACGCTCGGAATCTCTCGGAATTGAGCAGTTGGTGGTAACCAGTGGCATTGTGTCCCAGTTCATCCCGTGTTAACCGCAATCACGGCGCCATGGGCCGATGTTTCGTCCGGAGGGGCCGGGCGGGGCGATCGGGCAGGCGACGAGGGCGGGCGCCGGGGCGGCGCGGGATCTTGCGGGGCGGGACGGGGTGTTCATCTCCACGTTCGAGAAGCAGCTGGACGCGAAACGGCGGATCGTCGCGCCGGTGGAGTTCCGCACGGCGGTGGCGCCGCTCAGCGGCCTCTTCTGCTTTCCCTCCATCGAAGCCGACTGCATCGAAGGCGGCGGCGAGGCGCTGTTCAAAAGCTACGCGGCCTTGATTGACGAATTCCCGTTCGGCGATCCCACCCGCACAGCCCTGGAGACCTCGATCATGGGCGGCATGGTGCAGCTGGGCTTCGACACCGCCGGGCGCATCACCCTGCCCGAGCCCCTCTGCGAGCTGTTCGGCCTCACCGACTGGGTGATGGTGGTGGGGCTGGGCGAGCGCTTCCAGATCTGGTCGCGGGACGCCTGGCGCCTCCGCAACCGCCAGCAGCGCGACATGGCCCGCGAGGCCCTCTTCGCACGGGCCCGCCAGCGCCAGACGCTGCCGGCGGCGGCCAATGAGTGACGCCCCCCACACGCCGGTGCTGCTGGCCGAGGTCACGCAGGCGCTGGCCCCCGCGCCCGGCCGCCTGATCGTCGACGCCACCTTCGGCGCCGGCGGCTACAGCCGCGCTTTCCTGGAACGAGGCGCCGACGTCATCGCCTTTGACCGCGACCCGGCGGCGCGCGCTTTCGCCGCGACGCTGGACCACACTCATTTCCGGCTGATCGTCGGGCCATTCTCCAGCATGGCCAGCGAACTAGGTGATTCCGCCGCCGACGGCGTGGCCCTCGACCTCGGCGTCTCCTCGATGCAGCTCGACGAGCCCGAGCGTGGCTTCTCGTTCATGCGCGACGGCCCGCTGGACATGCGGATGGGCGCCGAAGGGCCGACCGCGGCCGAGCTGGTCAACGAGGCGGCGCCCGCGGAGCTGACCCGCATCTTCCGGGTGTTCGGCGAAGAGCCGCAGGGGCGCCGCATCGCCGCCGCCCTGGTGCGCCGGCGCGCCGAGGCGCCGTTCGCCCGCACCCTCGACCTGGCCGAGACGGTGGAGCGGGCGCTGGGCGGGCGGCGCGGGGCCAAGGTCCACCCGGCCACCCGCGTCTTCCAGGCCCTGCGCATCGCGGTCAACGCCGAGCTGGAG
>Ga0302325_10035562_pt1 | contig 10174 bp, 4 predicted proteins | sample Palsa_T0_2_FD_201948 | JGI IMG/M metagenome (GOLD analysis project Ga0302325, IMG submission 201948) | Peat permafrost microbial communities from Stordalen Mire near Abisko, Sweden - Palsa_T0_2 | ecosystem: Environmental > Terrestrial > Soil > Palsa > Peat permafrost | place: Sweden: Abisko... | reverse complement strand
GCTCCCGATAGCCTGGCCATCATGGCACAGAGCAGCCCAATCGGCCCCGGCCCGATCACCGCAACCGTGTCACCCGGCCGTATGTGGGAATGAACGCAGACCGCGTTATAGGCGACACAGCAGGGCTCAGTCAAAGATGCTTTTTCCAAAGGCAAAGAGGACGGGACCTGATGCAGACAGCGAGCCGGCACCTTAACAAAGGGCGCCATAGCACCGTCGACCCCATACCCAAAGCCCAACCGCTTGGGTTCCAGGTTATAAAGTCCCTGGCGGAGAAACGCCGAATCGGAGGGCAGCACCGCGGCCGTTTCGCTCACCACCCGGTCGCCCTCTTTGAAGCCATGGACGAGCCTGCCTGCTTTCGCAACGTAACCGGCAAACTCATGCCCCAGAACAACGGGATAATTCACCGGCCAACTCTGCTTGCCGGTGTATTGATGCAAGTCGCTGCCGCAGATGCCGACAGCCTCTACTTTGAATAAAACGTCTTCCTCGCCAATGACAGGCATGGGAAGTTCACGAAGCTCTACCGAATGCGGATCTTTCGCGTAGTTCACCAATCCGAGCATGTGGAGCATTGTGCGCAATCGGTAATGCAAAAATCAATCAAATAAGAAGACACTGCAGCCTGCACCTCATCCGCGGTGGCAGCGCCTCAGGCTTCAAACGTTGGGTTTGCGTTCATCGGTCCCGCGTCATGGAATACGGAAGCTCGTGTGGCTGCATCGACCACGTTGCGTCCGCCTTGGTGCTCATCACGAAGCGCAGTTCACCGCCTTGCATCAGTTCCTCATGCCGGAGGTATGAACGTGAGAGCGGTTGACCATTCAGAGTGATGGACTTGACGTACGCATGCGATGAATCGAGGTGTTCGGCGACCACCTGAAATGCATTTCCATTGGGAAGATGAAGGGTGGCCTCGTCCACAAACGGACGGCCAATCACATATTCGTTCGAACCAGGTGCGACAGGATAGAATCCCAGCGCAGTAAACAGTAGCCACGCGGACATCTGTCCAAGATCGTCGTTACCGACAAGACCATCAGGAGCGGTTCGATATTGCGACTCCACAATATGCCCCAATCTCTCCTGCGTTTTGGCCGGTGCGTGCGCGTAGACATAGAGATAGGCAAGATGATGGCTCGGTTCGTTGCCGTGGATATACTGCCCAATCATGCCGCTAATGTCCTCAACATCGGCGTATTGATGCGGGTCAACCTTGGCATCGAACATCGCGTCAAGCTTCGCAATAAGCTGGGCATCGCCGCCAAGCAGATCGATCAGTCCCTGTTCATCCTGCGGCTGAAACCAGGAATATTGCCAGGAATTGCCTTCCGTGAAGCCGCTGCCCGCTCCAGCCTTGGCAGGGTCGAACGGAACCCGGTAGTCTCCATTGGCAAGCCGGGGCTCAACAAAGCCATCTTTGACCTTGAAGTTGTTGCGCCAGCTGCCGGCTCGCTTGGTGAATGTGTCCGCCAGCTCTTGATGCTTCAATGCTCTTGCCATACGGGCGATTGTCCAGTCGTCGAAGGCATATTCCATTGTCTTCGACGCCGCTTCATCGTCGTGGTCTACCGGTACATAACCAAGCCGCATGTAATCCTCCAGGCTGCCATAGGGCCCATAAGTAGCGCTGGCAACAGAGGCGCGGAGCCCCTCCTCGACATCAAACCCACGGATGCCTTTCATGGTTGCATCGGCGATCTCCGGCACGGCGTGGTAGCCAATCATGCACCAGGTCTCAATCCCCTGCTCCTGCCAAATGGGGAGAATGCCGAACTGGCTCTCGCGGCGCGAAGCCAGCAAGGAGTTCACCAGGTCGCTGGTTCGCTCCTCCGGCTCGAGCAGTGTCATCAGCGGCTGCTCCGCGCGAAACGTATCCCAAAGGCTCAGGTTGGAGACGAAGTGGAAGCCTGCGGCGTGGTGGACCTGATTATCAGGACCGCGATAGCTGCCGTCTGCATCCATGCTAAGGTTCGGCGACTGCATCGCATGGTACACCGCGGTGTAGAGACTCTTTTTCATGTCAGGCGACGCAGTGATGTCGATTCTCTGGAGTTCCTTTGTCCATAAGGCTGTCGCCGCTGCGTGCACCGCGTCGAAGTCGAAGCCGGGCACCTCTGCATCCATGTTGGCAATCGCATTCTCTTCGCTCACCGGCGAGAGCGCGACCTTCACCACCAGGGGCTGCGCTTGCAGGTGGAATCCGAAGACCGCAATGAGGCCGCGCCCCTCCATCGCCTGTGTATTTTCTGGGGAAGTTCCGGGAGTCTTGAAGCCGTGGTACTCAACCGGTATAGGTTCCCGATCGTACAAGCTGTGCTGTTCTATAGGCTGTGAGAACCGCATCGCGAAGTAGACTTGACGACCGGGCGCCCAGCCACGTGTTTCGCGCATGCCGGTTACCGTGCCGTCGTCGCGAATGCGCAGCCGCGACCAAAGCACCTTACCTGGATAGTTGTAGATTGAGGAGCGAAGATCGACCAGAACATGCGCCGGCTTGCCTGCCGGGTAGGTATAGCGGTGCACACCTACGCGAGTGCTCGCGGTCAGCTCAGCATGGACTCCATAGTCAAGCAGATCGACAGCGTAGTAACCGGGCTCGGCCCTTTCCTGCGTGTGGCTGAAGCGGGAACGATAGCCGGATTCAGGTCTTTCAATATCGCCGGGTTCGAGCCGCACATCGCCGGAGATTGGTTGAAGTAAGACGTCACCTAGATCAGAGTGTCCACTCCCCGAGAAATGCGTGTGCGAGAAACCCAGTATCGTAGTGTCCTCATAGCGATATCCAGAGGCCCACTTGTAACTCTGTTTGAAGGGACGAATCTGGGTGTCTGGAGAAAGCTGAACCATGCCGAACGGCACCGTCGCACCCGGGAAGGTATGGCCGTCCGGTCCCGTCCCGATGAATGGGTCGACGAATGCAAGTTTTTCTTGCGCCGGATGGGGCGCTTGTCCAACCGTAATCTCCGGATGACAGAAGAGCAGGACCCCCAATGCGGTGGACGCAAAATTGATCGTGATGCGGGGTAGGCGACGGGCAGAGAATGCCTTGAACATAAGCCCATGATAGTTGGTTCCTAAGACCAGGCCTCCGTTCTACCGCAGACCCTGTTTCTGCTCCGATGCTGCCGTTGTTGCGTTGAATTGTCCATCGAGCCACGCGATGCGCGTCGTGAGCCAGGAACTGAGAAAGGTGACCTCGCCCTGATAGGATCCGGCGACTTCAGAGTTGGGCCACACGTATTGGCCGAGGATTGGCCACCGTTGGAAGTTGTTCTCTTGTGATTGCTGCAGAGCCGCAGCATTCTGGTTGATCCACGCCGGTAGCGTTTGAAACTGTGGCTTCAGTTGATTCCAGCGGACGGCGACTGCAGCGGCAAAAGCAGGGTCCGCGAACAGCCTTTCGGTCCATTGCAGAAAAGGCGCCGGGTTGGACCGGAGCCACCAACCAGTCGGGCTGTCATTTCCGTTGTAATTGACATTGCCCGCGGCAATATCAAAATCCCACAGTGGCCCCATGTTCAGCTTCCCATTTATGTCCTTGTATATGTAGCAACTGGAGTAGTCAATCGCATCGTTGTTCTTGAACAGCTCTTCGACAAGGTACCAGTCGATGAAGGTGGTTGTGTTGAGGTATGGGGCGTAGCCGGCAACAGGGTCCGTAAACTTCTCGGAATAAAGCGCGTCCGAAGCCTGCTGGAGATAGTTTTCAATGTAGTTCAGTTGCGCAGGTTCCGCGGGATCAGGATCGGTGAGATCAAAGATGACCCCGGAGATCGGGAAGAGGATGTCGTCGGGTTGATCTTCGGTATCGAATTCGAGAAGATAGCCGCCGGTCACTGCCTCCCCGGATACGTCCGTGTCGTCCATCTCCGTGATGTTCAGTCGATTCTTGTCAATTTCGACCTGTTCCGTGAGCTGGTAATTCCCTTCGTATTCGCCATTCAAATAAAGCTCAACGAAGCGGGAGTGAGGGCTCCACGCGAGTTTGGTGAACGTACCGGCATACAGAGCGGCCGCATTGCGCAGCAAAGACTTGTCGTCGTAATTGGCGAGCAGAACCCAGTTTTTCTGCGCGGGCATGCCGAGCAGCGCGGACTTGGAATCAAGCTTGATCTTGTAGGGCTTCTTTGGCATGGCCCATGTGGAGTGGCCATGCCCTTTGATCTCCATGGTGCCGGAATAGGCAACATCCTGAGTGTTGGCGGTCCCTGGCGTGATGGAGACGGTTCCTGTGACATAGGTGTCCGTGGCAGCGATGGCCGCACCTCCTGCCGTGGTGATCTGCAGAACCGGCAGGTCCGTGCTGGTGGGTACAAAATCAGCGTTGGTGCCGGAGATCGTCAGAGAGAGGTTTGCGGAAGCCTGGGCGACCCCGTTGCTCGCCTGGATGGTGACCGGCAGCGTAACCGATGGATTGCTGCCAAGGCCTGCGCCGCCTGCCGCGGTGATGGCGGCCTCTCCGGCCGTGGTAGCAGCCAGGAAGGTAAAAGTCCCGGATGTCCCAGGGGAGAGCGTGAGTTTGGCAGGCGTTATGGTAACGCCGGAGGGCACGCCCGAGAGGGTGACTGTGGCCGGAGTCTTAACGCCGGTAGCGGTAATCAAGAGCTGAAGAGTTTTAGTGGAGGTGTTATCCGGGAAGACCGTGAGCGCGCTGTTCGATAAGGTTATAGCGAGCGTTGAAGTGTCGGAACCGCAACCGGTAAGCGCGAGAACGAGGAACAACGGAAAGAAGGTAAAGAAGGCAAAGAAAAATCGCATAGACACTCGACACGAGCTCCCTGAACGGGGCGCCAAAGCGCCTGGCGGAAAGAGCATGGTGTTCCTGTAGGTAAGATCGGCAGGTATCAGATAGCAAATACACAGCGCCCCTCGCTCGGAAGGGTGGAGGCTTGGCGGGTGAGTCGTACTGCGATTGGCAGCGCTTATTTTTCCAATAATTAAATCGTCTCTGTTGGCGCCGCCATGGCGCCTTGAGTAACCGGACCCTGCTATTTGTAAAGGCACAGACGGACAACTGTGTCTGCAAGTTTACTTTGCGCCTGTTTTTTTCTGAACGCGCCCGGCGATGCCATCAAGTTCACCAGCGAGGGCGCCTGTAACGCCTGATGCTCTCCCTGCATCAATGCTCTGCGCGCCTCCAGTAGACAAGCCAAGCACGGCTTCTCTAGACCTTCACTTCGCCTTCCCCGTCTCCCTCGCAGATCGGGTAATTCCCCTACGCTGGTTCCGGCGTCGCAGAGGAAAGCTGAAAGGTCACCCGCTGTTCGCCCAGGCGCGGATGCCGGGCGGTCAGCTGCACGGTCCCAGGCTGCAGCTGGGTTCGGATCCACACCGCGCCCGTGCCTCCGATCAGGCTGAAGGGATTGTCTCCGATGAGCTCAGCCGGCCCTTCCAGCGAGAAGACAATCGGATCTGAGGCGTAGGGGCGGATGTTGTCAAACTCGTCGGTCACCCGCAGGACTACCCGAGTTGCATCGGCACCGTCGGCCACCAGCGCGGTATCGTCCGGCAGCAAGCTGAACTTGCGGTCGACACCTCTTCCGGAGAAGTTGCGGGTGATGACCTTCTTGCCACCAATATAGCCTTCGATGCGAAGGTCGCCCCACAGCTCGTCAAGCTGCTTGCCCAGGTCGGGGTAAAACGGCGGGTACTTCAAGTGAGCAAACTGCTCCCGATCGGGCTGCGCATCGGCGATGAGCTTGTCCTTCACATAGAACTTGAGATTGTCGCAGTTGGAGCAGACCAGCCCTCTTGTAAAGCCGATGGACTCATCATTGCGCGCCCAATGGAAGGCGGGCTCGAGAACCACTTCTTCCTCAGGATCGCACTGTGATTTGTAGAAACCGCCGGCGGGTTTGCGCTCGCGAAACATGTCCGCGACCCCGTGATAGCAGACGCGGTCGCCGGAGCCAAAGTCGGCATGGGTGTGGTAGTCAAACGCGCACCAACCAATGCCGCCGGCATATTGCGGATTGGAGGCCAGCTGGTCGTGCACGCGCGCATGGCGAATGGTGTGTTCGGTGAGCCGCTCCATGTTGTCAATTGACTTGGCAGGAAAGGTGTGGCCGACGAACTCAGTATTGAGATAAGCCGGGTGATTGGGCGGCAACAGAGGAAAGCCAAAGTCGTTCATGGTGAAAACATCTTCCAGAAATTCTGAGGACTGGAAGTAGCGAATGCCGCAAGTGGGGCGGCTGGGATCGAGTTTATGCGCGAGCGCGTTGGTGCGAGTGTAGAAGTCGTGGTTGTCTTTCGACTCGTTGATGCGCACACCCCAGAGGATGACCGACGGCCGGTTCCAATCGCGGCGAACCATGCGTCCGACGTTGTCCACCGCAATATCCTGCCAGGGCAGTGGGCCAATGTGCTGCCAGCCAGGAATCTCTTCCAGAACAAGCAAACCCAACTCATCGCAGGCGTCATGGAAATGCCGCGACTGCGGATAGTGCGAGGTGCGGACGATATTGCAGCGCAGCACCTGGCGCACAATCTGGGCATCGCGCCGCTGGGCCCGGCCAGACATTGCCTGCCCGACAAAGGGGAACGTCTGGTGACGGTCAAGCCCACGCAACTTGATGGCCTTGCCATTCAGATGGAATCCCTCCTGGGTGAAGACGGCCTCACGGAAGCCAAACCGGCGCGTGTCCTGATCGATTGTCACCCGGCCTTGCTGAAGGGTTACCCGGACGTGGTAAAGCCTGGGGCTTTTAAGGTCCCAAAGCTCGATCCCCTGTAGCTTCTCAAGAGGAACTGTGTACTCGACCGGTTCTTCTGCAACGGCCGCAGTGGCAATTCGCTGCGTAGCATGGGCAATGACCTTGTCGCCGTCGAGCAACTCGACGCCCAGCGTCACCGGCTGCCTGATGGCTTCTGAAATCTGCAGATAGCAGTGAACATCGACCGAAGGCGCGCCGCTCAGCACGTCTTTCGGCTGGGCGAAGACGTTCTCGATGAAGTTGTGAGGAACGATGCGCAGAGCGACTTCGCGGTAGATGCCGCCAAAGGTGAGATAGTCGATCTGGTAGCCAAAGGGTGGAATGTCGGCGCGTTCGGTGGAGTCCACGTCGACCGCCAGCACGTTCTCTCCATCAAAATCGATGTGCGGCGTCAGCTCAAAGAAGAAGGGCGTGTAACCACCTTTGTATTCGCCCAGACGGGTCCCATTGATCCAGACTGTGGAGGCCGTCATTACCCCTTCGAAATCGACAAAAACGCGTTTGCCACGGGCTTCCTGCGGTAGCTTGAAGCGGCGCCTGTAAATGGAGATAAATTCGTAATCTTTATCGTCGAAGCTGTGCCAGGGCAACCTGGCGTTGGTATGGGGAATGGTTACCTGGTCAAAGTGGGAATCATCGAACTCTTTGCCATGGGCAGCGGCGGTATTGTTCGCGCTGTAGCGCCAATTGCGGTTAATCGGGAGGATGATGCGGCCAGAGTGAGCAGGGCCGCTCGCCCCCGTGGCGTTGGTTTGGCTGTACCCGTCTGTTAGGAGCGCGCTTGCCGCCGCGGCGCCGCCCGTCTTTAGAAAGTCACGACGATCCATTGATGCTCCTGTTTCAAAAGCAACCGTAAGCATACCCAATTTTGCAGGCGCCAGATAGTCAGCTTGAGATATCCACCTGGCCAAGGATATGGAGCGGCCAGGTTGTCCCACGGCCATACAGTTGTTCGGCCGCATAGGACTTGAGAGGGTGGGTGAGTACTGGGGGAAAGAACCGCAGATCTCTCCACTACGCTTCGCTCCGGCCGAGATGACAAAGGGTAGAGGCGTTGTGGTCCGCAGCAGCGGTCCGGGAAAAGAAACCGCAGGTCCCTCCACTACGCTTCGCTCCGGTCGGGATGACAATTCTGTTTGCCCGCAAGAGCTTCAGCGAGAAATACGTGACCCCCGCAATAGAATTGTCATCCCGACCGGAGCGAAGCGTAGTGGAGGGACCTGCGGTTTCTTTTTCCTCTCTAGCAGTGGATGACATCACTTTGTCTGGCCGGCCGCCTTCTGGTGAATCTCTTTCGCAACCAGCTCGTACTGGTCCGAGGCGAGGTAGTCGACATGGGCAGCGATTACGGCGCGCCAGCGTATCCGGGCGGTATCGAGCGAGCCGAAGTTGTAATCATGGAACCAGCCATTGCAACTGAGCTGCGCCTTGGTTGCCCCGTCAAGCGTATAGAAACGTATCCATAGCCCGTTGGCATGGGCTCGCTCTACAAGCGCGCGGAGCCGGTCCATTTTTGCCGGCGTCCATTCCCCCGCGTTCGGCTGGCCGTTAGGTTCGACCACTTTCCAGGGATTGTTCCACCAGCGCCGGTAGTTGGTAGCCTTTCCTGGATCCAGGACCTCGGGCGCGGCAGTAGGTTCCTTGTCTTCCGTGTGAATGGCGCCGAAAAGCAACACACGATCGCCCGTTTGCAGCTGATCGTAGAACACAGTCTGCTGTTCGTCTGGTTCGCCTGTCAGCACCAGGATCGGCTTTACGTCGAGCGGTTGGACATCCGCATCTCTAGCTCCTTTGACCGCTGTCGTCAGCCAGGACTGGTGCTCGCGCAAAAGAGTCAGCACCGCCGCCAGATGCTCCGGCTTGTTGTCTTTAAAGTCGAGGTTGAGCGTGATGAGTGGCCAATTGCCTTGGTCGCCTTGCTGGAGAGCCTTTTCTACGATGGGGCGAACGCGCTCGAAGAAATATTGATCCATGGTCGGCTCATTGCCGTAAGTGGGTTCGCCGTGGGTGACAACCGACCAGCTGTGACCGGTTTTGGGATCGGTATGCCAGGCGAGATCCTGCTCAATGGCTAACGGAGTGCCTGCCGAAAGAGCACGATCAATGCGGTCACCCCACCACTCGAAGTAGGGATAACAGTTGTGCGCGTCCATGACCGTGCGCGAACCAGGATGCGACTGCTGCGCATACAAAGACACAGAGCACATCAGAAGAGCCAGCACTCTTTTGAACATGTCTTGCTAATCCTCAGGAAAGTTTATGTAGAGCGGACTACTCATCAGCTCGGTGACGCCGCTCTCATCGTGTACTTCCACACGGAGCCAGTGTCGTCCTGCGCCCACGCTGATCGTAGTGTTCGCAGTGTCTCCCTGCAACGGGAGGGGTGTATTTGAATCGTCGCCGTCCAGTAGCAGGTGGGCCACGGATCCGCTGGCTGCGATCGAATGGATGCTCACGTGAATCGGAGTTGCGTGGGCTGTGTGCAGCGTGCCGCCCATCTTGGCCAAAGCACCCTCCGCTTCAGCCTCGAAGTCCAGCGTCTTGTCCCGCGAGGCTGTCAGGTCGACAAAGGTGCGGCCGCGGCGAATCGCATCCAGGATCGCCGGCACGGAAAGCTCATCGGCTTCGGCTGCCGTCACCGGCCAGCCAATTGCGCTCTCGTCTCCCGGGGCTATGGTTGCGTTGTGATTGTCGCTGCCACCAACCGCCGCCAGGCGGTGGCCCACACGCAGTTGCGAGTCCCAGTACTTCGCGCTCGAGAACATGACTTTCCCGTAGTTGATCACTTCCAAAGCGCTGAACAGCCCCATGTCCGCGTCTGCAGGCGGCATCCAGCGGCAACCCATGCATTCCTCACCTTCTGGGGCCTCGGCATGGTTGATCGAGGCGATGCCGCCCTTGGCAAGTGCGTCTCGCAGCATGCTGTTGAGATCAACCCGCCAGTCGATGAATTGCGTCACCCCAAACACATTGAAGTGCCCGTGAAACGTAGTCATTTCCCGACCAGGGATGAGCAGCAGGTGGTCGAAGTAGGGCTGCAACTCGCGTTCGTCAGCATACTGTGAGTCTGTGTTGTGGTCGGTGATGGCGATGAAGTCCAGCCCTCGAGCCGCTGCCGCTTGCACAGTGAGAAAGAGGGGACAAGGCACCTTTTGACCGCTTTGGCTCTTGCAGCTGGCGTCGCTGTGCCCAGTATGCATATGGAGATCGCCGCGATACCAGCGCGTTCCCTTAGCCAGGGGCTGCAGCGTGAACGCCGCGTCTTCTGCCCGCGAATTGAAGTGTATCTCCGCCGTATAGTGTGCAACCACCTGGGGACGCATGTTCGGGACAGCGATGATGAGCCGCCACACTCCAGCCGGGATCTCCCCAGGAAGGTAGGACGGCGTTGCATCGGCTTCGCCAATGGTGAAATGGCTTTTGTTGCCGCCACTTTCTCCACGAAAGCGATG
>Ga0302325_10035561_pt1 | contig 10175 bp, 5 predicted proteins | sample Palsa_T0_2_FD_201948 | JGI IMG/M metagenome (GOLD analysis project Ga0302325, IMG submission 201948) | Peat permafrost microbial communities from Stordalen Mire near Abisko, Sweden - Palsa_T0_2 | ecosystem: Environmental > Terrestrial > Soil > Palsa > Peat permafrost | place: Sweden: Abisko... | reverse complement strand
GGCTCGGTGTCGGTGAGGCGGAAGGCCTGGTCGAGCGGGAGGCCGATGACGCGCGCCAGGGCGAGCTTGTCCTTGGCCAGCTGGTTGGTGGCCGAGATCAGCGACTGCTGCTCGTTCTGGTAGTCCACCTGGGCGCGCAGCACGTCGAGCCGGGGGCTGATGCCGGCGTCGTGCGAGTCGGTCGCCTGGTCGAGCGAGACCTTGCTGGTGGCCAGCTCGGCGTTGACCGCGGCGATGCGCGAGGCGTCGGCGATGCACAGCAGGTAGGCGTTGCCGACGGTGAGGACGACCATGTCGCGGGCGTCTTCGGCGGTGAGGCGGGCGGCGGCGAAGTTGTGCCGGGCGGCGATGTAGTTCTCAAGCGCGGGGACATCGACCAGCTTCTGCGTGAGGTAAGCGCGGAAGTCGATGGTCTGGAAGGGGCCGATGATCGGGTTCAGGCCGGGGAACTTCAGCCCGTAGGCGGCGAGGTTGATCTGCTGCACCTCGATCGACACGTCGCCGGTGACGGTGGGGAGCAGCGCCTGGAGCTGCTCGAGCTGCTGGCCGCGGGCGTTCTGCTGGTTGGTGGATTGCAGGATGATGCCGAGGTTCTGGCGCAGGCCGCGGGCGATCGCGTCGTCGAGCGGAAGGTCGAGCACCCCGGCGGTCGCTTGGCCTTCGACCACCGAGCCTTTGAAGGAGTCCGGCGTGGGCGAGGAGAGGCTCTGGCCGGTGGGGGCGGAGAGCTGCTGCAGTGCGCCCTCGGTGGTCTGGGCCTGCGCGGGGGTGGTGGCGCCGACGCTGCTCGGAGCGGCCCCGGGGGCCTGCGCATAGCCGGCGGAGGCGAGCAGCAGCAGAGCGCAGAGGCCGGAGGCCGTCCGGACGGGTGACGCTGGAGTGCTGGAAGTCATTCCTCTGATGGTACCTGCAGTTCGTTCAGGATTTAAGTGCCTGGGGCGTGCTTGGTTCTTCGGATGTAGGAATTGGATGCGTGGTGGGTCGCGCAATGTGCAAAAAAAGGGGAGCGGCGCAGTCTGGAAGAATCTACTTCGGCCTTGGGAAGAGATGCTGAGCAACGATGGCTACGATTGCAAGAAAGTTGGCCATTGACGTTGTAATGAGCGCGATCAGCACAGCGTTGTCCAGGTGAAAGCCAGAACCAGTGCGCCCTGCCTGCCAAACCATGTCCCTGACATTCCCATCCCACCACGCATTCAGGCCCACAATGAACACGAAGAGCGCCGGTCTCAAGAGGAAGCGCAAAACCCAGTCATAATGATCATGGAAAGTGGGGGAAAACCAGCCGGAGAAGATGCTCTTCTCTTTTTCGGCCTCGACAAGGGACTGCCGATCCACCGGATTATCCAAGTCTGGTATTCGAGGTTCCGGTATCTCAAAATCGTCAGGATCGTCCGCCATCCTTAGGCCGCCGCTTTTCGCCTATCGAATTCGTTCTTGATATACGTATCGGGGATGGTCGGACTGTTCCAGTCGTTGGGGCTGTTCCGGCGCACAATATCCCATGCGGAGCCGGGTTCGTGCGTGATCATCGACAGATCTAGCCCATTCTTAGTTCCATATCGCTTCCATGCTTGGTCGATCAGAGCGATGCTTACTGGATCGAGCTGAGGCGCGGTCGGGGGAACGTGGGCTTCCTTGGTAATGGGAGATACGCCAAACTCCTTGAATTCGCGGTAGAGCGAGGGCACAACGGGGCCATAGCGCCATGCTTCGATGGCCTCTCGAATCAGGGGGGTGCCGAGAAAAGCAAGGTGCCAGCCGTGCGCCAAATAGACGAGCTTTTGCAGCTTCAAGGGGTCAACGTCGATCCCGTCGCGCTTGCCTCGTCTAAGAAATTCATTGGCTATTTGCGTGGCATAGTAGGCCATGATCGTATTTCCTTCCCGTATTTATCTTACGCCTCTAACTTCGAGCGAGGTTCTGACGCTCTACCGATGACGTGCCGACGTGATCTGGGGTCAGGATCGCCGCTCACCACCTTCATATCACATCCGATGCAGGTTGCGTGGCTATCGCGAGTCTCAGGCTCGCCAGATGGTCCGTAAACCTTGTGCAGCATGGCATCAACCTATGGAAATCCAAACCGCACCACAACCCCAGAGAGTGCGTTGATGGCGATGGCGGTGGAAGCGGATACACTTTCAAGCGAACGCGAGGGAGGAGTCGGATGTTCCTGGGAATCGATGTGGGGACGGGTGGGACGCGGGCGGTGCTGGTGGATCGCGAGGGGCGGGTGGTGGAGTCGGCGGCGAGGGAGCACGCGGCGATCCGGTCGGAACAGATTGGCTGGGCGGAGCAGGAGCCGGAGGACTGGTGGCGCGCGGCGCGGGAGGCGATCGCCGGCGTGACGGCGGCAGCCAGGCGGGCGGGCGCGGCCATTGAGGCCGTGGGCCTGACCGGGCAGATGCATGGGTGCGTGATGCTCGACGCGGCGGGCGAGGTGCTGCGGCCGGCGCTGATCTGGTGCGACCAGAGGACGCAGCCGGAGTGCGACTGGCTCAATCGCACGGTAGGACCAGCCCGGCTGATCGAGCTGACCTCGAATCCCGCGCTGCCCAACTTTACCCTGACCAAGCTGCTGTGGGTGAAGACCCACCAGCCGGCGATCTTCGCGCGCATCGCGCATGTGCTTTGCCCGAAGGACTACGTCCGCCTGCGGCTGACCGGCGAGTACGCGATGGACATGCAGGAGGCCAGCGGGACGCTGCTGCTGGATGTGGCGCACCGGCGCTGGTCCCACGAGGTGGCCGAGGCGGCGGGGGTTCCGCCGGCGTGGCTGCCCCGATTATTTGAAGGCCCGGAGATCTGCGCGCGGGTGAGCGATGCAGGCGCGGCGGCGACCGGGCTGGCGGCGGGGACGCCGGTCGCGGCGGGCGCGGGCGACCAGGGCGCGGGCGCGGTGGGGATGGGCATCGTGGGGCCAGGGTCGGTGTCGGCGACCATCGGCACCAGCGGCGTGGTCTTCGCCGCCACCGACCGGCCGACGATGGACCGGCTGGGGCGGCTGCACACCTTCTGCCACGCGGTGCCGGGGCTGTGGCATGTGATGGGAGTGAGCAACGGGGCGGGCTTGTCGCTGCGCTATTTTCGCGACACCTTTGCGCCCGGGGTGGGCTACGACGAGCTGACCGCGGATGCGGCCGAGGTGCCCGCGGGCAGCGATGGAATGCTGTGGGCGCCGTATCTGTTTGGCGAGCGGACGCCGCACCTCGACCCCGAGGCGCGCGCGGCGTTTGTGGGGGTGACCGCGTCGCATACGCGGGCGCATTTTGTGCGCGCCGTGATGGAGGGGGTTGCGTTCAGCTTGCGGGACACCTTGACCCTGTTCGCGGAGCTGGGGATTCCGGTGGGGTCGATCCGGCTGGGCGGGGGTGGCGCGCGCGGGGCGTTGTGGAGGCAGATCCAGGCGGATGTGTACGGGCAGCCGGTGGAGTTGCTCGCGGCCGAAGAAGGCGGGGCGTTCGGGGCGGCGCTGCTGGCTGGGGTGGGGGTGGGCGCGTGGGCGAGCGTGGGGCAGGCGTGCGCGGCTACGGTCCGCGTGGCGGAGACGATTGGGCCGCGCGATGCGGTGGCGATGGAAGAGGCTTATGCGCGGTTCCGGCGGATGTATCCTGCGTTGAGGTCGTTGCGGGCGTAAACCCAGAGTGAGGAGATGCGATGAGCAGGGAGATCGGCGTAGGGCTGGTTGGGTTCGGGCTGGGTGGGCGAGTGTTTCACGCGCCCTTCGTGAGCGCGGTGCCGGGGCTGCGGCTGGTGGCGATCCTTGAGCGCAGCGGGGACGAGGCGGCGAAGGCCTGGCCGGCGGCGAAGATTGTGCGGTCGCTCGATGAGCTGCTGGGCGACGCGACGATCGAGGTGGTGGTGGTCTCGACGCCCAACGAGACCCACTTCCGCATGGCGATGGCGGCGCTCGAAGCGGGCAAGCATGTGGTGATCGACAAGCCGTTCGCGGCGACCGGCGACGAGGCCGCGGAGCTGGGGCAGGTTGCGATGGGCAAAGGGCTGCTGGCGGTCCCGTTCCACAATCGGCGGTGGGATGGGGATTTTGCGACCGTCAGGAAGCTGCTCGAAGAGAAGGCCGTGGGGCGGCTGGCGACCTTCGAGTCGCACTTCGACCGCTTCCGGCCCATCCCTCGCGAGAACACCTGGAAGGAGGCGGGCAATCCGGCGAACGGAATGCTCTTCGACCTCGGCCCGCATCTGGTCGACCAGGCGCTGGCGCTGTTTGGCGCGCCGGATGCGATTACCGCGAGCGTGCGCTCGGACCGCGACCGGACGGCGATCGAGGATGCGTTCGACATCACCCTGCATTACCCCGGTTATTCGGGAGTGCCCGGCAAAGGACTGCTGGCGCACTGCCGGAGCAGCTATCTGGCTTGCGACAACGCGCCGCGGTTTCTGCTCCACGGGACGAAGGGCAGCTTCAAGAAGCACGGCCTCGACCCGCAGGAGCCTGCGCTGGTGCATGGGGCGAGGGTGCCGGCGATGGGATCGTCCGAGGTGTGGCTGAGGGAGGATGAGGCGAGTTGGGGGACGTTGACCGTGGCTCCCGACCCGGCCGACCCGGCGATGCTGGTGCGCCGCGAGGTGAAGACGGCGCTGGGCGACTATCGCGGCTTCTACGCGAATGTGCGCGACGCGGTGCTGGGGAGGGCCGAGCTTGCGGTGACACCGGAGGATGGGTTCCGGGTCATCAAGCTGCTGGAGATGGCGCGGGTGAGTTCGGCGGAGGGCCGGACGGTTGCGGTGGAGTTTTAGGGTGGTCGCGGGGCGAGCGGCATGCGGTCGCGCTTGGCGCGATGCCCACATCTCAGAATCGAGAGAGGGGGCACCCGCAACCGGAACATTCGGATTGAGCTAGAGGTGGGCCGGACGCTTGAGGAAGACCGGGTCGCTTCAAGCTCCGGTAGACAGGCGTTGCAGCGTGGGGGAGAGCGATGCCCTGGCCGCGAGGGGCACTGAATGCGGCAGGTCGCGGCTCGTCTCGGCGGGCGCGGCAAGAGGGGTCTGGGTGGCGAGGGCCCGCTTGCAGACCAGCCACTCGTGCATTATGCGGTTTGCCGCTTCGGGCATCTCTTCGAACGGGACGTGGCCGGCGCCGGGCAGGACGACCAGCTCGGACTGGGGCAGCTCGCGGTGGAGTCTGATGCCGGAGGCCAGGCTGACCGCGCGGTCGCGATCGCCCCACACCAGCAGCGTCGGGACGCGGGCGACCAGCGGCAGCGCGGCCCGGAGCGCAGCCATATTGGCGAACCAGCCGCGCACGATGGCGAGGACATGATCGATGGTGCCGGGGATACGTCCACCGGCGACGTAGCCCTCCAGCGAGCCGTCCGCGATGCGCGCCGGATCGCCGTACATGCGCCCCAGCGCGATCATTTGGACCCAGCGCGGCAGGGAGGGCGCCAGCCGCGCCAGCGCAGTGCCCAGCGAGCTCCCATAGAAGCGGATGAGTGTGTCGCCGGCCGTGCTGTAGGGATTGGCCGGCGCAAACAGAATGAGCCCGCGCACCCGCTCCGGATGCCGCGCCGCAAGCATCAGGGCAACCGCCCCGCCGTGCGAGTGGCCGACGATCTCCGCCTCGGCCAGACCCAGCGCGTCCATGCATGCGGCCACGCGGTCGGCGGTCGCGGCGAGGCCGGCATCGAGGCCGGGCACGCGCTCGGACGTGCCCATGTTCAGCAGATCGATCGCGTAGACGCCGGCGTCGCGCGCCAGGGCAGGGATGTTCCTGCGCCAGTTCAAGGTCGAGCCGGTGAGGCCGTGGACCAGCAGAAGGGGGCGTCCCGCGCCCGCATGGACATAATGCACGCGAGCGCCTTCGACCTCGACCAATCCGTCCTTGAACCTACGCGTCGTGGCGGGTCCTTGCTGCGCGGCGCGGTTGGCTTGCGTTTTCAATTCTCTTGCCGCTCCTGTCCTTGAAATCGAGTGTCGTGAAATCTGAGATGTCGCGGACGCAGCATCCTAAGCGCGCCGGTCGCTCGCCCCACTCGACTGAGTTAGATGTTACAGGAGTGTGAATCGTTACGCTAGGTTGGTAGGAAATCCGCGCGTGGAGTCCTCTCTACGGGACCTGGAGCGTCTACGGGACCTGGAGCGGCCGGAAGCCTTCGATCGGGAACAGCCCCGTGGGGCGGCCCTCGGACGCACGCTGGGGGCGGAAGACGTAGCGGAAGAAGAACCCGCCCGAGACGGTGTTGTAGTTGCTGGTATTGTTGCCCGCGAGGAAGGCGCCGCCGTACCAGTGCTCCCCGAAGCGGTAGGAGAACTCGGTGTCGATGGCGTAGTTGACGCTGGTGTTGCCGCTCACCGGATACTGTCCGCAATCGTGCGCGGCCAGTTGCGCGCTGGTGCAGGGGACAAGATTGGTGGGCAGGAAGCTGTTCTGGAGCGCGGGGTCCAGAGGATAGAACAGCGCCCAATCCTGCTGGAAGGTCTGCACCCCAAGGGCGCCCGAGATGACGTAATGGAAGTTCGATTTGTAGTACCCGTTGAAGGCGACCGGCACGGAGGCGAGGAAGTAATCGTTGGGGCTGAAGTATCCGCCCTGGCCGTAGGTCAGCCCCAGCTCGTTGTGGGCGTAGTGCATGCCGAACAATGCGCCTCCCAAGGTGAGGCTGCCATAGCCGGGCCATTCCTTGAGGCGGAAGTAGGCCCCCATTGCGGCTTCAACCTTGGTGTTGTCGAGGACGTGATCGCCCTGGAGCACGCCCCCGTCGCCGGAAAGGTAAAAGCCGGAGCCGTTGCTGCCGAGGTCCAGCCGCGCGCCGACCGTAGTGGCGACGACGCCGCCCCAGATCGTACCCAGGTAGCTGGGCGTGATCGTGCCCGGGTCGCGCAGCCCCGAGTAGGAGAGCTGCGTGTCCTTTACCGGGTCGCGCGCGCCAAAGAGAGTGAAATGGCCGCCCGCGGGTCGCCAGTGGAACCGGGCTGTAAGGTTGTGCACCAGGAACTCATACGGCGTATAGCCGGCGGCGAGGCCGAAGTTCTTGGTGGTCAACTGGACTTCGCCGCCGACGCCGTTGGTGAACTGCTGGGGCGGCGGGACCACGGCATTGGCGTTCAGGGTGCCGAGGTAAGGCACGCTGGCCGGACTGTAGTTGGAGAACGTGGAAGGGTTGAGGGTGCCCGCGTTCAGAAAGACCGCACGCGGCAGCACCGTCAAGCGTACCGACTGGCCTATTGCGGCAGAGGCCTCGACCGGGGCCTCCAGGTCGTAGAGCCGGTCGAGCCCAGGTGTGCCGCTGCGATACCGCCCGATGCCGGCGCCGCCCACCCAGCCGCTGTACGAGCCTTGGAGCGAGGCCAGTTCGTCCTCCGCCTCCTGCCGCTGGGTCAGGGGGAGGGGGGCCTGCTCCCCGTTGGGGCCGCGCAACGGAGGCACGTTGCGCGCCATCAGCTCCGCGTCGGTGGGCGGCGCCCCCAGCGGAAAGGGAGGTCCGAGCGGCGGATACGACTGGCCTCGCGGAGGCTGATCGGCGCCCGGATTGCTTGTCCCCGTATAGCTCGCGGGGGTTTGCGCGGGCTCGACGGGCTGGGGAGCGGGCGCCGGAGCAGGCGCCGGGGTGCGACGGATGACGCGGCGGCCGCTCTGGCCACTGCCTGCGGGCGCGCCGCGGGGCTGCGGATACTGTTGGTCGCCGCTGTCGCTGACGCCGCCGGCCTGGGCAGGCATCGAGGAGGGCTGAGGCACCTGGGGGCTGCCCTGGTTCTGCGCCAACAAGTCTGGCGGCGGCGTGTACTCCGCGTTCTCAGTCGGCGCGGTGCTGTAGTCCTCGGGCGGCGGAACGCTCCGTCCTGTCCTGAGCGTGGCGTCGCGGATGGAGACGTCCGGGGCTGTGCTGTCGGGGTCCGACTGGCGGCGGCGAATGCTCTCCGCCTGCGCCGCCGCGATGTCGGGATGCGAAGACGTGGGATTGCCGCCGCGCGCGTTGGGGACGTAGCGCACGGTGGGAAGCACGTCGGTCACCTCCCACTGCGGCGGCGCGGGGTGCGGGGTGCTGTCGCCAAGCTCGACCGCGACCGGCGCGGGGGCCCGATCGTCGGCGTTCGCAACCGGCGCCGCGGTATAGGGGACGACCGGCCCGTCGGCCTGCCCCAGAGCGGAGGCAGCGGGAGGCGTCGAGGGCGCCTGCTTGGACGCCTGCTGCGTCAGGCGCACCACCTGTTGCCTCTGATACGTCTGCGGCGTGGGCGCCTCCGCGGCCGTCGGGTCATCCGGGACCGCAGCGTCCACGGCGCGCTCCGGGGTCGCTCCGCCGGCGGCAATCGGGTGCGGCTGCGCAACCGGCGTCGAGCTCGCCGGCACGTCCGCGACCTGGGATTGCGGCGCAGTCTCGCTCAGCACCTGGGCGATCGCGTCGCGCACTCTCAGCTCCACCTCCGCCTGGCTGGGCAGGTTGACCGCCCTGCGGTCCACGCGCGACTGCGGCGGCACATAGTCCTTTAGCCTGCCCTTCCGGCTGGGGTCCGGCGGCGGATTGGTCATGTAGGGAGGCACCACATTGCCGCCTCCCGGCGCGTCATACGGCTGGCCGCCGGGGACCGCCGGCGCTTGGCCATGGTTCCCCGTGCCGTAGACATTGCCATAGCTCGGCAGATACGGCTGTCCGGGCGCACCGTTCGCCGCTCCCGCCGCATCGTCGGTCCCCGGAGCGAGCAGGGTCGAGAGGTCTTGCGCCTGGTTTGCGCTGGGCAAGCGCACGGCGGTGGAAGGCGCGGGCAGGTTCAACTCGGTTGCGAGCTCGGCGCCGGGATCGACCCGAGGCATGGCGCTCAGTGAGGCGCGGTAGTAGTCGATCGCCCGGCCCGTGTCTCCGCGCGCCTGCTCGAACTTCGCGGCGAGGATCAACACTCCGGGGTCCGCGGGGTAGGCGGCCAGGGCGAAGCGCAGCCAGGTCTCGGCGTCTTTGCGGTCGCCCGCGGCGAGCGCGGAACCCACCGCCGCCTCATAGTCCACGGCGCTCGCCGACGCCATATTCTGCGTCTTGAAGATCAGCACCGCCTCCGCCGGCTCGCCCGCCGCGGCGTATCCGTTGGCGAGCGCCTTGAGCGCCGCTGGGTTGTCCGGGAACGACCGCGCGGTCGCATTCAGGATCGCCAGGGCGCGCCGCGAGTTCCCGGCCGCGGCCGCCTGGTTGGCGCGCCGCACCGCCCAGTTGGTCCAGATCGTCTGGATGGTCCGGCGCTGCTCATCGCTGAGGTCGGGGCGGCTGCCGAGCGCCATCAATTGGCGGTACAGCCCATCGTCGTCCACCCCGTTGTAGAGCAGCCACGCGTTCTGGATGTCCACCCCGGCGGGGGGCGCGGTGTGCTGCGCCGCATAAGACTGCTCGACCCGCGCCAGAAACTGCTCTGCCTGCCTCGACTGCCCCAGCGTGGCGTACACCGAAGCCATGGTCTGCAGATAGCCCAAGTTGGTCTCGAGTTCTCCCCGCACCGGCGCGGGGACCAGCAACACCTGCGCGACCACCTCCTTGTCGTGGCCCGTGGTATGCAGCGCCAGGAGCAGCCCGGCCCACGCGTCGCTTCGGTTGGGGTCGTCGGTCAGCACCCGCTGATAGATCGGGTAGGCGCGCGCGACATCGCCACGCTCGATGTAGAGTCCCGCAAGCTGCATCTCGATCCCGACCGGCGGCTTCTGCCCCGCGGTGGTCTGCTGCGCCACCGCCTTCTCCAGCATGTCCTCGGCCACGTCCAACTTTTTCTCCGCCTGGTAGATCGAGGCCACCGTGGACTCGAAGCCGGGGTCGCGCATCGCCGCGGCGTAGTTGGCCGGAGGCATGCTCTCCACCGTCTGCATCGCCTCTGCATCGTGGCCCATCGCATGTCCCACCCGCACCAGCCCCTGCCAGGCCGCGGTGTTGCCGTGGTCCTCCGCCAGCACCTGGCGATACAGCCCCGCCGCCTGGTCCAAACGGTTCGCCGCGACCAGAATCGCCGCGAACTGCAGTTGCGTGTCCGCCTTCACGCCCTTTGCGTCGGCGGGAAACGGCAGGTCCAACGCGCTCTCCAGCACCTTCTGCGCATCGGGGTCGCGTCCCACCGCCGAGTACGCCGCGGCCAGCGTGCGCAGGAACACCGGGTCCTTCATCAGCTCGGCGCGGGGCACGGCGGGGATTTGGGCCTGGGTGGCCAACGCCAGCGACGGATGCCCTGCCTGGCACTGC
>Ga0302325_10035560_pt1 | contig 10175 bp, 4 predicted proteins | sample Palsa_T0_2_FD_201948 | JGI IMG/M metagenome (GOLD analysis project Ga0302325, IMG submission 201948) | Peat permafrost microbial communities from Stordalen Mire near Abisko, Sweden - Palsa_T0_2 | ecosystem: Environmental > Terrestrial > Soil > Palsa > Peat permafrost | place: Sweden: Abisko... | reverse complement strand
GGCAGTCTCGCTCATCGTGGGTGCTGTGCGCACGCTCGCAGAAACTACTTCCCGTCCGGCCGAAATCCTCGCCGGCCTCAGCCGCCGCCTCCACGGCCGTCTTCAAGGCGGCTTCTCGACCTGCGTTGCCCTGCACCTCGACCCCCACGGCACCTGTACCTTGGCCAGCGCCGGCCACCCCGCGCCTTACTTCAACGATAAAGAGATTGACTTGCCCGGCGCTTTGCCCCTGGGCATCGATCCCGCGATCGCCTATGAGGAGACCATAGTGCACTTCAATCCTGGCGACCGATGTGCTCTTTACACCGATGGCCTGCTCGAGGCCCGCGCGCCCTCCGGCGAGATTTTCAGCTTCGAACGGCTGCAAACCCTGTTCGCATCGGGCGCTGACGCAGCGGAGGCCTCCGAAGCCGCCGTCGCATTCGGCCAGGATGACGACATTACGGTAGTCACGCTGACGCGGCTAGCGAATGCGTGATCACCCGCTGCGCGCAGTGACTGGTCAGCTGTAGACATTCTACTGCACATGGGAGTAGAGTGCCTACATCTATGACCGCAGCCAGGGAAAAGCGCAATCCATATCAGAACCGGGTCGAGTTGCTTCAAGGAACGCTCGACATGTTGATTCTGCAGACACTGCAGTGGGGCCCGCAGCACGGATACGGCATCAGCCAGGCGATTCGCGTCAGATCAGGTGAAGTTCTGCAAGTGGAGACAGGGTCACTGTATCCCGCCCTGCACCGACTCGAGCGCCAGGCGTGGGTGCGCTCCGAATGGAAGCTTACGGAGAGCAACCAGCGGGCGAAGTATTACCGCATTACCGCGACCGGAAAGAAGCAACTTGCCTCTGATCACGGCCGCTGGCAGCAGATGGTTGAGGCGATTGGCGCGATCATGAGCGGCGAGTTAGAGAGGGGTGAGCCATGAGCTGGTGGCGCTTCTTCGCACGGCGTAAGCGCGATCTCCATGAGGAGATTGAGGCCCATCTGCGGATGGCTGTGCGTGACCGCGTGGAGCGTGGCGAGACTCCGGGTGAGGCTCGGGCGGCGGCTGCGAAGGAGTTCGGCAACGTGCCGCTGGTGAAGGACGTGACCCGCGAGACCTGGGGCTGGCAGTGGCTGGAGAGCGGGGCGCAGGATCTGAAATACGCGCTGCGGCGGCTGCTGAAGTCTCCGGGGTTCACGATCGCGGCGATTGCGACGCTGGCGCTGGGCATCGGCGCCAACACGGCGATCTTCGAGCTTCTGGATGCCGTGTTGCTGCAGTCCCTTCCGGTGGCGAATCCGCAGGAACTGGCCGAGGTGCGGGTTGTCGATATGGATAAAGCGCGGGGGAACTATTCCAGCGCCTATCCGGCGGTAACGAACCCGATCTGGGAGAAGCTGCGCGAGGATCACCAGGGCTTCTCGGGGATTGCCGCCTGGACGGATACCGTTTTCAGCCGGGATTCGGGCGGTGACGCGCGCTTTGCCAACGGGCTGTGGGTGAGCGGCGATTTCTTCCGCGTGCTCGGGGTTAGGCCGATCCAGGGGCGGGTGTTTACCGCGGAAGACGATCGCCGCGGTTGCGGGTCGCCGGGCGCGGTGATCAGCTATGGCTTCTGGCAGCAGGAGTACGCCAGCAGCCTTTTTGCGTTCGCCAAGGCAACCTCCGGACTGTAATGGCTATCCTGGGCCACCAGGTCGACGCCCGCACGCGCCGCACCCTCCACCAATCCTCGCGTGACCGCCCGGTAAAACGAACTTTCGCCTAAGGCCGGCCACCAGGACGCAAAACCAGTAGAGCCAGTGGCGATAGGCTCGGGCGGCACGACCCAGCCAACCTGCTTTCCGCAGGCGCAGGTCTCCATGGCAAGCGGAAGCAACAGCCCGGCCGCCAACCATTGCGCACAGTCATAGAGACGTTCCTGCCATGCAACCAAGTCCGCTATCTCGACCAGGCCGCGGCGGATACGGACTACACTGTGGGAGGCAAGACTCTGAAAGGGTTTCGATTGCTCCGGCTTTGTCTGTTATGTGCTCAAGCAGGTCTTTCCCGACGTCAACTATTTGCACGCCGCCGATCTAGCAGCGAGCCCGCTTTTTGTCGAGGTCAAAGCGTATAGACCCGGCGATCTCATTTTCTTTCCCGCCGGAACAGATCCTCACGAGGTTGAGAAGAATAGAACGAGCAAGACCCCTTCAAAACTTCCCGCCTAAGGTATATGGCGCACATTGGCATAATCGTGGATCACGGCCATTGGATTAGCAGTCAAACGTCTACGGGACCTGACACCGAAAGTCATGCCCCCCGATCTCCTCATTGAGGAGAAGGGACAACTATGGTCGAAACAGTTGACTGATGAGCTAAGGCGGCAAAAGTCCGTCACCTATGGCTACATTACCTGCGATGGTATGAACCACATGAGGATGATCTTCACCGGGAATGATCGAGCTTATTATTTGTGGGAGGGTGACCGCGTCTTCGTGCTCGCCCGAAAGTAGCTCTGGGCTACTTCAGCGCTGGGAACCTCGGGCTACATGCCGAGTCGTTGTTGCTTATGCGCAACTTATGAGCACTTTGAAATGGTCGTCTAGTCTCATTGTGTTGGCTTTAGAAAACAACCTGCGCGAACTCGCCGATCTGCTGCTACGTTGCGGATGCGCAACGATGCGGTGATATTTGTTCCACCCGACGCCAGCTGCGGGTTGTCGCCCCGGTGCGGGTCGTGCGGGGGGAGTCTACCTCGAAGAGTCTCAAGTCCGGCGACAAAGTCTGACGTGCCGAGGGTCGCCCTCCCTTCCGCCCTTGTGCTTCTCCCTTAGCATCGATTCGATCTGAAGGTAGTCCGCGAACTGTTTCATTCCCGATCATGTTTAAGAGATAAAGGGACAGCATGTGTGCTGCAGAAGCACGGAAGGAGTAGAAGGTGGAATGAAATCCGTGTTGTAAAGCTGCATAGAAGATGAGGGACGGCCCCTCGGGATCGGCTTTCAGGAGCAGGTCTCAAACCAGCCCGAGCTGCTGCGGTGAAGAGCCGGTCGAGGAACGATACTTCTATTGATGCGTAACGGGCTGCGGTGAACGTCCCGTCACCCACAGCCAATAGCGTCGACCTGCTCAGCGGTGCGCATGTTCGCAAGCTACGCTCCAATGCCGGCGCCTACGCGCCCAGCCATCAGCAAGGCGGAGACCAGCGCGGGCCAATCAGCCTCAGCCTCGGTCATCTGTGTTGTCTGTAAGCGAATAGCATCCAAACGATTCCGCAAGTGACATCTCGAACAACTGAGTAGCTGGTCGTCTGCAGGAACATCCCATTGCCGGAAATACTTTTCTCGATAGTATAGTTATTCACGAACCGACCCAGCTCTTCTGGAGCGATTAAATGCCGATTGCGCTCGGATATGACTACGATATTTTCGTAAGCTACGCCCGTCAGGACGATTTTGCTGCGAAGGGGCAAGATGGGTGGGTTACTCAGTTTCTCGATCGCCTGGATCCTGCGTTGCGCCAGAGACTAGGCGGATCCGGAAGGTCACTCAAGATATTCTTCGATCGGGAGGCAATTGGTGCAAATTATCGCCTTCCCGAAATACTTGCCGCGGTCAAGAGATCTGCGCTGTTTCTGGTGGTTGGATCTCCTTGCTATGTTGCAAGTGATTGGGCGAACCAGGAACTCCAAACTTTCGTGGCACATACGAGCGTTCCGTCGCGGATATTCTTGATCGAATTCCTGCCTATGAGTGGGGATGAGGGATACCCGGCGTCCCTTGCGAATCATGCCCGTTCGGAGTTCTGGATGCCGTCCAAGCACCGCCATACTCCGATGTCGTTGTCGCCCACCTCCGACGCGGAAGAATTCCTGCCCCTGGTTCACAGCCTCGCAGCCGATCTTCGGGACAAGCTCATGTTGATGCGGGTCTTGCCGCGTGCTCAGTCTGTTTCGTTCGCGGCCACCAATCGCACAACTAGCCAGGCCGACAGGATCGATAGCTCGCGTCCGACGGGCGGTGAGTCCGCGCCAAAGAGAACAGTTTTACTCGCTCAAGGTACCGATGATGTCGAAGACGAGATCGAACAGATGCGGCGCTTCCTGGGGCAATTCGATGACGAGGTTTCCGTTCTTCCCGCGGCCGGCTACCCGCAAGGAGGCGAAGCATTCAGGGCTGCAGTTAGCGAAGATTTGGCGAAATCGGGCTTGTTTGTCCAACTGCTCGGAAGGCGGTTCGGACGAAAACCGCCAGACCTGCCTGAAGGGTACACGCTATGCCAATTAGAGGCGGCACGCGCAGCCCAGGTGCCCATAATGCAGTGGAGGCATCCTGAGCTTGAGACCAGCGCCGTGACCGACCCTTTGTACCGGGAAATCGTCACCGCGGAAACGGTCGTGTCCTCGGGGCTGGAAGCATTCAAGCGTCAGATATTGGACTGGGTGCGCGAACCTCAGCCAAGACCGCGATGCACTCGATCTTCTACCGTGTTCATCAACGCCGACGACAAAGATATGACGATCGCGAAGCAGGTCGAACGGGAATGCCTGGCGAGTGCCCTGACAACGATCCTTCCCATGTTCGGCCCTTCCTCCGAGGCCAATCGCAAGGATCTGGCAGAGACTCTCACAGAATGTGACGTAATCGTTTTCATTTACGGTGATACGACACAGGACTGGATTCGAGCCCAATTACGTTTCTTCAGTAAAGTCAAATCCCGGCGCGAAGCTGAGCCGAGACTGCTTGCCATCTGCAACGGGCCTCCCCCGAAGGCAGATATTGGCATCAGCTTTCCTAATGCTCAGGTCATCAATTGTCCCGATGGATGGAATCTGGACCCGATTCGTAAGCTCATCCAGCAGGTCGGTCAATGACCATCCGGACCCGGCTGCCGTATCCGGGTCTTCGCGCCTTTGCGCGAGAAGAGTCCGACCTCTTCTTCGGCCGGGACGGTTGCGTAGACGCGATGGTGGACCGATTCGCCGCCACGCGGTTTCTGGCGGTTCTCGGCCCATCCGGGAGCGGAAAATCCTCCTTGGTTCGAACCGGCTTTCAAGATGCCCTTGATCTTGGACTGCATCCGTGGGCCGGATCCCGATGGAAGGTCGCCGATCTGCACCCCGGCGGCCAGCCGATGCGCAACCTCGCCATAGCCCTGTTAAGCACCAGAATGGGTCAAGAGCCGGATGAAACGGACGTGCAGATGCTGACCGCCTATCTCGGCCATGGACCACGTTCGATTTTGGAATGGGCATCCGGGGGCAACCTCGAACCGGGAACCAATCTCCTCTTGATGGTCGATCAGTTCGAGGAGCTCTTCCGATATGGAGACTATGCCCAACGGGAGACCGCGGAAGCGTTCGCCGCACTCTTGTTGGAAAGTGCCGCCGCTCCGGGTGCACCTATCCACGTCGTAATTACCATGCGTTCGGAATACCTCGGCGCCTGCGCCTTGATTGCTGGTCTTGCTGAACGCATCAATGTCGGCCTCTATTTGACTCCACGTATGGGGCGCGAAGAGTGTCGCGAGGCCATCGAGGGTCCAGCCTCCGTACTCGGCTTCAAGGTGGAACCGGCACTGGTGAATCGTCTGCTGAATGACCTGGGAAGTTTCGCTCCCTGGGAAACGGGTGAGATCGCCGAGCAGGCGGAACGGCTGTCGCGTCAGGCTGACCAATTGCCGGTCATGCAGCACGTGCTCAACCGCCTCTACGTTCGTGCCAACGAGGAGTCCGCCGGCTCATCGGTGGAATTGAAGCTGGCCGAGTACGAACGAATTGGTGGACTTTCGGGGGCTCTCGATGCCCACGGGGCTGAAATCATCGCTGCGTTGGGAGCGGCCCGGACAGTCCAAATTGAGGCTGTTTTCCGCGCTTTGGTAAGTGGAACCTCCATCGCGCTGGCAGTCCGCAGGCCTTGTCGAATGAGCGAGCTGGTCGAGCTGGCGGGGGGCGCCGGCGACGATGTAGCCGCCATAGTCGACGCATTCTGTGCGGCCGGCTGCAACTTCCTTCGCACCTCCCACCATTTACTCGATCGAGATGACGTAATTGTCGATATCAGCCACGAGAGCCTTATTCGGCAATGGAGCCTGCTCCGCGGCTGGCTGTCCAAGGAGTGGCGCGATGGCGCCGCTTGGCAGCGCATCGTCTCCGCCGAGGAGCACTACCGGCAAGGGGAAGGCGGGCTGCTCACTGGATTAGACCTGCAAAATCTTTCGTCCTGGTGGCGGTCCGTTCATCCCACACTCACCTGGGCGGCGCGCCATGGGAACAATTTTCAACGTGCAGTCGCTTTTTTAGAAACCAGCCAGAAAGCGGAAACCGACAGAGCCGATACCGAGCTCCAGCGTGCCGAGCGGGAACGGAACCGCCTCCTTATCTATATCGCGGGATTGGCTGCGGCTCTACTGATATCAATAAGTCTCGGCGTTAACTCGCTCAGGGAAAGGAACCTTGCCAGAGATGCCCAGGCGAAGGCGACGAAAGCCGAAACCGAGGCCAAGGCACAGGCTGCCAAGGCGAGCGAAAGTGCAAAGCAGGCAAGAGCGAACGCAGAAGAATCAAAGTCAAATGCTCGAAAAAGCGCCGCTTTCCTGGAGGGTCTGAGCGATCAGCTTTACTCGGATGAAAGCAGCGATCTGATCGGAACCAGTGGTCTAAGATCCCAATTGATGGGAAAGCTCTTGCCCTACCAGGCAGAACTCTCGCGTCAGAATGCAGATGCAATCAAGCCTGAGACCCGCGTTCTCAACGACTATCGACAGGCAGAATCATTTCGATCGACTGGAGACGCAAAAAAAGCCCTGGACAGTTATCGAATCGCCTATGAGGATGGGCTTGAAAGTATTCGAAAACTCCCCCCTGGCGCCTCTCCCAACGAGCCGCTCATGAGAAGTTTTCTTCAAGACGCATACTACTACGCCTGGTACCTTCTCGACATCGGCGAAAAGGAGAAGGGCGGGTCAGTCTTGGAAACAACGAAAAGCGTCCTGAAACAGCGCCGTTTCCCAGAGGAATCCACTGATTTCATTGTTGCTGAAGGCCGAATAGAACACCTCCAGGCCCGATATGCAGTCGACACGAACCAACCAAAACTAGCGCAACGCCACGAAAGGAATGCCGCTGCGCTGGCCGAGCGTGCACTTGCCTCTCCCAATTCCGGTTTGGCAGCCCAATCCTTCGCGGTAAACGAGCTTGGAGACCTGTTTGGTCCAGCCAAGGAACCAGAAAAGACGGATCTTTTGGCTAAGGTCTGCGACCTTGCCGACAAGATGCAAAAAAACGGCCCAATGAACACGCGAACCGTTCATGCGCGAGTCGAATGCCTCATCGATCAGTCAAAAGAGGCGGAGGCAAAGAAAAATACTGCAGTTGCAGAAGAGAAAATGCAAAAGGCTTCAGATGAGGTCAGCCTGGCTTTGCGCCTGGATCCGAACGACCCGGACCTGCTGCTCATGGCGGCGGGGATAGAGAATTCACTCGGAGACTTTTCCTACCGAAGCAAACAAGATGAGTCCGGTTATCGCCACCGGATGGCCGCCAAAGACCGTTTCGTTAAAGCGTTGACGGGGCGGGATCCCGTTCAAGCAAACACCAGGCAGCTCCGCAACATTTTCGATAACTGCACAAGGGTCGATTTTCCAAACACAGAGCAGGAGCTGGAGTTTTATCGAGAAATATTTAAGGCGATGACGACGACGCTCGATGCGTTTCCAAAATCACCAAGTTTTGCCTACATCGCGGGTACATCATCCGTTCGCATCGGGGAAATACTCGCAGAAAAAAAACAGAACCAGAAAGAGGCCGAAGAGTACCTCTCGAAGGCTGTCATGTGGTTTGACCGCAGCGGCGTAATGCGCGACCTGTCGACTTATTCCGAGGATTTTGAGGCGTACTGCGCAGCCTACATGCAGAGAGCGGCGCTCTATTCCATTATGGGCCGGCCCCATGATGTACTTTCTGATGCTCGCAAGATACGCTCCGCCTGCGCACCTGCGCTGGAGAAATACCCCTGGGAGTATTATCTGAGGACGAAAGTGATCGTTGCCGATCTGGACGAGGGAAAGGCACTCTTCGACTTGAAGCGCTACAAAGAAGCAGTTTTTCCTCTGAGTCGCGCGTCCCACTGGGGGGTAACTTCAAGCGATCTCGTGAGCATGTACCGGAACGGGCTGGGTGTTGCGAAGGACGACAAACGGGCAGATGAATTGGTGGCCTTGTCGAAGCGTCAAACGGTGGCGAAGTTTTCGATACCGGTGGACTTCGGCTGGGGCGGCCAGCCGGTAAATTTTTACGCATGGGATTGGCCTCCCGAATATACCAGGCAGTTTCCCGGAATCGACGATCAAGTCCGGCTGTACAAAGAAGTTCGAGCCACGGTCAATCCGCAGAGGGTTGATGCTGTTCGCAAGCTCCAGGAGATCGCAACTGGAAGTCCTTACTACTCATTCCCTCAACTCTGCTTGCCTGGCACTTACACGGATGCGACCGAGCAACGGTACCAAGAATTGGTCAAAGATAAGAAGCAGGCTGAGGCCGATAAATTTGCGCAAGAAATGGCAGACGCGGTAGAGCAATTGGTGATCGCCCTGCAAAGCGAACCGGCCAAAATCGCTGCCCAGAGCATCTACGTAAATCGTGGGTATCACTTTTTTGCGACCGATAAAGCTGCCGCTCGAACAGCGTTCGACCGCAGTGCTGAGTTCGCTGAACTTCTGCCTGAAAATGATGCACAAGGATTGTTTGCCCGAATGCAAAGCTTTGAGGCCCTCGGAAAGTTCGATCTGGCGGCCGGAAGAATCGAAGAAGCACAGGCCTCGTATTTGAAGGCGGTTACCGCTGCCCGCAAAAATTTCGATATCAAAGCCACTACCGAATCTCTTAAGCTGTTGCGGATCACCTCGGAAGGGCTTATCAGTTCCCTCGTAAAACTCAAGCGGGATGGCGAGGCAGAGAGTGTGCGCAAAACGCTAATCGCCTCAGTCGCCACCCTGGTGCAGCAGACGCATACCGATGAGGCGTTGCTCGAAGGCAGCCAAACCCTGTGGGAATTGAGTGATGCGGCGTCTGAAGCCAACGACCAATCGACAGCCCGGCTGTACCTAAGTCGCGCGCGGGAACTAGCAGAAGACATTAAAGTGGACAATCCGGATGGGGCTTATGGAAGGTTCGTGGCTTTCGAGGGGATCGGTGATAGGTACTTGAAGTCGGGGAGTCCGTCTGACGCCCGCAATGCTGACTTTCAGGCAACCGAATCGCTGGGAAGATATATTACGTTTCGCTTGGCCACGCCGGTGCGGGCCGCCAAACTGGATAATTTAGACCTTTATCAACTTTACGGCGAACTTTCCTATCTAGACGTGGAAGCCGGACGCTTCGGCGAAGGTATAACGGCCGCCCAGTCTGGGCTTAAACTCAAGCCGGACGCAGACTGGATCGAGGCAAATCTTGCCCACGGACTGCTGCTGACAGGGAACCGCGACGAAGCGATCAAACATTACATGCATGCGCGAAAAGGTACGGTTAACGGGCGAACCATTATCGCGGCTACGAAAGACGATTTCGACCAACTGCAGAAGTTAGGCTTCAGCGATCCGGAGATGGCTTCCATTTTGACTCAGATGGAACAGCAGTGAATCAACGCTGCTCTCATGGCAAACCCGTCGTCGCGCTTGGCAAACCCACACGAGATAGCTCGCACTGTAGTGCCCGGGTTTGGCCGCAAATCGCCTATCGTGGTTTTCCTTGGAATATTTGGGTTGTACTCTGAGGCCAACACTATGAGCACTCTTGCTGATACACAGAGCCCCGGATTGGGCAACTCCGCTGGGTTGCGATCGAAGCTCCCTCGCCTGTCGCTGCGAATCGGTGTTGTGGGCCATCGGCCACCGAAGCTGCCTCACCATGCCGAAGAAGCCGTTCGGGCGTCGGTACGAAAAATCATTCGTCATATTGACGCCACTGCGCATCATCTGGTGAAAACGTTCGAAGCGTACGCGGACACCCCGCCGGTACTTCATATCATAAGTGCTGTCGCCGAGGGCGCTGACAGTCTTGTCGCGGATGTCGGCACTCAATGTGGCCTCAAGGTTCAGTGCGTTCTTCCTGCGCACCGTGATATCTACCGGAAAGACTTCGAGTCGCCCGAATCGGAAGAGCTCTTCGATGTACTCGTCTCCGGCGCCGAGACTGTTTTCGAACTCAA
>Ga0302325_10035559_pt1 | contig 10175 bp, 7 predicted proteins | sample Palsa_T0_2_FD_201948 | JGI IMG/M metagenome (GOLD analysis project Ga0302325, IMG submission 201948) | Peat permafrost microbial communities from Stordalen Mire near Abisko, Sweden - Palsa_T0_2 | ecosystem: Environmental > Terrestrial > Soil > Palsa > Peat permafrost | place: Sweden: Abisko... | reverse complement strand
CGCGCCTCCTTGACACGACGAGCCCTAGAACAACGAGAAAGCCGAGCAGTGACGACCAAAGAATGGTGGAGAGCAACGGCGACGGTGTGTCGAGCCACCCGAAGACGCCCAAGAATTGCCGAAGAAAGAACCCCATCTGGCCCAGGACATGCTCGGTCAGAACGACGAACGACTCGTGATGGGGTGGCAGTGCCGAGGACGGCAGTACGTGCAGGGTCTGTTCCGTCGCGACGAAACCGACGGCGAGCCCTCCGACGCCCACAAGGACGCCAGCTCCGATCCGTACGTTCCGATAGCGCAGCAAGAGCACGCATGACCGTGGCTGGAGGCACGCCAGGGTGAGGAGGATCAGGGCCATCCACAGCACCGAGAGCCCCCTGGTCAGTTCGAGAAGGCAACCCGATGCGATGAAGGAGGCGAGCACAATTCGTGAGGGGTGCGAAGACCCGTTCCGCACCAGCGCCAGACCGCTGGTCCATGCGCACACGGCAGCTGCGATCTCGAATCCGTTCGGATTCACAACGCTGGCGAAGAAGACCGCCAGCGGGGTAAGAGCCAGGGCGATCGCTTCGACCATCATCGTCGAGCGGCACCAGACGGCGGCGATCGTCAGTGCGAGGCTGAGGAGGAGGGCGTCCATCAGGGCGCTCAGGAGCCTCATGAAGTAGATGACGCTCTCCGAGTGCATCACGAGCGTCGGGAGCCCTACGACGGCGTAGTAGAGGGGAGGGTACCGCCCAACGTAGGAGCTCAATGTGATGATGCGGGCCGACGAGCGCAGGTGCGGAGCGCAGCCCGCCGGCGTGTCAGAGTGAAATTGATAACAGGCGGGAAGCTCATACACCGACTTGAACAGGGCGGGCACGCGAAAATCCCTGGTGGCGGATTGCTTATGTCGTACCGGCTGGCCGATGAGCTCGCCCCGTACCGTCGCCGCGGCCTTGACGATGTGCGCCGGCTCGTCGGGAGCCCCGCCCAACGGTATGGCGACGCACCACGCAGCGCAGAGCAAGAAGACAACCAGAAAGCAGCGGGCCCATGTTCCCCAAAAGCCATCCCGGTTCGACGGTGGAGGTGCGACCGGTCGAACGTGAGCCCCTCTCCTTGCCCACCTCATTCGACCTGCTCGTTCGACTCCACCGGCCTGAACGCTCGTCCGGCCGCTCTGTGACTCGGCGCAACGGTCACGCAACGACCGATCTGGCGGTTCCGTGCGGCCGGCTCGCCGCTGGTCGCTCTCTCGACATTGGGCACAGACCCTAACGAATCACCCCACTGTGAGGCTGCTGTGCCGTCCGCCTCCCATGGCTGCTCAATGCGAGGGTCAACCAGCCGAGGCGAACCGAAGAAAAGACAAGGTTGACTAACTTGGTCAGGGTTGTGAAGATTGTTCCTTCCCGAGGCCATCTCAACCGTGCTCGGGCCCGACAAAGGAGACGACGTCATGTCCGACTGGGGCTTTGAAACCCGCCAAATTCATGCTGGCGCGCAACCTGACCCAACGACGGGCGCCCGAGCGGTTCCCATCTATCAGACCACCAGCTACACCTTCCGGGATACCGCTCACGCCGCGGCGCTCTTTGGCCTGGCGGAGCTGGGCAACATCTACACCCGGATCATGAACCCGACACAGGCGGTCTTCGAAGAGCGGATCGCGTCGCTCGAAGGCGGCGTCGCTGCGCTGGCCGTGGCCAGTGGGCAAGCCGCCGAGACGATTGCCCTCCTCAACCTGGCTGAGAACGGCGGTCACATCGTGTCGTCGGCCTCGCTGTACGGAGGAACGTACAACTTGTTTCACTACACCCTTCCGAAGCTCGGTATCGATGTCACGTTCGTCGACGATCCCGATGACCTCGAAGCGTGGCGTGCCGCCATCCGACCCAACACGAAGGCCTTCTTCGCTGAGACGCTCGGCAATCCCAAGGGCGATGTGCTCGACTTCGAAGGGGTATCGGGCGTCGCGCACGAAAATGGCATCCCACTTGTCGTCGACAGCACGCTCGCAACGCCGTACCTGGCGCAGCCTCTCCTCCATGGCGCGGACATCGTCGTTCACTCGGCCACGAAGTTCATCGGAGGACACGGCACGTCGATCGGGGGCATCATCGTCGATGGAGGTCATTTCGACTACGAGGGAAGTGGCCGGTTCCCCGGATTCACCGAGCCGGACCCGAGCTATCACGGCTTGGTGTTCGGCCAACTTCCCGAGTCGCTGTTCCCGGCTCGGTTCGTCCTCAAGGCACGTTTGCAGTATCTCCGTGACACCGGACCTGCGATTGCTCCTCTGAACTCCTTTCTCTTCCTTCAGGGCCTGGAGACGCTCAGCCTTCGGATGGAGCGACACGTCCAGAACGCCGTCGCCGTGGCCGAGTGGCTGGAGAAGCGGGACGAGGTCAGCTGGGTCGCCTATCCCGGTCTGGCATCGAGCCCCTGGAACGAGCGCCAGAAGCGATACCTCCCCAAGGGCGGTGGTTCGATCATCGCCTTCGGAATCGCGGGAGGTGCCGATGCGGGCCGAAAGTTCATCGAAGGACTCGAGCTGTTCAGCCATCTCGCCAATGTGGGAGACGTGCGGAGCTTGGCGATCCACCCGGCGTCGACGACGCATTCCCAGCTGACCGAGGCGGAGCAGACGACTACAGGGGTCTCGCCCGACTTAGTGCGACTGTCGGTTGGTATCGAGTCCATCGAGGACATTCTGGCCGACCTCGAAGCTGGGTTCCGCGCTGCCAAGGGAGCATGAGCGAGGAGTTACCACCTGGCGTGTGGCTGCCCGGTCTCGATCCGGGGCGGCGGCAGTTCATGAAGGTATCCGATCGGGGTGACGGCGGCGTCACGCTGGAGAGTGGTGGTCGACTTCCAGAGGTAACGGTCGCGTACGAAACGTGGGGCGCACTGAATGCGGAGCGGAGCAATGCCGTGCTGGTCCTCCACGCGTTGTCCCTCGATTCCCATGCAACGGGCCCGGCCGGGCCTGGTCACGTTGCTGCCGGGTGGTGGGACGGCCTCATCGGATCGGGCGCGGCAATCGACACGGAGAAGTACTTTGTCGTCTGCCCGAACGTCCTGGGAGGATGCCAGGGGACGACGGGACCGGCCTCACCCGGCCCGGATGGCTCACCCTTCGGCTCGCAGTTTCCACTGATAACCATTCGCGACCAGGTCGCGGTGGAGGCGATGCTGGCGGACCGCCTTGGCGTGGGCGTGTGGGCCTGCGTCGTCGGGGGTTCGATGGGGGGAATGCGCGTCCTCGAGTGGTGCGTCGGCCTTCCCGAGCGTGTGGGGCGCGCCGTTGTCCTGGCAGTCGGGGCGGCAGCCACAGCAGAGCAGATCGCCCTGTGTACGCTGCAGATTCGCGCCATTCGCAACGACCCCGCGTTTGCCGGTGGCGACTACTACGGAACAGGTGCCCGCCCGGTTGACGGACTCTCGCTTGCCCGCGGGATCGGGCAGGTTACCTACCGGACATCGGCGGAGTTGCAAAGCCGTTTTGGCCGCAATGCGCAAGGGGAAGAGGATCCATTCAAGGGCGGACGATTCGCCGTGGAGTCGTACCTCCAGCATCAGGGGGACAAACTTGTGGCGCGCTTCGACCCGAATTCCTACGTCGTCCTCAGCGAGGCCATGAACCACCACGATGTTGGTCGCGGCCGCGGTGGCATCGAGCGCGCGCTGAGCACGGTGCGAGCCGAAGTGACGGTTGCTGGCATCGCGTCAGACCGCCTTTACCCGTTGGAGCTCCAACAGGAGCTAGGGCGCTTGCTCCCGGGCGGGCGACCGGTTGCCGTTCTTGAATCCCAATTTGGCCACGACGGATTTCTTCTCGAGATAGAGCAGGTGGGGGACGTGGTTGCCTCAGCGCTAAGCGAATAGGGGACACCTCACCCCGCGTCACTCAGACCGGGCGCCTCTGCGCAGTCTCACGGTGCAGCGACCGAGGCGACATGCAAAGCCCGGAACAACTCGCCCATTTCGGGCAACTGATACCGTGCCTGAAGGCCACTTGGATTGGGGAGCAACCAAAGCCTGGCCTGGCCGAGTACCTCTGGTTGCTCTCCGATCAGCGCGTGAGGTCGGCGAAACGCCGTGCGATAGGCCTGGAGGCCGAGCACGGCGACGCAGCGAGGTTGCAGAGTCCTGACCTTCACCTCGAGCGTGTCGGCACCAGCCCTCAGCTCCTCCTTGTCGAGCTCACTGGCCGCCGCCGTCACCCGGTCGACCAGGTTCGTGATGCCGATGCCGAGCGAGGGCAGAGCGCCTTGCTCAGACGGAGAAAAGACATGATCGGTGAACCCTCCTGCATGCAATACCTTCCAAAATCTGTTTCCCGGGCGGGCGAAATGCTGGCCCAACTCACCCGAGAGTCGCCCCGGATTGATGCCGCAAAAGAGAACGGCCAAATCCGGCCCAACCAGGTCAGGTACCGAAGTCGCCACCATGGACCATGCAACGTAGCCTCTGCGCACACGCAGGCCCCGAACTGATTCCGCCCGTCTTTGCGCACCGATAGCTCGACACGGTGGCCTGTTCCTTCCGAGGTCGACAGCCACGCCAGCACGCCCGAGTCGTGCGTCTGGGCGTGGAACGACTTGCCGGCTACAAGGTTCCCAAACGAGTCGTCTTCGTCGGGGACAACCCCGTAGTCCGACGGGCAAGGCGCACTACGACTGGGCGCGTCGCATCGCCGGAGAGGCAGTTGCGCCAAGCGTGAGATCTGAGCCGAACTGATCAGGTAGGACGACAATCCTGGCGGATAGTGTCGAGCGTACATGGGACGGTTTCATGCTGCGGTTGCGCCCGACCCCGAACCGGAATTAGATCCTTATGTGCTGCATGCCGCTACGAGTGGCAGCGGCCCGTGTGCCGTGCTCATTCATGGCGTGGCCGGAAGCAACATGATCTGGGATTCCATTGTGCCGCTCCTCGAGCCGCACTTCTCGGTCATCAGGGTTGACCTGCTCGGCTACGGTCGCTCACCCAAGCCGGCAGTCGCCCACACGCCGCATCGACACGTCGCCGCCATCCGGAGAACGTTGGCCCAACGGGGATTCACTCCGCCGTACGTGCTCATCGGTCTTTCGATGGGCACCAATCTCATGCTGGAGTACGCCCTTCGCTGGCCCGATGAAGTAGGGGAGATGGTCGGAATCGGATTCCCGTTCTTTCCGACGGAGGCGGCGGCGCGTAGCGGGCTTCGGAACAATCCGTGGACGAATATCGCTCTCCGCCATCCGGTCCTTGCCGGCGTCCTCGTCCCGTCGCTGTGGGGGATGGGGAGGCTTGCTCCCGGGGTGTTGTCTCGCTCCTCGAGCATCTACACCGGGCCGATGGCCAAGGACGCACTTCGGGCTCGATATCGATCCTTCCGTTCGAGTCTGCTCAACTGCATGGTGCACTACAGGCTCGGGGAACCCTTGAGAGCCAGCGGGCGCGCCCGCAGGTTGTTCCTACACGGTGGAGCCGATCAATGGGCCCCTCCAGAAGCAGTCAGAGAGGCCATCGCAGCGTTCCCGCTTTCTGACCTTGTTGTCATTGACGATGCACCGCACAATCTCGCTGTCGCCGAGCCCGGGCGTACGGCGAATTTGATCCTCGACCACGTCGGAATGAAGCCGCAACTGCTGTAGATCCGCTTACTGCGAGCGTCGATGCGCCTCGCACCACCGACCGAGAATCCAAAAGGTTCGATTGCGCGTATGGTTAACCTGGCTCGATGTGACGCGCCTGCCGGCCTTGTCGAAATCACCTTCGACCCTCGTCGCACACTTGCGCAAGGTCCGCCGAGTCGGATGCTGCCGGACGGCGGGCGCACCATGGTCACTAACATCGCCCGTATGGTGAATCGGCACCCGAAGCTGGTCCAGCGAGCATCAGATGCCGAACCCCTGTGCCTCTGCCCGAGCGTTGATGGTCGACCGGGTCACTGAGCACATGCTGCCTCCCCACGTCGATGTCCTGTTGGTGGTTGAGCCGGAGAAGGCTCCGCACATACTCACCGCGCGAGCGAGTCGCGTGGTTCGCATCCCGGCCGGGCCGGCGTCGCCATCGGTGATCGCAGAGTTGCGAGGCAGCATCCCCCGCCTTGTCGGCGTTACGGGTGATGTGTCGCAAACGCTAGAGATCGCGAGGGAGTTGCGCCGGGCGGGTCTCCCGACTGTGCTGTTCACCGACAGTCCGGTTGCACCATCCCCCGGAGTGGAGGTGTGCCCGATCACTGATCCCGGTCCGCCGATGGATGCGGCGGACAGCGTGATCGAGCTCATCGGCAACACACCACTCGTGCGTCTTGATCGGATTGGCCGCGACCTGCCGTGCCACCTTCTCGCCAAGCTCGAGTTCGGTAATCCCGGGGGAAGTGTAAAGGATCGCCCGGCATTGGCAATGATCGATGCTGCCGAATCCTTGGGCCTGCTCGGGCGTGGGAGCACCATTGTAGAGCCGACCTCGGGCAATACTGGCGTCGCTCTGGCCATGGTGGCGGCACAGCGCGGCTACCGCTGCATCTTCACGATGCCCGACAAGATCGCGGAGGAGAAGCGGCAACTGCTGCGCGCGTTCGGCGCCAAGGTGGTGATATGTCCGACGGCTGTGCCACCCGAACATCCTGAGTCGTATTACTCGGTGGCAAACGAGATCACCGCATCCACGCCGGGGGCCTTCCAGCCGAACCAGTACCACAATCCCGACAACCCGAGAGCCCATGAGACCTCGACCGGTCCCGAAATCTGGCGACAGACGGCCGGGCGCATCACGCACTTTGTGGCGGGCGTGGGGACCGGCGGGACCATCAGCGGAGTCGGGCGCTATCTGAAGGGCCAGAATCCCGCCGTACAGGTGATCGCGGCCGATCCCGAAGGATCCATCTATTCGGGTGGTGGCGGTCGTCCCTACCTGGTGGAGGGGATCGGCGAGGACTTCTGGCCGACCACCTACGACGCAGCCGTGGTCGACCGGGTGGTTGCCGTGTCCGACGAGGACTCGTTCCGCACGGCGCGCCGAGTGACAACAGAAGAGGGCATACTGGTCGGAGGATCGACCGGCACCGCGGTGTGGGCGGCCCTTGAGATCGGCCGTTCGCTGGGCCCCGACGACGTCATCGTCGTGATGATCCCCGACTCGGGACGGGGGTATCTCTCCAAGCTCTACGACGATGACTGGATGACCGATCACGGTTTCCTACGGTCCCGTGGGGAAAGTGTCTCCACCGTACTGGCGAGTAAGGGGGATCGACTGCCGCCGTTGGTGCATGTCCACCCTGAAGAGACCGTCCGGGTCGCCATCGCCATCCTGGAGGAGTACGGGGTCTCCCAGATCCCGGTCGTCAAGGCCGAGCCGCCGCTGGCGCTGGCTGAGGTAGTGGGGTCGGTGAGCGACCGTTTGCTTCTCGAGCGGAGCCTGCACCATCCCGAGATCTTCGACCAGCCGGTCGAGTCCGTGATGGCAGCGCCCCTGGCCACGGTTGGCCGTGGAGAAACTGTGGATCAGGTGGCCGACCGCCTTCACGCGTCCCCGGCGGTGATCGTGCTCGACGGGGGCCATCCCGTCGGGATCCTCACCCGATCTGATCTCCTGTCGTTCCTGGAGCGGACATGACGACTGATGGCGGCTCGCCACTGGGATTTGAGACGCTCGCCATCCATGCTGGGCAGCCCCCCGATCGCTCGACCGGTGCGGTTGTCACGCCCATCTACCAGACCTCCACCTACAGCCAATCGAGTGTGGGCGAAACCCTCGGCTACGAGTACAGCCGTTCGGGCAACCCAACCCGGACCGCCCTCGAAGTCTGCTTGGCTGCGTTGGAAGGCGCGACGTACGGGCGTGCCTTTTCAAGCGGGCTGGCCGCCGAGGACGCAATCCTCCGCCTCCTGAAGCCCGGTGACCATGTGCTCATCGGGAACGATGTGTACGGCGGGACGTACCGCCTGCTGTCGCAAGTGCATGCGCGTGCCGGTGTGCATTTCACCACCGTGGCGCTCGAGAACCCGTCAGAAGTGATGGCCGCGTGGCAGCCCTCCACCCGAATGGTGTGGGTGGAGACGCCGTCCAACCCCCTGCTGCGGATAGTCGATATCGCGACACTGGCCGAGCTGACTCACTCCCACCACGCTCAGTTGGTGGTGGACAACACTTTTGCCACGCCGTACCTGCAACGTCCACTTTCATTGGGAGCGGACATCGTCGTCCACTCGACGACCAAATATCTGGGCGGGCACAGCGATGTTGTCGGTGGGTTCGTCGCCACCTCCGATGGCGAGGTGGCCGAGCGGATCGCCTTCTTGCAGAATGCAGTCGGTGCGGTGCCGGGCCCTTTCGACTGCTTTCTGGTGCTGCGAGGGGTGAAGACGTTGGCGGTCCGGATGGATCGTCATTGTCACAACGCCGCCCGGGTGGCCGAGGCTCTCTCCGACAACCCCGCCGTGGACCGGGTGTTCTACCCGGGCCTACCGGGCCATGGTGGCCATGAAACGGCACGCTCGCAGATGAGGGGATTCGGGGGCATGGTCGCCTTCACGGTGAGCGGTGGGGAGACGCATGCCCTGGCCGTGGCCAAGTCCACGGCGATCTTCACACTGGCCGAGTCACTTGGCGCCGTCGAGTCACTGATTGAGCATCCGCGCCGCATGACCCATGCATCGCTGGCCGATTCCGCTCTTGCGGTCGACCCCGCGTTGCTGCGACTTTCGGTCGGGCTCGAAGACGTCGACGATCTGGTGGCCGACCTCGAGACCGCCCTTCACGTGAGGACCACCGACGCAGGTTGAGAGCCATTCCCTGAAGGTGGGAACGTCACGGTAAGGAGCAGGAATCGCGAGGCATCACGATGAGACGTCGACGTCCAGCGTGAGGTCGGGGAGTGGGGTGCCGGCCTGGCTTAAATCGAACGTGAGAGCAAAGTCTCCTGCCCGTTGCGCGGTTATGTCCAGCGACGTGACCGCGCGCCCAGAGGTCACGTTGAGCGTTCCCGAATCTGAGGAGACGGTCACTCCCGTGGTGCCTGGAGCAGTGACGAGGTGCCAGGTCACTGCTTGTGCCGGCCCGATCTGTGATTCTTCCTGGACGCCCAATTGGAATGCGATAGGGCTGTTGACCGTCATCGTCAGTGCACCGCCGGGAGTGGTGAACGGTACCGCCGGCGCGGCGCCCTGCGGGAACGACGGAGGGGCGTCGGACGACGCGGTGCCCCATTTCTTGTTCGGGCTCGCACCCAAGTCAACAGAGAGGGTCGCACCTTGACTGATCGTCGCTGCAGGTATCCAGGGCTTGTCCCAGTTATGCGACGAGCCTGAGCCGATCGCCAGGTCGGCATGCTGGATGAAGGTGTCCGGCGCCTGCGCACCGACAATCGTGAGCCGGTGCCCGTCGCCCTCCGTGATGATGGCCTTGGGGAAGAGGGGGCTCGTCATGACCAGGTCGGCAACTCCGGGGGTCTCAGGATAGAGACCCAGGGCCGACCAGACGTACCATGACGAAAGGGCACCCAGGTCGTCCTCGCCCGGCTCGTTCACCGGTGCCGCGGCATAGAGCTGGGACATGATCCGGCGCACGACCGACTGGGTTCCCCACGGCTCGCCGGCATAGTCGTAGTCATACGGTGCCGACATGGCGGGCTCATTCCCGGCCCAGTCATACGGCCCGAAGCGCGTCGCGTTGAGTCGCGTGAAGAAGGTGTTGAGTTTGGCCACCGCAGCCTGATCTCCGCCCATGAGTCCGACCAGCCCGGCCAGGTTCTGCGGCACCATCCAGGTGTACTGAATGGCGTTGCCTTCCTCGAAACCTTCTTGGGCAATGCCCTGGAGTTGATCGGCCGGGCTCGCCGGTTGGAAGGCCGGCCCGGGCGGGAAGCTTCCGTCGCTCGTGCGTGCGGCCAGGTAACCCGTACTGGGGTCGAACAGGTTCTGCCAGTTCTGGCCCCGCTTGGCGAAGGTCGCCGCCTCGCGCTTCTCACCAAGTGCCTCGGCGAGTTGGGAGATCGAGAAGTCGTCGAGTGCATACTCGAGGGTTTCCGATCCGCCAACGGTGTACGGGTACGAGGTGTCGTCGTACGTCAGTTGGGGAACCCAGCCCTGGTGTTCGTACTGTTGCAGGTTCTGGCGTTCCACGATGAAACCGTTTTCCGGGACCGTGGCCCCATGGATCATCAACATGAGCGCGTCCTTGACGTCGAACTTCCGCGC
>Ga0302325_10035558_pt1 | contig 10175 bp, 5 predicted proteins | sample Palsa_T0_2_FD_201948 | JGI IMG/M metagenome (GOLD analysis project Ga0302325, IMG submission 201948) | Peat permafrost microbial communities from Stordalen Mire near Abisko, Sweden - Palsa_T0_2 | ecosystem: Environmental > Terrestrial > Soil > Palsa > Peat permafrost | place: Sweden: Abisko... | reverse complement strand
CCGACGGCATGTCGATACCGGACTCGATGATGGTCGTGCACACGAGCACGTCGTAGCGGCGCTCCCAGAAGTCGAGCACCACGGTCTCCAGGCTGCCCTCGTCCATCTGCCCGTGCGCGATGGCCACCCGGGCCTCGGGGACCAGGCTCCGCACCTCTCGCGCCACGGCTTCGATGTCCGATACGCGGTTGTGCACGTAGAAGGCCTGCCCCTCGCGGAGCAGCTCACGCCGGAGCGCCTCGCTGATGGCGGCCGGGTCGTGCTCCCCCACGTAGGTCAAGATGGGGCGGCGGTCGGCGGGTGGTGTGTTGACCATGGAGAGGTCACGTATGCCGGTCAGCGCCATCTCGAGGGTGCGCGGGATCGGGCTCGCGGTGAGCGTCAGGACGTCGACGCCTTCGGCCAGCCGCTTGACCGCCTCTTTGTGGGTGACCCCGAAACGCTGCTCCTCGTCGACGACCAGGAGGCCGAGCCGTTTGAACACGACGTCCTGACCGAGGAGCCGGTGCGTCCCGATGACCACGTCGACGCTGCCGTCGGCCAGCCCCTCAATGACCTTCTTCTGCTGGGCCGGTGAGAGGAAGCGACTGAGGAGCTCGACCCGCACCGGGTAGGGGGCGAAGCGGTCGGCGAAGGTCTGCGCATGCTGGCTGGCCAGCAGGGTCGTGGGGGCCAGGACGGCGGCCTGCGTCCCGTCCTGCACCGCCTTGAACACCGCCCGCACCGAGACCTCCGTCTTGCCGAAGCCCACGTCGCCGCAGATCAAGCGGTCCATCGGTCGCGGCTCTTCCATGTCCGCCTTCACGTCGGCGATCGCCTTCAACTGGTCTTCCGTCTCGACGAACTCGAACGAGGCCTCCATCTCGGTCTGCCACGGGGTGTCGGGACCGAAGGCATGCCCCTCGACCGCCAGGCGACGCCGGTAGAGCTGCACCAGCTCGTCGGCCACCTCGCTGGCGGCGGCGCGTGCCTTGGCCCTGGTGCGCTGCCAATCCGCCCCACCCATTTTCGACAGCGTGGGGCTCTCCCCCCCGCTGTAGGCGGTGATCGCCTCGATCTGGTCGACGGGAAGGTACAGCCGGTCGCTGCCCCGGTACTGCAGGATCAGGTAGTCGCGCGTCGTCCCCCCCATCGTCCGCGAGGTGACGCCTTCGAACCTGGCCACACCGTGCTGGCGGTGGACCACGAAACTCCCGACCGCCAGGTCGTCGAAGAAACCGTCGGTGGCGCGGGCCCTCGGCCGGGCCCGCCGGTGGGGCATGCGCCGGCCGGTGATGTCGGATTCGGACAGCACCGCCACGTGGCAGTCGGGGAGGATGAAGCCGGTCGACAGGGGGGCGGTCACCACGACGGCGCCGGGCTCCCCGCCGCTCTCGGAGCGGACCGGAACGTGGAGGCCCTCCTCGGCCAGGACGGCCGCCAGCCGCGTGGCGCCACCGGTCGTGGCCGCGCACAAGGTGACGGCGTAGCCGTCCCCGACGAGCTGGGTCACCTGCCCGGCCAGTCGGGCGGGATCCCCGGCGACCGGGCTGAACCCGCGCACGGTCATCAGCGGTGTCGCCGGGCCCTCCGGCGTGGCCGGCAGCGCCAGCACTCCGGCCTTGCTCTGGGCCAGGAGGCGATCGAACGGCAGGTGGAGGCGGGGGAACGCCTCATGGGACGCCTCGGCCGCGCCCCAGGTCATGGCGAGTGTCTCGGCTAGCGCGGCCTCCTCGTCGAGGAGCTGCACGGCACGGTCACGGATTCGCCGCGGCTCGACCAGCACGACCTGGGACCCGGGCGGGAGGAGGTCGGGGAGGAGGTCCTGGCGCGGGTAGACGTACGGGAGCCACGACTCCATCCCGTCGAAGCTCTCCCCCTCGGCCAGGCGTTCCCATTGCGTCGCCCCCCAGGGCTGCGCGGTCACGAGCGCCGCCGCGGCGGACCTCACGTCGGGGGTGGGGATGAGCTCGCGGCAGCCGAAGAACACCGCCAGGTCGAGGTCGGCCAACGACCGTTGATCGTTGACGGCGAACGCGGTCAACCGGTCCACCTCGTCCCCCCACAGGTCGATGCGCACCGGGGCGTCGGCGGTGGACGGGAACACGTCGACGATGCCGCCGCGTACCGCCACCTCCCCTCTGTGCTCGACCTGGTGCTCCCGGCGGTAGCCGACCGCGATCAGGCGGGCCAAGAGCTCGTCCACCGAGAGCTCCTGGCCGGGGCGGACCGTGGTCGGCGCTGCATCGAGGGCACTCGGCCCGAGCCGCTGCAGGAGGGCCCGGATCGGGGCCACGATCACCCGCGGCGGAGCGGGAAGGGAGGGGTCGTCCAAGCCGTGGGTGAGGCTCCAGAGCAGCGCGAGACGCCGGCCCATCGTCTCCACCTCGGGGCTGACGCGTTCGAAGGGCAGGGTCTCCCACGCCGGCAGCACGGCGACCGGCCCCTCGACCGCCCCCACGACGGCTCCCGCCCCGTCGGCCGCGCCGCGGGGCAGCAGGCAGGCCAGGTCGTCGGCCACCCGTTCCGCATCGACACCCGTCGGGGTCACCACGACGATCGGCGACCTCTCGGTGAAGTTGGCCAGCGCGGCGATCAGGACGGACTGGGCCGGAGTGGCGACGGCCAGCGTGGCGTCGGCCGACCCGAGGAGGGTCGGCAGCACGGGGTCGCTGCGGAGCAGTCGGGAGATGGCGCCGAGCGCGCCGTCGTGCGGCCCGCTCAACGGAGGGCGGGATCCCAGCGAGGGCAGCGGGAGTCGGGAGCGCTGGTCACCCGGTCCACACTACCGGCGCGCCCGTCGATGCCATCAGGGCAGCGAATGGCACCATTGCATGGCGGACTCGACCCCGTCGTTGGCGATGTGCTCGACCGTGTCGGCCGCCCTCTCCACCGCACCCTCGAGCAGGGCGCGGACCTCTTTGGGCGGCCGGTTCAGGACATGGGCCGCCCCCTGCCGGGCGCTGGGGGGCTTGCCGACGCCGATGCGCACCCGGACGAAGTCGGTCGAGTGCAGGTGCGACTGGAGGGAGCGCAACCCGTTGTGGCCGGCCAGTCCCCCGCCCGACTTCACCCGGACCGTGCCGGGCGGGAGGTCGAGCTCGTCGTGCACCACAATGATGGATGCCGGATCGTCGATGCCGAACCGCGTGGCCAGGCTGCGTACGGCGAGCCCCGACTCGTTCATGTAGGTCGTGGGGATGGCCAGCGCCACCGCCTTGTCGCCCAGGGTGACCGAGGCCACGCGGGCGTGCAGGCCCTTTTCGGCCCTCAGCGTCCCGCCGGCTCGCGCCGCCAGGAGAGCGACCGTCTCGGCCCCGACATTGTGGAGCGTTCCTGCGAACTCGCTCCCCGGATTCCCCAACCCGACCACCAACAGGTCGGCGGAGGCGCCCCGTCGCTCGGAGCGGGGGAAGATGCGGCGCAGGGCTTAGCCTTCGTCGGCGGGTGCTTCGGCTGCCGGCGCCGCGGCCGCTGCGGCCGCCGCCTCCTCGCCCTCTTCCCCTTCGGCCTCCAACGTGACGACCCGCGGCGGTTGGCCGATGGCGATTGCGGTCTCGGGATCGATCTCGGTGGTGACCCCCGCGGGCAGGGTGAGGTCGGAGATGCGCAGCTGGGCCCCGATGGTCAGGCCGCTGATGTCGACCTCGAGCGAGGTAGGGATGTCGGCCGGCCGGGCCTTGATGGCCAGGGTGAACATCTGCTGGTCGACGAGACCATCCCCGTGCTGCACCTCGAGGGCGTCTCCGACCAGGACGATGGGCACGTCGGCCGCGATGACCTCGTCGCGTCGGACGATCTGGAAGTCGACGTGGGTGACGGTCTGGGCCACCGGATGACGCTGCATCTCACGCGCCAGGGCCAGGTAGGTGGTCGTTCCCGTCTCGAGCGAGAGCAGCTGGTTGGCCCCGGCCTCGCCGTTGAGCGCGATGCGGAGCTCGCGGGCCGGCACGGCGACCGAGACCGGATCGGTCCCGTGCCCGTAGATCACCCCGGGGATCTTCCCCTCGCGGCGCAGGCGGCGCGTGGCGCGTGAGCCGAGCGGGCGTCCGACTTCGGCGGCAAGGGTGACATCGGCCATAACGGGTCTCCTCAAAGTGGTGCAGAACGGTGTGCGCGGTCGGCCTGAGTGGCTCCGGCGAACGGGAGACAAGCGTAGCCGCCGGGAGGGGGGCACTCCAAGCGCACGACGGCGCCGGGTCGGAGGGTGCCGATCCGAACCGCCCGGCCGGCACCATTTCGGCGAGCCGACCCTCATAACCCCAGTTCAGGTACCGTGATGCTGCCCCACCCTCACCGGTGGCCTCTCCGCGTCGTCCGCACATGTTTTCCCGCCTCCGGGTGCGTGGCCTCCGGCGCACTCACCGGGGCGAGGTCGACCGCCCGTCGTGGAACCGCGTCGTCGATCCCGGAGTCGCGCGCCACGGCATGGCGGACGAAGAGGGCCAGCAGGGCGATCACCACCAGCGCGGCGACGGTCAGCGTGGTCGCCCCGAAGGGTGGCTGCCAGGCCCCCTGCAGGTAGTCGATCGGTCCCTTCACCCCGACCGCATAGCGGCGCAGCGCTTCGGCGAACGCGGCGAACGCGGCGACCGCCAGGACGCCGCAGACCGTGGTCGCCACGCGGGGCCGTACGGCGCGCAGCACGCCGGAGCGCTCCACGAGCGCCACCGCCATGAGGGGAACCCCGACGGCCATGGGCATGATGTAGCGCGCCTGCCAGATGATGCCCAGCCGGTGCGCCTGGCCGTAGGAGACGATCACCGGGGCGAAGACCACGACTAGCAGGAGCAGCACCAGCGCCCCGGCGTGACGGCGCCGGGCACAGCTCAGCGCGAGGAGGACGAACAGCCCGATCGCGGCGTACCAGAAGAGGTAGGTCAGGAGCGGCGAGAGGGTGTCCAGCCATCCGAAGATGCCGATCATCTGCTGCATCCAGGTTCCGGTGTTGCCGAGAATGCTCGCCGCCAACGGCGTGCCCGATCCCGTGGCCTTCACGCCCACCGGCAGCAGGTCGAAGGCGTGCGCCACGACGATCCACCAGATGGCGAAGGCGGCCGCAGGGACCAGCGGCGCCAGGGCCCACCGCACGCACCGCGCCCGCGCCATGGCGCGCACGCCCCGCCAACCGGCCAGGAGGGCGAGGAGAAGCAGGATGAGGACGACCCAGAGCGGCGACAGCGCGCGCGCGAGCAGCAGTGCGATGGCGGCGACCGTGGCCACGACCACCAACCCAGGGGGCGGCCTGTCCGACTGCTCCAGTGCGAGCACTAATCCGGCGCACCACAGACACGTGGCCGACGTGATCTCCAACCCGCTCGGGTTGACCACGCTCCCGAGGAAGAAGGTCATCGGTGTCGCCGCCACGAGCAGGCCGACCAGCAGGAACCGGCTCCGTGACCACGCCGCGATGGAAAATGCACCGAGCGCCAGGAATACGGCACTGAGGAGCGCACTCACGAGGCGCATGGCGTAGAGCCCGTCCCCAGAAGCGGTGAAGAGCGAAGGCAGGCCGACGATGGCGTAGTACAGGGGTGGGTATCGTCCCACGTAGGTGGTGGCGCGCACCTCTGTCTTCGATTGGGTCAGGCGGGCGGCGCACGAGGCGGACACCGTGTCCTTGAAGGTGAAGCAGCCCCCGTATGACCTGCCGGCCGCGTAGACCGCGGGGATGGTCACGTCGGTGATCGCGTTGGCGTCGTTCTTGACCGTTTTGCCGATGAGTTGACCGTGCACGAGGGCCACCGCCCGGGCCACTTGTGCCGGCTCGTCCGGCGAGGCGAAGAACGGCGTGGCCAACGACCAGACCGCCATGTTCAAGAACGCCAGCACCAAGACGACGACGAAGACGCGCCAAGGACGGGCGACGAGGCCTCTCCCCTGCCGTGGCGCCCCCTCATCCGAACCTGCGGCGCTCACGCGCACCGTGGCGGACGTCGACATAAGAAGTCCGAAGTTTACCCGTCACCGTGGGCTCCACCGGTGCCCCCGGCCCGAACGCAAGCCCGTCAGGGCCCCTCGGTCGTCACTGCGGCACCTCGAAAGCCATGTTGCGACCGGGCTCCCCGCGTATACTCCGAAAACGCCGACCCTTGACACCGGTTGTCTGCCATTGAGATACGGAAGTCTTCGGATGTAGGTGGTGCAGGACCTAAGAGGAGAACCGGAGTATGTCGGCAACTGAGAGCAAGAAGATCGGCATCCTCGTCGTCGCTTACAACGCAGAGACGACTCTGACCGAGGTTCTCGATCGGATTCCCGTCGAGATCCATTCGGCTATTGAAGAGGTGATCGTCAGCGACGACCATAGCCAGGACTCAACGTACCTGGTCGGGTTGCGATACCAACAGATCTCCGACCTGCCGATCACCTTGATCAGGCAGCCGACCAATTTGGGATATGGCGGGAATCAGAAGGTCGGCTACGACCTCGCCATCGAGCACGGACTGGACATCGTCGTCATGCTCCACGGTGACGGTCAATACGCACCGGAATACCTTCCGGAAATAGTCGAGCCACTTCTCGCCGGCGAAGCAGATGCGGTTTTTGGATCCCGCATGATGGAGAAGGGGGCGGCTCGACGGGGAGGAATGCCTCTCTACAAATTCGTCGGAAACCGGGTCTTGTCGAAGTTCGAGAACGCCGTCTTGGGAACCGACCTCTCCGAGTTCCATTCCGGATACCGCGCCTACTCGGTCAGCGCGCTCAAACAGATCGCGTTCAAGGAAAACTCCAACGGCTTCAACTTCGACACCCAGATCATCATCCAGTTACACGATGCCGGGATGCGGATCATCGAAGTGCCGATCCCCACCTACTACGGCGACGAAATCTGCTACGTCAATGGCATCGGGTACGCGATCGATGTCACGAAGGACGTCGTCGACTACCGGCTGCAGAAGGCCGGGTTCGGCGAGGGCCGTCGGATCGCCATGAACGAGGAGTACCGGTTCAAGCCCAGCGATGACAGCTCCCACGGGCGAATCTCGACCATGTTGAGTGCGCGTCCGACCAGCAAGATCCTCGATCTCGGCTGTTCGAGCGGACGTTTGTCCGAACGGCTCCTCGAAATGGGGCATGAGGTTACCGGGGTCGATGTGTCGGAGTTGCCCGGAGTCGCCGACCGCACCAGCAAGTTCGTCCAGGCTGATCTGAGCGAGGGAATCCCGCCCGAGGTAGGTGGTGATTTTGACGTCGTACTCGCCGCCGATGTGTTGGAGCATCTCGTCGATCCCGGTTCGCTGATGATGCAAATCCGGGACGTCATGTCTCCTGAGGGAATTGGCATCTTTTGTGTGCCCAACATCGCCCACTGGTACCCGCGCATTCGATCGGCCTTGGGCATGTTCGGTTACGACCAGCGCGGAATTCTTGACTCGACCCACCTCCGGTTCTTCACCCGGAGGAGCATCCGTAAGCTCATCGAGCGCCACGGTTACCAGATACGGCGAATCGAACCTGTGGGATTACCCTTCGACGCCCTGACGAAGCAGAGTTCGCGGCCCCGATGGCTCGGGATTGTCGACCACTTCCTCTTGACCTTGTGGCCGACCATGTTCGGGTATCAGTTCATCATTGAGGTGACGCCTCGTCCCCAATGAGCCAGATCTCCCAATCCGGACTCGGGTGTGTCGGCCCTCCTGTCCTGGGACGATTCGTCACCGTTCGGACGGCAGTCGGTCGACTCACGGAACTACAGTGAAATAGACGCTCAACCCGAAGCTCAACAGGCCGAACAGCCAGATGGCGCGCAGGGGCCACTTCCCCCGGCAGGCGGCGCACAGTGACAGGGCCAGGAGTGGAGCCAAGGACATTCCGTAGCGGCCAGACAAGCCGGGATCGCTGTTGTACGTGCGCCAAATGCTGATGCCGAGCGCGAATCCCCCGACGTAGAGCAGCGGTACCGTTACAAGTCCCATCCAGTGGAACCACTGGCGACGCCGCACGAACAGACCGGCGAGACCTCCGGCCACCAAGAGGTACATCAGCAGTGTGCTTATGATCACCGCCATGTTGGCCGACTGCTCGGACTGGTGAAGCCGGAAGGGATCGTAGGAGCCGGTGGCGGGGGCCAAGAGGGTCAGTGCCTCGCTGGCGATCAGGGCCACATTGACCGGATGGGTGCGCAGGATATCGAAAACGGCAAAGGTCCTCGGGTTGACCAGCGCGAGCTTCTGCGAGACGACCACCCATGTCACGGCAGAGGCCGCACCGCCGATCAGAAGAGCTCCACCGGTCGGCAGCCAGGAGCGCACGAATCCGCCGAGAACCTGCGCCGGTGCCATCTCCGGCGTGCGACCCCTCCACGCAACGACGCCCAACACCAGTGCGACCGCCGCCACGGGCAGGACATCCGTCGATTTGAAGGATGTGACGACGGCCGCCACGACGAGGAGCGTTGGTGCCGTCCACCGACCGGGCTTTCGCCAGGCCAGCGCAGCGAAGAAGAGGACCAGTCCCGCGGCCAGAATCGATGCGGCGTCGTTTGTCACGATCGCTGACTCGTAGACGACCAGTGGCGCGGTGCCGATCAGGAGAACGGCGGCGCCGGTCACAGAGGGCGTGAGTCCCAGCAACCGTGCGGCCGCCCAGAGAAGGAGCAGGCCGCCCACGAGCCACAAGATGCCGACCAGGCGAGTGGCGTCCGGATCGCTCACGCCGAGTACGTCGAAGAAGAAGAGTCGGAACGGAACAGTGACGGCGTAATAGGTGGGTGGCTGCTGCGCCTCGTATTGATACCCCCCACCGGGGAACTCCTGCGGAGTGAGCTTGCGGGCGTCACAGGCAGGGAGCTTCACCTTCAGCACGAACCCCGCGCAGGCGGTTACCCGCAGAGTGGATGGCTGGAGCCGTTGGCCCAGGCGGGGCATGCTCCCGTGCTCAATGCGGGTCACGTAATCGAGATGCGCCCCTTCGTCAATCGGGGAGAGCTTGGGATTCTCGTGAATGTGAATTCCCACGAGGGACGCCGGAACGATGACGCAGGTGAAGAGGGCGATCAGAAGAGCCGGTTTCGAAGGGAAGCACAGGCGCAGGAACCGCCGAAGGATGGTCGTGTTCTCGAGCCGAGGTGGAATCCCGCGCTCGTCCGGATCGGTTGGGATCGGATCCTTCCTCCGCCGTGCGTGAGCCGGCGAGCCGTTCATCTCACGCCATCCTCATTGAGGGCAAGACGGTAACACGCCGCGCTTCGCCGCTCCCGCATTCCGGCCGGTGCCGAAAACCGCTTCGGTCACGATGGGGAGCTTGCGCGCTGTCCCTCTCTAGGGGGCGAGCAATGATCTCCTACGCCGGGCGCTCGTCAGGTTCCGATTTGCCAAGGAGTGCTGAGCCCCCGCGGACTCTTGAGCCCGAAGTCCCCTCAGACCAGATTGTCGCCACCGAACAGCTCGGAGACCGACGTGTCCTCGAAGACGGCGTCGATGGCGTCGGCGATGATCTTGGCCACCGAGAGGATCTCCAGCTTGTCGAAGTAGCGGTCTTCGGCGACGGGCAGCGTGTCAGTCACGACCACACGCGAAATCGGTGCCGCCTTGAGCCGATCCACGGCCGGATCCGAGAGCAGGGCGTGGGTGGCCATGACCGAGATTTCGGCCGCGCCGGCCTCGGACAGGAGCTCGGCGGCGGCACAGATGGTGCCGGCCGTGTCGATCATGTCATCGATGAGCACGCAGTGCCGCCCCTCGACGTCACCGACCACGTGGAGGGCCTTGACTTCGTTGTGCGAGCCCCGGGGGCGTGTCTTGTGGACCAGCGCCAGGTCGACGCCGAGGTGCTGGCTGTAGCGCTCCGCCACCTTCACCCGACCGGCATCGGGGGCGACCACGACGACGTCGCCTCCCAGGTTCTCCCGCATGTAGGCCTCCAGCACCGGGAACGCCACGAGGTGATCGAACGGGGTGTTGAAGAAACCCTGGATCTGTCCGGAATGCAGGTCGACGCTCACCACGCGGTCCGCGCCAGCGGCCGAGAACATGTCGGCCACCAACTTGGCCGTGATGGGCTCGCGCCCACTCGTCTTGCGGTCCTGTCGCGAATAGCCGTAGTAGGGGCACACCGCCGTGATGCGCTTGGCCGAGGCGCGCTTGGCGGCGTCGATCATGATCAGGTGCTCCATCAGCGAATCGTTCACCGGTCCGCTGTGGGTCTGGATGATGAAGACGTCGCAGCCCCGGATGGACATGCCGTACTTGCAG
>Ga0302325_10035557_pt1 | contig 10175 bp, 11 predicted proteins | sample Palsa_T0_2_FD_201948 | JGI IMG/M metagenome (GOLD analysis project Ga0302325, IMG submission 201948) | Peat permafrost microbial communities from Stordalen Mire near Abisko, Sweden - Palsa_T0_2 | ecosystem: Environmental > Terrestrial > Soil > Palsa > Peat permafrost | place: Sweden: Abisko... | reverse complement strand
GAGTTCCACGCCGCCTGGGCGAACGGGCAGGCCTTCCTGACCGCGGGCGACGGCTTGCGGGGGCGCCTGCCTCTCGTCGTCGAGTGGAAGGGAACGGGCCGCGCTCCCGGCGACGAGGTGGCACCCATCGACTTGCGCGTCGATCACGTCTACCTGATCAGCTGCAAGTACCTGTCGAAGATCCTCTTCAACGTGTCCCCGGCCAGCATCTTCGACTCGCTCCTGTTCGGCGGCCCCGGCCGGGGTCCCAGGGCGGCGCGGGAAGCTCTGCCCGGTGGCGGGGACTGGTATGCCGAGGTGGCCCCGGACGAGTACGAGGCGCTGTACGAGTGCGTCCGCCTGGCCGCTCGGCACGCGGAGGATGGGGCACCGCCGTCCTCCCCCACCGCTTCGACCCGATCGGAGAATCCCGGTCATCCACCGGCCGCCGTTGCGCTGCCGGGCCTGGGCGGCCGTGAGGTCGCGGCGGTGCCTGCAGCCGATGGGGCTCGCACCAGCGCGGTACCGCCCGCGTTGCACCATCTGCCGCCCCGTGCCGTCGACCTCACCGTGTCGCAGCGCGAGGCCTTGGGACACTGGCTCCGACCCGGCTGGCCTCGCGGTGCCAAGGATCTCTACGCCGCGCTGTCCGGCGCCGTCGCCCGGGCGTCGGCCCGTCGCTGGGAGGCGGCGATGGGCGATCGGGGCGGCACGGGCGAAGCCATGCTGTGGCGCCTGCTGCGCATGGGGAGTGCGCCCTACTTCGTGCTGGGCTCCTCGGCCGAGCGTTCGCTCCGGCTCCGCATCGCCACCTCGTGGGATTGGCGTCAGCAGTTCCAGCTGATCGCCATCACGATGGAAGGGCAGGCGGGAGGCCAGCCCCGGGTGGGCTGGGAGGCCATCGTCCGCGACCGGTCCTCCCACGAGGTCCACTCGGTGGTGGGACACATCGAGGTGCGCTGGAGCCACGGCCGTTTCGGCGGCCTGCCCGAGGCCAAGGGCTACCTCGATACGCCCCACCACCTCGTTCCCGGCTACGTCACCTTGCGATGACAACGTTCGACCCTGCGGCCTTCACGCCCCCGTTGCGAGTCCCGCAGCTCGCCTCCCCACCTCTGGTGCTCCGGCCGTACGCCGTCTCGGACCTCTCCATGGTGCGCCAGGCCGCGGCCGACCCGTTCATCCCATCCATCTCGTCAGTGCCGCGGACCTATACGGACGACGCGGGCCGGGCCTTCATTGAGCGGCAGCACGCGCGGGGCGCCGAGGGCGACGGCTACTCGTTCGTCATAGCGCCCGAGGCCGAACCCGAAATGGGCATCGGGTCGATCGGGCTGTGGCTGCAGGAGATCGAGAGTGGGCGCGCCTCCATCGGCTACTGGCTCATCGCCGGCGCACGCGGGCAGGGCCTCGCCGCGAACGCCCTGCGGGCCGTGGTCAGCTTCGCCTTCAGCGCGCTGTCCATCCCACGCCTGCACCTCTTCGTCGAGCCCTGGAACGTGGCGTCGGCCCGCACGGCCGAGGCCGCCGGGTTCCATCGAGAGGCGACGCTGCTGGGGTGGGAGCGTATCGACGGCGAACAGCGCGATGCCGACTGCTTCGCCCTCCTGCACTCCCAGTGGACACCGACACTGACACCGTCGGGCTGACGGAGCAGCGATCCGCGCCCTCTGCGAGACTGCCCCGGTGTCGGGGCGCGGTGACGAGGTCGGGGGATCGCCGGACGACCCACGGGGCTTCTGCCGTGTCGAGATCTTCGAGGAATTGGTGTCCGGGACGCCCCAGGGCCGATCATGAGGATCCGAGAAATGGGGAGGGAACGCTGATGCTGGTGCTCGTCGAGGTCGACGACCGGGTGGCCACGGTCACCTTGAACCGCCCGGAGGCGCGCAACGCGATTTCGGCCGAGCTGCACGCGCAGCTCGACGATGCCGTCACCGGTCTCGACGCGCGGGACGACGTCGGCTGCATTGTGCTCACCGGTGCCGATCCGGCCTTCTGCGCCGGCATGGATCTCAAGTCGCTCGCCACCGAGCTGCGCGAAGTCCAGAAGGAACGCCAACGAGGACCGGCCCAGCGCTCGGGCATGATGCCAGCCCACGACACCCCGGTCATCGGCGCCATCAACGGCCCGACCGTGACGGGCGGCCTCGAACTGGCCCTCTGCTGCGACTTCCTCATCGCGTCGGAGCGGGCTCGTTTCGCCGACACGCACGCCAGGGTCGGCGTCATGCCGGGAGGCGGCATGACGATCCGGCTGCCCCAGCTCGTGGGCCTCGACCGCGCCCGCCGCATGAGCTTGACCGGTGACTACATCAACGCGGAGACGGCCCGCGACTGGGGTCTCGTCGTCGAGGTGGTCCCCCACGAGTCGCTGCTGGGCCGGGCCCGGGAGATCGCTGCGAGCATCGCGTCCATCCCCGCCGAATACCTCACCGAGCTCAGGCGCGGCTACGACAGGATCGGTGCGCTCAGCGGCCGCGAAGCGTTCGTGGCCGAGGCCAAGTGGTCGCGCCAGTGGATGGCCGAGCGCTTCGACCAGTCGCGCCTTTCCACCGAGCGCGAGAAGATCGTCGCCCGGGGCCGTGCGCAGACGACGGGGCTCGACGGCACCCCGGCGTGAAGGTCTACGCGGGCATGGACCCGCGCCTGAGCCTGCCCGAGGCCGTCGCCCACGCCCAGCGGGTCGAGCGGCTGGGCTACGACGGCCTGCACGTGGCCGAGACGGTGCACGACTCCATGGCGGTGGCGCTCCTCGCCGCCGAGCACACCGAGCGGATCACCGTCCGCACCAGCGTGACGCTCGCCTTCACCCGCAGCCCGACGCTCCTCGCCTATGCGGCATGGGACATCGCACAGCTCAGTGGCGGTCGGTTCGAGCTCGGTCTCGGGACACAGGTCCGCCAGAACATCGAAGACCGCTATGCCGTGCCCTTCGGTGAGGACCCCATCGGCCGACTGGGCGACTACGTCGGAGCCGTGCGCGCCGCCTTCGCCTCGTTCGCCTCGGGGGTGGCACCCGCATACGAGAGCCCGCACTACCGCGTCACCCGGATGCAGCCGTACTTCAACCCGGGGCCCGACGCCGCGACACAGGCACCGCCGATCTACCTCGGTGGGGTGCAGCGGCGGGCCTGCGCGCTGGCGGGGGCCGTGGCGGACGGCTTCGTCAGCCACCCGACCAATTCGAATCCGCGCTACCTGCGCGAGACCTGCCTCCCCGCCCTCGCCGAGGGTGCACGTGCCGCGGGGAGGGATCTGGTCGACGCCGGATTCGAGACGGTCATCGGAACGTCGGTCATCACCGGGGCGACGCTCGGGGACGTGGTCCTCGAGCGGGAGCGCCAGCGCCGGCTGCTGGCCTTCTTGTACTCGACACCCGCCTACGCCCCGACGCTCGAGCTCTACGGCTGGGACGAGGTCGGGCCCCGGCTCCGGGACCTGATCCGGCACGACCGTTGGGACGAGCTGGGCGGCGTCCTCTCCGACGAGGTCCTCGACACCCTCGTCCCCTGCGGCACCTTCGACGAGCTCCCTGCCCTGCTCCGCGCACGCTTCGCCGGGTTGGGCCAGGGCATCGTCGTGTCGCCGCCGCCCGAAGGGCACGGTGACGATGCCTTCCGCCCGGTGGTGGCCGCGCTCCAGGCGGCCTGACCCGGCGCCCCGCCTCAGCGCGGCATCGGGAAGATGAGCTCCTCGGCCGCCATGGACTCGACGGCGAGGCGGCGCTCCTCCCCGCTCAGTGGCGCATAGCGCTCGGCCGACGCCAGCACGCGGGGAAGGAGTCCGATGTCTCCCGGGGTGCAGAAGGCGTGCACGCCCGGCGTCGAGAGGGCGAAATGGATGCCGCGATCGAGCTCGTCGTCGCTGGCCTGCGGCTCGTACCACGAGTCGGCCCAGCGAGCCGAGGTGGCATCTGCTCCGGCGACCGCCTCGGCGAGCGGGCGGCCGTCGGCCCACGGCCGGCGCGCCGCCGCCTTGATCACCATCACTCCCACGTCGCGCTCGGCGCAGAGGGCGAGGAGCTCTTCGGCGGGCTCGCGGTACTCGGCACGCGACCACAGCGCGGGATAGACCGGGAACATCACGGTGTCGAGGTCGAAACGTCGGAGTGCCTCGAGATGCGCGCGCGGGACGTCTATGTCGTGCCCGGTGATGCCGGCGAAGCGGGTATGGCCGGCGTCACGCAGGGCCAGAATGCGCTCCAGCGCCGGAGAGCGGCGGTCGAGTTCCTCGAGGGAAGTCACGGCATGGGCCTGGTAGAGGTCCAGCACCTCGGCGTTGAGCAAGCGACGGGTCGTGTCGAACTGATCCGTGACGCCATCGGGGTTGGCCCGCAGCGTCTTCCCCGCGATGAACAATTCCTCGCGGCGTGCCGCCAGGTGTGGACCGACGACCGATTCCGCCGCCCCGTACTGCGGGGCGATATCGAGGTGGTTCACCCCGTGATCGAGGGCCTCTTGTAGCCACTCCCCCGCCTGGTCGACGGTGGCGGCCCAGCAGGCCGCACCGCCCAACACGGCCACGCTGCTCTCGTGACCGGTCCGTCCGAGCCGTCGGCGCTCCACGGTCCGCTCCCGTTATCCCTTGAGCTGCAAAACGTTGAAGGTCGCACCGACGTTGTCGGCGAGGACGGCGAATCGCCCCGGTTCGATGTCCGTCGGCCCCATGAACACGCTGGCGCCGAGCTCCTGCGCCTTCGCCACCGTGGCATCGGTGTCGGCCACAGCGAAGTAGACGCCCCAGAACGGCGGTATCTCGGCCGGCATGTCGGGTGACTTCTGCATCATGCCGCCGATCGACTTCCCGCTTCGCTGCCACTCGGTGTAGGCGGGCGGGCCTCCGGGGGGACCCTGGTCCACGGCATCCCATCCGAACACGGCACCGTAGAAGGCCTTGGACGCGTCCAGGTCCGTCGTGATCAGCTCGCTCCAGCAGTAGGTGCCGGGCTCGTTCGCCACCTGGGCACCGGTGTGCTGGTTGGGCTGCCAGAGCCCGATGACGGCGCCAGTCGGGTCGGCGAGCACCGCCATCCGACCGGCATCCATGACATTCATGGGGCCAGCGAACACCGTGCCGCCGTTGGCCGCCACCTTGGCCGCCGTGGCGTCGGCATCGTCGACGTTGACGTAGGTCATCCACACGGGTGGCATGCCGGGATTCATGACCGGGCCCAGACCCGCCACCGTCTTCCCTCCCAGGTCGCAGACCGAATAGCCACCCGCCTCCGGCGGTCCCGCGGGACAATTCCATCCGAAGAGCGCGCCGTAGAACTCCCTCGATCTCACCAGGTCGGTGCTGCCCAGGTCCACCCAGGAAGGAACCCCGTCTTCATAGCGTTCGAACTCCACCATGCCTCCTTTTCGCCACCATGCCCCGGCGACCCGACGGTACCCGATCGATGTCACACCCGCACTGGCCCGGGATGAGAAGATCACTGAAATGTCACGGAGCCCGCGATCCGCATGAGCCCCAACCCGATCGGCAACAGGGTGGAGCAGCTGGCCCAGTCCCTGGCCGAGCACATCGTGCCGCTGATCGTCGACGCGATCGACATCGACTCCATTCTCGACAAGGTCGACGTGGAGAAGATCATTGAGCGGGTCGACGTGGACAAGATCGTCGAGCGGGTGGACGTGCAGAAGATCATTGAGCGGGTCGACGTGCAGCAGATCATCGAGCGGGTCGACATCAACGCCATCGTCAACGAGATCGACATCGACTCCCTGGTGGAACAAACGGAGTTGGGCTCCATCATCGCCCGCTCCACCACGGGGATTCTCACCGAGGTTCTCGATGTCGTTCGGGCGCAGGGGGTGGGGTTGGACGACTTCATTCTGCGCTGGGGCAATCGACTCATCGGTCGGGGCAAGAAGTTTAGGGACTGGCCCGCGGGGCCGCCGCTCCTCGTGGGCTCCGAGGCGATCGCACCGACATGACCACCGTCCCGGTCCCTTCGCCCGCTCTCACCGTCGGCCGCCAGGGAAACTACGCCGGCGCGGTCAGTCGTCTCGCCGCGTTCGCCGCCGACGTCGGGGCCTCATGGGGCCTTTACACCCTCGGCGTCGCACTCCTCAATGCCGCGCTCAAATTGGCGACCGGGCACTCGTTCACGCTGAGCAACCACCAGCTGGCGGCCTTCATCGTGCTGACTCTCTGGGAATTCCTCTATTTCACGTACCAGTGGGCGGTGAGCGGGAAGACGCTCGGCATGGCCATCCTCGGGCTGCAGGTGGTGACACGCGACGGTGCCCCCATCAGCGGGCGCCAGGCCGTCTTCCGGACGGTGGGCCTCGGGATCACCCTGTTCCTCACCCTTGGCATCGGATTTCTCGGCATTGTGTACCAGCGCAACCGGCGCGCCCTCAACGACTACATCGCGGGCACGGCCGTCGTCTACGACTGGGACGCCCGCGCCGCCCGTCTCCGGTGGATCGCCCGCAAAGAGGGCCCTGCAGCGCCCCGGCAGCACATCGTCTAGCCGGTTTCGGGATCGCGCCTCCGGCCCGAGGACGCGATGTGGCTCGTCTGGGCTCCCGGAGGTCGCCGCACTCTACGATGCCGCCCATGTCCTTTACCGAAATCAGCCGGCCCCACCCCCAGGTCGCGGTCGTCACGCTCAACCGGCCGGAGCGGATGAACGCCATGGCCTTCGACGTCATGATCCCCTTCCGCGACGCGTTGCGGGAGATCGGCAACGACAATGCCGTACGGGTCGTCGTCGTCACCGGCGCTGGACGCGGGTTCTGCTCTGGAGCGGACCACGAGAACCCCGGCACCATGCCAAACATGGATGGATTGACACTGCCGACTATCGCGCTGCGCTCCATGGAGCTGCTGGACGACGTGATCTCCACTATTCGCCGGCTGCACCAACCAGTGGTCGCCGCCGTCAACGGGGCCGCCATCGGCGGTGGCTTCTGCCTGGCCCTGGCAGCCGACATCCGAATTGCCTCGCAGGAGGCCTATTTCCGGGCGGCGGGCATCAATAACGGGCTGACGGCCGCCGAGCTCGGACTGAGCTTCCTCCTGCCACGATCCGTAGGGCATTCGAGGGCCGCGGAGATCATGCTCACGGGCCGCGATGTCGACGCGAGTGAGGCGGACCGCATCGGATTGGTGTCACGCGTCGTGCCACAGGCCCAGCTGCTGCCGGCCTGCTTCGAGCTCGCCGACCGCATCAACGGCTGGGGCCGGGCCGGTGTCGAGCTGACCAAGCGCCAACTGTGGAACAGTCTCGATGCGAGCAGCCTGCAGTCCCACATGGATGCCGAGGGCACATCGCAACTCTTCGTCCGCATCACGACGCGCAACTTCGAGGAGTCGGTGGCCGCCCGCAAGGAGGGCCGGACCCCCAACTTCGAGGACTGACCCCCTGCGGTGATCAGGGAGAATTGACGAGCGAGTTGGCCGCCATCTCGAGATAGTCGCGGAGCTCGCGCGCGTCAGCGACTGTGATGCGCGACGTCCCCTCCAGGTCGAGCAACGCACCGAGCATGTGGCGCAGCCAGGCATCACGCTCCGCCGGGCCGATGACAAAAGGGACATGACGCAACCTCAGGCGCGGATGGCCGCGTTCCGCGCCGTAGGTTCCGGGCCCTCCCCAGTACTGCATGAGGAAGAGTGCGAGGTGGCGTGAGGACTCAGCCAGGTCGTCCGGGTACAGCGGGCGCAACAGTGGGTCGCCGGCCACGCCGAGATAGAAACGGTCGACCAGGTCGACGAAGAAGGTCTCCCCACCGACCCGGTCGTACAGTGTGCCCACGGTGTGGAGAGTAGAGGCTTAAACTGCTCCCCGATTCGCGGCCGTAGTTCAATGGTAGAACCTCAGCCTTCCAAGCTGATGATGCCAGTTCGATCCTGGTCGGCCGCTCTCAACGTTTGTGCAGTTCAGTGGCGCTACGACGATTCGACTGCAGTTGGCAGCAAGTCGTCCATCCCGCGAATATCCCGCGGGCTGTGCCGCAGCGGCGCTGTGCGCGCTGTCTCGGCGAGCCCCGATAAGGCCGCAGCGATTGCCACGTCTCTGTCGGCTGTGGCGTGCTGGTAGCGCAAGGCGGCGACTGGACTGGCGTGCCCCGCCCGTGCCATCAGTTCACGTGCTGTGGCTCCTTGCGTCGCAGCCCACGTGAGTCCCGCACCACGGAGATCGTGGAAATGGGATCTCGGGGCGTCCAAGAGCGACTCTGGCAGCGTTCCATGCAGCATTCAGGGGATGCCGGCCGAGCCGGCCGCCCTTCTGGCCGGCGAGCAGCGGTGAAGACGGCTCGGGACCCACGAAGGCCCGCAGATGCCGCTCCATAGCTGGGAGGACATGGGGCGGAATGCTCACGATTCGCAGGCCGGCTGCCGTCTTGGGCGGGCCCAACTCGAGGCGACCACCCACCTCGTAGGCCGTCCGCTCCACCCTGACCATGGCGTGGAGCAGGTCGATGTCCCGGCGTTCGAGTCCGAGCACCTCTCCAAGGCGGAGATGGCACCAAGCCGCCAGCTCCACGGCGATCCGCCACGGCTCGGGCATGGCGGCTGCGAGCGCCTCGGCCTCGGCGATGCTCACCATGGGCCGCTCGGGCGAACGCTCCTGCCCGGCCCCCTTGACCGTGCACGGGTTCCGCCCGATCAGCTCGTCCGTCACTGCGGTCCCGAGAATTCCCCTGAGGAGCCGGTAGGCCTTGGCCCCGGTCACGCTGTACTCGACAGCCAGACAGGCGTGCCACAAACGCACGCCGCCGGGGGTGATCTTCCCAACCGGAAGCGGTCCGAAGACGGGGACAAGGTGGCGACGCAGCAGCGATTCATAGAGCTCGACCGTGCGAGGCCGGAGATCGGAACGCTGGCGCAACCACCGCCACGCATAGTCCTCGAAGGTGACCGTGGCGTGGCGAGGATCGATCCAATCCCCCCGATCGAGTGCCCGCCGCTGCTCTCGTTCGTGACGCTCCGCATCTCGGAGTGTCCGAAACGACCTGGAGCGCTCTCGGCCATCGGGCCCACGAAGCCGAACCTCGTAGCGGGGACCGGTCTTGGTGACCTTGCGCTCGATCACTGCGTCGCACCTCCATTCCATACGGTGCCTCGCAGGGCCCGTCTCTTCCGTCGTCCACGGTCCAGCTTCGCTGCCGGCTGTATCAGCCAGTCCTCATGACGCGGAACGGTTGGCCTGCCTCCGCATTTGCGCGTGGAAATCCGACGACCGCCGCAGCCGCTCGACGTACTCGTCCAACGCGGCAACGGGAATGCGCCGGCTCGATCCGATCTGCACCGACTCGAGCTGACCCGTCCGCAGCAGCTCGTAGACCTTCGTCCGACAAATGGAGAGCGCCGATGCCGCCTGCTCGGCGGTCAAGAGCAACGGCCTCACAGGCAGGCGGGTGATCTCGTCCTCCCCGTCGGCGGGTGCTGCGGGAGAGGGCCCGCCAGAAGCCTGCCGCACCGTCTGCGGCGGCTTGCCGTCTGACCAAGGACTTATTCGGATCGGGTATGCCATACGAGGTCCGCCTCCTTCTTGTCCTCGGCACGCTGTCGAGCTTGGGCGCCGGCAAAGAGCGCTTCTCCGGTGTCGGCCCATCCACGTCCCACCGCTTTGAGCCGCTTCGTCGTGGCCTTTGGCTCAGCGGGACTGTCACCTCTTTGTTGGTGCCACTCGGCCCGGGCGTCGCGCAATGCGCCGAAGGTGGTCGAGTAACCCCGGGACTTGGTGAGGAAGTGACCCGAGTAGCCGAGATGGTGGGCGTGTCGTCGCAGCCCCAAGGACGCCAGCTCGGGAACGGCACCGAGCGACCAGGCCGTGGTCACCATGTTGAACAGATGCGGCGGGAGACCTCGTCGCTTGAGGTCGGATTCGGAGAGGATGCGCCCGAGGAGCCCGGAGTGCATGGCCGGCTCCTTGGTGGCGTACTTGGCCACATAGGTGGCCACACGAGCCGATCCGACGTCGCGGTCGAGTAACTGCACGTCGATCTCGCTTCCCCAACGGGCCCGGCCCCGGGCATGGGAGACCTCCACCGCACGCACTCCGGCGACACAGGCGCTGACCAACGTCGCTCCGTCGATCGGAGGCGCAGAGCCGTGCGGACCGTCGGCCCGGACCACCGCGTGGAAGTGCACCAGGCCACGGCGCTGGAACTCGGCCACTTTGGCGTGCTCGAGCCGAAGGACCTTGGCGCACTCGGCCCGTGACATGCCCAACGACGCGG
>Ga0302325_10035555_pt1 | contig 10175 bp, 8 predicted proteins | sample Palsa_T0_2_FD_201948 | JGI IMG/M metagenome (GOLD analysis project Ga0302325, IMG submission 201948) | Peat permafrost microbial communities from Stordalen Mire near Abisko, Sweden - Palsa_T0_2 | ecosystem: Environmental > Terrestrial > Soil > Palsa > Peat permafrost | place: Sweden: Abisko... | reverse complement strand
TGCCCGTCGCGTGGCTGTCCGAAAATTCAATCTGGATTGCGTAGTTCCCTACTGCTATTGCGCTCTTGGCGGTCACGCGCGGCTTAAACATCGGCAATACTGCACTGGGAGCGCTAGCTCCGCTCGGTGATGTCCCTATGCGAGCCTTCTTTTCGCGCTCGTCGTTACACAGCGCGCACGGACAGTGGTCTCGCAGGTAGGGAAAGTCGTAGCGGCTCGCGTGGCCGTCCGACCAGGTGACTTCGACACCTTGGCCCGTCGATACGCGTACCTTCACGTCCATCGGCTTTTTTCGCAAATCGTGTGGTATCGGCATTTCTTCCTATTCTAGCAGACCGCTTTGACCTTTGATCTCAACGGAGCCGCGTCACGGTGAGGTTTTTGATGACGCCGGAACTTCCGCCAGCCTTCCATGCGCGAATGCAATGCGGCGATCGGCCAGGCGTCCGATGGAGGGCGCGTGCGTGACCATGAGAATAGTGTGTCCTTCGCGGTGCAATTCGTGGAATAGCTGGATCACGGTCTCCTCGTTGGCTTCATCCAGGTTTCCGGTAGGCTCGTCGGCGAGAATGAGCTTCGGATGATTGATCAGCGCCCGGGCAACAGCTACACGCTGCTGTTCGCCGCCGGAAAGTTTTCCAGGCAAATGCTCGACGCGATCGCCCAGACCTACGCGTTCCAGCGCTTCGCGCGCCTCTTTCTCGTCGGTGGTGCTGTGAAAATATTGCGCCAGCATTACGTTTTCTAGCGCGGTCAGATAGGGCACCAAGTGAAATTGTTGAAAGATGAAACCAATCTTCTGCGCCCTGAAACGCGTAAGCCCGGATTCGTCGAGCCGGCCAACGTCAATAGCATCCACAATCGCTTGCCCCGAAGTGGGCATATCGAGCCCGCCCAGAATATTTATCAGCGTGGTCTTTCCGGAGCCTGAAGGCCCCATGATGGCAATCCATTCGCCGGCTTCCACGCGGAACGACACGCCTGCAAGCGCGCAAACGTTTCCGAATTCCTTGCGCAGATTCTCGACTTGCACCAGAGTCGCCACTATTCCCCTCGAAAAATTACGGCCGGTTTCACTTTTCCCAGCAGCCGCAAAGGAAGCGCTCCGGCGAGCGCGACCGCAACCATAAGAGCGATAGTCAGCGGAAAGATTTCCCAGCGCAGCGAAATTGCCGTGCCAAAAACGCGCTGGCCCATCCAGCGCGAAAGTTCAATGCCCAGGATGGCGCCGACGAACCCTCCCGCCGCGCCGAGAACGCCCACTTCGGCCATGAACAATGTAACGATCCGCGCAATCGAGCCGCCCAGCGCCTTCATCAGTCCCACGTCCTGGCGCCTCTCCATCGCCAGCGCCGCCATCGTCGCAAGGACGCAGAGTGCCGTCAGCGCAAGAATCAGAACCACCATGGACCCGATCAGCAGCCGGATGCGATTTAGAAGATCACCCTCGGCTTCGGTCACCTGGCGGATTGGCCGCACTTCGTAAGACGGCAGCGCAGCCGCCAGCCGCGCCGCGAATTCCGAGATGTTTTTAGCGGTTCCCCTGACGCTCAATTGCGCCAAACCGATCTGGCCCGGAAGTCCCGCGAGCCTTTGAACTTCAGCCAATCCCATGAAGACCTGATTGTCTTCCGCGCCGCCCGCATCCACGATGCCCACCAGCGTAGCCTGCGTAGTTTTGCCCAAGTAAGACAAAAGCAGCGTGCTGCCCAGAGCGAGATGAAGTTGCCGCGCGACGTTGCGCCCGACTATGCAAGGTATCTGATTCTCGCGAGACGAAGTCCACTGGCCCTCGATCCTCCACGCCGGCTCAAGCTCCGGCAGCTCTTCCAACTTCGTTCCGGCCACGACTACGGGCGTGTCCCCGGCGCGCTCGACAATGTAAAGAAAAGGCGCCGCCGCCACAACGGCTGGGTCCTTCAAGCTCTGAATTGCGGCGAACGCCTCGCTCTCATTCATAAGCGCAGCGGGAGCCGCCCCGTTGATTTGCGCATCGTGACCGGGAGAAATCACCAGGTTTGCACCCAGCATGCGAAATTCTTGGGTGAGCTTGCGCTCGATGTCGAATTCGAGATTCAGCAGTGCAGAAATCACCATCGCACCGCTTACCAGAGCCAGAATCGCGACGACCAGCCGCCCGCTGCTGCCGCGCAAGAGTTTCCAGAGCAAGCGCCAGAACATTACTCGCCCCGCAAAATCGGCGCCGGATTGAAGTGCGACGCGCGCCGCAAAGGAATCAGACTACCCACGAATGCCACGATTGCCGCGATGCCAAGAATCACTGGAAACAGAATCAGCCGCGGCGAAGCGGGCGTGCCAAACACGCTCGCGCCCAGGCTCCGTGCCAATGCCGCACCCACTACGAACCCGATGGCGCCTCCCGCAACCGCGAGCAGCAACTGTTCCGCGAGGAAAATCCCGGCAATCAGAGAGTTGGTCGCGCCCAACGCCTTCATCACGCCGATTTCCGCGCGCCGCTCCAGAACGGTGGTAGCCGACGTAGCAGCAACCGCCAGGGCCGCAGCACCCAGCGCCGCGAGCGTAACAATCCAAAGCAGAGTGCCTACGCGTGAGAGGATGCGCCCTTCCGTGTCCGCCACGCGGCGAATGGTGCGCACGTCCGTGCCGGGCAACACCGTTTTTATTTGGAAGCTGATCGATGAAATGTATGGCGAGCAGAACCAGCGATCGTATTCCGTCGGCGTCATTTTCAGCGGATCGCGTTCGGAGAAAGTGTCCGCCGGCTTGGTCAGCGCGCTTACAAAAAGCTGACGAAATTGGCCCGGATGTCCCGATAATTTCTGCGCAATCGCGAGAGGCACGAGCAACGCCTTGTCCTCCGCGTCATCCGTGGACACGCTACCCACTACTTTGAGAGCAATCGCTTGTGTTGCGCCGGATTGGCCTTGCGTCGAGTCACCAGGCGACCGGCTAGACACGTAAATAACTTTTCCAGCGGTCACACCCGGCATGGTCGCGGCCAGCGTCGAACCGATGACGCATTCATTCGCGTCATCGTGAAACCAGCGGCCCTGAACTTTCCACCAGGGATGCGTGACGCTCAGGCCGGTTTTGAATTTCGTGCCATCGGGGACGGACACATCCTGCGCGTACCATGTCCCCACAATCATGGCGAGAGTCGGGTCAGAATTCTCAGATTGCTGAATCGTCGCGGGAACATCAAGGAACGGCGTGAATCCCAGAATATTGTGGCGCCAGAAAATTGTTTTCAGTTTTCCGAGGTCGGTTTCGCTGAGGTACGCCCCTTCGTTCACCGGCCGATAATCCACACCGCCGATTTCGATCGGAAGCGTATCCGCTTGCGGTGTGACCAGCAGATTCGCGCCCAGGCTGCGGAATTCGCGTGCCAGTCGGTCGCCAACCTCGAGTGCAATAGTCAGGGTAGAAGTCGCGACGGCCATGCCCACGACCAGTGCAGCCGCCACCAGAACTTTACGTCGCGGATTACGAACGAAGGATTCTCTTACCAGCCGGCCAAACATCGTTCAGGGGTGAATCGTAGAGGCGGCATTGGCGAGCGCCGAAACATCCACAATCACTTGTCCCCCTTCTACACGGGATTTCACCGCAATCGGATTGCAGCCGCCGGATTCGCCGATGGAAGGAATATAAATCGCCGCGCCGCAATTTCTGCAGATCACGTTCTGCCCTTCCTGGCGATAGCCGGCCGTGCCGCAGATCTGGCAAGCGTCCAGGGCCGCGGCGAAGTCGCCGTTTTGTTTGTGGATCACCAGAAATCGGATTACGGTCCCGTTCACGTCCGCGGTATAAAAATGCAAACTCGAATCTGTAAGCTCAGAAAGCGGAATGCTTACCTGGCCGTTTTGCGCCACAAGCACCTGGGCACGCACCGGCGCCGTTACCGCCCGGGCATATACATACTCGGCCGCGAAAGACAGAACGACGGCCACGCACAAAATTGCCGCAGCGAAACTCCAGCGCTTCTGACGCCGAAATTCCCACTCGCGCATCCGCCGATCGGCCGAATTCGCTGCTTCCGCAGGCGCAGGGCTCTTCGCGCTGAACCATTCGCGCAGCACCACCAGGGCCGCAACTCCCAGAATCACCACAAAAAAGAATACTTCGTTCCGCACGATGGGCCCTATCGTGGCCATTTCACGTTTACTTGACGGCAGCCACATGGCCTCGCTTAGTTCGTGCAGGCCGGTGAGCAAAAGCTGGAAAGCGACTACCATCAGAATCGTGCTGGTGGCCGCAAAAAAACGATGAAGAGGTATTCGCAGCGTGCCTTGAAAAAAGAAAAGACCGACGGCCACTGCGATCGCGATTCCAAGCCCGGTTCCAATCCAGACTTGCACGCCCGCGCTGGAAAGCTCCACGGCACGCAGGATCAAAACCAGCTCCGCACCCTCCCGCACCACCATCAGGAATACGAAGAATCCAATTCCCCAGCCGGCGGCGCGTGTGGACTGCTGCGCGTACGCCTCCACCCGTTGCTCGATGTGCTTCTTTAGGTGCCGCGCCACGCGGTTCATCCAGACGATCATGGTTACCACCAGAACGCCGGCCGCCAGCATCAGCAGACCTTCAAAACCATCTTCGCTTACATGCCAGCGTTGCAGGAGCAATGCCGCGGCGATGCTGGCGGCGACAGCCAGGATCACGCCCGCCCAAACGTAGCTCGTAAGCGCGCGCCGCCCTGTACGATTCAGATAGACCAGGACGATACCCACGACGAGCGCGGCTTCGACGCCTTCACGAAGTGCGACAAGAAGAGCAGATAGCATGGAATTCTAGTTGTAAACGTGTGTCAACTAGCATTCCCAGTGTATCTCAGCACAACGGCAACAGCAAGGGAATCCAGACCTTGTTCGCAGGCCCGCGCTTCCCTGTACAATATACGGGTAAGCTCGCAGCCCGCGTCAATCCTTGATAACTCAAGGAAGGGACGCAACGTCTAACCACTTATGCCACCTGCAGTTCGTTCAAGATCGCCTAAGCTCTTCGCCGCCGTCGCGGCCCTGTTGGCGATTTCTTTCTTGGGTACCTTTCATGCCACTTCCGCCCGTGCAAGGCTGCCTGCCGTTGTTCAGTCTCAATCGGACAGCGCCAAGCCGGCGCAAACACAGCAATCGCAACCTGCCACTACCCCTGATACAACCGGCAAGACAACTCCCGCGCCGGGGGCGAACTCTTCAAGTACTCCCAGTTCCCCGCTCGTAAAAGCCGACCTTAAAAAAGCCAAGCAGGCAAACAAGCAGGGCCTTCGCGCAGAAGAGCAAGGTGACTGGGAAGCGGCCTACGAAGCCTATTCCGACGCGGTTAACTTCGCGCCCAACGATAGCGATTATTTTTCTCGCCGGGAAATCGCCAAGAGCCATGTGGTCCAGATGAAAGTCGATCTGGCGGAGCGGCACGCTATTTCCGGGGAAATCCCCGCTGCGCTACATACACTGCGCGAAGCTCGGGAACTCGATCCCAGCAACAAAGTGATCCGCGACCGACTGACGGAACTCTCCGCTCTGGATCCCCGCCAAGCGAGGCAAATTCTTTCCGGCCCCGAGCCTCCCCGTGAAGTGCACCTTGAACATTTGCCGGGAAAGCAAAATTTCCGATTGCGTGGCGATACGCAAAGTGCTTATGAAGAGATCGCGCGGAAGTTCGGCGTGGACGTTGCATTCGATGTGGATTTACGCTCGCGGCAGGTACACATTGACGCGGATGACCTGGACTTCGCTACTGCCACGCGGATCCTGGGCGAACAAACTCACACTTTCTGGCGCCCGCTTACCAAACACCTGTTTTTCGTGGCCGACGATTCAACGCAGAAGCGGAAAGACTACGATCTCTCGATCGTGCGCACGGTCTTGTTTTCGTCCACCGAGACTCCGGAACAGATGACGGAGATCTCGCATCTCGTCCGGGAAGTTGCAGGAATCACGCGAAGCCAGTTGGACACCCGCAGCCGCACGCTTACGATGCGTGCCTCTCCCCAAGCGATCGCCGTAGCCAGCGGAGTAATTGACGACCTCGACCGACCGGTCGGCGAACTGGTATTGGAAATGGAAATCCTCGAAATGGATCGCAATTATGCGGAGCAACTTGGCATCCTGCCCCCGCAGAGTGGCCATGTTTACACCATTCCCTCAAACGCCGTAACCGAGGCGGAATCGGGACTTCCCGGACTGCTCACCGTCCTTACGCAAATATTCGGAAGCGCCGCGACCGCAGGTCTTTCGCCGACGCAGCTCGCTACCTTGCTAGCCTCGGGTCAAGTGGATGTCGGCGGGCTGATTCCGCCAATCGTCGCTTTCGGAGGCGGAGCGTCAACTTTTCTGGCCACCGTTCCCGGCGCGGCCGCAAGTTTTTCGGAGATGCTTTCGCTGGTGCGCCATGGCCGCCGGATTTTGCTTCGCGCTGAGGATAACCAGCCTGCCACATTCTTTGTGGGCGAGCGTTTCCCCGTTTCGCTTGCGCAATATTCCAACAGCCTTGGAACCGGGGCGACCACGGGCGGAACGAGCATCCTGGGCTTGAGCACTTCTGATTTTCCGGTAACGAACTATGCCACGGGAAACGCCCCGGATTTCGTGACAACAGCCGATTTGAACGGCGATAATTTTCAAGATCTCATCGTTTCGAACTTCACCGATGACACCCTCTCTATTTTTCTCGGCAATGGCGATGGAACCTTTCAGAATCCGGCTACCCTTAAACCCACAACCGGCAAGGGACCCATTTCCATCGCAACGGGCACTTTCAACGCAAAGAACAATACGAATGTGGGCCTGGCTGTGGCCAACGAAACTGACAATACCGTCACAATTCTACTGGGTAATGGCGACGGCACCTTTACGGCCGCTTCCGGTTCGCCTATCAAGACCGGAAACCATCCGGTCTCTGTTGTCTCGGCAACGCTGATCGCGGGCGGACAATTCGATCTGCTCGTTGCGAATCAACAGGACGACACGGTTTCGGTCTTCATGGGCAACGGAGACGGAACTTTCGCGGCCCCTGTAAATCTAACCACCGGCAAGGGGCCCACCGGCCTTGTGGTCGCGGATTTCAATAACGACGGCAAGTTAGATCTGGCCGTTACCAATCAAACGGACAACTCGGTCACCGTCTATCTGGGAAATGGGGATGGGACTTTCAATAAACCCGTGACCTATCCGACCGGCCAAACGCCGATCTATGTGGCGGCGGCCGACTTCAACGGCGACAACATCCTGGACCTTGCGATCGCAAACAATGGCGTGGGAACCGACACGCTTTCGGGTGCCTCCGTTTCAATTCTTCTGGGCGTCGGTGATGGCACGTTCGGTGCAACAAACAACTTTCCTGCAGGCAATGGCCCCACTTCGATCGCTATCGCGGATTACAACATCGACGGCATCCCCGACCTGGCCGTCACGGCGCAGACTGACGACGCCGTATCCCTGCTGATTGGACTCGGCGACGGAACCTTTACTCCATTTTTTGAATTCCCCGTCGAGACGAATCCGGTTTCGCTCGCCACTGCCGCATTCACGGCCACTGCGCAGCCTGACCTGGCAGTCGCGAACTACGGCTCCAATACCGTATCGGTCATACTTAATTCTTCGCAATTTCTGAGCGGCAGCTCTTCGGCCATCGGTACTCAGTTCCCCAATGCCGAGTACATCGATGTGGGAGTCAAGGTGAAGGCGACGCCGCGCATTCACCAAAACGATGAGGTCACGCTGCAGCTTGAATTCAATATTACTAGCCTCACGGGATCAATTCTTAACAACATCCCGGTTGTGGCGAACGAAGAGATCCATCAAACAGTGCGCGTAAAGACGGATCAAACGGCGGCCTTGGCAGGATTCCGCTCGCCGCAGTACACGCGTGGCCTGAACGGCACGCCTGCGTTTGGAGGCGCAACTGGCGCGGGGTTGTTAGGAGCGGCGGAAGACGTGCAACAACAAGATACCGAGGTGTTGATACTTGTAACTCCGCGTATGGTCGCCCTCGCGCCGCGCAAGGATCATCTGATTTACGCGGGTCGCGGTGCCCCCGAAGGTCCGGGCTCGGCGGGACCCACGCACCAAGAGCGCCAAGAGCGGGCACCAGGCGTGCCACAGCCTCAGCCCCAAACCCAGCCAGCGCCTGCCCCTGCGCCCGAGCCTGGGTCTCAACCACAACAACCGGCTCCTCCCGAGCAGGGAGCGCAGCCGCAGCCACCTCCGCCTCAACCGGCCCCGCAGCAACAACCCGAACCACAGTAGCCCAAACACGCCTACGCTCAACCGCTGTCCAATAGCCAAGACAGAATAAGAAGTGTCAGGGAATCGCTTCGAGGACTACGACCGGCTGGTAGGTACGTGGCACGACGGGCTCTGCAATAGCGATCAATTGTCCCTGCTGGTTAAACACGCGCAATCGAGACGGCTTCCAGTCATCCGAATCTAGCTGCGCGGGAGCCCCAGGAACCGATGTCAGCTGGCCAGGTTGAATCTGAGCTAGCGACACATTGAACTTTGCGCCGTGGCGCACGCGCTTTTCGACGATGGGCAAAATAGTTGCCCGGGGCAGCTCAGGCAATAAACTTTCCAGGCGAATGATGCGTTTTTCCAAACGTCCCGTCTTGGCCTCCTGGTCGAGTTCCAGCAGTTGGCCGGCCTGGTCCAGCGTAAACTCGCCGACCGCCGTGCGTTGGATCTCCGCCAGGTGCGCGCCGGAACCCTGCAGCGCTCCGAGTTCGTGTGCCAGCGACCGAATGTAGGTCCCAGCGCCGCATTCCACCACGAACCTCGCGATCGAACCTTCCACGCCGGTAAGCCTGAATTCGTACACGTCCACCTCGACGGGTTCCAGCTTCACCGGCTTGTTTTTTCGCGCTAGTTCATGCGCCGGCCTCCCATGAATCTTTTTCGCGGAGAAAGACGGCGGAGTTTGCTTGATCTTGCCCAGAAATCGCGCTGCGTATTCTTCCAGTTCTTTCGGGTTCAGCGCAGGAGCGGCATCAGGACCCAAAGCCTCGCCGTCCGCGTCATAGGTGTCAGTGGAAAATCCAAATCGCACCGCGAAGCTGTATCGCTTCCGGCGTCCGCTGTAAAACCGCGCCAGCCGTGTGGCGCGGCCCAGCGCAAGAACCAGGACTCCGGTTGCCAGCGGATCAAGAGTTCCGAAATGTCCAATGCCGCGGAAACCAACCAGGCGGCGCACAGCTTCCACCACGTCGTGCGAAGTTTTCCCGCGCGGCTTGTCGACGATAAGAATTCCGTCGTAGGGCAAAGGCTGAGGAGATCGGGGCATCTTTTTAGTTTGCTGCTTGGCTCTGCCGCGTTTTGAAAGCGGCCTATACCGCTTTTTTGCTCACAAGAAAAATCAGAACGAAAACCCGGCTACAAAGTCTCCGGCGGTTTCGCTTTTCTTAGGAGCTGGTCGATATGCTGGCCGTATTCTTCCGATTCGTCGAGCAGAAAAATCACTTCCGGCGCTCGCCGAAGCCGCAAACGTTCCACCAGCTCGTGGCGCACGTAGCCCGACGCCGCTTTCAGCCCTTCTAATGTTTCCGCGCGTTCGTTGTCGTCTTCCGCGAGTTGAACGAATACACGCACGGTGCGCATGCCTGCGCCCAAGCGGACCTCCGTCACCATCACGGGTCCCGCCAGCCGCGGATCTTTCAGCTCGCCCGCGAGCATTAGACTCACTTCGTTCCGAATTTCTTCTGCGATCCGTTCCGAACGGTGTCCGCCGAGCATTATTCACTGTCCTCGAAATAATCTATTTCCTGCGAAACCAAATCACGGCCGAGCAAACGCTCCGATTCCGCGGCGACTGCTGCTAGCGATTCTTCCAGATGTTTGCCGTCCCCCGAGATGCTCACTACGCCGACCTTCGAGCGTTGCCATAACTCCTGATGCTCCAGTTCCGCCACTGCCACGTTGAAATGCGCGCGCAGGCGGTCTTTCAGGCTGCGCAGAACTTGCCGCTTGTCTTTGAGAGACTGTGCCTCGGAGACGTGAATTTCAAGAGTGAGGAGACCGATCGGCATTTTCGCCCCCGTAATTTCAGCTAAAACGGGCGAGTAGAAAATTCACTTGAAACGATTTCGCCGTGGTTACGCGCTTTCCTGCCGCCCCGCACGTTCCTGCCGGCGCGGGCGTTCGCTGGGAGGAGGCATCTCGAGCGCTATGGTCTTTTCCATCTTGAAGCATTCGAGAATG
>Ga0302325_10035553_pt1 | contig 10176 bp, 9 predicted proteins | sample Palsa_T0_2_FD_201948 | JGI IMG/M metagenome (GOLD analysis project Ga0302325, IMG submission 201948) | Peat permafrost microbial communities from Stordalen Mire near Abisko, Sweden - Palsa_T0_2 | ecosystem: Environmental > Terrestrial > Soil > Palsa > Peat permafrost | place: Sweden: Abisko... | reverse complement strand
CGTTGGTGCATTGGTACGTAAACGGCACCCAGGTGTGCGGCACGGGCGTGGCTATCGCCAGCGTGCCCAGCACGGCCCAGTACCCGGCGTCATGGTCAGCGACCGCACTCAGTGCAACATCGGTGACTATGGCCGTGGATTACGTGGATTGGCAGCGGGCTACGGTCAGGTAAGAAGCCAGGATGGGGCTGCGCCCATCTCTGTGTCCCACGTTTAGTAACAACCGAAAACATAAGGAGACTACTTATGGCATTCACCTGGCAGTCAGCCGGGCACGCATTCGCGTCCCTATTCAAGGATGTAGTCACGGTTTCGAAAAAGGTGGTCACGGCACTTGGCGGTCTGCACAACGAAGCGACGCTGATCGAGTCGCTTACTTCGCTGGTTAGCCCACAGGCGGCGGCGGTGGAACAAATTGCTTTCGGCGCGCTGGGCGAGCTGGTGGCGGCCGTGCAGGCAACCGAGACGGCGGCCGGCGCCAATGGCGTCAACGTATCGTTCGATGCCTCGGTCATCGCGGAGGTGAGGAAGCTGATCGCCGACTTTCCGGACGTGGTCGCCCAGGTTGAGGCAGCATTCGGCAAAAGCAAGTAAGTCATTCCATGCTTAACGGGGTAAACCCAATGGCCCTTCGGATCTCGTGCCTGATCCACGGTGTGTTGCTACTACTGGTTTCGGGATGTTCCGCGCATAGGACTGTGACCACCGTGATTCTGCCCGATTCAGAGATTTCTGCAGGCAAAGACTTCGTGGCGGCGGTAGCCGACAAGATGCCCCTGTGGGACGCGGACGCTATCTCGCGGTATGAGCGGGTGGAGATTGCAACTGTCAAAGCCGATATTGCCATGGCGCAACAGGAAGACGAGAGGGGCGAATTTCTCGAATACGTAGGTAAGCTACGCCAGGACTGGGGTGCACTGGTCGCACTCGACGAAATGCTTAAAGAGGAGCAACTTATATGAGCAGCAAGTACTGGATTGAAAGGGCGATCAAGCGACCCGGAGCCTTCAAAGCGCAGGTAGAACACTCCGGTGAGACCACGGCGGAGTTCGCCAATGAACGCGAGGACGCGACGGGCAAGACAGGCAAGCGCGCGAGGCTAGCCGAGACCCTGCTGAAGATGCGAAAGGAGAAAGGCTAACCCATGGCTCACACACGTTTGATTACCTTGAACGGGAGCGCCGGCGCATTTGTCGCCGTCTCGGCAACCCAGGTTACCCGACGGGTCGAGATTATCGAAGACGGCAGTGCCAATGGCGGCACGGGCCAGGGCCTGGCGTACCAGTTCAACGACGGCTCGACCAGTCCCTTCACCACTACCTATACCATTGAGCCACAGTCTGAACCGATTGTGCTGGGAACCCCGGTGCCGCAAGGCGCAGGATTTGCTTCAGTGGTGGGCACGCCACCGGATAACTCGGGCGGGTATGCGATTGCCGCGACGTTGCTGATTAACCTGAGGTCGGCCAGCACCAACACGACGATCGTACGCGTGACGGAATTCGATTAGGCCAGCAAATGACGAAACAGACACTCTTGGTGGTTTTGGCCATCGTTCTCTGCTTCAGCCGCAGCCAGGCGCAGAACGCCGGTCAGATCCTCGCCGCACAGTACGGTGAATTCCAGGTAGCCGGCTCGACCTCAGGTGGGTTTTACTTTCCCCCTGCAACTTGCCAGGTGAGCGGCGGAGGGAAAAACTTTGACGCATTTTCTGCCGGCACGCCGATTAAGATCGTCGACGGCAACCCTGCCTTGACCGAAGTGGCCACGCCGAGCTCAGTTTACATTGGGGTGTGCAGCGTGAACATGGCGACGACTTATAGCCATGTGCCACCCTTTTACCTGACTTCAGGAACAGGCGGCCTGCAGGAGGCGATCACCGCGAACCAGACTAACGATGGGCCGAACGTCATCCTGCTGAACCCGGAGTGGTACAGGCTCATCGCCCCAGGCAGTGCGGCCAGTATTATCGCCTCGGTTCATGGCATCCCCGATCTCGGTCTTGAAGACATTACAACCACCCCTTACACGTTCTACCAATGGAATGGCTCGCAATACGTTGTGGTGGCGTCTTCTTCCTCTTCAGGCAACTATAACCAGGGATCGGCGGGCGCCGTAACGGAGTCGGTGACGGCTAAACTGCAACAGAGCATCAGCGTGAAAGATTTCGGTGCGGTGGGCGATGGCGCTCATCTTTCCGCTGACACGGCGGGCATTGCGGCGGCGGTAGCAGCAGCAGCCAGCACAGGGAAGGCCGTCTACGTGCCGGCAGGTAACTATTTGCTGAATAACAGCACGGCAGCCGCCCTCTCCGGGGCGCAGAACGTGCTGATCTATGGGGATGGTCCGTCGTCTTCCCTGGCGTGCCAGACCATTGGCACCAATGACTGTATCGCATCGACTGGAGCCACGGGATTCGGGCTGAAGAACCTAGCGATCTCCTTTGGCCCGACAGCGACGGCGAGAACGTCGGGCTACGCGGTCGACATCCAGTCCTGCACCAATTGCACGTTTGAAGGTCTGACGCTCAACAATGGCGACCTGAGCGGTATGCGTCTGGCCAGCTCAGTCCACACTCAGATTCACAACCTGAGCATCTCGAACTTCTATGCGAACGGACTGTTCGCCATCAATAATCAGGACCTGCGGGTGGAAGGAGAGGCCTGCTACAACAACCAGGACGCCTGCTTTGAGACCTCGTGGTATGACTCCCAGTACGCAAGCTATGGGATTCCGTGTCAGAACATCACCGCTTCGAACATCATATCCAACAGCGACACTGAGACCATCCTCATCAATTCCTGCAACAACGTCAGCGTGGATGGATTTACCTCGCTCAACTCCGGGAGAGAGGCAGTCTTTGTTGGCCAGGACCCGACCACGACCACGGCAGCGTGGCCAGACCGGATCTCTATTTCCAATGGAACGATCTATGGGAGCGGGTATGGGTCGAATGCCCGGAACTCGGCAACTGCCCAGGCGCTATATATCAACGTGGACACGAGCCCTGGAGCGGGCGTCATCTCACACATCGCCTTCTCAAATATTGTCGCCACGCATATCAGCGGGTGGGGTTTGCAGATGGCGGAGTTGCAGAACGACGATGTGCAGGCGAGCAACCTGCAGTTTTACGATGTGGGCAACGGCAACAGCACTGGGTGCCTGCAGACCGAAGGCAACCAGGTGAACTTTAATGCCGTGTACTGCACGAACGTCGGGACTTATGGGCTCTACGATCAGAACACCCTGCGGCTGACCGGCACCGGGCTTAACTTTTCCGCCGTCTCCCAGGTGTCGGGGACGGATTCGATCTACATAGCCGCGACGGCGACAGGCCTGGTGAACCTTACGAATGTATCCGTAAATGACACCAATCCCACGACTTACTCAAGCTCGATTTATGACGCCTCGACGACCGGCAGCCACTCCATCTGGAATATCTGGTCGACCGGCCTGGTGACGCCGACCGGACCCACGGCGGCGAACGGGCAGACCACGTTTACCTATTCCGACGTGGGCCACTCGATGGTGTTCCGCAACGGCGGCATGATCCAGAGCTTTGTGCCGCCGAATTACTACTTTCTGCCCACCGCCGGCGCGACCCCGACGCAGTACGTCAACGGCGCAGTGCTGTACTACCAGTCGAAATGCTGGTCTGGCGGCTCGCAGCAAACGGAGTCGGTCGGTTGGCTGGACCAATATCCCACGCTTTCGACGGAGAGCTTTTCCTTTAACCATTACGGCGGCTGCGGTTTTCCCATCACCATCGACATGACGGCCGCAACCTCGGTGCTGTCACCGCTCATCAATTCCACGGCCACGGTCAGCGCGCAGCACTTCAGCGGATATGCGACCGGGACCTATGCTTCCGTGCCTACCTTCACCGCCGGAACCGGGGCGGGCACGGGCGCCACGCTGGCCCCTAACTCGAACTCGAATGACCTCAGCGGCTATCTGACGGTGACCACCGGCAGCTCTCCGGCGACCTCGGCCACCATTGCCACCGGGACCTTCGGCACCGCCTACGCGACATTGGCGAAGTGTTCGCTGTGGCCGGCCAACGCAGCCTCCTCTACGCTGAGCGGTGCGAGCCAGGTGTATGTTCCTGTGGGGTCAAACACCGCCTTCACGATCACGTCTGGCAGCACGGCTCTGGCAGCTTCGACGCTTTATATCTGGGGCTATACGTGCACACAGTAAGGGTTCGGGGGGATGCTAGTTGAAGCTCCCGTGGATATCCCGCTCTTCGCACGAGGAGATGATAGCCCTGGTGATATCGCAGCTGGGCGAACTGAAGGCGGAGAGGCAAATATTGCTCGACCGGCTGGCAACGCTTGGACTGGGTGGACCCCTCTTCAGCTCTCCATCCTGGCCGGACTCCTCCGAGAGCACGGCAGAAGAGCCAATAGACCCGGAAGCAGATGAAATCGAGAAATTGATGAGTTCGTGGCGCCGGCGTCCTTCAAAGCTGGCCGACGCGCTCACCCGCAAGGCTCAGCGTGATTACAACCGCGTGCAGGTTGGTCCCAGCGTTAAGTGGATACCCAAGGTTGAAGCTGTTACCGCAGCGCTCGACGAAGCGGAAGCGTTAGGAAAGAAACAGGCATAAATGGTCATACACCTCGGCGTTGGACGTATTCAGGATACACAGGTGCAGGTACCCCAGACCCAGCGCGGGATGGAGCATACGCCGTCAGACCCGATGCAGGGCAACGCGGATGAACCACAGAACAGCGCGCAGCTGAGCGAGGAAGATCAGCAGAGGTTGATCGCGCTGGTTCGCAATTACAAGAGCCAATGGTCGCAGGACCGCGTGGTGCTCATGCAGCGCTGCCTGCAGAACCTGGAATTCTTCAAGGGCAATCAATTCATCTCGTTCGGCCCGGGCGAATCGGACTTTTTCAACGCAGTCGACTGGATGAACCGGGGCGAACATGCGCAGGACTCCGACGACAAGGACCTATACCAGTATTGCAACAACTTTTACCAGATGCTAGCGACGGGCTTTGTAGCGGCGCTAGCTCCGCAGGTACCCAAATCCAAGTGGATACCTGAAGATGCTGAGCAGCTCTCCGACGTAACGACTGCCAAGGCGGCGCAGATCCTGATCAACATTATCGAGCAGCAGAACGGGGAGCAGTCGTTGCTCAAGCAACAGTTGCTGTATCTCTACACTACAGGAGCTGTCTTCCGGCACACCCGCTATGTGGTGGATGCGGAACGCGCAGGCACTTCGCGCGAACCGGTCTTTAACGAGACGGAAACGCAGCTGGCGCCCGACCGTTACCACTGCTTCCGTTGCGGCGCGACTGCGCCGGCAGACGCGGTGGGAATGGATGCGCGGCGCTGCCAGAATTGCCATCGGCCGCTGGGAGATGACTCCTTCTTCCCTGCCGAGTACGGGCCCGTGATCCAGAAGGTGGGCGAGGAGGTCGTGCCCAACGGCATGGTGGCGCAGAACCTTTACTGCCCGCTGGAGGTGGACTGCGACCCGGCTGCGAACAACCTGCGGCAGACTCCGATTCTCAACCTCGAGGTCGAGGTACACGTAGGCGCGCTGCGCGCCGCATATCCCGACATGTATGACCAGATCGCGGCCAGCGCCACCAGCGAGCTCTCTGCCAACGGAAGCATTGATCGGATTGCCAGGCAGCAGGTGTACTCGCAGATGGGTGCAGGGTCGAGCATTCTCCAGGACCAGCGGCCTACGCTGTCGAGGACCTGGATTCAGCCCTGGGCCTTCGATCTGGAGGACGACCGGGAGTTCGGCGAGCGAATGCGGACGGCCTATCCTTCAGGATTGCTCCTGGTGAATACCGGCGCCACGTTCCTCTCGGCACGTGAAGCCTCGCTGACCACAGAATGGACATGGGCCGGCACCCACGAGGGATTCGGCCTGTTTCCGCCATCGATCGGCGACATTGTTGTGCCTTTTCAAAAGCGCTACAACGATATGGCCAACATCCTGCATGAATTTATGGACCGTTGCTCTTCGGGAGTGACGCTGGCCAATGCGGATCTGATCGATACCAAATCGATGCAGGGCAAGCCGATGCTTCCTGGGGTTCTAAACCTGGTGAAGCTGAAACGGACGGGGGCTCCTGGCGCGGTTCGGATGGCCGACGCACTGTATCAATTCCAGTTTCAGATGCATGAAGAGGCGTTCAGCTACCTGGATAAGCTGGCCTACAACGCGCAAATGTTCGCGGGCATTCCTCCCCAGGTGTATGGAGGCGCGGGTGACCCTTCAGTCGAGACCTTTGGCGGGCAACAACAGCAGTTGAATGTCGCACTAGGCAAGCTAAACATTTATTGGGAGAACCTGAAAGAAGAGCACGCCAAAGCCGATGAGCTGGCGGTAAATTGCGCCAAAGACAATCTAACGGCCGACATGAGGCAGGTCATCCTGGAACGGGGTTCGGAGTTCCGCAACGATTACATCCGCCTTGACGATCTGCAGGGCAGCGTCCATGCGTACGCGGATACTGATCAGGGTCTGCCCGTGACGGCGGCCGAGCTACGCCAGCGATGGATGGATCTGATGCAGGCGGCAGCAAGTAATCCGCTGGCCCAGGCAATCTTTGATGATCCGACGAACCAGGAGCAGGCGGCTACGGCGCTGGGAGTTCCGAACATGGTGGTTCCTGGCGCAGCGATGCGGTCCAAGGTGCTACAGATCATCGAGCGTCTTCTGCAGGCCGAGGCTATGCCTGTTGTTGACCCGCGGACCGGAGCGCCCACCGGCCAGGTAAAGCCGACGATCATGCCCGATAAAGCCATCGACGACTTTACGGTGCTCAAGCAAGTAGTCCGCCAGTATTGCCAGGAAAATTCAGACCTGCCGGACGACAACCCCGCCGGCTGGCAGAACCTGCTGGCCTACTTCACTGCGGCGGTTGCCCTCGAGACACAGGTGATGGCGGAGCAGTCTCAGCAGAGGGCGTTTGTCGCGCAGGCGGGCTCCCCCGCGCAGGCGCAGATACCGCCGCATGAGATCGATGATGTGGTGAACACGGTGGGTGGGCTGATGCATCTTCCGCCACATGCCACCGCGGGGAATATCCAGGGCCAGGTGCAAGCAGCCAATGCCCTCATCAAGTTGGCGGATAAGCTGCAAGGTTAGCTGGGCGGCTGATATTTTCTGCTCTTGACATAGAAAGAGAACCTATGACCGAAGCAACAATCACGGCCCCAGCTCCGGGGGCGGCACCTATTTCTGCGCCTTCACCGGCGGCCGCCCCCGCGTCTTCCACTCCCTCCTTGGCAAGCGGTTCGGTGCCAACCTCCCAGGTCGATCCGGGAAAGTTTCCTATTCGCGAAGACTATGCGGCGGCGCTACTTAAAGAGAAGCTGGCCGCGATCCCTCCACCCGACCAGCGGCCGGCAACTGACGAAGAAGTAATCGCCGTAACTGACCCCTCGGAGCCCTTGGTTGAACCTGATGAGCCCCCAGCCGAGGTGACGGTCACCTCACCCACAGAAGCAACACCGCCGGCTGAAGAGGATTTTCAGCTGGAAGTGGAGGCAGTCGTCACGCCCGAGGTTCTGAGCCAGATGGTCATTGACAATCCCGCATTTGGCAAATTGCTGGACGCTGACTCCAGGCTGAAAGGACAGCTTTACAAGACGGCACGCGAGGCGGCGGAGCTTAAGCCTTACCGGGAGATCTTTCCTGACCTGGATTCGGCCAGAGCAGCACTCGACCACTCCTCCACTTGGATTGACGTGCGCGAGACGTTCCTGGGATCGACCACGCGGGAAGGCACCATGGCCTCGCTCAGCAAGATCGCCGAGCTCTCTTACGAGCGCGATGCGGACGGGAACGTTGCCATGCAGAATGGCAAGCCGGTCATCGGCGAGGACTTTTTTGGATTTGTTGACAACGTGGTGTCGCTCGACCTGGAACACCGCGCACAGGATGTAACCTCACGCCTCAGGGCGAATAGTTATCGCTCTGAAGAAGAACGCAATCGCGACCAACGCGTGAAAGATGCACTCGACGTCCTCAGGGAAGAATCCGCGGCCACTTCCCCCGCGATAGAGGCGCAGCCCGAAGCACTTCGGCGTAAGGCAGATGAACTGGACAGGAGAGAACGCGCACTCAATGTGCGCCAACATGGCGAAAAGGTGGAGGAGAGACGGTCGTTCGAAAGCGGACTGCAGACAGAAGCTCAGACGCGTATCCACGACGGCATCAGCAGGCTCATTGCCAACGTGGAGAAGCAGGGTGGAGTCGTCAGTCCTTACTTGAAGAACATTCTTCCCAAAGCCATCGGCGCCAAGCTGATTCGCAAGATTCAGGCGAACCCAGCGCTGCAGGACCAGATGCACTCATTGCAGCGGCTGCCCATCGGCGATGCTTCACGCCAACGCAGACTCGCGGCCATCGACCGGGCCGTGCAGCAGTATCTCCCCGAAGTAGCGCGAGAGGAGCTACGCGAGGCAGGGGTACAGATCGCCAACGCCTCCGCAGCCAGACGCGCCAAGGTAGACGCCCAGATCGACAGCACCAAGAAGACCGAGCCTAAGGGATCCACCGGACCCGCCAGCGGTGGCAGTGCAGCAATGAGCTCAAGCGCTGCCTTCGACCACGCGCAGGCGGAATGGCATCGCGCCAATCCGGGTAAGCCCTTCGACAAGGTGGCGAGGGAACAGATTCTTCCTCGCGTTTTGCAGCTGATGATATCTCGGTGAGGGAATAGTGAGTCAGCGCGGCCTCCCAGCCGCAGATAAGGAATCTTCATGTCGAATGTAATCGGGACAGCATCAACAACTCAGCAGTTGCAGCTTGAGGCCCTGAACGAGGTCATCAAGCTGCTCATTGAAAAGGAGGCCAAGCTCGATGCTCGTATCTCCGAGCGTGGCTCCGTCACACCAGTCTCGTTGCGCAGCTTTCGTCTGCGCTTCCAGACTGCATTCCCCGGTAACGTCGCGCTGTTCAACCTGGACGGCGGTATCCTGCCGGCCGGCAACTTCAGCGCATGGGACCAGGGTACCCTGACGCCCCTTGCGACTGTCATCCCGGTTGAGTACTCGCGACTGGTTGACATTATCGGCGATAGCGGCCCGAAGGTGGTTTCCGAGAACCCGGTCACCAAGACGCTGGCGGATGTTGCGGTGCAGATGGCGAAGAACCGGGACCAGTTCCTGCAGCAAGCCGGCGATGGCAAGATCGGGCAGGTGGATCCCAGCTACGCCGGTGGCGGAGCTAACCCGATCGTGCTTGCGTCGTCCCCCTGGGGCGCGCGGCTCGTCTCGCAGGGACAGCAGGTGCAGGTGATGAGTAACACCTATACCCTGCGCGGCACTTGCTACATTCAGAACGTCAACAACAAGCTCGGGTCGGCCCAGTCCATAACCGTAGACGCGGTGCCCGCCGGGACAGTTGCCGGCGACTACATCATGGTCGCCGGAGTTGCTGCTACCACGCCTGTATTCCTGTACGGCATTCCTTATTTCCACAATACAGCGACTACGGGCACCTACCTCGGCATCAACCGGACGCAGAATTATGTAGTCGCGAACGGTGTGGCCGCGGGCGGAGCTCCGTTGTCGCTGCCTATGTTGCGCGCGGCCCTCAGCCGCGTGGAACAGAGCCTGGGCACGGACGCACTCAAGTCGCAGGTGTGGCATTCGCATCCTTCCCAGATTCAGGCGTATGAGGAGATGGGCTTCGCCAAGCAGGAGATCCTGATGACCAATGGCAAGATGCCAGGGTTTGACGGACTTACCGCAAACGTCGGCCAGTTCACCATCGCCGGCCGCGAGGTGGTGCGCAATATCCACGCCGACCAGACACGCATCGACTTCATGGAGTTCGGTTCGTGGCTCAAGGTGGTGTGGGGTAAGGCGCCGTTCTGGTTCAAGAACCGCAGCGGACAGTGGGTGTTTCAGATCTACGATCCGGCTTCGGGTAATCCGACGGCTAATGAGGGATGCTACTACGTGGATGCTCGGCAGTACGCGGTGGATAATCCTCAGGCTATCAGCTCGGTTACCGGGCTGAAGGTACCCGTCTACAACTAACCAATAAGCACTATCACTTGGCGAAGGGCTGAGATAACCCACTCAGCCCTTCGTTTTTCCCTGGTTCATGGAGTGCTCGATGTCTTATGACTGCCCTTGCCCTGGAGGCACAGTGAACGCGCCCGACCCAGACTTCAAGATGGAGGCGGT
>Ga0302325_10035551_pt1 | contig 10177 bp, 10 predicted proteins | sample Palsa_T0_2_FD_201948 | JGI IMG/M metagenome (GOLD analysis project Ga0302325, IMG submission 201948) | Peat permafrost microbial communities from Stordalen Mire near Abisko, Sweden - Palsa_T0_2 | ecosystem: Environmental > Terrestrial > Soil > Palsa > Peat permafrost | place: Sweden: Abisko... | reverse complement strand
GGCGTGTTCGAGCACCAGCCGGGACTCCAGCATCGGGTCCTGTGTCGTGATGCCGACCGGGCACCGCCCGGTGTGGCAGTGCGCGCAATGTCCGGACGACGTGGACAGCGCCGCATAGTCGTCCTCCACATCGACGAGCTCTCCGGCCGATGAGCGGTAGGTGCGCCGGTTGCAGCCGAGAGCAAGCAGCGCGGCAACGCCGATGGAGACAGCATCTGCGCCCAGGGCCAATGCCTTCGCCACATCAGCGCCGGATCGGATGCCTCCGGATATGACCAGCTGGACCTCGCCCCGCTTGCCGATGTCTTCGAGTGCCGTGGCGGCCATGCGCACGGCCGGCAGCGTCGGAATGCCCGTATGTTCGATGAAGACATCCTGTGTGGCCGCCGTCCCCCCTTGCATCCCGTCGACGACGATCACGTCCGCGCCGGCGGCGACGGCAAGTTTGACGTCGTGGTCGACGCGGGTCGCCCCTACCTTGACGAAGATCGGGACCCGCCACTCGGTGGCCTCACGCAGCTCCTCGATCTTTATCCGCAGGTCGTCGGGGCCCACCCAGTCGGGATGGCGACTGGCCGAGCGCTGGTCGATGCCGGGAGGCAGCGTCCGCATGCCCGCCACCCGGGCATTCACCTTCTGCCCGAGCAACATGCCGCCGCCACCCGGCTTGGCTCCTTGTCCGACGACGATCTCCACCGCGTCGGCCTGGCGCAGGTCCGACGGGTCGAAGCCGTAGCGCGAGGGCAGTACCTGGTAGACGAGGAGGGAAGACGCCTTGCGCTCTTCGGGGGTCATGCCGCCGTCACCCGTCGTGGTGGAGGTGCCGACCGCGGTGGCCGCCCGCCCCAACGCCTCCTTGGCCGTGGCGGACAGCGCGCCGAAGCTCATGCCGGCAATGGTGATCGGGATCTCGAGCTCGAGTGGGTGTGCGCCATGGCGGGACCCGAGGAGGGTGCGGGTCTCGCAGCGCTCCCGGTACCCCTCCAGCGGATAGCGGGAGACCGACGCCGTCAGGAAGACGAGGTCATCGAAGGTCGGCACCTTCCGTCGTGCCCCCAGCCCGCGGATGGGGTACCGGCCGTTCTCGGCCATCTGGTGGATACGGTCGATGACCTCGGGTGGGAAGTTCAGGTTGGCCTGGTCCTCGAACGACCCCATCAGTAGGCGCTGTGGTTGTGCGTGGAGAAGTGGTAGAGCTGTCGGGCCGAGGTCACCTTTGTCAGGCGCGTCGGGTCGATGTGGTCAAGGCCCGTCTCCGAGACGATCTCCTTGACCGTCAGCACGTCCTCGTCGGACATTTCGGTGATCACCGCGTCTGATCCGAGTGAGTCGATGCTCCCCGCCACATAGATGATCGCTTCATACAGCGAGTCACCCAGCCCGTGTCCGGCGTTGCCGCCGATGAGAATGACACCGGACTGGGCCATGAACCCGGACATCGCCCCCGCATTGCCGCCGACGGCCAAGGTGGCGCCCTTGAGGGATATTCCGGCCCGCAATGACGCATCCCCCTCGATCACGATCGTGCCGCCCCGGGCACTCGAACCGGCGCTCTGGGACGCGCTGCCGCGCACGCGCACCGATCCACCCATCAGGTTCTCGCCCACCGCCCACCCCACGAAGCCGTCGACGACGATGTCCGGCCCGGTGCCGTCGCGGTTGCCTCCCAGCCCGCCGACGAAGTAGCCGGCATTCCCCGCAATTTCGATCGATATCCGGGAGGACAAACCCACCGCGAGGTTGTGCCGCCCCCGAGGTTGTACCAGCAGTGCGTGCCCGCCGTCAGGCAGCGAACGGAGCCGCTGATTGACCGCCCTCGTTCCCAGGCTCTCGCAGTTCAACGACTCCATGTGTAGACCTCCTCGGGTCGGGGCTCGAATACGGTGGCCGTGGAAATCCCCGGGAGCTCAGCCAGTGCCCGGAACTCCGAGGCCACGGCGACATAGCCGTCGGTCTCGGCCACCACGGCCGGTTTGCATGCGAAGGCGTCCCTGACGACCGAGAGCTCGTTGGCCGTCGAGATCACGAGCGTGAAGAAGCCGTCCATCTCCTTCATGACCCAGCGTGTGGCCTCCTCCAGGTCGTCCCCCTGCTGGAGGCGCCGGGCCAGGTACCGTGCCGCCACCTCGGAGTCGTTGTCCGAATCGAACCGCACCCCGGCGGCCAGGAGGAAGCGCCGGACCGTGGCGTAATTCGAGAAGGACCCGTTGTGCACGACGCAGAGATCCCGCATGGGGACGAAGGGGTGCGAATGGAGGACGGTGACGGCAGACTCGGTCGCCATCCGGGTGTGGGCCACCGCGAGGTACCCCTCCCAGCCGGCGACCCCGTAACGGGCGCAGGTGTCGGTGGGGCGGCCGGTGTCCTTCAGCACGCGCAGGTTCAGTCCGGTTGCGAGCACTCTCACGGGGGCCGACGCCTCGGCCAGGAACGAGTTGAGCGCACCCTCCCCGTCCGGCGGGACTTCGAGCACCAGCCCGCCACCGAAGGGGACCGGCCTGACGGCTTCTCCGAAACGGTCCTCCAATGAGGCGGCCAGGCGGCCCCAGTCAACCGGCTCATCGCTACCCAGCGACACCTTCACCCGCCCGGTGTACGGGGTGTCGCCGGTCCGATCGTCCGCGTACACCGCGATGCCCGATGAGTCCGGGCCCCGCTCGTCGAGCGCCTCGATCATCGTCACCAGCATGGAACCGAGCTGTGGCTCGAGGGCCCGATCCCGGATCAGGAGTCCGATCACTCCGCACATGTCGTACCCACTCTCCGCTTCTCTTTCGTGGTCTGAGTGAGCGTTTCCCGAGGGGAAACCTGGTCCCGTCGCATCAATTCGACTCCGGGGTGCTCGCCGGCCGGCCAGAGCGCCGGTAGCTCTCCACATAGTCGGGAACACCGAGCTCGAAGCGCAGGGCCGGGTCGGCCAGTGGAGGGAGTATCCGTTGCGCGAAGGGGATGACCCCGGCCCATATCGACAGGTCGTAATCCTCCTCCTCGTCGGACGGCCACCCCGTGCGGATCTTTGCCGAGGACTCGGTGAGCGGGAGTTTGAGCAACATCGTGCTGCGAAGCTCCTTCTCGGTCGGCGGGCGTGCGTCGGCGGTGCGCCCGGGGATGATGTGCTCGACGAGAGCCTCCAGGCCGATGCGCTTCTCCTCCAGGTCGTTCACCTCGGAGGCCTCCCCGATGATCACCACCGAGCGGTAGTTGATATCCGTGTTGTAGGTGGAGCGGGCGACGACGAGCCCGTCCACGAAGGTCACCGTCATGCAGATCTCCACGGAAGGCGCACGGGCCCCCCGGAAGAGCCGGCTGGCCGCCGAACCATGCAGGTACACGACGTCCCCGACCCGTCCGTAGGCCAGCGGTATCACGACGGGGAATCCCTTGTCGGTCTGGAGGCCCACGTGGCAGACAATGCCTTCGTCCAGAATGCTGTCGATGGTCGGACGGTCATAGGCCGCCCGGTGGGCGTAGCGGTGCACGGTCGTGCGTTCGGAGACCACTTCGCTCACGGCGAGCACTTCCTTTCTGGCGCGCCTGCACGCAGCTGGAGGGTGTTCTTGTCGCCGACGCAATTATGACTCACGGAGACCAACTGTCAAGAAACAAGGTTCACTACCAGTAAACGAGTCCGAACCCGGGCTGGGCGGGGGCACCCGGCCGGAGAGTTGTTAACAGAGGAGCAACATTTCGCAACAGTGAGGAAACCATTGGCTGTTTCCCATGAGGCAACATCGTTGACTTAGAGGTGGATCACCAAGCGACGGCGAGGAGGCGGTGCGCACGATGGGTTCTTCCGAACCGATCACCACGAAGGAGGAGCTGATTGCCGCGACCGAGCGGGACGGGGTCGAGTTCCTCTTCGCCATGTTCGTCGACATGCACGGCAAGCCGTGCGCCAAAATGGTGCCGGTCTCCGCCATTGACGGGCTGATGGCCGACGGCGCCGGCTTTGCCGGATTCGCGGCCGGCCCCATGGGGCAGACTCCGTCGTCCCCGGACCTTCTGGCCATGCCGGACCTCAGCTCGTACATGCCCGCCCCGTGGCGTCCGGGGCTCGGCATCGTGCAATGTGACCCCTACGTCCTGGGGGAGCCGTGGCCGTTCGCCCCGAGAGTGATCCTTCGAAGGCAGCTCGACCGGTTGGCCGCCTCCGGGCTCACCCTGAAGGTCGGCGCCGAGGCCGAGTACTTCCTCGTCCGCCGCTCGGCATCGGGCGGCATCGAAGTGGCCGATCCGATGGACCAGGCAAAAGCGCCCTGCTACGACGCCCGGGCCCTGACCCGGATGTACGACCACCTCACCACGGTGTCGCGGCACATGAACACGCTGGGCTGGTCCAATTACGCCAACGACCACGAGGATGCCAACGGCCAGTTCGAGCAGAACTTCACGTACGCCGACGCCATGACGACAGCGGACCGGGTCATCGTGTTCCGCTACATGATCCATTCGTTGGCGACCGAGGCCGGCATGCTGGCCACGTTCATGCCGAAGCCGTTCTCCAATCTGACGGGTAACGGACTGCACATGCACCTCAGCATGTGGGATGACGAGGGCAGCGAACTCTTCGCCGATCCCGCCGACAGCCGTGGGCTCGGGATGTCGACGATGGGCTACTCCTTCGTCGGAGGCCTGCTCGAGCATTCCCGTGCGCTCGCTGCGGTGGCCTGCCCCACGGTGAACTCCTATAAGAGGCTGGCCAGCGGCGCACCCGATTCCGGTGCGGCGTGGTCGCCGGTCTACGCCACGTACGGGGGCAACGATCGGACGCACATGCTCCGGGTGCCTGACCCGGGCCGGGTCGAGGACCGTTGCATCGACGGTTCGGCCAACCCCTATCTGACGATCAGTGCGATTGTGGCGGCGGGTCTTGACGGCATCGATCGGGAGGTGAACCCGGGCGACCCCTGTGAGCTCAATCTCCTCAAGCTGACCGAGGGGGAAGCGAGAGAGCGTGGCCTGGTGGCGATGCCGATGACACTGTGGCATGCCCTGGATCACCTTGAGGCGGACGGCGTCCTGCGGGAGGGCCTCGGAAAGACCCCGGAAGGTGATTACGTCGACTATTTCGTGGCGATCAAGCGAGCCGAGGCGCGCGCGGCCCACGCGGAGGTGACGGCATGGGAATTGGATCGCTACCTGAGCGCGATCTAGACCGCCCCGAAATACCTGCACATTCGAAGCGCACCACCCACATCGGCACCAAGTCCCTCGAGGAGACAAGCAGATGAGCGAATCAGGAACTGCAGTAAGCAGCGGGCCAGGAGAAGTGGCCACGTCGTTGAGCCGGGGCACCAACTGGTGGGGCGCGTTCGTCATCGGTCTCGCCGGCACCATTCTGGTCACCGGCATCGTCCCCTTCGCCGTGCAGTCAATGGGCGCCGCGGCCATCCCCGCCATCGCCCTGGTGGTGATCATCGGGCTGATCGTCTGCCTGTGCATGGGAGAGTTGGCCGCGTTGCTGCCGCACCGTACCGGCGGCATGCCGTCGTACGCCTACGAGAGCTTCGAGCCACTGGGCAAGACCACGGCCAAGCACATCGGCGGCGTCTCGGGATGGGGCTACTGGCTGGGTTGGTTCCCGGTGGCGCCGATCAACATGCTGCTGGCCGCCGGCTACATCGCCGTGCTCTTCCATGTACCCCTGGGGAGGTCGCTCTCCCCGCTCGGGTCCATCGGCGCTCCCGTTTCGATCGGCGTGCTGCTCATCACGTTCATTGGGCTGATCGGGCTTTTCATCCCCTGTTATATGGGTATACGGCTCGGTGCCACCTTTGCCACCATTCTCGGCGTCGTCTCCATGATCCCCTTGACGCTGCTGGTCTTCCTGCCGGCCTTCAAGCCCAGCACCTTCCACTGGCACAACATTTCGGGCTTCCACTACGCCGACCCCAAGACGGCCGGAACCATCTTCTTCCTGGGGTGGATCTTCGTGATCTCCTGGAACGCCATCGCCATGGAAGCGGCGGCGTGTTACATCGGAGAGTGCCGGGACCCGGCCCGGGATGCCAAGATCGCCCTTACCGCCGAGGGCCTCTACGGGGTGTTCATCTACATCGCCACCGCGGTCGTGTTCGTCGGCGTGCTCGGGTCGTCGCTCAAGACCGATGACCCGTTGACCCTCTACACCCAGTTCTGCGACCACATATTCGGGAATGCCGGGTGGGTCAAGTACCTCATCGGCATACCTCTGATCTTCGCCCTGCTGCTCTCGGTGCTCAACGCCATCATGGGCGTGGCCCGGTCGTTGTTCCAGGCTTCAGAGGACCGCCTGCTCCCCCGTTTCTTCATGCACCAGAACAAGCACCACGTGCCTGACCGGGCCATGATCTTCAACGTCATCTGCGCCATGCTGGTGGGGCTCTTCGGTTCGCCGGTGCGCATCTACATCTTCTCGAACGTGGGCTACATCGTCGCCGTCGCGGGCTCGCTCTACGGCTACTTCCTGATGAGGCAGTTCCGCCCGGAGCGGGTCAGCCCCTTCCGGATGCCCGGGTTCTTCCGGTGGATTGCGCTGGCCTGCGCCCTCTTCCTCACCTTCGACTACTTCGTGGGTGGCTGGAACTCGCCCGACATCGTGGTGGGCCCCGGTCAGGGTCACTTCCTCTACATACTGGGCCTGATCATCGTGGCGGCGTACGTGCCGCTCTACTGGTGGCGCAAGATGAGCGACCGCAGGCTCGGCATCACCGACTCGGACGAGATGCCGGTGGTGGTGGGCTCGCCCGGCGGGATCGACCTCGACGCAGCGGCGCCCCAGCTCGAGATATTGGGCGAGACGGGGGCGGGGGCCATGCCGACCATTTCTGCCATGCGCGCCGACACCGAGTTGTGACCTCCGTCTTGGAGGATCCGCCGGCGGCACCGGGCCACCCGATCCGCACCCGATTCGGGCGCCGGAAATTCGACAAGCAGCCCTCACAGTCCGCCGCAGTCCTGATCGCGGCGCCGATGGGGGATCCGATCCCACCCTCGGCGGTGCGGGCGGCGCTGGCCCGTAGCGGCGGGGGAGCCGTCGCGGTGGTGACCATCGCCCGGATCTACGGCTCGTCCATGGGATTGCCCAATCCCGGCCTCATGCCGACGCGGAAGGAGATGGAGGCACAGAAGGCCCAGGTCGAGAAGGCTCTGCGGCTGATCGAGAAGGGCGGGAGCCAAGCCTGGGGCCAGGTGGCCGCCTCTCGCAAGCCTGCCAAGACGGTGGCGCAGGTGGCCAAAGCGCGCGGGGTCCGCCAGGTCATCGTCGTCCGGAACGCCCAGACCAAAAGGTGGCGGGAGGTCGTCGAAGGAGACATCGTCAAGGACATCGCGCGCAAGCTCGGGCCCGAGGTCAACGTGGAAGGCGTCAGTCCCTAGTCATCAACAACGGAGGAGCAGTTGTGGCCATCTACCTCAGCATGCAGCGTGTGCGGTTCTCGAGCCCCGACGCGTACGACAAGTTCAGAACCGTGTTCAGCAACGTCCGCCATCACCTCATGAGCAAGCCGGGCTTTATCCACCTGACGTGGTGGGAGCACCCCGACGAGCCCGGCTGGTACAACGAAGTCAGCATGTGGGCCAGCAAGGAGGCGGTCAACGACTGGCACATGGACACCTATCACAAGCACGCCAAGGAGTGGGCGGCCAACGGCGCCATCATGGAGGACATCATCTCCAACTTCGAGCTCGTCGGGACCAGGCTCCTGCGCATCTGCCCGACCTGTGGCACGTTGCAGGACAAGTCCTACGACATGCTGGCGGAGTTGAAGACACTGGGGGAGCCATGCCCCAAGTGCGGCTTCATCTTCCCGGTGGCGGAGACCACGGCCAACAGCACGACCGTGGCCAAGGACGTCATCTGAAGTCCCTCCATCGACGACCTTGTCAGCATGGTCCTGCTGCTGTGCTCCGATGACGCCGGGTTCATGACCGGTCACGCGGTGGTGGTCGACGGCGGGTACGTGCGCCAGGTGTAGCGGTGACAGCCCGCGCCTAGCCGGGTGGGGCGAAGAACTCCAATGCGATGTTGTCCGGGTCGCGGAACGACAGGCCAGAGCCATAGCCAGCATCGACGACGCCGCCGTTGGCAATGCCGAGCTCGTTGAGCTTGGACTCCCACTGCTCGAGCTCGGCTCTGTTCGCGCACGCAAATGCAAGGTGGTCCAGGCCCGGTTGGCGTTCGTCGAATGGGCCGGACCCGTGTGGATCGGGGAAGTGATGGATGCCGACCAGGGTCTGGCCACCCAAGAGCCAGACGACATGGTGGAACGGACCCGTGTCCTCATCGATGACCGGCGGGCTCCCGAAGAGTTCCGCGTACCAGGGTCGACTGCGACCCAGGTCCGAGACGGTCAGTGCGACGTGGGTGACGCCGGGGAATTCAGGCATGGGAGCCTCCTTGAAGTGACGGGCGTCACCCTACCCCTCGACGCCGAGATCTTCCCGGTCCAGACCGACCGTCGCCCCTGCAACGTGTACGTGTGCTCGAACTCGTCCTGCAGGACGGTCGCCACCGTGTGGGTGGTGTCGACCACCAGCTCCTCGTCCAGGGTCCGCACGCGGTAGGCCCAGCCATCGGGCAGTCCGAGGCGATCGCCGAGGGTGGAGAGACTGGCTTCGTCGGTGGTCGGGTCCACGGCCAGGCAGTAGGCCTGCATCACATAGGCGCACCCGTCCGGGGACACCAGCTCGTAGACGGCTTTCCCGGAGTCGAAGAAGAACACGACGCCGCGGTGCACGTGTTTGTCGGTGTACGGAGAGGTCGAGGGATCGTCGCCCAGGTCGATCAGGGCCAGCCGACGCATGAGCAGCCCGTTGAACTCCCGTCGTACCGGCTCGAGGATGTCCACCTTCTGGCCGATGCCGTCGATGACCCAGTGCCGCGGACCGTTGAGCCTGACCGCCAACGCGCCGAGCTCGGTGGCGATGGCCGAAGCGTCGAGGCCGTCCCACAGGTCCTGGGGACAGTCGTTCAGGAACTGCGTGCCGAACACCTCCGCCTCGAAGTGTCCGTGGCGTGCGAACACCGCGATGACCTCGCCGTAGCGGACTCCCCTCACGTCGTCGATCAGCCGCGTCGTATCCCGTGTCGTGTCGTTCACTCGTTCAGGGCCCCTCTGCCGTTACGTCCCGGTTCGGCCAACCATAGGCAGAAGGAGTGCGATGCGCCTCTTCGGCGGCCGCAATGGTCTGCTCCAGCAAGAGGGCGATGGTGGTCGGTCCGACCCCTCCCGGAACGGGTGTGATCAAGCCGGCCACCGACACGGCCTCGGAGAAGGCCACGTCGCCGACGTTCCCTTCGTTGTAGCCGGCGTCGATGACCACTGCCCCCGGTTTGATCCAACTTCCCCGGACAAAGTGCGCCCGGCCCACCGCCGCCACCACGATGTCGGCCGTGCGCACGATGGCGGGAAGATCCTCGGTGTGCGAGTGGCAGTAGGTGACCGTGGCGTCCCGGGCGAGCAGCAGCATCCCGATCGGCTTTCCGAGAATCGGGCTCCGACCGATGACCACCGCATGCTTCCCCGTCGGGTCGATCTGATAGGCGTCGAGAAGCCGCATGATGCCCGCCGGCGTGCACGAGGCGAAGCCAGGGAGCCCGAACGCCATGGAGGCGAAGGACGCCTTCGTCACCCCGTCGACGTCTTTGTGCGGAGCGATCGCCTCGAACGCGGCCCGTTCGTCGACCGCGGCGGGGACCGGGTGCTGGAGGAGGATGCCGTCGACCCCGTCGTCTGCCGAGAGGTCCTCTATGGCGGCAACGACTTCGTGGGTCGTGGCGGTTTCGGGGAGTTCGACCAACACCGACTCGATGCCGACGCGCCGGCACCGGGCCTGCTTCATCTTGACGTAGGTAACCGACGCCGGATCGTCGCCGACGAGCACGGCCGCCAGGCACGGCGGTCGTCCCACCCAGTCGGCGAACGCCGCCGCCCGCAGTGCAGCGCCTTCGAGGATGGTGCGGGAGAGGGCGGCTCCGTCCATCAGCCGGGCGTCCGGGTGGCCTGCCATGATTGCTCCTTGGGTCGGGTGAAGCGCCCAGGCGCACGGCACGCGGTGGCGGGTGCCACAAGGCCGCTCCCCGGTGGTGGTCCACCTCAGCGCCAGTTACGGCCCAGCGACGACACTAGGCGCGCAAAGAGCGCGGAACATTCACCGACGTTCTGCCAGGGCGGCTAGGCGATCGAGCGAGGCCCGG
>Ga0302325_10035549_pt1 | contig 10177 bp, 12 predicted proteins | sample Palsa_T0_2_FD_201948 | JGI IMG/M metagenome (GOLD analysis project Ga0302325, IMG submission 201948) | Peat permafrost microbial communities from Stordalen Mire near Abisko, Sweden - Palsa_T0_2 | ecosystem: Environmental > Terrestrial > Soil > Palsa > Peat permafrost | place: Sweden: Abisko... | reverse complement strand
TAGTCAAGATCGGCAAATCGTAGTCAAGTTATCAACCCCGCCCGCCAACGCCGGCGGTACTGGCGTTTGACGCCGCGGACGATTGACTGGGCGTCTTTTGATTTTAGTGTCGCGTCATTTCTGGGCCGGATGACGGCGGACACTTGAGCGCGCGAGGATAGGCGCTTAGCGCGATTTGCCTGCGGCAAGAGCCTTAACGTCGTCGGTCGTAAGGGGCTTTCCTGCGATGCCCCAATCGCCGCTTTTGACCTCTTCAATCACGACCCAGGTGACAGGGCGCATATTCTCACCTTCGATTGAAACCATCGTCTCGGTGAGTTTGTGAACCATCTCGCGCTTCTGTGCGTCACTGAACACACCTTCAATTACTTTTACGTTTACGAGCGGCATCAGCATTCTCCTTTGGTTTCGGTTCCACCCAACTGTCTAGCACTCAGGCTCGCAGAGCGCGAGCGCGGCTGCATAGCTGACATCATCATCTACGACGCGGGAATGGCGCCGCCCAACGCCGGCCAGTCATATTGCATTTTCATAGGCAACGTGAGAACGTGCATGGTTGATCAGCTTGTTAACGAGAGGGTTTCCCACTTGGTCCGGGGGAGCGGAGACCCTCAGCACAGACGGAGGAAAGAAATGAATTCGAAAGCACGAGGAATGGTGATTGCTCTGGGTTTGGCGGTGATTCTGGCCGCAGGCGCACCGTCGGCACGAGCCCAGGGTGCAGCACCTGCCCCGGCGTCGAGCGGCGGCGCGGCTGTTCGCGCGGGATACCTGACCTGTCACGTCGCGGCAGGATGGGGCTTTATTTTCGGCTCATCGCGCAAGCTTCAGTGCGCCTATGCGCTCCAGCCGGGCTACACCGAATACTACACCGGCTCGATCACGAAGTTCGGCGCTGACATCGGTTACCTTCAGTCGGGCGTAATCCTGTGGGCGGTTCTGGCCCCGACCAACAACCTCGGACAGGGCGCACTTGCAGGTCACTACGGCGGCGCGACTGCAAGCGCAGCGGTGGGAGTAGGCGCGGGCGCCAACGTGCTGGTCGGAGGCTTCAAGAACTCCGTCGCGTTGCAGCCGGTCTCGATCGAAGGACAAAACGGCCTGAACGTAGCAGCCGGAGTAGTCGCATTGACCCTGACCTTCAACAAGAACAAGCCGGCCAAGAGCACTCCGTAACCGGCACTTGAGTTAGCAAACAGCGGGGGCGGCCAAAAAAGCCGCCCCCGTTTCGTTTTTCTTAATACCAAGGTGCAGGGGTTCCCCTGCCCGGGGAAGCGTGAAACCCGGCCGGGGTTTCACTCTCAAATCTTCGCCTTAGGGTACCGCGCCCGCATCCACGCCACAAACTTTTTCGGCACCGCCATAGTCGACAACCGTCCCTGCCTGACTAGCGCGAAGTCCGCGAACTTCCCCGACTGCTTGATCTCCCCGAGCGTCATCGGCGGCTCGATAATTCCCTTGAATTCCAAATCGACCACAGCCGACTTCGGACTCTTCGGATCGTCGCGCGGCCCCGACTTCACTTTGGCCATCCCAACGATGCTCGAAACGCCCCCGCTATGGTAGATAAACACGACGTCGCCCGGCCGCATCTCGCGAATAGCGCGCACCGCCTGCGGATTCGTAACGCCATCCCACGCCGTCCGCACGTCGCGCTCAAGGTCGTCAATCGAGTAAGTGGAAGGCTCGCTCTTGGCAAGAAAGTAGTTCATAAGCATATCCCCTCAACGCACGATTCAAGCTAAATCTAACACAGCCACCGCCCACCCGTGACGAGCCCTGGGCGAGCGCCAGAACCTGCTATGCCCGAACTTCCCGATGTCACCGTCTACGTCGAAGCAATCGAGACGCGCGTCGTCGGCCACAAACTAATCCGCGCACTGGTGAAGTCGCCCTTCCTGCTGCGCTCGACGACGCCTCCCATCAGCGCCGCGAACGGCAGGACGGTTCGGGAGGTTCGACGAGTCGGTAAGCAGATCGCAATCGGATTCGACAGTGATCTGTGGATCGTGTTGCATCTCAAGATCGCGGGCCGGTTGCATTGGAAGACGTCCGCTCCAAAGCTCGGTGGCAGAAATATCCTGGTCGCCTTCGAGTTCGACCACGGATGGCTCTGGCTGACTGAAGCAGGCACCCAGCGCCGCGCTGCGATGCACGTGGTCGAAGGTGCCGCGGGCCTCGACTCGCTCGATGCGGGCGGTATCGAGCCGCTCGACGCCAGCCTCGACGCATTCTCGGCGGCGCTGCGCGCGTCCAATCACACGCTGAAGCGATCACTCACCGACCCGCACATTTTCAGCGGTATCGGCAACTCGTACTCCGACGAGATTCTGCATCGCGCGCAGCTATCGCCGATCGCGATGTCGCAGAAGCTGACGCCCGCGGAAATCCAGCGGCTTTACGACGCGACCCGCGCGACGCTCGTCGAATGGACCGAACGGTTGCGCGCGGAAGCCGCCGGCCAGTTCCCCGAGAAGGTAACCGCGTTTCGACCCGAGATGGCGGTGCATGGGCGCTACCACCTGCCATGTCCGCGATGCGGCGCGAAGGTCCAGCGCATCCGCTATGCCAGCAACGAGACCAACTACTGCGCGAAATGCCAGACCGGCGGCCGCCTGCTCGCCGACCGAGCGCTGTCGCGCCTGATGCACGAGGACTGGCCGCGCACGCTGGACGAACTGGAAGCCCTGAAGAAGCGCTAGGTCAGGACGAAATCTTTCAAGCTGGAATGCCGCGGCATTTCAAATTGAAATGTCAGCCGCACCGAACCATCCGCAAAGAAGAGCCGTTTCCAATAAATCTCAGATCAAACTGAGCAGGCCGATGCTGGCGTGGGACTTGCTGATTCAGTTCTACTATGGAACTGCATCTGTTCGATCCGTATACCACGCTGGCGCAGGCGGCCGTCAATGGCGGCATGCGCACCCGGCGCAAGCCGGCGTTCAGCGCGGCTGAGACCTGCCATCACTTCGCGATCGAATCGTTGGACAAGCCGGGCCCTCGCCGGCCCCAGCCGTACCTGTACACATGCGTGCGATGCAAATGGATTTTTCGCATCAACGACTCCCGCGGATCGGTGATTGCGCTCGACGGATTGGGCCGGCGCCTGGCCGAACCCGAGAATGCCAAGCGGGTCGCGACCTTCCATCGCGGGCCATGCCCCGCCTTTCCACTATTCGAGTACGTGGTTCCCGAGATTGAGCAGCACGGCAGTTGGATGCGCTCCCACCTGTCAACCTTTGTCAACATGATGCGCGGTCTGATCGGTTGGAGCAGGCGCAAAAGCCGCGGCCGCGGTCAGCAATCCACAGCTTCGTAGATTCTGCGAATCGGAGGTCTCTTACGCGGCTCGGCCCTTCGAGACGCTCTCGGTGCGCAGGCGGCTTGCCAGCTCGAGCGCTATTCGGCGCCAGAGGCGCGGATATCTGTCTGCCAGCTTGGAAAAGTCGGACTCGGCAATTCTGCCGACAACGGAATCGGAGGTTGCGGTGACCGAGGCCGAGCGCGGCCGGCGCGGATCTACCACCGCCATCTCGCCAACATGCTGTCCGGCCCTTTTGCGGGCGACAACGTGTCCGTCAACCGCAACCGAGACGTCGCCCTCGAGGATTAGAAAAAGGTCGGTGTCGGTCGCACCCTGCTCGATAAGGTTTCTGCCGGCGGGAATCGCCTCGAGCCGGAGACGGCGCGCGACGACCCGGGCCAGGTCCTTGTCGCGAACGAGCGGCTGCGAGATCAGTGCCTCGATCAGATTCTGTCTTCCATCGGAGCCCTGAAAAGATTTTGGTAGCGATTTGTCCGTATTTTTGTGCGAGCTCGCACGCTTTCTCTGCTGACTCGTCGAGACAGAGCTACCTTCGTTTGAACGCGCCGAGACTGCCGATCGTTCCCCACGTAGTTTCATACTTAAGAATGATCGCATTAGACGTGCCGAAGCAAGCCGAAACAAGCAGTCGGATCTTCTAAACTGCTGGGCGAGTCAATTCCTGACATATTCGGCGGACGTGGCCGAAGCTCCCCGGTTAGCGGTCAGAACATCATTTCATATTGAAATGAACCGATGCGGCTATTTGAAATGCGAAGTCCGAAAACGCAAAAAAAGCCTTAGTTGCTGGGAATCTGTGGCGGCACGCTTGATGCTCAATGGTTAGACATGGCTAGTCTAATCTCATTCCGATCGCAGTTGCGAACCGACTTCGTCGCGCAGCCTGGTCTCAGTATCGTCGGCGGCGAGGCTGTTAATAACCTGCAGGCCCCGAGGACGGCGGCGATGGCCTTTCTGACCGCTGCTGATTCCGGCAATTGCGAGCTGTTGAACAAGGCTCATCGCGCGGCGCTGGAAAATGGCGGCGAGTTCTATGCCGTGCTGATCGACCCGCGGCGCGCCCGATTCGCGAAGTCGCAGGTTCGCACGCTGGTCGACGATGCGATTCTCGCGAGCTATCTCGGTGCGAAAATAATATGGCTCGAATCGTCCGACGTGGTCAGCGAACTACTGAAGCTCGCGCGGGAATCCAACGTCGGCCGGATTTTCGTTGCTCGAAACCACCCGGCTCATTTCTTCCGGTCGCCTGGACGCACGGTCTATTCCGAACTGTTAAGCCGCGGCGACGGGATTCGCATCGATGTGGTCGGGTTCGAACGCGGGAACTAAGCCGATGGACAGGGGGCTGGATGTGGCGCAGGCGTATGAGGATTCCAATGGTCTGATGCTGCGCGCGGCCGGCGATGTTGTCCCGCTGCTCGAATCGGACGACCCCACGATGCAACGACTGCTCGAGACGGCCAAGCGCGCCGCCGTCAGCGACGCCTCGATCCTGCTAACCGGCGAAAGCGGCACCGGCAAGGACGTACTGGCGCATCAGATCCATCGATGGAGCCGGCGCGCCGAGTGTCCATTCGTAACGGTAGTATGCACCTGTCACTCCGAGCAGCTGCTCGAGAGCGAGTTGTTCGGTCACATGCGCGGCGCGTTCAATGGTGCGCTCAGGGACAAGCCGGGCCGGCTCGAAGCTGCGAACGGCGGAACGATTTTTCTCGACGAGATTTCAGATCTGAGCACCTCGCTTCAGACCAAGCTCCTGCACTTCCTCAAGGAACAGAATTTCGAACGGATGGGGAGCGAAAGCGCGATCACGGTGGATGCCCGGATTATTGCGGCGTCCAATCACGATCTGGTTGCGGAAGTCGCGAGCCACCGCTTCCGCGAGGATCTCTACTATCGGCTCGGCGTGATCACCCTGCAGGTGCCCGCGCTGCGCCAGCGTCCAGCCGACATCCTGCCGCTGGCGATGCGCATGCTGGCGGGTGCGACCGTGCATAATCGGCGTCCGAGTCTGCGGCTTTCGCCGGAAGCATCGGCGGCGTTGATGCGTTATCGATGGCCGGGGAATATTCGCGAGCTGCGCAACGTGGTCGAGCGCGCCGTGGTGTTGTGCGCGGGCGACGTGGTGACGCCCGAATATTTGCCGGAAGTGCTCGGCGGTCGTCCATCGCAATCGCCCGACAGCGCTACGCCGCGCGCGAGCCTCGACGACGTCGAGCGCGAGCATATTATCCGCGTCATGGCGGACAGCCCGACGCTGGAGATAGCCGCGAGCAAACTCGGCATCAACGTCTCGACGCTATGGCGCAGACGCAAGCGGTACCATCTCGATTCCGCGCACGACCTGCCGCGCTAAGCCTCGCTCTTATCGGCGGTTGGGGTCTTGCCGATGAAGGCGGCTGACTTGCCGCCCTCGAGATATTCCTTGGGATGCAAAAAGCCGAAGATCTGTATGAGTTTGGCCACCAGCCCGGTCCATCCCGTTTGGTGGCTGGCACCGAGTCCGGCACCGTTGTCGCCGTGAAAATATTCGTAGAACAGAATGTAATCGCGCCAATGCGGGTCGGACTGAAACTTTTCGTTGCCCCCGTAAACCGGGCGGCGCCCGTCTGCGCCGCGGGTGAAGGTCGCGACCAGCCGGCTGGTGATTTCGCGACTCACCTCGAACAGGTTCATCATTTTGCCGGAACCGGTTGGACATTCGATCCTGAAGTTGTCGCCGTAGTACAGATAGAACTGCATTAACGATCGAATTATCAGGACGTTTATCGGAAACCACACCGGGCCGCGCCAGTTGGAGTTGCCGCCAAACATTCCCGTGTTCGACTCCGCCGGCAGATAGTCCACCCGATACTCGTGGCCATTGGTGTTGAGAATGTACGGATGCTGCTCGTGGAATTTCGACAAGGAGCGAATGCCATAGGGGCCGAGGAATTCGTTCTCATCGAGCATTTTGGAGAGAATCCGGCGCAGCCTTTCCGGATTGAGGAGCGCGATGATGCCGCGATTTTTGACTCCGAAATGGCCGGGGCCGGTGGGATGAACGTAGTCCCACAGCTCGGGCATCCGCTGTCTGCGCCGATCCAGCAGCAACATCGCCGACGGCATCCGATCGCGCTGCGCCTGGTCGACGACGGTGGTGGCGCAAAGCGGCAGCAGCCCAACGATAGAGCGCACCTTGAGCCGCCTCGCGCTGCCGTCGGGAAGCCGCAGGAGGTCGTAGTAAAAGCCGTCCTCCTCGTCCCACATTCCATCGTTGCCGGGCCGGTTCATCGCTGTGGCAATGTAGAGAAAATGCTCGAGGAACTTCACAATCATGTCCTCGGAGGCGTGGTCGTGCTGCAACAGCTCGATCGCGAGTTCGGCCATGTTCTGGCTGAACAGCGCCATCCACGCGGTGCCGTCGGCCTGCTCGAGGTTGCCTCCCGTGGGCAGCGGGGCGCTGCGGTCGAAGATGCCGATGTTGTCGAGGCCGAGGAAACCGCCTTCGAAAACGTTCTTGCCGAAGCGGTCCTTGCGATTGACCCACCAGGTGAAATTCAGCAGCAGCTTTTCGAAAGTCCACTTCAGGAATTCGACATCAGGCTCGCCCCCGAGCGCCTGTTGCGTGCGATGGAGAAACAGCGTCGCCCAGGCATGGACGGGAGGGTTCACATCACTGAAGTTCCATTCATAGGCAGGAATCTGGCCGTTGGGGTGCATGTATGACCCCTGGAGCACCAGGTGGACCTGCTGCTTGGCGAAATCACCGTCCACGACCGAAAGCGCCATAGCCTGGAAGGCAAGGTCCCAAGCCGCGTACCACGGATATTCCCATTTGTCGGGCATCGAGATGACATCGTCATTGAGCATGTGGAACCATTCCCGGTTGCGGGAGTATTTGCGTCCGGCTTTCAGGGGATTGGCGCTGTGCTCATCGAGCCATCTGTCCGCATCCAGGTAGTAGTACTGCTTGCTCCACAACATGCCCGCGACCGCCTGGCGCATAACGTTGGCGGCGTCCGGCGGGGTCGAAGGCGGAATGATCGTGCGATAGAACTCGTCTGCTTCGTCGAGCCGCGCCCCGAAGATCCGGTCGAAGTTGTCGCCGAAGGAGGAAGCTTCGGGTCCAACACCGTTTGGCTGTTCGCTGAGAGCGTGGCCGGTCAGGCGCAGTCGCGCGACCGCGGATTCTCCGGGGCCGATGGTAAATCGGTAACGCGCCGCAACCTTGGTGCCCTGCTTGTCGGGATTAACGGTCGGCTGCCCCGTTACGATGAAGTCGTTGATGCCGTCTTTCGTGTAAGGGCCGAAGTTAGGCTGGTCAGGAAAGAGGCGCGCGTTGTTGGTCTCGTTCTCGGTGAAGAGAAGATCCACCGGACGTTCGCATTCGCAAATCAGATGGTAGGCGCCGAGTTCGCGATGATCCGCGACGACGACGAGCGTGCCGGCCGCTGCTTCGATTTGCTTGAGGATGGGCTTCTCGGCTGGACGGGAAATCCATGATGACCAGTCGTTGCGGAACCATAGCGTCGGCAGCAGATCGAGTTGCGCGGCTTCGGGTCCGCGGTTCCACGCAGTTATCCTGATCAGAATGTCGTCGGGGGCGGCTTTCGCATACTCCACGAAAACGTCGAAATAACGGTCATCGTCGAAGATACCGGTATCAAGCAGCTCATATTCGAAATCGTTGCGCGAGCGCTCACCATTGGTCTTTACCAGGTCGTCGTACGGATAGGCCTTATGCGGATACTTGTACAGGTACTTCATGTAGGAATGGGTCGGCGTGCTATCCAGATAGAAGTAGTACTCCTTGACGTCCTCGCCGTGATTACCCTCGCTGTTGGTGAGTCCGAACAGCCGCTCCTTGATGATAGGGTCTTTGCCGTTCCACAAGGCGAGCGCGAAGCACAGCCGCTGCTTGTCGTCCGACAGGCCGGCGAGACCGTCCTCGCCCCATCGGTAGGCGCGCGAGCGGGCCTGATCATGTGTGAAGTAATTCCAGGCGTCGCCGTTGTCGCTATAGTCCTCGCGCACCGTTCCCCATTGGCGCTCGCTAAGGTACGGACCCCAGCGCTTCCACGGTGCGGCGTGAATACGATCCTGCTCGAGCCGTTCGCGCTCCGTGGTCATCGGCTATTCATCGCTTTTCGTTGGCTGGACCGTCGCTTGAGTCATCTGCATACCCACCAGCCGCGCCACGAGGATCGCGAGATAGAATTGGCCCGTGATTCCTTCGGCGACCGCTGCGTAGCGAGCCTGCAGAGTCAGCGGCGTGATATCACCAAAGCCGATGGTAGAGAGGGTCGTCAGGCTGAAGTAGCCGAGAATCGGGAAAACAGGGGTCACGTTGTTCAGCTGCACGGCCGGAAGTCCGCCGAACGCCTCCGGATGCCGCTGATAAATGATCGCGTACAGGAACGCCCACGAAAAGCCCATCAGCAGGTACACCGAGGTCGCCATGCAAATGGTCTCGCCGGACACCTCCTTCTGCTTGAGCACGCTGCGCAGCTCGCTCACGGTCACGTACACTATGAACAGGAACCAGAAAAACGTGCCTACCAGGTTGACTGTCCTGCTGTGCACGAAGATTATGACGATTCTCTCCGCGGCTGCCCCTGTCGCGAGCGTCCAACCGATGATTCGCCGCCGCCTCGTCTGGGCCACCAGACGTCCTCTCTCACCGACCAACTCGTCGACGTTGATATTGTAGAGCGCCACTATGAGCAGCAGCACCAACGCGAATCCGAAAAGCAGAGAAGCATCTGCTGAGTCGCCTATCAGCGGGCGCACGGCGAACGCGGCGATGATCGCCAGGAGCAGCGCGCTGTGCCGGTGAGGCCCGAAATATTTGTGGATCGCGTTACGCAGTTCTTCCAACGACTACTCCTGTGACGGCATCAACAAAATGGAATCTTAAGTCATCGCGCCGCCAGCCGCGACCGATCGAGTACCTGCGCTCCGACGTCACTTCTTCAGCAGACGTGGATCGTCCCTCGAAACACAGGTCGCGTTGTTCAGGATTGCGAAATCCGTCAGCACTGCGGCGGAGCGATTGGCATTGGCGTCCGTCTTGGTCGCATGAAGGGCATCGCTGACGATCTCATGCTTTCTCTTTTCGCAAGAGCTCTCGGCGTCATAGCGATGAACAATCTCCCAATCGCGCAATGGAGTCTTTGAGGTCCAGCCGACGGGATCTGTGAGTTTGGGGCGGTCGCGCGGCACCATCAGAAACCAGACCACGAGTCCGAGCGCGACAGCGTGGCCGGCTTTCATAGCGAACACGCTTTAGCAGACCACAATTACACCCACAACGAAATCGTGCTCTAGTCCGCGATGCCAAATGGAGGCATAGGGCTGGCGCAAGCCGAGGCAGTGCGAGCCACAAAGGATAGTGTTTTGAGATGGGCTTCCTAAAATGCCGCCGACCCGCATACCTTCAGTTTTTTTGAACCGAGCCATCAGCACATAAGCGCAGCGGTTATGTAGGGAACGCGTAGTACGGATCGCGCGAGGAGCCGAACACCGAATCTGTTACGGTGATAGCTGAAGGCGTTTTTAGGTATCTGCACCGAGCATTCATGAGTAAGGCAAAGCATCGTCATCAAAGTTACGAGGGTCCCGACAGCGACGGCACTAACCATGGCTTCCATCGTCCTTACTGGAAGCATGCGCATCATGACTGGCGCTTGTGGGTCGCTGTGAGTTTGATGCTGATAGCGCTGCTTACCTATGTGATGACCGGCGACTTGGCGTGGTGGCCTCGCAGCCAACGGCAGCAGCCGCTCCCGGGCGCCGTGGCAAACTGAGCTGGCGATCAAGGCCGGTCGCCGCCGTAAGTCCTTCCAGCAATCGGCGTTTTCAAATGCCGGG
>Ga0302325_10035548_pt1 | contig 10177 bp, 8 predicted proteins | sample Palsa_T0_2_FD_201948 | JGI IMG/M metagenome (GOLD analysis project Ga0302325, IMG submission 201948) | Peat permafrost microbial communities from Stordalen Mire near Abisko, Sweden - Palsa_T0_2 | ecosystem: Environmental > Terrestrial > Soil > Palsa > Peat permafrost | place: Sweden: Abisko... | reverse complement strand
CGGCTGCGGGCGCCGTCCGCGCCACCGCGGTCCCGCGGACGCCCGCCCAGCCTGGAACGGCCGCCCGCCGGCCGGCCCTGGCGAGGCCAGGACCTGGACCCCTCCGGTTAAATGGATACCCCGGACCGCCGTTATGATCGGCGCGGTCACTCTCGGCCTCGGCGGTGCCCAGGCGGCTCAGGCAGCGCCCGCGGTCACTTCGGCCGCCGGAACGCCGGTGGCCTGCAGCGCCGCCGCGCTGAGCACCGCCATCACCGGCGCCGTCGACGGGGAGACGCTACGCCTGCCGCCGTTCTGCACCTACGTCCTGACCGCTGAGCTGCCGCATATCAAGAAGGACATCACGATCGCCGGCGACGGCGTCTTCTCGAACGACACAATCGTGCGCGCTGCCGCCGCCCCGGACTTCCCGATCCTCAGCCTGAGCTCGAAAGGCGCGCTCACGCTCGATCACGTGTCCCTGCGCGATGGCGACAGCGCTGTGGGAGGCGGCATTTATGACCACGGCAGCGGTGCCCTGACGATCATTGACAGCACCTTCACCGGCAACAGGAGCGAGGAGGGGGGCGCGATTCTCAGCGACGAGGGCAGCCCCGTGACCGTCATCGGCAGCACGTTCACCGGCAACACCGCTACCGACGGGAACGGCGGCGCCATCCACGTCACTGGCTCCCTGACCGTCACCAGCTCCGCCTTCACCGCCAACACCGCTACCGGCGGGAACGGCGGCGCCGTTCATGTAAACGGCTCCCTGACGGTGAGCCGCAGCACCTTCACCGGCAACACCGCTACCGCCGGCGGCAACGGAGGCGGCATTCACAGCACGGGCACCCTGACGGTCACCGGCAGTACCTTCACCGGCAACACCGCCTCGGGCGAAGGCGGAGCTATCTTCACCCACACCGGCGACGTTGCCAGCGTGGGCACCAGCCGCATCGTCGGCAACAAGGCCGCAAGCAACGGCGGCGGCATCGACGCCGGCGGCCCGCTAACCCTCACGGACAGCTGGCTGTTCGCCAATGAGTCCGGTGCCCTGGGCGGCGGAATCTACAACGACGAGACGGGAACCAGCACTGTCGTCCGGACCCTGGTGATCCTGAACGGCGCGGCTGGCGGCGGCGGGATCTACAATGACGGCGCCACCGTCACACTCACCACCAGCCAGGTGACCGACAACTTCCGCGATAACTGCGAGCCGCTGAACACCATTGCTGGCTGCACTAACTGAACTCGGGCCGGCCGGCCCCCACGTGCCGGCCGGCCCTTCCTCCTGACCTCACCGCGCTGCCTGCCAGGTCATGCCGGCAGCACCCGCACCGCCAGGTCCGGGTCTGCAGTCCCGGTCGCGGCGTAGGCGTCCGACAGCGCCTGCACCTGGACAGCCAGTCTGGCTCCCCTGTGCGGGCAGATCCCGCGCCCAAACCGCTGTCACAAAGCTCCGGCACCGCCTGGTTACGGGCGGCACCTGGGCGTCAGCCCGTAGCATGTGCGCCAGAGCGGTCTCCATGCCCAGCACCAAGACCGGCAGGCAGGACACGACGGTGGTGATCGCCCACGGCGCCCGGGCCACCCCAGCCTGGGACATTAGGTGGTAGGCGACGTGTCCGGCCATGCCGAGCGCCGAAGGAGCAGATCGCCGACCACTTGGCGAACCGGCGGGTCCGTGCGCTGATCGTGTGGTCACAGGCCAGCCAGACGGCGTAGCGCGTACGCCTCTAGGTCGGCTGATGGGTGCGTTCAACACCGGAGTCGCGGTTCCCAAGGTTCGCACAGGCGCCGCCGGGATCGCCGTGCGTCACGACCGCTACTCCCAGAGGCCTGTACTACCGGCACGATCAGCCTGCCCCATATCGATGCCAGTCAGGTCGCGCACAGATCAGCGCCCGGAGGACGGACAGGCGCGAGCGCCGAGTCGGCGCTCGGTTCGTTCATGCTCTGGAACGCCGGTCGCGCTGCGTGATAATCGCTGGCCGCGGTCATCGCGCGATATCCGCCTTATCGTTCGGAGCGTACTGCGGGCTTGGGACTATCAACGGCTGTATGCCTAGATGCGAACTATCGGCAATGAGGTCGGTGGGGGTCGTTTGCGCCGGTGGCCAGGTACACAGCGTCGATCTCGAGGTCACCGTGGCGGGCTGTGCTGCGGAGGCCAGCCCGGCGGACCGGGTGGTGCGGGCGGAGGAGGCTCAAGGGTCCACTCACGACCGTTCCAGTAGCGGTAGCCGTCGTCGTCAGCAGACGGCCTGGTCGCCGCCCCGCCGGACTGGCTGACCACGGCCGAGACCGCAGCCAGCAAGGCTACGGCGGCCTTCCTTCGCCGACCGGGGCCGACGATACTCTTAGCGCCGATGCCGTAGGCGCTCTTGCCCTCCACGGTCACTACCGCGCCCCATCGCGCGAGGCTTCCACGCGTGCGCTCATGCGCTCCGGCCAGTCGAACGCCGACAGGTCGATGGTCCACTCGACCCGGTGCGATTCCTCGTAGAATGTCGCCTGGCTGGTCACGCTCGGCAGGCCGGCCTTAAGCGCCCCCCACAGGGCCTCGGCAGAGACGGCGTACTCCTGCCGGGGCGGGCGGCGTCGAAACAAGCCCATCGGAGGATGGTACTTGAAGTGGGCTCCGGCCTGTGGAGCAAGAGCCTGCTTGAGAACCGACCTGGCGGGCCTGATGTACCGGAACGTTCCCGGACGGTGTGCGGCGTGTCTATCCAGTGAATTACCGCGCTTTGCAGCAGTTCGTCGGTGTCGAAGCGCGTCCGGTCGTCCTGGACGTAGCGCCTGATCCTGTCGATCGCGGCCAAGACGTCCGCCAGACGCTCACGGTCGTCTCTCACAAGGCGACGGCCTCGGCCAGGACCCGGTCCCGGATGCGCGCCTTCAAGCCACGCGGCGTGGCCACATCCACATGACGCCCGACGATCTCCTCAACGTCAAGCGCGAAACCGCTGAGGTCGAACAGCGTGGTGTCCGGACCCGGAGCTACCAGGAGATCCACGTCACTCGTCTCGACCGCTTCCCCGCGAGCCACCGAACCGAACACACGCACATCACGCAAACCGCGCTGGGACGCGGCCGCCAGAATCTGCCCCCGAGCCGCCCGAAGGGACCCGAGATCCGGCGGCCGTTCCTGCCGCGGCGGACCTGGCACTATGAGTCCTTTCCCGATACACATGCCACTCGTGTCCTCGGCCACGTCACGGAACCCCAGGTCAGACCACCCGCGGCGCGTCATGCCAGGCTAGCCAGCTGACGGCAACACCCGTTGTCCAGTCCCGCATACTCTCGGCGAGCCATACAGCAGCCAGTCCGGCTCCTTCCGGCCGTACGCCTTGGTACGCCAGACCCGCTCGACAGCTACTCTATGTGACCAGATGCGGTCCGACGGTTCGAACATCGCCCGCCGACATCGGTATACAATCCGGTCCACGGCTCGCCGACCACGGGTATCAAAACCGCTGGTGGGGCAGGTGGGGCCCGAACCCACGACCGGCGGATTATGAGAACTACGGCCCGGCGCTCCCGGCGCTCTACCTGCACAGATACCACGAAGTCTTGCCGCCCATAGCTCAGATTGCACCATTTGCACGAGTTACTCGGTCCACGAGCCGGTCCACGCCTGATCATGGCGATCACTGGATATTAGCTACAGAGCGTTACCTCCGACGGACGCCGCCTCGAGGCCTGGCACGGTTTATTCTGTTCCTGGACGTTAGAGGAGGCGCGCTGGGATGACTGCCGAGTACCCACACGGTGACGAACCGTTGATTCCCATGCCCGCCCTGTCGCTCCCCGCCTTGCGCCAGGCGGTCGCCACGGTCGCGCCGTCCCGGCTGCCGGAGTTCTTCCAGGAAATCCAGGACGCTTTCACCCAGGCTGGCGATGAGGACAGTGTCTTTCCCATCCGCCACTTCTACCAGCGCTGGGGCGCCGCCATCGCTATCGAGCGGCGGCCCTCGGTCGCCGCCCGGCTCCACGCCGCCGAACGAGCCCTCGCCGACCCCGACCCCGCTGTCCGGGACCACGCAGTTCGCGAAGCCGCCGAGATCGTCCAGGCGGCCTACCGCGAGGTCGCGGGTGCCTGAAGATCGTCTCGCTTGCCTGCATCGTCGTAGCAGCTGACATGTGCGGGTAGGGCACCTGCTGAGCAGGGGCCGCGCAGGCGTTTGCGTCAAGCGCTCAGGGTGTCCACACTGCTGAAGTGGACCATTTCGTCGGCCGGACGGGCGAGCTGGCAGTTCTCGACGCCGAGATGCAGGCTGTGCGGAGCGGCCGACCCCGGGTCGTGCTGGTCGAGGGTGAGGCGGGGATCGGAAAGTCGAGCCTGATCTCGCGCTTCGTCTCCGAGCAGCGGGACGTTTGCCTGCTGCGGGCTGCCGGCGACGAGGCGGAGATGCTTCTGGCCTGGGGAGTGGTCGACCAGCTCCTGGCTGCCGCCGGGCAGGCGCTGGTCAAAGGATCTCCGCGGGCCGGTATGGCTCGGCGGAAAGACGCTGATCCGCTCGCCGTCGGCGCGCAGCTGGTGGAAGCCATCGGCGACCTGCAAGGCGGCGACAGGGGCGTCGTCGTGGTGGTCGACGACCTGCACTGGAGCGATCAGCCCTCGGCCCAGGCCCTGTTGTTCGCCCTGCGGCGGATGCAGGCCGACCGGGTGCTGGGGCTGGTATCGGCCCGCCCACATGAGCTGAGCCGTCTGGGCGAGGCATGGAGCCGCTTCGCCGGGGGAGATGACCGGGCCACCCGCCTGCGCCTGGACGGCTTGAAGGCCCAGGAGCTGGTGGCCATGGCCCGGGCACTCGGCGTCGGTGACCTGTCCAGCCGGACGGTGACCCAGCTCCTTGACCACACCGGCGGCAACTCGCTGCACTGCCGGGCCTTGCTCGAAGAGCTGGGCCCGGGTGGCCTGGCGCGGGTCGGCGGCGATCTGCCAGCGCCCCGCGCGCTGGCCGCAGTGGTCCTCGCGCGGCTGAGAGCCCTGTCCGGGCCGGCCCAGGCACTGGTCACGGCTGCTGCCGTCCTAGGCCGCCGTTGCCCGCTGGCCGTCGCCGCCACGCTGGCCGGGCTGGCCGACCCGCTCACCGCCCTGGACGAGGCAGTCGCCACCGGCCTAGTCACCGAGGAGCGGGCTGCCTCAGCCGCTGACATCGCTTTCGCCCACCCGTTGGTGCATGCCGCGGTCAGAGACAGTCTTGGCCCGGCCGAGCGCCACCGGCTGCACCGGGTCGCGGCCGCCCTGGTCCCCGCCGCCGCCGCACTCACTCATCGGGTGGCCGCTGCCGTCGGGCCCGATGACAGCCTGGCCGACGACCTGGAAAAAGCGGCGCGGGAGGCGGCGCGGGAGGGCCTGGCGGCCCAGGCGGCGGCGTGGCTGGCCCAGGCATCGGCGGCTAGCACGGCTCGCACCGACCAGGAGCGGCTGCTCCTCGATGCGGTGGCTGAACTGCTGGGCAGCGCCGACGTGCCCGGGGCGCTGGCCCTGTGGCCTGCGGTCGCCCAGTTCGGTTCCAGCGCCCGGCGCAGCGCCTTGCTCGGCCACCTCGACCTGCTCTGCGGACGGGGAGCGGTGACCGAGGCTCACCTGCTCGAGGCCTGGCGAGCCCACAACCCCGACACGGAGCCGATGGTGGGAGCGGCCGCGGCCACCTCCCTGTCCGCCTACCTCTCCACCGCCGGACGGCTGGAGGAGGCCGTCACCTGGGGTGAGCGGGCCGTCGAAGCCAGCGGTGAGAATCTGACCGCCCGCCTTCAGGCCCTGATGCCGGTAGCCCTGACTCTAACCCTCGCCGGGCGCGGTCCCGAAGGACTGGCCCGGCTCGACGCGTTGCCCGCCGTGGCCGCCGACGTACCGCTGGAGCACACCGGCGCCCTTGTCATACGGGGGAGATGCCGAACGATCACCGATAACCCGGTCGGGGCCATGACTGACCTGTCGGTGAGCCTAGCCCGCCTGCGGGCCGGGGTGAGCCTGCGCTACCCCGGCCAGTGCCTGACCTTCCTCTCCGCTACCGAGTACTGCCTCGGCGCCTGGGACGACGCCCTCACCCACTCCGAGCTGGCCGTTACCCTGGCCCATGACAACGACCGGGCATGGGCGCTTGCCTTCGCGCACGCCCATGCCGCCATCGTCCCTGCCGTCCGGGGCGACTGGCAGGTGGCAGCCGCCCACGTCGAGGCGTCGCGGGCTGCGGCTTCCGGGGCGGGGATGGCGGTCACCCACGCGGCCTGGGCCGGCGCCGAGCTGGCCCTGGCTCGGGGTGACCTGCAGGGAGTGCTGTCGGCCACGTCAGCTGTGCGGGCACTCGGACGGGATGAGGTCTTCGGCCTGCCGGGCTGGGCAGACTGGCGTCCGCTGGAGGTCGCTGCCCTGATCGGCCTGGGTCGGCTGGACGACGCTGAGGCGGCGTTGCAGGAACTCCTCGCCGCCATCCCCGCCTTCGGGCTCGCCTCGGCCAGCATGACGGCGGCCCGCCTGCGTGGCAACCTGGCCGTCGCCCAGGGTGACCTGGCTGGTGCCGGGGTGTCCTTCGCCTCCGCCTGGCAGCTGGCCCAGGGACTGCCCTTGCCCTTCCAGCTCGCCTTGCTGGAACGCGATGACGGCCGCCGCCTCCGCCGCGTCGGCGATCGTCAGGGCGCCGCCGTACAGCTCCGGCAGGCACGCGACCGCCTGGTCGCGCTCGGGGCCCAGCCTTATGTGGCGGCTTGCGAGCGCGAGCTTCAGGCCTGCGGGGCCGAGATACAGCCCGAGCAGCAACCTGCCAGTTGGAACCTCACGGCATCCGAGCTAGCCGTGGCCCGGCTGGTCTGCACCGGGCGGTCGAACCGGGAAGTGGCAGCCGAGCTCTACGTCACCGTCAAGGCGGTGGAATTCCACCTGGGACACGTCTTCGACAAGGTCGGCATCCGCTCCCGCAGTGCCCTGCCCAGCCTGCTAGGGGCACCCGGGTCGTGAATCTGCTGCGCCGCGAAGCAGTGCCGACCGACAGGCAGGCCACAGCAGAGCAGGCAGTCGATCATGGCAGCTATATCGACCCGGACCTCGCCCGGTGCCAGCCGCAGCCGGACGGCCGCGTCCGGGCCTGCGTGCTTCATCGTGTTCGTCAGAGCTTCCTGGACGAGCCGAAGATAACCAGCTGAACGCCGACCGGCGTGTAACCGGGATACCGCTGCGTTCGTACCGGACCAGCGGCCCGGTCGTCCGGACCCGGGCGAACAGGCCCTCAAGGTCGGACAGGCCGGGAGCGGCTGCTGGAGTTCGTGCCCGCCCTCGGCCCGCAGGATGCCAAGCAGGCGGCGGGTCTCGGCGAGCGCCTCCCGGGCGGTACCCGACACGCCCCGGATCGCATCCGCGGCCTGGGTCGGTGCGCGCCGCCTGGGCGAAGGAAGCTCCCGAACGAGGCTGGCGCGGCGAACAGGGCGCAGCCGACGTCGAAGACCCGGGAACGCAGCGGGCGCGTTCCCGGGTTCTCTGCCGGTGTCCAGAAGGAGGTACTCGTATCCTCGCAGCCTTTCCGCGTGCTCAGTGTTTCTTCCTCAGGCGTCGCGGCGGCGCAGCCGCCAGGCGGCCAGAGCGGTCAGGACGACCGCGTAGCCGCACAGGACCGCGAATCCGGTCCACGGGCTCAGCACATGTGCGGCGTCCTGCGGGGTGCCCCACAAGGCCCCGCCGGCGTTGGACGGCAGGTAGGACGCGAACCCCCTGATGTTCTGCGGTAGGGCACTCACGACGATCGGGATGACGAAGAACACTGCGGCGAACACCGACAGGCCGGCTGCGGTCTTGCGGAGCAGGGCCCCCAGGGCCAGGCCGATGATGACCACGACGGTCAGGTACAGCGACGAGCCGGCCACCTCTCGCAGCACGCCCGGCTCGGTCAGCGAGAGCACCGAACCCCCGCGAGAGGACTCGATAGCGGCCCCGGCGAAGAAGTCGACGAACGCGCACACCATGGTCACCGGCAGTACCAGGCCCACCAGCACGATCAGCTTCGCCCACAGCACCGGCAGCCGCGCAGGCACGACGGCCAGCGTGGCGCGGATCATCCCGGTGCCGTACTCGCCGCTGAACGCCAGCACGCCGATCACGCCGAGCACCAGCTGGGCGAACAACACGCCCAGCAGGGCCGTCGATATCCCCGCCGCGGCGGTATTGCCCGCCGACACGTGGTACGCCGTCCCGGATCCTGCGATCAGGGCACCCAGGCCGACGATCAGCACGGCCGTGATCAGCGTGCACCACCGGGTCGAGCGCAGTGCCCGCAACTTCGTCCACTCCGCGCGGATGACGCGGACCTGGGTCACTGGTCCCGCTACGGTAGCCGGGGCCGGGGCCGGGGCCGGGGCCGGGGCCGGGGCTGCGTGCGCGGGGGCGAGCCCGGTGCCCATGACGGCGGTCATCGCGTCGCTCCGGCGTGGTATTCGATGCTGTCCTTGGTGACTTGCATGAAGGCCTCTTCCAGCGATGCGTGGGTGGGGGTGAGTTCGTAGACGGGCAGGTGAGCCCGCCAGGCCGCCGCCCCGATCTGCTCGGCGGTGATGCCGGAGACACGCAGGATGTCCGTTCCGTCATTAATCACCGTGATACCGGGTGCGGCCAGCAGCTGGCCGAGCCGCACGGTTTCCGGGGTGCGGACCAGTACGCCGGTCCCGGTGGCGTGGCCGGTGAAATCCTCGACGCTGGCCTCGGTGATGAGCTTGCCGCGGCCGAGCACGACCAGCTGGGTCGCGGTCTGCGCCATCTCGCTCATCAGGTGCGAGGACACCAGAACGGTGCGGCCTTCGGCGGCCAGCGACTTGAGCAGCAGCCGGATCCAGCGGACGCCGTCCGGGTCCAGGCCGTTGACCGGCTCGTCCAGCACCACCGTCTGCGGGCGGCCGAGCAGCGCGGCGGCCACCCCGAGGCGCTGGCCCATGCCCAGGGAGAAACCGCCGGCCCGGGTGCCGGCGACCTCGCCGAGGCCGGCCAGCTCGATCACCTCATCGACCCGGCGGCGGCCGATGCCGGCCGTGCGGGCCAGCGCCAGCAGGTTGTTACGCGCCGACAGGCCCGGGTGCACGGACCTGGCGTCGAGCAGGATGCCGAGCTCGGCCATCGGGGCGGGTGCCTTGGGGTAGTGCTTGCCGTTGACCCGCACCGTGCCGCTGTCCGGCCGGTCCAGCCCGGCGATCATCCGCATCGTGGTGGACTTGCCCGCCCCGTTCGGGCCCAGGAATCCGGTCACCACGCCCGGCTCTACCACGAAGCTCAAGCCGTCGACGGCCGTCTTGTCGCCGTACCGTTTAGTCAGGCCATCAATCTCGATCATGTTGCGCCCCTTTTCATCAGTCGTTGCTGACGTACCAAGGCTGACCGGGCCAGCTAGCGGTGTCGCTAGGGGAAGCCCTGGGGTTCGGCCCTAGGCTTTGTAGCGGCTGCGGGACGGGGCGATGACAACCGCTGCCCACCATGGGTGCGGATGAGGTCATGTCTGCCGGCTCGCCCGCACCATGCTGCCTGCCACGCGCTGGTGGTATCGATAGTCAACTGCGACAAGTTTGACCCTGGGAATGCTGTTAAACGGGCATCTGTGCTGTGACTGGCTCGGGAGGCTAAGCCCGACGACCGCCAGTCGTCACATGAGCCAAGGAAGACAGATGATGAGAGATGAGACCTGCGTCTTCGGGCGCCGCGATGGCTGTCCTCGCCCTCGTCAGCGCGGCAGCGCTGGCTGCGTGCGTCGGCAGCAGCACGCCCAAGACGGGCTTGGCGGTTCCGGGTGTCTACGGCTCGCTACCGCTGGCCGCTACCGGCGCCCAGCACGCCGGCACAGTATCGGTGGCCCAGCCGCCGGACTCCGCGCCAACCTGGATCCTGCCGCTGACGACCTCCGCGTCCGTATCGGTGTTCACAGTGCACCTGTTCGACCAGCAGATGTACCGGCCGCTGTACTGGCTGGTGAACGGTGTCGAGCCGAAAGAGGCCTCCGTGCTGAGCCTGGCCGGCGACCCCAAGGTGAGCAACGGCGACAAGACATTCACGGTCACGCTCAAGAGCAGCTACAAATGGTCGGACGGCAAGCCGATCACCTCCCAGGACATTCTCTTCTGGTACGACCTGATGAAGGCCGCGGTGACGGCGAGCCCGTCGAACTGGGCTTATTACACCCCCGGCATCGGCATGCCGGACCAGGTCGCCAGCGTTACC
>Ga0302325_10035545_pt1 | contig 10178 bp, 8 predicted proteins | sample Palsa_T0_2_FD_201948 | JGI IMG/M metagenome (GOLD analysis project Ga0302325, IMG submission 201948) | Peat permafrost microbial communities from Stordalen Mire near Abisko, Sweden - Palsa_T0_2 | ecosystem: Environmental > Terrestrial > Soil > Palsa > Peat permafrost | place: Sweden: Abisko... | reverse complement strand
GCGCGCTCATCCCGACAATCGATCCCCCGCCCGCAAAATGAAGCTCGCATCATGGAGCAAGGAATTCTTCTTCGAACTCTTTGCTCATCTGCAATAGCCCTGGGTGCGGCGGGGATCGCGATCGTGTCCAGAGAATCGCATGACCGGAGCAAGCGTCGGGCGGCGCCGATCGACAAATCCCGGGCGACATCCTCATTGATAGGAGAGGATCGTATCCCACAAGTCGCAGTCGTTCGCCTTGCCGTAACCGTCCGCGGTCTTCGGCCCCGGGAGGTCCAGGGACAAGACATCGTCCTTTTCGGCCGAATAACGCGGCCACGGCGGCAGCGCGTGATCGGAGGACTGATCCGGCGTTCCATGCCGCGCGAAGCTCGTCCAGTAGTCGACCATGAGGTCCGACAGACGTTCCTGCGCCTCGCTCAGCGGGTGCGGCGTTCCCTGTCCGCCATGGAACCGCGGAAACAGATATTGCAGTTCGGACGTGTGATAGGCGCGCATGGGATAGCTGACCTCGCCAAAATACGACGGCGCGGTGCGGTCGCCGAATTCGTAGGCGTAGACCGCAACGTATTTCGCCCATTGCCTATCGAGCAGCCGCGCGGTGCAGGCTTTGAAGCCTTGCGCCATGGCGATCTCGGCCAGGCTCGGATTGGGGTAATCCGCCAGCGGATACTTGGCGAGCAGCGTCTGCGTATGCGCGGCCCCGAAGGATGCGGCGTAGCGCTTGAAATCGTCCGCGGTGAGCGGCTTGTGCGTATTCGGCTCCGGGAGGAAGTAGGCCTGTTCGTCGCGCACGAGCCCGGTCATGATCGGCGCCTGATTGAACAGCCCCTTGTTGAAGGCCTCCAATGGGGTGTGCGTGATGATCGTGCCGTCGACCGAGGGGAAGTCCGGCACGGCGCGCAGGATGTCCGCCTGATGGTCGAGAACCTGTTGGACCGTCAGTGAACGCAGGCACTTCGCGCTCTGGTCGGCGCAGCCGGCTGCGGCGGCGAACTCTTCACCGAGTTTGAGCGCGGCCGCCGGCGTCGTCGCGGCGATGCGTGTTCCGCTCTGATTGATCGCCCGATGAAACAATCCCTTCGACAACGGCGAGACCAGATTGGCCATGACGCTGGTGCCGCCGCCCGACTGTCCGAAAATCGTCACGTTCCCCGGATCCCCGCCGAACGCCGCGATGTTGCGTTGCACCCACCTCAGCGCGGACTGCTGGTCCATGATGCCGTAATTCGCGAACGGATGGCCTTCGGCGTTGATCGCGGGGTGCGACATGAAGCCCAGGGCCCCGACCCGATAATTCGTCGTCACGACGACGACGTTGCCCCGGCGGGCGAGCTTGCTGCCGTCGTAATCGTTGCTCTCGCCGCTGAACAGGCCGCCGCCGTGGAACCACACCATGACCGGCCGCCGGGCCGCCGGGTCCGGCGTCGTCTCCGGCGTGAACACGTTCAGGTACAGGCAATCCTCGGTGTTGCTCGGCGCCGCGAAGACGCCGCGCTGCGGCTGAGCACAGGTGTTTGCGAACTTCGTCGCCTGCAACGTCCGCGGCCAGCCCGCCGCGTCATGGGGAGGTTGCCAGCGCAGCGCTCCGACCGGGGGCGACGCATACGGGATGCCGAGAAATTCGCCGCCGCGGTCGGCGGCAAGCCCTCGCAGGTCACCTGCGGGAGAGTGAACGACGCCCGTCATCGCGGGCGTCTGGGCGCGTGCGACGCCGCTCACCATCGCGCACCAGCCGATTGCCACCGTCGCCAACGGCACGACCATGCGCAACGCACATGGAGTCAGGGACCGTATCTTCGCCCGTAGGCTCATGGGTCTCCTCCGCCACTCAGCGCGGTCTACTTCGGCAACGGCCTCAGGATCGGCGCGCCGGTGTCCCTCGGCTCCGCGCGCGCGGGCGCCCCCTCGGCGAGGCCGCGCGAGCGGCGCCGAGGGCGTATCGAACGATGCCGGCGCCCGGTTCTCGTCGTGCCGATGCTGCCCGTTTTCGCCGCCGTTCACAAGCGGACGCGGGACCATGTGCGGTCATCGACGTGAATTGTCGGACTAGGCCGCGCCCAACTGATCTCGACGCTACCCGGCTGGCCCCGCGACCCGCTCCGGTGTCAGCGAGACGGGCCCCTTGCGCGCCCGGCGATCCGTTTTCCCATGCGAACGAGGGGAACGCGAATCCCTGCCCGTGTGTCGGCCTCGAAGCGTTCGATGTCCCGATACCCGCAGGCGCGGTACAGGGGCTCCCCGGCCAGGGTCGCCGCAAGCTCCACCCGCGCAAAGCCCTCGGCCGCCGCCGCCTGTTCGCAAAGGCTCAGCACCAGGCGGCCGAGGCCACGGCGGGCGAATCGCGGGCTCGTATACATGGCGCGCACGCGCGCTGCGTCTTTGCGCGGATCGAGCAATGCCGCATCGCGCCTCGCGGCATGATCGCCGCCGAACAGGGTTGCACGGCGGCTCCATCCGCCACAGCCCGCAATGGCGTCGTCACATTCGACGACGAAATAGGTGCTGTCTTCGATGAGCTGGGTGTCCAGTCCCATGACGTCGAACGAGGCTTCCACGGCTTGCGGCGAAAGAAAATCGCGCAGCAATCCGCGGATCGCTGCCGCCATGAGAACATTCAAGGCCGCAATGTCTTCGTGTCGCGCAAGGCGAGGAGTGAAAGCAGAGTTCATCGGCGTTCCGCCCTCGAAGCAGCCGGCCAATCCCGCGAGGGCCTGTGCGCCTGGGACGCCTTCCGGCATGGCAGCCCATACGGAACACGCCGCGACGAGGCAAGGTCAGGACGCAAGTCAGGATTTCGCCGGCGCACCATTGCGGCTATATTACCGCCATCCGATCCCGCAAAGGGGCCACCAAAGGGAAACGTCATGAGGAACCTCATCCCGGTTTTGTTGCTCGCCTGCCTGCCCGCGTCCGCCGTCGCGGCCGAGCGCCCGGACTGGGCCTATCCGCCCGCGCAAGCCGAAAACGTGCCGGCCGAGCCCGACAGCGGCAAGCCGTTGCAGGCGCCGGGATCGACGCGGACCTACACCAGGAAGCAGATCGACTCGCAGATGGATTCGCCGGACTGGTTTCCCGACGAGCATCCGCCGATGCCCGCCATCGTCGCCCATGGCAACGGCACCACGGTGCGCGCCTGCATCGGCTGTCATCTCCCCCACGGCCATGGCCATCCCGAGAACTCGCGGCTTGCCGGCACCACCGCTTCCTATCTGGCGCGGCAGCTGGCCGACTTCAAAAGCGGCGCCAGGGGCGGCGCCGGCGCGGGCGCCATGACCCGGTTTTCCAAGGACCTGACCCCGGATGAGATCAAGGCGGCGACGGAATATTTCGCCGGCCTGAAATTGATGCGGTGGACGCGGGTGGTCGAGACCGACACGGTGCCGAAGACCTATTTCAAGGGAACGCGGCGGCTGCCGCATCCTTCGGGCGGCACCGAGCCGATCGGCAAGCGCATCGTCGAATTGCCGCAAGACGCGGAGCGCGTCGAGCTGCGCGATCCCCATGCGAGCTTCGTCTCCTATGTGCCGCCCGGCAGCCTGAAGAAGGGCGAGGCCTTGGTCGCTTCCGGCGGCGGCAAGACCATCCCGTGCGCGATCTGCCACGGCCCGGGATTGAAGGGGCTCGGAGACGTGCCCAGCCTCGCCGGCCGCTCTCCCGGCAACATCGCCCGCCAGATTTATTACTTCCAGACCGGCGATCGCGGCGGCACCTCGGCCGCGTTGATGAAGGCGGTCGTCGACAAGCTCACCGCGGACGACGTCATCGCCATCTCCGCCTACGTGGCCTCGCTCGACCCGACGGAATAGTGGCGGAATCTGCGCCGGTAGGAGGCAAACGCCTACGCCGACTTGGTGAACCCGACGTCGTCACCGATCACCGTCGTCGGTCCGATGGGGAGCGGTTCGGGATTGGCGATGTTCAGCTTTGCGAACTGGATCTTGTCCCTCCACACCTTCCTCAGAAAGTCCTCGAAAACCTGGATCGTGAGTTGCTCGCCCGGGCAGCGACGATATCCAAAGCCGAACGGCGCGAAGCCGGCATGGTCGCACACCGGAAGCGGCTTGCCGTCGACGATGCCGTAGACGGTCCCAAATCCGCTGTTGTTCAGCGTCGCCTTGCGGCCGTCCTTGACCTCGAACGCCGTTCTCTCGAAGGGGCATCTGGCGAAGCCGATCTGCTCGCACTTCGCCTCGTCTATCTGGTGGCTGGTCGGGACGATGTTGTAGCGATCGGGGTCGAATTTTTCGGGATTTTTCCACTGCACGGGGTCGAAGCTGGTCGCCTCATGGGGGCTCACCATGTAGCCATGCCTTTGGTACGGCGGCGTTCTGACCTCTTCGAGGGCCGAGATGCTGCCGCCGTTCGGCGTGATGGTGCGGAACAACTCCATCACCAGGCGCTCGAGCGGGGTGAACGGCGCGCCGCCCGCCTGGTCGAAGGTGCCTTCCATGGTGTTCTTGAAAGACGCCCGGGCGTCGGGGTCTCCGGTGTCCACGGCCAACTTCAGCATGATGTTGTAGAGCGTGTTTCCCCACTGGCTGAAGGCGACGAAATTGTGGAAGCACTCGAAGACGACGTCCTTGTGCTGGAAATTCTCTCCGTCTCCGGCGTTCTTGATCCAGTACCAGGCGAAGGTCTTCTCCGGATTCGGCGTTTTCCCGTTCGTCAAATCGGTGAGCCGTTCGTCGATCCACGCTTTCAAGAAGCTCAAGTTCGAGCGCACCACCATGTAGTTGTCGTAGACGATCTTCTGGGTCGGGTCGCGATAAGCGAGGACGGTATTGAAGCTTTCCCCGATCTGGCGGACCCGCATCGGGATGGCATCGCCTTTGACACCGAGATGCAGGTCCCAGTACAGGTCGAAATAGCCTTCCAGGTACGGTCGCATCAGCGGCTTGCCGGCATTTCCGGCAGCCAGCAGCCTGTCGAAGAACTGTGCGACCTTGCCGCCGTACATCGGACGATACAGGTCGGGGGTCACGGCGGACATGTAGATTCGCTTGCGACGATTGTCCGGCCCACGCTTCTCCAGCCCCTGGAGAAAGACGGTGACGCCGTTCTCCGGACTGGGTTTCCAGGTCTCGCTGATCAATCCCCAGAGGTCGTAGGGCAGAGCGTTCTCTTTGGTGAGCTTCACATCGATCATGGGAAGCGACGGCCGCTCCCCCTGATAGGTGCTGACCAGGAAATGCGGGACGATCGCGTTCTCGACGTAAGCGGGATCGAACTCGCTGAGGAATTGCTTGCGCAAACGAGCCACCGCCGATATCAGGTCCGTGGGGGCCAAGGGTTGCCCGGCGGCAGGCGGAGATTGAGAAACCGCAGGCTGAGACGAAGCTCCGAAGACTGCGGCGGCACTGCCGGTCAAAAATGTTCGTCTTTCCATGGTTGCGTCCTTTCTCAAGCTGGGGTCTGCGTCTGTTTCGAGCGCAAGCGTCGATTTTTCAGCGAGCCGGATCGTCGGTGCTTCGTGTCACAACGATAGGCTTGCGTCTTTCACAAAGATTTGCGGTCCGAAAGACGCTTCGAATATCAAATCTCGTTCGCGCCTAGGATTTGCTCATCGCAGTGAGCCTCGACCTCGCGATCGATCGGCGCAGCAGCGCGAACAGGCTGCCGCCGGTCGCCATGCCCAGGATGTAGATGATGGCGACCAGGAGCGCGAGCGGCGCGCGGGCGCTGAAGCCCATGAAGGACAGCGTGACGATCTGAAAGTTCTGGATTGCGAAGAGAATCGTCGCAAGCGCGAACAGTGCGACCACGATTATGTTGAGCCAACGCATGGCAGCGCCTCCTCAGTGAAGACCGGGCCCTCCTCGCGGCGTCGAGCACGATTTCCATTTATGACGATGACGGAGCAATGTCCATCCGGAAGCACGCTCGACCAACCGCCACGGTTGTGTTGGAGAACAAACCTCATGTATCGTCGCGGCTCGCGTTGCGGGACCGTTGATCTCCGGAATAGTGCAACCCCGGGGCTTTTGTTGAGATTTGGCCTTGTTTGAATGAAGCCGATCATCGATCCGCGCGACGGCGACATCGAGGACGACGCGTCCAGCACCAAGCGGCGCTCGTTGTTCTCGCTGGCCGGCAGCTTGCTGGCGGAGATCAGCCTGCCGAAACTGGCGGTCGCGTGGACGCTCCTGATCGGGCTGCCCGGCCTCGTGCTCGGCATGACGCCGCTCATCGTGTCGCTGTGGTTCTCGGCCGCTTCGTCGAAGGTCACGTCCATTCTGACGGGCATTTCGCCGATCCTGCTGCTGACGGTTCTCCTCGGCATCGCCTGGTTCGGCGGGCGTGCGCTGCTGCGGTTGATCGAGAGCAGCTTCTGGTCGCTGAACGCCTTGGGAGTGCAGCCCGCGTATATCATCTTCCGCGAAGGCTTCAGGTTTGCCGCGGAACGTTTGCTTCCGCACGGCGTGAGTGCGGCCGGGCGCGCTTGGGTCCGTGCACTCAGCGCCGCGGCATCGGGCGTGGCGCTCAGCGCGACGTCGCTGGGAATCGCCGCGCTCGCCTGGCCGGCGACACGGTGGGTCGGCACACTCGCGGACTTCGCTTCCCCGCGGCTGCTCATCACGATCGCGTTGGCGAATGCGATCGTGATCGTCGCCGGCTATTTCGGTGGCGCGGCCTTCGTCTGGGGCATGGCCGACGCGACCATGGCGCAGCCGCGCGACCTGCGGTCCTTCGACACCCCCCCGCGCGGCGGCCGAACATGGCGGGTCGCCCATCTGTCCGACATCCATACCGTGGGCGAGCGATACGGCTTCCGGGTCGAGAGCGGGAGGTCCGGCCCGCGCGGCAACGAACGATTGCGCCAGGCCCTGGCGCGGCTGGACGAGATTCACGAGACCCAGCCGCTCGACGCCATCCTGATCTCGGGAGACCTGACCGATGCCGGCGTCTCGGGGGAGTGGGCGGAGTTTTTCGACGCCCTGGCGCCATACCCCAAGCTCGCCGAACTGCTGATCGGGCTCCCCGGCAATCACGACGTCAACGTGGTGGACCGGGCGAACCCGGCCCGCATGGACCTGCCGACCAGTCCGACCAAGCGGTTGCGCCAGTTGCGCAGCATCTCCGCGCTCGCTGCGCTGCAAGGGTCACGCGTCAGGGTCATCGATGGAGCCTCCGGCCGCCTCGGCGACACGCTGGCACAGGTCCTGGAGCCGCATCGCGTCGGCATCGAAACCTTCGCCGACGAGGGTTTGTTCCGCCTGTCGCGACGCCTCGCAGACCTGTGGGCGACGGTATTTCCGATGGTGCTGCCGCCCGACACCGAAGACGGGCTCGGGGTGATCGTGCTGAACTCGAACGCCGACACGCACTTCTCTTTCACCAACGCGCTCGGCATGGTGTCGCACGCGCAGGCCAGGGGCATCGACATTGCGGTCGCACAATACCCCCGCGCCTGCTGGATCGTGGCGCTGCACCATCATGTGGTCGAGTATCCCAAGCCCGCCAAGGCGCTGTCGGTGCGGATCGGCACGGCGCTCATCAACGGCACCTGGTTCGTGCGGCGCCTGCAGCGCCTTGCCGACAACGCAGTGGTCATGCACGGCCACCGGCACATCGACTGGATCGGCGAATGCGGGGGGCTGCTGATCGTGTCGGCGCCGTCGCCGGTCATGGAAGCGACCGACGACCGCGACACCTATTTCTACGTCCACAATCTGGCGGCGGACGCCGACGGCAAGCTCAGGCTGCTGGAACCCGACCGCATCGAGTTGCCCGGGCGGCAAGCGATCGATGATTCAGCGGTGGCTCGGGCCGACCCTGACTGAAGTCACGCCGCCTTGCCGCCGGGTCCTCCCAGCAGGTCCGCGAACCATCGGCTGGCCGGGTGCTGCTCGCACAGCGTCAGGGCCGCGATCACGATCGGCACGCCGATGAAGGCGCCGGCGATCCCCCACACGAAGGTCCAGAAGAATACCGCGAACAGCACCAGGAACGGCGAAATGGAAAGCGCGGTGCCGGCGATTCGCGGCTCGAGATAACTCCCGACCAGGAACTGAATGAGATTGAGGCACGCGAACACCAGGACCGCCATCTGCCAGGATTCGAATTGCGCGATGGCGAACAAGGTCGGGAACACCGTCGCGACGAACGGGCCGATGAACGGAACATAGTTGAGCGCGAACGCGATCACGCCCCATTCCGCCGCGAGCGGGAGGCCCACCAGGATGGCGAAGCCCCAGACCAGCAGGCCCGTCATGACGCTCATGAGGGTCCGCACCACCATGTACCTGCGGAGCTTCGCGGCGGTCTCGACCCCGCCCGCCAGCAGGACCCTGCCGAATTCGCCTGCCCCGGCGGCGCGGAGCTTGCTCGCAGCGTCGTCGACTTCGAGCAGGCCGAGCATCACATAGATCAGCATGACGAGAGAGAAACTGAGCATGCTGTTCAGTCTGATCGTCGCCTGCTGGAACAGGCGGACCAGCCAGCCCACGTTGAAATGCTCCGCCCACAGGCCGGCCACCGCGATGCTGTGGCCTTCCAGCCATTCGGCCATCTGTCCGTACAAGAGCTGAAAGCGGGCGGCGTCGGCGACGATGTAACGGCCGACCCGCCCGAAGCCCCAGGCGATCAGCGATACGAAGGCCGCCAGGATCACGACCGTCAAGAGCATGCTCGCGGCCAGCGCAACGAGCTTGGGCAGCCGCATCTGCAGGCGCTTCTGGACCGGCCATATGATCGCGATGATCAGCAGGGCGAATGCCAGCGGGGCGAACACCGTGCCGGAGAAATAGAGGGCGGTGACGACGATGACGGCGGTGCAAAGACCGATCGACGCGCGCTGCCCGCGGCCGCCCGCCCTGTCGGCGTTTTCAAAGGGGTCGCTCATACCAGGGTCGCGGTGCGGTGGCCTTCAAAACACATTCGCATGTGATAGAGGGTGGTCGACTGGAAGGCAACGCGGGCCGCGGGGTGGGGGACAAGCATCTGGAGAAACCGATGTCGACCTCCACCGCACATGCGGCGCAAAAAATAACGGATGACGTCCTGGTCGACCTGGCTTTGCAGGGCGGGGGAGCGCACGGCGCTTTCACCTGGGGTGTGCTCGACCGGCTGCTCGAGGAAAAGCGGCTGCGGATCGACGGCATTTCCGGCACTTCGGCCGGCGCCATGAACGCCGCGGCACTTGCCGACGGCTATACCGACGGGGGCGCCGTCGGCGCCCGCAAGTCGCTCGAATCCTTGTGGAGCAGAGTCTCGGAATCGGCGCGCTTTAGTCCATTCCAGCGCGGTCCGCTCGATGTCCTGCTCGGCCGCTGGTCGCTCGACCATTCCCCGTTGTTCGTCACCATGGACATGATGTCGAGACTGTTCTCGCCTTACGACCTCAACCCGCTCGGAGAGAATCCGCTCCACGCGGTCTTGGCCGAGACGATCGATTTCGGGCGGCTGGCGCGAAGCCCGATCAAGCTGTTCGTCACCGCGACGAACGTCAGCACCGGCAGAGGACGGGTGTTCCGCAACGGCGAGATCACCCCCGAGGTGCTTCTCGCATCGGCGTGCCTGCCCACTTTTTTCAAGGCGGTCGAGATCGACGGCGAGCACTACTGGGACGGCGGCTATTCCGGAAACCCCACGATCACGCCGCTGGTGCGCGAATGCAAATCGCGCGACACCATCCTGGTGCAGATCAATCCGGTGGACCGGCCGGGCTATCCGCGCTCGGCCCGCGACATCCTCAACCGCCTCAACGAGGTCTCTTTCAATGCGGTGCTGCTCAAGGAACTCCGCATGATCGCCCTGCTGCGGCAGCTGGCGCAACCCGGCGATTCCGAGGGCGCGCAATGGGCCGGCATGCGCATCCACCGGATCAGCAGCGAGGCGATGGTCGGCCTCGGATATTCCTCGAAGCTCAACGCTGAATGGGAGTTCCTCACCATGCTGCGGGACGAAGGCCGGACCGCTGCGGATGCGTTCCTGACGGCGCATGCCGCCGACCTCGGTCGGCGATCCTCGCTCGACCTCGACATTCTGCTGGAGGGTGTCTGATACGATGGGACTCCTCGGTATTGCGCTCGGCCTGTTGCTGCTCATCGGCCTGGCGTTCCGCAGCTGGAGCGTGCTGCTGCTCGCCCCGGCCGCCGCGCTGATCGCCGCCCTGTTCGCCGGAGAACCGCTGCTCGCCCACTGGACTCAGACATTCATGGGCGGCACTGCGCGCT
>Ga0302325_10035544_pt1 | contig 10178 bp, 5 predicted proteins | sample Palsa_T0_2_FD_201948 | JGI IMG/M metagenome (GOLD analysis project Ga0302325, IMG submission 201948) | Peat permafrost microbial communities from Stordalen Mire near Abisko, Sweden - Palsa_T0_2 | ecosystem: Environmental > Terrestrial > Soil > Palsa > Peat permafrost | place: Sweden: Abisko... | reverse complement strand
GTCATGGGTCGACAAGGACACGCTGCTGATTGGGCGCGATTGGGGCCCGGGAACGATGAGCGAGGCCGGTTATCCGGTCACCGTACGGCGGTGGAGGCGCGGCCAGCCCATGGAGAGCGCCGAGGAGGTGTTCCGCGGAGATGTGAAGGACAACGGCTACGGCGATTCTGCGCGCGTCTTCATCGATGGAGGGAACCATCACGCGATTATCGTGCAGCGGAATCTGAGCACCTTCGCACATGAGAACTATCTGCTGTTGCCCGGCGGAGCCAGGAAGCTTTCCCTGCCGCTGAAGGCCAGAGTCGGTGGGCTGCTGGGCGGTCAGTTGCTCGTGACTCTGGATGAGGATTGGACGCCCGACGCACAAACCAACATGGTTGCTCAGGGATCTGTGGTTGCGCTTGATTTGGCCGCGGTAGAAAAGGACCCGGTGCGGCTGAAGCCGACGGTGGTGTTTGCGCCCACTGCACAGGAGTTCGAACAGTGGTTTTCGACGACGAAGAATCACATGGTCCTGGCCACGCTCGAACACGTGCAGGGCCGCGCGTATGTGTACACATTGGGCAGCGATGGAAGGTGGATACACCAGCGGCTTCCGGTGCCAGCCAATCTGACGATCAGCTCTGGAACGGCCAGCCAAACCGACGATCGCTTCTTCCTCGGACTGGAGGGTTTCCTGACGCCGCCCTCGCTTTGGCTTGGCGATGCGAGCGACGGCACCTTCACTCTAGCCAAGTCGCAGAAGCCCCAGTTTGATGCCAGCGCCGATGTGGTCGAGCAGTTGGAGGCGACCTCAAAGGACGGGACCAGAGTGCCGTACTTTGTAGTGCATGGCAAGGACATGCAGCATGACGGATCGAATCCGACTCTACTGACCGCCTATGGTGGATTTCAGGTTTCCAATACTCCCCAGTACTCGGCCGTAAGCGGCAAGTTGTGGCTCGAGCGCGGGGGCGTGTATGTGCTTGCCAATATCCGCGGTGGCGGCGAATTCGGTCCAGCGTGGCACGAGGCCGGCCTAAAGACGAATCGGCAGCGGATTTACGACGACTTCTACGCCGTGGCCCAGGATCTCGTGACACACAAGATCACTTCCTCGCGCCGGCTAGGCATCATCGGCGGGTCGAATGGCGGCCTGCTCATGGGCGTCGAGTTCACACAGCACCCGGAGATGTGGAATGCCGTCGTGATCGAAATCCCGCTGCTCGACATGCTTGGCTTTGAGCATTTGTCGGCCGGTGCGTCGTGGGTGGGCGAGTACGGTTCAGTCTCGGTACCGGTGGAGCGGGCGTTTCTCGCCTCCATTTCACCGTACAACCAACTGAAGCCGAATGTGAATTATCCTGAGCCGCTGATTTTTACCACCACCAAAGACGATCGTGTCGGGCCGGTTCATGCCCGCAAGTTTGCCGCGCGTCTCGAGGAATTTCACAGGCCCTTTTTCTACGACGAGATCACCGAGGGCGGACACGGTGCAGGTGCTGATAAGAAGCAGGAAGCCAGAACCGATGCCGGGGACTTCACCTACCTCATGATGAAGCTGATGGATTCAACTGGCCCTGGACGGCATAATTGAAAAAAGTGACGAACCGCCCTTTAGTCGGGGCTATCCGGAAGTTGGCAGAAACGGGCCTCGAGACCATCCGTCAACTGGACCAACATACTGACCGCGCGGCGTAGGAGGCCGCCAGTAGGGCGCATCGGAAGACATCGGAACGCTCCCAGGCAAGAACAATGCTTCCTCGGGGAGCAGCGGCGGCAGGCCGTCCTGACCCATGACTTCGGGGTGCCCGTGATCCGGAAACAATTGCCAAAAGATGTGACTTAACAACAGTCCGGGTTCATCCCCGATTGTTATAATCGCGTGTACTTCTCCAAGCGGCACCTGGATAGAAGAAATGAGTGTCACAAGAATCCACTGGGGGCGAATTCTGATCGGCGGGCTGCTTGCGGAAGTGGCTCTCATTCTCGCGATTGTTCCTCTTGGCTTGCGTCTCGGCGACAATTTCCTGCATTACACTGCTCCTCCCGGATCCTTCGTCATGTGCTTCCTGGGAGCGCTCTGGGTATGTCGGCGGATCGAATCCCATTTCATTCTGCATGGGACGCTGGTCGGAGTGGTGGCGGCCCTTATCTACGTTGCCTTGACACGCGCCCAGTCCGAACCTTTCGCATACATTGTGGCCCACGTGCTGAAACTCGTGGGCGGGGCATGCGGCGGCTTCGTCGCCCAACGGCGCCGATCACCGTCCCCGGCGGAAACCGTTCACGATTGATTCACTGTCTCACCGGTTCCGCTTTTACTGTCAAGTGCTCCGGAAATGGGCTTCGGAACAGGCAATTTCTTTAACGGACCCGTCTGCTTAGACAGCCAAACGGTGCCCGGAACCAAGCCTCATTCCGGTCTGCGCGGGTTCGAGCGAGGAATTGAAAGCGCCAACTCCCCGCGTCGGCGACCGAGTCGACTGTAGCTACACGATTGGGGGTTTCACGGACTTTGCCGAGCCCTGTGAAACGTAGGATCCAGGATCTGGGTAAGATCTGAACCATAAATATTTTCCTGTTGACTTTGCTCTGTCGCGGGCATAATAAAACGATTCAATACGGCCTTTTGTTTGGCCTTTAGCGCTTTTGCCTTTGGTGCGCTCCGGTACTTGGCTATCCCAACCAGTGATTCAGGAGTTCTGCCATGCCTGATTGCTCGCGGTTGCTGGCTGTTCGTTTTTCCGTCGTCATCTGTCTCGTGCTGGCGCCTTGTGTGCTTCCTGCCGCCGCCCAACTCAACACCGGGTCAATGGGCGGGGCGGTAGCCGACGCCTCGGGAGCCGTTGTGCCGGGCGCGCATGTCGTCGCGACGGACGTGGATAAAGGGTTCGCCTTCCCGGGCATCACTGACCGAGCCGGACGTTATCTCTTGCGCAGCTCGGGGCTAGTTACGATCAACGGTCCGCGCGAAATGGCAGTCGGGGCGAAAGGTTTACTTCTAAGAGCAGGGGCCTTCCGCGTGTCTCCTACGGGACAGCCGGAATAACATGAAGGAGAGAACGTGATCATCAAAGCGTGGAAATGGAGCGTGTCGGCATGTCTTGTCGCGAGTTCGTTGTTTTGGCTATCTAGTAAGGCTACCTCCCAAACCATAACCATCGATGCCGCACCCTCGCACGTCGCCAACACCTTCAGCCCCGTCCGTTCTTTGGGCGCTGCCATCGATCGGCTGAGGACCGGAACGCCCGACCATCTGCTGACCGACCCGGTTCTTAAGGAGATTCTTGGCGCGGGATGGCAAACCGTGACCTATCGGCAAAACACAGAGCTCATGGTCGAAGCCTGGCACTGGAACCCGAACGGTGCCTGGAGCGATGCGGAGAAGCAGCAGGGCTATTTTGTGGGCAGCGCGGAACCAACCGCGGAGTTGATTCGACATTCGTGGGCAGCGCCGCTTCCGCATCGCGGCTTCAGCCGCGGCGACGGAAACGGCTGGTCCCGGCTCACCGACGGCGATCCCAAGTCGTACTGGAAGAGCAATCCCTACCTCAGCAAAGCCTTCACCGGCGAAGACGACTCGCTCCACCCGCAGTGGGTGATGATCGATCTGGGCAGCAAAGTCCCGGTCAACGCCATACGCATCGCATGGGCCGAGCCCTACGCGAAGCACTACTCAGTCCAGTTCTGGACCGGCGAACTGGAACCTTTCTATGACGGGACCACCAAGGGCACATGGCAAAGTTTTCCCTTAGGCGCCATCAGCGAAGGCAAGGGTGGCACGGTCACGCTGAAGCTGGTTTCCTGGATGATTCCCGTGCGGTATCTCCGCATCTGGATGACGGAATCCTCTAACACCTGCGACACTCACGGTTCTGCCGACAAGCGAAACTGTGTGGGTTACGCCATCAATGAACTCTACGTCGGGGCGCTCTCGGCGGATGGCCAGTTCAATGATTACGTCACTCATTTTCCCAGCCGCAATCAGACCGTGACCTGGCCGTCTTCGGTTGATCCATGGCACGCGGCTTCGGATATGGACGAATCCAGAGGAGACCAGGTCGGCTTCGATTTTTTCTTCACCAGCGGCGTTACCCGCAGCCTTCCCACCATGGTTCCCATCGCCATGTTGTATTCCACGCCGGAGGATGCAGCGAACGAGATTGCCTATCTCTACAAACGCCACTATCCGATCTCGTGGATCGAGATGGGAGAAGAGGCCGATGGACAGCACATGCTACCCGAGGACTATGGCGCGTTGTACCTGCAATTCGCCACCGCGATTCACCGGCTCGTTCCCGAGGCCAAGCTGGGTGGACCGCCCTTCGAAGGAACATTTGATGATGTTGAAGTATGGCCAGACGCGGCCGGGAAAGTCTCATGGCTCGGACGATTCGTCGACTACCTTAAGGCCCACAGGCGCCTGAACGACTTCACCTTCTTCTCTTTCGAACATTATCCCTACCAGGACAAGCCCACCTACTCCTGGGCTGACCTGTACCCGGAGCCGGATTATGTCAGGCACATCGTTCAGGTCTGGAAGGACAACGGCTTGCCCCCGAATATTCCCTTCTTCATGACCGAGGGCAACATCGGAGGTGGAGCGGGACCTTCGACCGTAAAGAGCGCCTTGTGGTTGGCCGACTATGTCGGCTCCATGATGACCGCCGGCGCCGCGGCCACTTACTTTTTTCACTACATGCCTTCGCCCGGCCGGATTAATGGCTTTCTCATACTCGATGAGAAATACAACGTAGTTGGCTATCCTCCGCAGTACTTGGCCACGCAGGTGATCACCAAGGAGTGGGTGCAACCCGTCGATGCTCCCCACAAACTCTTCAAAGCTTCGAGCGACGTGACCGACGCAGCGGGAACGCTGCTGGTCACCGCGTATGCCGTCGAGCGTCCTGACGGACAGTGGTCCGTGATGCTGGTCAACCGGGACCAATACAACGACCGCGCAGTGAAGATTGTTTTCAACGATGCCGAAACCGGGCATGACCGTCACTTCTCAGGCCGGGTTGATCGCATCACATTCGGATCCGCCGAATACAGCTGGCACGCCGAAGGAGAACGCGGTCACGCCGATCCTGACGGCCCTCCCTCCAAGTCGACGGTAAGTGGCGGCGCAGAAGCGTTGTATAAACTCCCAATGGCATCCATTACCGTGCTACGTGGCTCCATCGGGGATCAGTAACCATCCTGTGGAACCAAAGGTACGAGCTTCCGCGCGGTGGTTCGGCCACGCGGTAGTCATCCAGATACGGCTTCGGGGAAATCGCTCGCACCGTTCCCTTTGTGCCTGTCGCGTTTTCGAAAGATGTCCTCGAAGCCAACTTCGGGACACGTTAAAACGTAACTTCCAGTTTGCCCGTGACTCGAAGGATCGGTGTGCCTGCCAAAAAATGTGAGAGCCTTGTCGACTCCAGGTGGGCGTTCTCACGCGACACGGGTACACTTCGCCGCTCCCGCTCCGCGCGGGGGATCGAAAGCTTTCACGCGCCGAGTCTGGTTCTCGCCGTGCGGCTCATTGTTTCAGGTCGGCGGGCCAGTTGGTGATCAGGGTGAGGGGTTCGCTCTGGGATTGCGGGAGAACGGTGTTCATCACGAATTTCTTGCCGTCAGCGGAAGCAGTATAGATTCCCGTCGGACCGCTCACCACGCTGGCTTTGAACAGGGCATGGGGCGTGCCCAGTTGCAGGTTGGCGCTGTTTTGCTGGATATCCACCGCCATTAACTGCTGGTCAATCGAGAAGAAGTAAAGTTCTTTGCCGTCATTCCGCCAGCTTGGTCTTGCTCCCCCGGCGGTTGATACCTGCCAGCGGCCAGCGCCGCTTGGGAAGGGCTGGATGTAAACCTCCATGCGGCCAGTCTCATCGTTGCTATAGGCCAGCCACTTGCCGTCGGGCGAAAATGAGGGCGTGACATCCAGGAAATTCGTGGCGATCACAGCGAACGGCTTTTGCTCGCCAGACTTATCCGGGAACATGGGCAGCGCCCAGATATCCCAGCTCGTGTTCGATTTGGGGTCGTGCCGCATGTAGGCGATGTACCGGCCGTCTGGCGTAACGGAAAATGCATAGTTGATAATGCCGGGGGTTTCGAGCAGCTTCTCCTTGTTGCCTGTGCCGTCGGCGTTTTGACGGTAGAGGGAGTCATTCGTGCCAGCCGGCCCGTAACTGAAAACAATAGATTTTCCGTCGGGCCACCAGACCGGGACGCCGCTGGTTAGCGGGCCTAAGGTGACGCGGGTTTTGGTGTGGCGGGCGAGGTCGATCACCCAAATGTCGCCGAGGCCGTTGGCTTCGATGTCCACGGCCAACTTGCTTCCGTCGGGGGAAAGCTCGGGCCAGTAGTAATCGGCGGTTTCGGGCAGCACCGGTTCACCCTGCTTGCCGGATGCGTCGTACCAGACGAGTTGAGATCCGCCGCCAGCGACACCGTGCTGGTAGAGCAGTTCGCCGTTCGCCGAGGCCGTCAGGATGCCTCGCCATGTGTCGGTATTAACCGCGACGTGGTCAGCGATGGGCTTGGCTTCGCCCTCCAGCGCCAGACTGCGCAGGTTGAAACTTTGCGCCATCAGCGTGCTGTCGCGAACGAACAACAGCTGTCCGGGATCGGCATAAATAGCATTGGAATCATTGCGCAGCAGCAACTTGCGCTCCTTCGAATCGAGCGCAGCCAAATAGACGCCGCTGTCTGGGCTCGACGCGCCGTGAGCGAAGTAGAGATAGTGGTTGCCGTCAGGAAGAAATTGCGGCCAGCGATGGGAAGTTTCCTTGCCGTCAACGCTGGTCAAGGGGACCCGCGTGCCCCCGGCAGCATCGACCCGCGCCACGCCCCCCGTCGAATCCGGAGCGAAAACGATCGTGCCATTGTTGTTCCATGTTCCTCCGCGTCCGACCTTTGCGTCGCAAAGAACCTGCGGGGGGCCACCGCTGGCGTCGACCTTGTTCAGTTTGCTCGCGGCGAAGAATGCGACGTAGCGGCTGTCGGCGGACCAGAACGGATAGGTGGCGCCGTCGGTTCCCGACATCGGCTGCGCGATCGTGGAATTCAGCGGCCGAACCCACAGCACTTGCTTGCTCTCCGCGCTCTTGGCCACGAACGCGATTCGCCGCCCGTCTGGCGAAAGCACTGGCGGGCCGGCGTCGTTTCCGGTCAGTGCGAAAGCGGCCTTCTCCGGTGGGAGGATGTAGGAGTGAACCGAGACCTGCGGTGCGCGAAGGGATTGCAAGTAGGCCGCCGCGAAGGCAACCGCGGCGACGGCGAGCACTCCGGCCGCAACCCACGGCAGCCACGACCTGCGCGCAGGCACGACGGTGGGAGGTTGCGCGGAAGTCGCCGGCGCCTCGGCGATCGCCTGCAACTGGAGCTTCAGGTCATGCGCAGTCTGGATGCGCTCGTCAGGATCTTTGTCGAGGCACAGTCGAATGACGCGGTCCAGCCCCGGCGGCGTCTGGGGTCGCAGAGTCCTGACGGAAGGCGGATCGACGGCGAGAATCTGCCCCACGATGCTGGCCTGCGTCTTACCTTCAAAGGTGCGCTTGCCCGTCACCATCTCGAACAGCATCACGCCGAAGGCGAAGATGTCAGAGCGGGCGTCGGCCTCGAGGCCCTGGATCTGCTCGGGCGACATGTATTGGACGGTTCCGATCACTGCGCCCGCGGCGGAAAGCGGCGAGGCTGGCGACGGGGAGGGCATGGTCTGGGTCAGCGCGGCAGCAAAAACGGAGGGTGACGTGCCGCTTCCCCTGCCGGACGCGACCGTCGCGCCGAGCGGCTTTGCCAGACCGAAATCTAGAAGCTTGGCCCCTGATTTGGTGAGCATCACGTTGCCCGGCTTCAAGTCGCGATGCACCACTCCCGCGCGGTGCGCTTTTTCGAGCGCGTCGGCAATTTCGATGGCGATGGTCAACACCTGTTCGGGGGCGAGAGGTCCCTTTCTCAGCCGTTCGGCCAGAGACTCGCCTTCGAGGAACTCCATGACCAGGTAGTCGATGGGGCCTTCGTTGCCCACATCGTGGAGCACGCAGATATGGGGATGCTGAAGCTGGGAGATGACCCTGGCTTCGCGTTCGAATCGGGCGCGCAGTTCAGTGCTTGCCACTAGTTGCGCGTTCAAGACTTTGATCGCAACCGTGCGCTCCAATCGCGTGTCGCGAGCGCGATACACCTCGCCCATACCGCCCGCGCCCAGGGGCGATTCGATTTCGTAGGGGCCAAGTCTGGTGCCAGCGCTCAGAGCCATCGGTCGCCGCAATTATAGCCTGTGCGGCGCGTCTTCTCCTGCGGCCCAGGAGAAGATGCGAGATTCTGGGCGGTCGGTCGGCATGACCGGCCAATCCCTGCTCGTTTGCGCGCCCGGGTGAAATGGTGCAGGAGGTTGGACGAACCGCGACATGGCGGTCCAGAATGCGGAAGACTTGCCCAATTTAACAGCCGAGGAGATGCGCACGATGTTTGAAAATGGCCGGAATTGGTCGTTCGCCCAGTTCCTGGGGTCTGCTCACTCGTATCGCAGCGCCACCATGGGATCGACCTTGGCGGCACGACGCGCTGGGATGTAGCTCGCAATTAGCGCAACACCAACCAGCAAGGCCGCGACGGCTACAAGTGTGAGCGGATCTGCGGGCCTCACTCCGAATAGGAAGTTCTGAGAATATCGAGTAATGCCCAGTGCTGCTGCACATCCGGTCAATGTGCCTACAATTGCCAGTACTGCTCCTCGCCCCAGAACGAGCCTCACCACATCCTCACGCTCCGCGCCCAAGGCTAGGCGGATTCCGATCTCCTGAGTGCGGCGCGCGACCTGAAATGCAAGCAAGCCGTAGAGGCCGATACAAGCCACGGTGAGCGCCAGAGCGGCAAACAAGCCAGACAACACCGAGATCAGCCGCTCCTGATAGAGATCCTCATCGATCTGCTCCGCCTCGGTCTTCATGCCCAGGATAAGAAGATTGCTGTCAAAACGGCTGATTGCCGACTGGATTTCCCGCATGAGAGCGTTCGACTCCATGGCGGTGCGGACCTCGAAATACATGGGGCCATTCGAATCGCCAAGCGGCGTGTAAACCGTGGGCCATATGGTGTCTCGCACGTTGCCGTACTTTGCGTCGCCGACAACGCCGATAATTTCGAAGGCAGGACCAGACGCGTTTCCCAAGTGAAAGTATTTTCCGAGTGGGTCGCGGAAACCAAAGAGCTGCCGGACCAGAGTTTCGTTCACGACTGCCTGGGTAGGATCGTTCTTGCCGCGAGCTCGTTCTGCTTCTTCATCGTCGAAGATTCGTCCCTCCCGCAGAGGAATGCCCATTGTGGTCAGGAAATCGCTGGACATGGGCAGGCCGTGCGCTCGAACCTCTAGCCCTGGCTGATCATTCGAAACAATCGGCGCGGCCATGCCCTCATTGCTTAGCAGGGCGACCCCGGAGCGGCTGACTGAGACCACACCGGGCAAAGATCTGAGTTGTTGCTGAAGATCTCGGTAGAGAGTGTCAGGGTTCTTTCGCGTGTAGGTCGAATCGATCCGGAACACCAGTAGATGCTGGGCGTTGAACCCAACGTCCTCAGCTCTCAGATTGGCTAGTGTCCGGGCGACGAGCCCAGCGGCTGCAAGAACGGGCATCGCGAGCGCGATTTGAGTAATCACAATCAAGCTTCCGACCGCCACACTCCGGCCGACTCCGGCCATCGCACTCCCACTTTCAGCTTTGAGCGTCGAAACCAAATCGGGCCGGCTGCTGAAAAACGCTGGGATAAGTCCAAAGGCAACTCCAACCGCGACTGAAACCAGCAGCGTAAAGACAAACACGCGAGCATCAGGGTGCGCGTCGAGTTGGAGCGGCATCGACCAGTTTCGCGAGAAGAACGAGACGAGGATACGTGCCCCAAAGACTCCGAGCGCCATTCCGAAGGCACCACCCATGCAGGCGAGGAGCAGACTTTCCGTAAGCAGTTGCGAAATGATTCGGCCGCGCGTTGCACCCAGAGCGACCCGTATGCCTAGTTCTTTTCTTCGCGCCGTGGACCGCGCCAACATTAGTCCAGCGATATTGACGCAGGAAATCAATAGCACCGTCGCAACGGCAGCAAGCAGGGCAAAGAGTGCTCGTGAAAAGTTCCGGCGAAGCGTCGCTAAGCCATGAGCCGCGGTTGCAAGTTCGATTTGGGGCGCATCAGTCCTCTTTAAGATT
>Ga0302325_10035543_pt1 | contig 10178 bp, 8 predicted proteins | sample Palsa_T0_2_FD_201948 | JGI IMG/M metagenome (GOLD analysis project Ga0302325, IMG submission 201948) | Peat permafrost microbial communities from Stordalen Mire near Abisko, Sweden - Palsa_T0_2 | ecosystem: Environmental > Terrestrial > Soil > Palsa > Peat permafrost | place: Sweden: Abisko... | reverse complement strand
ATGCGGCTGGTTTGGCGGCATTGCCAGAATCACTTGCACCGTGCCCACAAGCCGCTCGCCCACGCGCGCCGCGATGACGATGCGCTCCCCGCGCTCTGCCGATTGCGCCACGGATTCAAAGAAGCGCTCGCCCTCGGCCTGAGGGAACGGAAGCAGGAAGCTGACTGACGCGCCGGCCTCCACCGTGCGTACAAGAATTCCGGCCAATTCACCGATGGCCGCGCGCAGAGCGGGGCCTGCGAGCGTGATGGTCTCCGGAAGCGGTTCGCCTTCCCCTATTGCCGGCTGCTGCTCTTCTGCCATTCGCTTTCCTTAGCCCTGCACCTCACAGCCTGGAGGCTGTGCCACGGCTCACCCGCTGCCCTACTGTCATTCGCTTTCCTTTAACCCTGCACCCGCTTGGCGTACTCCGCCCAGAATGGCTCTCGCAGCGTCATTTTCCGGATCTTGCCAGTTCCGGTCTTGGGGAGTGGCCCGGGAACGAACTCGACGCGCCGCGGCAGCTTGAACTTGCCGAGGCGTCCGCCCAGGAAGCCGATCAGGTCCTCGGCTGTCAGTTTGTCGCTGGGTTTCAGCACTACAATGGCCACCGGAATCTCTCCCCATTGCGGATCGGGGGCGGCCACAACGGCGCACTCGAGCACCGCGGGGTGGGCAAAAATGTGCTTCTCGATTTCGAGCGACGAGATGTTTTCGCCGCCGCTGATAATGATCTCTTTCTTGCGATCCACGATCAGCACCTGAGTTTGCTCGTCCCACACCGCCATATCGCCGCTGTGAAACCAGACTGGCGCGTCCGGCACCCCCCCCGGTTCGCCATGCGGGCCCGTCATCACGACTCGAGTGGCCGCCTCGTCTTTGTAATAGCCGGACATCAGCCAGTCGCACGAAGCGACAATCTCGCCAACTGACTTGCCGTCGCGCGGGACATCGTTCATCCGAAAATCAACCACCCTGAGATGCGCACCGGGAACGGGAGTTCCCGTCATGGCCCGCCGCTGCCAGCGCTCGGCGTCGGACCCATCCGCCTCGCCGCTCTTCTGCTGCGCGCAGGTGAGCACCGGGCAGGTCTCGGTAAGGCCATAGCCGGCGAATACCTCGCAATGGAAAGTCTTTTCCATGCGCTCAATCAGAGCGGGTGATGCTGCCGCCCCGCCAATCATGACGGTGCGCAGAGACGAAACGTCGTACTGCTCAACGCCGGGCACATTGAGCAGCGCATTGGCCATGGTCGGCACCACACTCATGTCGGTCGCCCGTTCCTGGCCGATCAATTTGCAAACCGCCGCCGGATCAAACCGGCGCACCATTACCTGCTTTACCCCGAGCATGGTGCTGGCTTGCGGATGTCCCCAACCATTGGCGTGAAACAGCGGGATGGTGTGGAGATCGACCATCGTGGCTGGATCGCGGTACAACGTCGCCACCGCGAAAGCATGCTGATAAAGCGCGCGGTGCGAAAGCATCACGCCTTTCGGGCTCCCGGTGCTGCCGCTGGTGTAAAACAATTCCGCGGTATCTTCGTCATGAACTGTGTAAATATCAATCGGCGCGGGTTCATGAGCCGCCAGTATCGCGTCGTAGTCTGGGCCGGCAGGCGCTGGGCCATCCGGCGCCTCATCCAGCGGCACAAACACGCGCACGGCTGGACAATGCAGGCGGAACTGTTCCACCATCGGCGCAAAATCAGCTTCATAGAAAAGCACGGCCGGCTCGGCGTGATTCAGGATGGCGATCAGCTCCGGCAATGACAGGCGAACATTCAGCGGCATGACGATGGCGCCCGCCTGCACCACCCCGTAGTAACCCTCGAGCAGCTTGTGCGTGTTGAAGCTGAGGTAAGCGACGCGATCGCCGCGATTCACGCCGAGCGAAATCAAGGCCTGCGCGAGCTGGCCGCAGCGGCGCCCGAATTCGCCATAAGTGAATCGCTTCTCGCCGCAAATCACGCCCGGATTTGCCGGAAATACTTGCAGGGCGCGTTCCAGGAAACGCAGAGGTGTCAGCGGCAGCGGCATCGAGGAGGATTCTACCGCACCTGCAGCGCATTCCCAGCGGGCTTTACTTTTTCTTTCTTATTGGCCTTGACGGCGAATCCTCGCTCGCATGCATCTGCTTCGAAGCTCGCAAGAGCTCCGCAAACGAATTTGGCGGGTCTCCACTCTCCAGCATGGCCTTGAACACAACATACGGGTCGGTCTTAGAGCCGGACTTGCGCAAGCTGCCCTCGTCATTCACCCAGACGTAGACGACGATTTTTTGCTCGCTCGAGAAGCGGTAGAAGAGTCGGTACCGCCCGTGGAACCTGGCCCGGAACCAGTGCCGATTGCCCGGCCCCAACGTGTTGCCCTGCCGAAACTCGGGACTGTTCGGATCTCGCGGAATTGCGTCCAGGATGTAGTGACGGATAGTGGCCAGCATTTTTGTCGCGGGATGTGAAACGTATCCCCGCGGGTCACGGGACGCCAGTTGCCCCACGCGTTTCGCCAGCCTCTCCAACTGCGCCTGGAACAGCGGATGAACGAACAGGCGCCAACCCTGCGCTTCCATTAAACCAGCGGCTTTTCACCCAGGTCTTCGTGCGGGCGAACAGGTAGATGGCCTACCAGTGCATGGATACGCTCGGCCAACGAGGGGTGAAGCGGTTTGATTTGTTGTGGCGAGCCCGCCATATCCGCCGCCAGAAAGCCGAGAAACGCTTCCATCACCGGATCATCTTCACGCCGCCGCGATCTCGCAACCGGCTCGGCGACCACTAACATCCGGCCACGCGCAATCACATGGGCGCGTACCTCGCCCGAAAACTCCGGATGGCTCCGGAACAGCGCTCTGTCAAAGCGCAGTCCAAGGGAGTTTCCCGTCTTGGCCTGCTTGCCTCGGTACCCCGCAGCGTTCTTACGCTGACCGTCTTTCAGAATTGCCATTTCTCATTCATGTTAGCACAACCGTGCTTACACGCGGGGACCCGGCACAGGCTCCAGTTCTCGATTCCGGGCTCCCGCCTGGGCGGCTGTCTTAGTTGTCTCAATCCGTTGCAGTGCTGCGTCCAGGCGAAGCAGCTGCGCCGCGTCCGGCTGATCACTGGGAAACACGCGTGCGGCGGGCGCAGGGGCCGCAGCGTCGTCAGCCGGAGAAAGCGACGCGCGGAATTCCATCAACCAACCAAAAGCATGCTCAATTCCGGATTCATCCAGCCGCTTTCTTCGGTATCCTCCACGCCGGTCGTGCCATGCGCTGAGGCCGAGCAAGGCTATGGTGGCTGCCGAGACAGCCCAGGAGACGGCTAACTGGTTCACGGCGGACATATCGACCAAACTATTAAGTGATTTCCGGTAACGATTTCTCTCGCCGTCTTTTGAGAATTGCAGCAAGAGGAGGCCGACTTTGCTCGGCCGGTGGCTAATTGTGCAGGGTCCGACGCAGGCAACTGTCCCTCCGCTCTGGGCCGCCAATGGCGGCCTGTCGAGAAAGCGTTTTTTCCGCCAGAACATGAAGGGATCTCCGACCGGATTCCGCAATGTCTGGTGAAGGTCAAAACGAACCGCCGCCTGATTCGACAGTCAATCGAGAGCGAGTCCGGCAACGGCAATCGAACCTTTCAGAGGAGACAAATCAAATGAAACTCGTTGCCATTCTCACCGCTGCCTCGCTTGCGTGCCTCGCCGCCGCCGGCTCTGCAAACGCTCAGACGGTTCTCGTCAGCTCCGGTTCGCGAGCGATCAGCCTCCCGTCCAATCAAGCGATGGTCACTTTCGTGCCGACCAACGCCATCACTGTGGAGGGCGCGATGAAAAATGCTGCCCTCTCCGCCGTCCAAGGCCAGGCGGTCGCTGCAACGCTGTTACACGCGGTACCGATCCCGATCGTCGGGCCGTTTGCCGGACCAATTCTCAACATGGCGATTAACAGGTTTCGCAAGCCCGTGACCGGCTTCAGTATCGCCTTCCTGAAAGGGACGTCAGCCGGCACGGCGGCGCCCGCGGGCCAGATCAGCTTCACGATTCCCTCGCAGTCTCTCGAGGGAGCGACGCCAACACTGCTGCGGATGAAAGCGTCACAGAAGGATTCGACGCGCATTGTGCGCAGCTTGCAGCTCAGCGTGAAGGCCAGCGGCGCCACGGTGACTCCGGATGCGAAGAACGCCAAAGTTCTGGGAGTCGAAGAGGATGTGGTTGCGTGCAGCCGGCAAGAGAGCAATGGCAACCTCATTCTGACGCCGAAGTCACCCCTCGAGGTCGGGGAGTACGCAATCGCGCTGGTGCCCTCGTCGCAGCAGGCAATGGTGCCCATTGGTTCGGTCTGGGACTTCCGCGTTGAGGCGCAGCAACTCCCGGCGCAGCGGGTTTCGAGCGCAGCGGCCCCCCAACAGACCGCCGTGGCCGCCCCACCCCGTTCGATCAGCATCGGCCAGAGCTCCAGGGACCTCGTGAGTATCTACGGGCAGCCGGTAACCATCGCAAGGCTCGGCGCAAAGGAGGTTTACGTTTATCGCGATCTCAAGGTGACTCTCGTGAACGACAAGGTGACCGATGCCGAATAAGTCTCGGCGGACGCGCGAGACGCAATGGCAATCGAAGCAAGGCCTGTTGGATCGAAAAAAACCCGCCAGCGGGGCTGACGGGTTTGGCGTCTGGTTTGCGCAATCCTCTGTGAGCCCCAAAAGTCAAAATTTCGAAAACCCGGAAGGAGGTAAGCGAAATGAAACGAATTGTGAACAGAAGTTCCAGCTTGCTGCCGTCTCTAGCGATCCTGCTCCTGCCAGGGTTCTGCGGTGCGCAAACCATTTTGCCGCAGATCGCCGATGGCGGCGACTGGCGGACCACCGTTGTGCTGGTCAACACCACCACCAGCGCCGCGTCGGTCAGCCTCGACTTTTACGAGGACGTAACCGATGGCGCGACGCAGGCGTGGAATCCGCCGTTTGAAGAGGTGGCTTCGACTCTGGATCTGAATTTGCCGGCGGCAGGGACCATGTTTCTGCACACGCCCGGAACAGCCAAGGCGGTTTCCCAGGGGTGGGGGCAAGTCGTAGCGCCCCCAGGCGTCGCCGCCTATGCCATCTATACCTACGAAGGCTCCAGCGGGACGCTGCAGAACGACGGAACTTCCGTGGCCACGTCCGCGGCAACGCGAGTGCTGGTGCCTTTTGACAATACGTCGGGGCTGGTAACCAGTCTGGCCGTCGTTAATCCGACCGGCTCGGCGGAACCGGTTTCAGTGAACATCCAGACGGATACGGGGGTGATCAGTCAAGCGTCGATTCCATCGCTCGCGGCAAATGGACAGATCGCATTTCTCACGGCGCAGCAGTTTCCTGCGACGGCCAACGCGCGGGGCCTTCTGGAATTCTACGTTTCAAGCGGCAGTATCGCAGCTGTTTCCCTGCGTGCCAATCCAACTCTCGCTCTCACGTCTAGCCCGGTTCTCACGGAGATCGGCCCGCCGATCATCGGCAGTACAGGGTCGCCTGGCGGTGGAACGCTGCCGGCCTTCAATGAAATTGCCATCACGGTGCAACAACCAGCGGTCGGAAATCCCGGGATACGGGTCGCCGGTCCCCCTCTGTCGAACGGCAGCTACTCTTTCGCTACCGGCGGCGGGACAACTACAGAATTTTCATATTCAGTTTCTTGGAGCAGCGTTACCGTCAGCGGCTTCACCCTTACGTTTAGCGGACTGATCGTGACGGCTGGCCTAATGGAGAACACCGTTGGAGGCGCGGCACAAATCACCTCGGCCTCGCTTACGGTTACACTGACTCCGCAAACGGTCGCCACCAGTGGAACAGTGACCGGGTCTATCACGCTGGTTAGCGCCTTGGGCACAATTTCCGGGCCGTTCACGGGGACCTACACGGCTTTTTGACCCGTGTCGGATCTGATCCTGGTGGCCTTGCTGAGCAAGAGTGCACAATGCGTCAATTTCCTTTTGGAGCATTGGCCGCCTTCGACTCGCCAGCGCCCTCCGCACATCGGATCCTCGCGAAGAATGAGGATCACTTTGGTTCTTCATGATTTCGTACGCGGCAGGGAGCGGCTCGTTCACTGGAACGTACGTGCTCAAATGACGGCCCATCGCGAGTTTTGCGATGGACACGAAGGAAGACTAAATGTTGCCGAATCTGCGGCAGAGGAAGAGAAGAAAGGACCAAGCGGAGAGACATGGAGAGGACTGCAGAGCGGATCGCAGAGTCACCCAGGTCAAGCCGTCATTTACTGGCCCGTTCCCGCGCCTTTTGCCGTAGCTCAGCGGCTTTGTCGGGCTCTTTCAGCGCATCATAGACCGCGGCGAGATCCTTTCGTGCCGCAGTAGCCCAATAGGAGGATTGATCGGTCTGCTTTAGCAGGATTTGATAGCCCTCGAGAAGCTCGGGCTCAGCATCCCGGTAGCGTTTCTCACTTAGCAACACGTCACCGAGTTTGATTCTCGCGATTCCCATATTGACGTTGTCAGGCGAAACCGTTTGCTCGAACCGCCGAATCACATCGCGGTATCCCGCCTCTGCCTTTGCGAACTGCTTTTTCGCCACATAAATACTCGTCAGATTGGATAGCGCCACGGCGGTATGCTGATGATCGTCCCCATATACGGATCGGAAGATCTCGAATTCACGACTGAAGTCTGCCTCTGCCTCGTCCAGCCGGCCGCGATCCTTCGCGACAGCCCCCAGGTCACCGAGGGCGATGGCGACGCGCGGATGCACTTTCCCATAAACTCTCTCGAGGGTGGCGAGTGCCCCCTCCAGCAGTTGCTGTGCCTCCTCCTCCCGGCTTTGCATTTCCAGGGTTTGGGCGACGTACATCGTAGAATCGGCGGCCTGTTCGCTGTCTTTGCCGTACCACGCCTGGTTGATATTCAGCGCCTGCCGATAGTATTTCTCGGCTTCAGCATAGTGTCCCCATTGATTCTGGATGTTCCCCAGGTTCATCAGGTCCTCAGCGAGATTCGGGTGGTGATCGCCATACAACCGCCGATCCTCGGCCAGCGCCTGTTGGTTAAGGGAGTAGGCGTGCTGGAGGTCGCCTTTGTAAAAGTACGCATTCGCGAGAAGGGTGAGGCTCGGCGACATTTTCTTGGATGCCTCACTCGTCGGAGGATGAATCCGCAGGGCATCGTTCAAGACCTGAATGGCCTCATCATAAGCACCTCGTTGTTCAAGTACGGTTCCGAGGTTCATCATGGACACTGCGATTGCCGGGTCTGCCGGCGGAAGATGACGCTGGTTCATTGCGACCGCTTCCCGCGCCAGTTGCTCCGCTTCCGGCATTTGGCCTTGCTCCAACCGCAGGGCGCTGAGTCTTAACAGAGTGTCGGCGACCTCTTCGTGGTCAGCGCCGTAAATCGAGCGGTGCATAGAGAGCGCCAGTTGCAGCAGGGACTCCGCCCGATCAAGTTTGCCTAAGGCCTCATAGGCGGTTCCAAGAGTTTGGTAGAAGTTAGCCTGGACCTCGGGATCGGCTGTCATTTCCTTGGCCTTAGTGGCTCCGCGATCCAGCAGCGTTACCACCAGCAAATCCTTCGAGGTGCCAGCCTCATCGTCGCCGCCTTGAAACAGATCCTCCGTGAACTGCTCCACGCGGCGGACACGGGCGGATGCCGCCAAAGCCCGGTCGCGCTCAGCCTTCAGGCGCACGGCAAACACAGTGACCATGCCGATGATGGCGGTAAGAATCAGCGACGCGATCAGGACAGCACGGCGATTCCTCTTGAAGAACTTGCCGAGCCGGTAGCCAGCCGGATGCGGAAGCCGGGCCGCGAGGGGTTCGGACCCGATGTAGCGATCGAGATCCTGGATCAGGGCGTCCACGCTCGTGTAACGCCCGTTGACGTGGCTCGCCAGCGCCTTGAGGCACACCGCATCCAGATCGCGCCATTCGGCCTTACTCAATTGCGAGCCCTCCGCGCCGGAGGCGCGGGCAATCGCCGAAGGCGGCTCGGGAACCCGCTCTCGGGTCTTGATCTCCTTGATCTCAGCGTATGTGTATCGCGAGGCGTTGAACGGAAGCGCCCCGGTAAGAAGCTCATACAGAATGACGCCCAGCGCATAGATATCGATATAAACGCTGATCGGCTCTCCGCGGAACTGCTCGGGCGAGGCGTAAGCGGGCGTGTATCCAAGCGCGGCCGGAGACTGCGTCACCGTGTCGCCGGCACTCTGAAATTGCTCGGCGAGACCGAAATCGAGCAGCTTTGGCTCGCCACCCTCTTTGACGCGAATGTTGGAGGGCTTCAGATCGCCGTGGATGATGTTGCGTCCATGGGCATGTTGCACCGCCTCGCAAACCGCGTGAAAAAGGGCCAGGCGCTCGCGAACGGAGCACTGCCGTTGCTTGCAGTATTTGTCAAGAGGTTCTCCCTCCACGTATTCCATCGCCAGCCACGGCGTCCCGTCTTCGAGGACTCCCGGAGCATACAAGCGGGCAATGAACTTGTGCTCGAGCGCGCCGAGCCTTTTTGTCTCGCGGCTGGCCCATACGTCGGGCTGCGAGGTGCGGCGCAGGAACTTGATGGCGACCCGGCGCGCGGCCGCGGTCTCCTCGGCGAGCCAGACATCGCCCATGGTGCCGCTGCCAAGGGGCTTGTCGCCCAGGAACCGATACTGGCCGAAATCATCGGGGCGAGTAGGTTCCACGGAAATGTCGTCAAGAATCTGTCCGGCCAGCTCGAATGCGTCGCGTTCGAAGATAGGGCTGCTGGTATCTCTGTCCGATGATTCCGGCATGTGATATCCCTCCCTACGACTGAGGCGGGCGGATTCGGTTCTCCAGGAACTTCTTGGCTTTCCGCTCTTCCCGCTCCACCGTCGTTCTTGAAAGCTGGAGGATGGTGGCCGTTTCCTCGACCGTCATCCCAAGGTAAAAGCGCCGCTCGATAATGTCCGCCTGGCGCGAGTCCCCCCGCCTCAGATCCTCGAGGGCCGCCTCGATGGTGAGCAGGTCTTCGGGGGACATGGGCTTCTTCTGGGCAGGCGGCTCATTTCCGCCTGGGTCGACGGGCGACAGGGGGACCAAAGCTCCGCTGCCCCTCTTTTGAGACTTCTTTCGCCGGGCGGCGTCGATCATGATCTGCCGCATGACATGGGCGAAAATCCCGATCACTTCCTCATGAGGCTTGGCCGTTACATCCTTTGAATTCAGAAGCTTGAGGTAGGCTTCTTGGACCAGCGTAGTGGGGCTGAGCGACGCATTGGCATCCCGCCATCGCACACGCGCCGCCAATGGCTTCAGCCTTGCGTATATTCGCTCGACCAGCTCATCCAAGGCCCGCTTCTCTTCGGGTGTCTTGGGGCGGGGCGTCGAACCCCCTTCCTCGGCGCCGCTCGTTGCGTCGTGTTCGTGATCGTATTCTTCGTCCGGCATGAAGGGATCTCCGGCTGGATTTCGCAATAAGAAGTGAACGCAGTTATCGGCCGGCAACCGCCGGACCAACTTAGGGGCGCTTCCACTGGTGACCAGGATGTCTAGAAATCGTACCAATCGCGAGTGTGGTACCACAACCCTCGATCAGATCTGCAAACTGCGTGGCAAGCCTTACACCCAAGAAATAGTAACAACTGGGGCAGAATGCGGCTATATTGTATGGAATCGGTGGAATCGATGGCAAATGTAAGCTCAATCGTGCGTGCGGACTCGAGACCCGTGAGGATCGCCACCAAATGTAACGCCTTGCTGGTTATAGTGCTTTTGTTTCCCTCCGCAATGACGGCACAACAGGAAGTCCTCACCAACGAGGCCGTGGTCAACATGACGAAGGCCCACTTGAGCGAAAAAATGATCGTGGAAATGATTCAAAATAATCCCGCCAAGTACGTTGTGACCTCAAGCGCTTTGATTGCTTTGAAACAGCAAGGGGTTTCGGACGGTGCAATCGCCGCCATGAGAGCCAAGATGGTCGGCAAATCGGCTGCGCCGCCCTCCACTCCGAAGGCGGTGCCACCGCCCGGCCAGCCGCCCTCGGAGGGACCCGCTTTGGGCAAGTGGGAGCTACACGACACCAAGGACGAGATCAGCGGGGAGTCCAGCTTCGAAGGCTTTATGATCGCCCCGGCGAATAGCAACGGAAGAAAGGGAACATTCGAAGTGACCGCGACGTGCAGCGCCGTGAGTCTAGCCTTCAAGGTGATCTATTTATCGGCGTTCGACCCGAAGCTCGGATACAAATTGGAAGATGGAAACTGG
>Ga0302325_10035542_pt1 | contig 10178 bp, 9 predicted proteins | sample Palsa_T0_2_FD_201948 | JGI IMG/M metagenome (GOLD analysis project Ga0302325, IMG submission 201948) | Peat permafrost microbial communities from Stordalen Mire near Abisko, Sweden - Palsa_T0_2 | ecosystem: Environmental > Terrestrial > Soil > Palsa > Peat permafrost | place: Sweden: Abisko... | reverse complement strand
GAATGCGGCTGCCAGCGCGATCCAGAGGCCCGACCACGCGAGCGCTTCGCGGAAACGGACGCGGTGAGAGCGGCGATTCAGGACACCCAGGTCGAGCGCCAGCATCGCCACCACAAACAGGTTGAATAGAACCCAGAACAGGAGCACAGGGAATCTTACGGGAAGAAGGTGACAGGTGTCAGGTGAAAGAAAGCCGTATTAAAAACGGTGCATTTACCGCAGCGGCGAAGCGCTGCACCACCCAAAATCATTGGCTCGCGTAATCATTGGCTCGGGTAATTAGTGGCCCTCGCCTCGCGCCAACATGGGCAAAATAGTCGGCCCGGGTTTTTTCTTTTTGGCGGCTTTCCGGTTGATGGCCTTCGGCTTTGCGCCCCCGCCAGGCCCACGGCTGATCAAATCGGCCAGCGTCGTATTCTCCAGAATCTTGGCGGCGGCATCGCGCACATCGAGAAACACTTTGTACAGCGCGCTGTGACCGGCGTCGCGGTCGATCAGAAGGCGCAACTGGTCCGCGTCGCCGAAGGGCGCGAGCGGGCCGTCGATCAGACGGATAATTTCGCTCAACCGGATCTCGGATGGCGCCCGGCGCAACCGGTATCCGCCTTTCGCGCCGCGCACGCTCTCCACCATGCGCGCGTTCTTCAGCTCCAGAAGAATCAACTCGAGAAATTTTTCCGGCAGGTTTTCTTCGTAGGCAATGTCGCGAATCCGGATTGCACCCTGGGTGTAACGCCGGGTCAGCATCATCATCGCCTGCAACGCATACAGTCCTTTTTGCGAAATCTTCATAATTGCCGACCGCGATCGATTATCCCTATTTCACTAATAGGCATTATTAGAAACGCAAACACGCTGCCAAAGCAATCAATTTCGACGTGGCGGGGTCGTCCTGTGATTTCACTAACTTAGCCGTGCGCGAGTAACGCGGTGAGCGAGTGCTGTGCAAGGTACTGCACTTCTCTCAGGATTGTATTTCCCGCGCCGGAGTCCACGTTCGCGATGCGACGGGTCAGCGCAAGCGCAGAATTTCGACCGTAATGTTGTCCGGTCCTCCACGTTCGCGAGCCAGTTCGATGAGATCGCGGCCCGCTTGTTCCGCACTCTTGTTGTCTACGGCGTCAAGAATCTCCGGGTCCCGAACCTGGCCCCACAATCCGTCGCTGCAGATCAGGAGCACGTCCTCGGGGTGCAGCGGCTCGGGTTGTCCGGGCGTGTCCATGATGAGATCGGGGTTCGTGCCCAACGCGGCAGTCAGAATGTTCCGTTGCGGATGAGTTTCCGCCTGTTCCGGGCTGATCATTCCCGACTCGACCAGGCGTTCCACATAGGAATGGTCGCGCGTTACTCTCGTAATGTGGCGGTCGCGGATCAGGTAGAGCCGGCTGTCGCCGACGTGCGCATAGTAGAGCGCCTCGCCGCCGCTCTCACCCCTGACGATCGCCGCCGCCGTGCAGGTTGTTCCCATCCCCCGCAGCTCAGGATGCGCGAAACTGTATTGCCGGATCTGATCGTGGGCGGACTGCATAGCCCCAACCAGCGCTTCTTGCGGATCGCATCCGGCAAAGTCGCGATACACCGCCACCAGCGTTTCGACCGCCAGCCGGCTCGCCTCCTGACCGCCCTCGTAGCCGCCCATGCCGTCCGCTACAACCGCCAGGCGTCCCTTGCACTGAAATTGATCGTCGTCCTCCGGCTCCCAATAGCCAAAGGAATCCTCGTTATTCTTGCGCAGGCAGCCGATGTCGGACTGGCTGGATACCTCTATCCCGGTGCGCACCTTCATTCAGGCACGCCTTGCATTGGAGAAATAAGACCCATAGGCAACGATTAGACCGACCAGCACGGGCAAGCTCAAGATTATAAGGGTTGCGGGCAGGACGCTCAAATGGAGTGCAGGCAGTGCAGTGGTGTAGTTTCACGACGGGGCCGACGAGATCGTTAACCACCGGGGCCACCAAGGTACACGAAGGAAATATTTGAAACCGAAAGCCTTCGTGATCCTCCGTGCCCTTGGTGGTTCAGGATTTCGCAAATTTCACCACTACCCGCGGCAGTGGCGGCGCAGAATGAATGGTTGGCTTCGACAGAACAGCCTTAAACGGAGACGGGGACGGCAGCTAGCACCGTCCCCGCAAAATCAAAGCCTTGATCGGCAGCGCGAGCTAACCTTCTACGAAGGTCCGCAAGCTCCGCTCGTATTGCTGGGGCTGACGACGCCGACCGCCGATGCAATTGGAACATAGAAGGGCTGAGACGTGACGCCGTCGTATGTCGCGGTGATTATGTAATCCCCCACATAGCTCCATGCTGGGACTGTGGAAGTGGACGGGGCGCTGTTAACGAATGTACACGCCTCTGGGTCCACCGCAGTGATAAGACCAGTGGAGTTGTATTCGACGGTTCCGTTGGTATAGGGCGGCCCGGTAGGCGATGGGCAAGAAGGCGCCTGGCAGGGCGGAAGCAGCGTGCCGCCTGACCCGTTCGAGGTGTTGTTCGGGTCAACGATCACACTGTAGGTGACCACCTTCGTGAGATCTGTGGTCTTACCACCGCTGTAGGTGCCTGTCGCCAGCAACTGGATCGTGCCCCCGAAGCCCGACAATGTAACGGTGCCGGACTGACCGGTGGGAGCCACACCGTTTATCAAGGCTGCGGTAAGTTGGATGGACTTCAAGTGGTTGGTCGCTCCGCAGCCCAGCATGCTCACCGCCAGCAGCGCACCAGCTAACACGGTAAAGAGAGTTTTACGATTCACCGCCAAGTACCTCCCAAAGGAAATCTTCCGCATCGTCGCAGCATCCGTCACACCAGGCAAGTAACCAAAGTCACTGCACACTGCCGTCCGAAACCCTGTCCGCGCATGTCCATTGTCCGCGCAGATGGTCCGAGCCGACGGCGGGAAGTCCTTGAGTCTACAATCAGCGCATGTCCGATCCGCCAGTTCCGCCGGCAACTCCGCCCCCACCCGGGCCCGGGCCCGTAACCGAATTTCGAATCGGTGAAGAATTCGGAACCGCGAAGCGCAATCTTCCGCCAGCAGGCATTGTTCTGATATGCCTCGCCGCCGTCGGTATCGTTGTGGGAATCTTTGCTTTTACGGGACGGGCGAAACCGCAGGGCGCGGGTTCTATCGATTTCGTGACTGCCGTCGACGTGCCGGACCAGAACATCATCCTGGCGGCGATCACTTTCACGCTGCGGAACACGGCGAAGAATCCGCTGTGGATTCACACCGTGACCGCGCAGCTCACCACCGCCGATGACAAAACTTTCGAGGACGAAGCGGCGCCCGCCATGGATTTTGACCGCTACTACGGGGCGTTCCCAGCTTTGAAGGAAAGTTCCGAGCCTCCGCTTTCACCCGAAACCAAATTGTTGCCAGGAACCGAACAGAAAGGGACCATCATTGTCAGCTTCAAAGTCACGAAAGCAACTTTCGATCAGCGCAAGTCCCTGACCGTCACGATTCAGCCCTATGATCAGCCGTTGCCCGTGATATTGAAGTAACGCACCATGGCATCATTCATTCTCGAGTTGGGTTCGCGCTTGCGCCAGCGCAGTCTTTTCGGCGCCGCTCACCTTGGGATACTTCAGATCCATACCTTTTAATGCATCGACCACAGCCTGCGCCACCACCAGTCGTGTGAACCACTTGTTATCTGAAGGAACAACATACCAGGGCGCGTGCTCACTGGCGGTGTGCCGGATCATATCTTCGTACGCTTCCTGATATGCATCCCAGCATTGGCGTTCCTTCACATCGGCGGCAGAAAACTTCCAGTTTTTGTCGGGCGTGTCGAGCCGCTCCAGGAACCGCCGCTTCTGCTCCTTCTTTGAGAGATGAAGGAAGAACTTGAGCACCGCGATACCATTCCTTGTAATGTAGCGCTCAAAACAATTGATATCTTCAAACCGCTCCTGCCAGATATGTTTCGTGATCAGCGTCTTCGGCAGCTTCTCGTTTTGGAGAATCTTCGGATGAACGCGCACCACCAGCACTTCCTCGTAGTACGAGCGGTTGAAGATTCCGATTTGGCCTCTCTTCGGCAGGCGCTCGGTGGTTCGCCAAAGATAGTCATGGCGCAATTCGTCGTCTGTGGGAGCCTTAAACGACCACACATCGACTCCCTGCGGATTCACGCCCGACATGACGTGCTTGATGGTCCCGTCTTTGCCGGCCGCATCCAGGGCCTGGAGAATCACCAACAGCCCCCAACCGTCCTGCGCCGCCAGAATGCTCTGCAGGCGGCTAAGTTCCTTGACGCCTTCGGCCAGGAGTTCCTTGGCCTGGGGCTTCAGTTCCGAGCCCAGGCCGTGAGTATCGGCGGGATCGTAATCCTTGAGGCGGAAGTGTTTCCCATCCTCGACGCGGTAGCGCTTAAGCAGTTTGTCGATTTTCATAGCGTGGCTGTGCGTAATTCCCTAGCGTTGCTGATTATAGACAGAGTTGTCCGGTGTCGGCTCATCGTAGTCGCGGCCATATTTGTTCTTATGCGCGATGGCCTGCCCATTCGCTTCCGGAACTCGAATTACTCCCAACGACGAAGCATTCTCCGCAATGGTGATCGCTCGGGTCCGCGGCTGGGCACTTTCCGGACCCATCCCTTCACTCCACACGTGCAACAGGTAACGCCCGAAGGGCACGCCGGCCAGGTTGAGTTGTCCCTCCGCATTGGAGATGGCATACAGTGGCGTGGCGATCGTGATCACCACGGCGCTCATCTCGGAATGGATATTGCAGAAAATGTAGCTGACTCCGGGACGGTCGAATCGCACCATCCGCGAGGTGCCCGCTTCGTACAAACCGAGATCAAAGCGCTTGCCTTCAAAAAGTGAAAAGACATTATGGAAAAAAGGATCGTGATTGGGAAATTCCACCATGGACCCCGCCGGGACCACCAGGATGTGCGGCTCGAAACTTTTGTTCTTCTGCACCAGTTGCAGGGTTTGCACGGGACTCGCCGTCGGGCTGCCGGAGACGATCGGCGGCGAATCTGGCATGGCCGCGGTCGTTTCGCTGCCGGCTCCCGTAATTGATATTGGCGTAAGCCACACCACGGTTTCAGGGATCGTCGCATGGCGTGTTTTGGCGGCGCCGCCCCCGCCAATGACCTCGACGCGCCCTCGCACCGCCGTCGTCGTTGCCGCAGTCGTTGGCGCTGCGGACATCGACGGCGCCGGGGCGGCTTGCGCGCGCAATCCGGCCGCGCCCGCCGCCCAGAGCATCGCGAACCATAGCAAGTTTCTTCTACGGCTCATCGTCGACGCCTCATCTTCGACCTCTCAGCGGATTCGGTTTTATCCTGCAGCTTCTCATCTGCCTAGAAAACTAGAAAAGAATTCCCATCATTAAATTGAGATGGCCGGCGCCGTTCCCGCCATCGGTCAGCGAATACGTGGTTAGATGTCGATACTCCGCGGAAAATAGCAGGTCGGAACGCGGACGGTAAATCATGTTCACAAAACTTCCTTGATTCTTAGCCAGCGCCGGATCCCCATATGCCTGTGGATAAGGGAAATACTTCAGGTCGCTCGCGTACGGATTATCCATGCCGAACGCCGCATTGAACTCCCATTTATTCGCGGGCCGGTATTTCAATTGCGCCCAGCCGCCTACCGAGTTCAAGGCTTGAATTTCGGTGCCGGGCGATGTGGGATCGCCGGCGAACAGCACGCTGCGTCCAATTCCGCCGCCGAGTCCACCCAGAGCCCTTCCGCGATAAAACTTTCCACTCAACGAAAACTGATGGCTGAGCGGCAGTTCTATGTCGGTCATGCCGGCCCAGCCATCGACGTTCCGGTTGAAACCATAATCCTGGCGGCTGTAATAGCCTCCGGCTCCCAGCCGCAGCGGTTGTCCGAAGACGTTCCGGGTCCACGCCACTCGCGTGCCGTACGCCGGTTGCCGCGAAGCTTCGCCCGGCCCCGGCTGACGATAATAATTCGTGCCTGGCGTTGCGCCCGGTATTTCTCCGCTCACCGGATCGAGTATCCCCGCCTGAAAGAGCAGGCTCGAGTCGTCTGCCAGAACCACTCTATGTTCCACCCGTATCTGCGGAACCCAGCTCCACAAGTTTCCGGCGTAGGAGAGCGCGGGAATTGCCAGTGTGGCAAACGAAGTCGGCGAGTTGGGCGAGAAAAAAATCGAATCCTGCCCGACCACAACCGAAGTATTGGTCCAGTCCATCCGCATGGTCGCAGTTTTCAGCCGCATCAGTCCCGAGTCGATGCCGTTCGGCACCGACGGGAAACCGCCGGCCAAGTCGAGTTGGAGGTCTGCCCTGGTCTTCGCGCCGGCCAGGTTGGGCCCGAAGGCCTCAAACCCAATTTCCGACTGTCGCAGAGTCGCGCCGAAACTTCCTCCGGAGTCACCCGCCGGACGAGCGTAGGCGAGCGTGGGAAGATCAATGCTATCCACCACGCCTTGATTGCTCACCAGGTTCATTAAAACGATTCCCGACAGACGCAAGCGATACTTCGAAGCGCTTTCCACTTTCGTCTGATACTGGTCGTCGACTTTTCCGCTCAGCAGTTGGTATTCCTCTTCCAGGCTGGCCCCGCGATCGCTGTTTTTCTGGTCTTGCTTTTGGTCTTGCTTTTGATCTTGCTGCTCATCTTGCGGCGCGCCATTCTGCAGGACGTTCTGCAAGCTTCCCGAAACCATTTCGTGGATGGCACCCGGGGACTTCGCCACTGCGCTTATCAATGTCGCATTCCGCGGTCCCGCACCGGCGCGGACTTCATCAAGTTCGCGGCGCAGTTCCGCCGTCTCCGCACGGGCTTGCTGCGAGTCGGACCGAATTGCGGCAACCGCCGTCTGCAGTTCGCGAACCTGCTCGCGCAATTCGCGAATCGAGTCGCTCACCGAATCGCTCTTTTTTTGTGGTGGTGACGATTGTCGTGATGCCGATCGCGGCGATGACTCCGGAGAAGGCGTCTCAGTCCGATTCGTGGCTTCCTGCGAAAAAACGGTGCCGGATCTAGTGAAGGCCATCAAACCCAGCAGCACCAACGATCGCGAGCACTTGAACCAGCGCGTCATATTTATGTTCATGTCGCCTCCTGCCGTTCTCCGCACTTAGACTCTGGATTTAGAGTTTTGCATTCGATTCCGCACATCTTCGAATCCGCACACCAAGGGAGTGTTCCAAAGAACTGTACCGCTTACGTGGCATGCCGGGCTGCCACCACATTTGCCGCCGAGGGATTCAGCGGCATGTTGATGCGGAATATCGTGCCCGAAGGCGACGACCGTTCGACCGCGACGTCACCGCCGTGGTCCTGCAGAATCTTCTGCACCACGGTCAATCCCATGCCGGTGCCATTCTCCTTGCCGTGGCTCACAAACGGCTCGAACAACCGTTCCCGCACCGCGTCCGCGATTCCCGGACCGTTATCCGTGATGCGAATTTCCAGACCGACGCCCGTGCGCTTCAACTCGACGTCGATCTTCCCGGATGCCGCCGGCACCACCTCGCACGCGTTCAGCAGCAGGTTCAGCAGGGCGCGCTCGAGCTTCTTGAAATCGAACCAGCCCTCGGTCGAGCCTTCGCCGGATATTCGGATCCGTATTCGCTGGAACTCCGGATGCGACTTTACTCCCTGCACCGCGCGGTCTACCGCCGACCGCACATCGCCATACGATGGACGCAACGACTCTCTTGTGCGCGAGAATTCCAGCAGCGATTCGATCAATTCCGTCATCTGGTTCACTGCGACCGTGATCTCGGCGTAGAGATCCTCGCGTTGCGCCGGCGTCAGGTTGCTCTCACAAAGAAACTCCGCATTCGCCACGACTGCAGCCAGCGAATGCCGCAGGTCGTGCGAGATTGAACTCGCCATTCGCCCGATCGTCGCCAGCCGTTCCGCATCCAGCAACTCTCTTTGTGTCTTCTGCAGATTGATTCTCATCCGGTCAAAGGTTCCAGTAACCTCGGCGACTTCATCTCCGCCACGCGCGTGCAGCGGATAGGCAAAATCCCCCTGCTCCAGCGCGCGCACGCCCGCCACCAGATTCTCCAGCGGACGGGTGAAGGTATGCGAAATCAGAAAAACCAGCAGGCTTCCGGCGAGCACGGCCGCCAGTCCGAGCGCCAGCAGCAACTCGTTCAGGTTGCTCAAGAATGCGGTGGCCTGATCGAACGACTTCAGCACCCACAGATTGAGCTCCGGTGTGCCCGCGGGCGCGCCCGGCGTCGGCAGAACGACGGACGTCGCCAGAAACCGTTCCTCGCCCAACCGGATCTGATCGCCCTGCGGCGGACCTCCAGCAGCCGTTCTGGGCGCGACTCGCAGCAATTCCGATTCCTGAGCCGGCTTCAGCGTGCTGCGGACAATCAAGTCTCCGTAACGAAACGCCACTTCGCTTGCCGAAACGCGGCTCAGGTCGCGGACCACGCGGTCGTCGATTTCATAACCCACCAGAAGGTATCCCAGGATCTGGTGCCGGCTCGCCGGGCCAAAATAAATGTCCTGGAGAAAAACTTCGTAGAGGTGGCCTTCGACGTACCACCAATGCCGCGTTTCAGCATTCGATGGCAAACTCGACAGGACCTGCGGGAAGAAATCCTGGCCTTGCGCCGCCGTTATCTCCGGCGGAGAGGCCTGCAATGCCATAACCTTCCCGGAGGAATCGGCAAGGAGCAGCAAGTCGCTGCCCACCATTTGCCAATAATCTCGCGATGCATCCTGAATGGTCGCCGGATCGTGCGTGGTCATCAGTGCGCGGACCGTCGGCAGATCGGCCAGGAGGGCGGCCGAACGCTCGAGCGTCACTTCCCGTTGTTTTTGAGAGTTGTGGAATGCGGAAACGGAATTTTCGAGATCGCGCTGGATTCCCAGCCGCACTTCCTGCTGCACGGTGTGCCGCACAACCAATAATGTGGTGAAGGTTAATGCCGCCGATACCACCACCATGGAAAGCAGGAACTTGGTCCGCAGCCGAATTCCACCCATGATCCATGCCTCGAATAGGATTAACGCCAGAGATTATGGAAGGTCAGAGGTGAGAGGTCAGATCGCAGATGTGAAAATCGCGACGGCTTTACCTTTGCAATCTTACCTCTTACCTCTGACCTCGTTTTCACTCACGGCACAAACTTGTAGCCCGAGCTATGCACCGTGCGGAAGTGCAGAGGGTTCGCGGGATCCTTCTCCAGCTTCTGCCGCAGCCGCAGAATGTGATTATCCACCGTCCGCGTACTCGGATAATTCCGGTATCCCCAAACCACGTTCAGCAACTCCTCCCGCGATAGCACGCGCTCCGCGTTCTGGATCATGAACTTCAGCACCTTGAACTCCTGCGAAGTCAGCTGCACGATTTTTCCGTCGCGCCATAATTCCATCTTCGTGAAATCAACCTTCACGTCGCCAAACGCGAAGGTCTCGGTCAGCGGAACACGCGTTGAGCGCCGCATCGCGGTACGTACGCGCGCCAGAAGTTCCCGCGGACTGAAGGGCTTGGTCACATAGTCGTGCGCGCCCAACTCCAGCAGCAGCACTTTATCCATAACTTCCGTCCGGGCGCTGAGAATGATGATCGGCAACGAAGGCGCTGCCTGGCTGATTTCACGGCACACGTCCTGCCCCGGCGTCCCCGGCAAGCTCAAGTCCAGCACCAGCACGGACGGCATTGCCGCGCGAAACATGTCCAGACCCGCGGCGCCGTTTCCCGCGACATCCACCGCGAAGCCTTCGCCTTCAAACAATCGCTTGAGAGCTTTTTGAACGGCGCGATCATCCTCGATCACTAGAATGCGCTCCGAACTGGCCGGAACCCCTTCTATCGTCATCGTGGCCGCTGCTGCTGCTGAAGATATGTTCCTGTGCACAACCGCCCCCTGCGCCCAATTGGCATGAATCATACCCTTAAACTCTAGCCTGATATCAGGTTAATGGCACATTTCGGCATAGAAAGTGACATGAATTTGACAATTTGTTGACAAGTGCGCAGTGGTGCAGTTACGAAGGGTTCAGTGGAGACACGGGCGCCCTCGCCCGTTCACGCCAGGCATTGACATCCAGTCATTTACTCCGCAGAATAGAAGTAGTTCTTTAAAGGCCAATCCCACCAGTGGGGGCGTCACGGCTTCGACGGAGATGCTTGCGGCCAAGAGGCATGCCGGGGTGCACACACCCGTAATCGCGTGCAAAATGATAATTGCCAATCAACAGAT
>Ga0302325_10035539_pt1 | contig 10178 bp, 12 predicted proteins | sample Palsa_T0_2_FD_201948 | JGI IMG/M metagenome (GOLD analysis project Ga0302325, IMG submission 201948) | Peat permafrost microbial communities from Stordalen Mire near Abisko, Sweden - Palsa_T0_2 | ecosystem: Environmental > Terrestrial > Soil > Palsa > Peat permafrost | place: Sweden: Abisko... | reverse complement strand
AGATGCGATGAACCCGTGAAAGAGGCCATCCGTGCCAAACAAACAGTACCATCGTATGTCTGAGAACAGGTACTTACAGGCCAGAACTCAGATTGTCGATCCCGCGTGGGTTTGGTAGCCCAAACCCTAACCAATTGGAACCAAATCCATCTTTGCCTCGGACCTACTGCGTAAAACTGGCGGCTTCATGCTCTCGGATACGTCACAAAACACTTCACAGACCGGCCCAAATGCACGAAGAGCACATTCCTAAAGAGCATGGAACCATGCACACAGCGCGTCCGGAAGATCGAATTGTGGCACACGCGGGGAATCGAGCCAGTGTCTTGGGTCAATGTTCGATTTGGTCTTAAGGATTGAAGTCCCTTCCCTAGACAGTGAAGAGATTTAGGGATAGGTGGACCCCATCTCAGATTAACCGCGACTTGAGGGCACGGATTTTCCGCGCTCCCGGGCACATGAGCGTAGTAACTGGATTTAAATGACTCGAAAAGTTGTGCCACGATTTCGAATTGTTCCAGTCGCGGAATTGATCCTCGATGAAAAGAACGCCAATAAAGGTACGAAGCGTGGACGCGAACTACTGGAGGAATCGCTCGGGAAGTATGGCGCCGGTCGCTCGATCGTTGTGGATCGACACTATCGCGTGATCGGGGGGAACAAGACCGTAGAAGCTGCCGTCGCTGCTGGCACGAAATCCATAGCCGTGATCGAAACGGATGGCTCGTCCCTTGTGGCTGTCCAGCGTGGCGACCTCGACCATGACATCGGACTCGCTTGCGACACCGATTCGCGAACAGCGCTAAGCTTGGGCGCGCTGCTTCGGCCTCTCCTCGATCGATAGACCTACCCACGTAAATTAGCACTGAAGTGACTATTGTGAAAACGCATCTGCCGGTACTTCTCGACCCTTATGACTCTGGGTGATAGCGTTTTATTAACGGGCGAATTCCCTCGCATAGGACGAGTCGGGGCCTTGTCTGTGCCTGTGCAGTTGTTGAAACGGAGTCAATCGACGAGTGGTGTGAGAGTCTTGGAATGGGGCGAGCATGGAATTTGGCGCGCGCAGCGAGGTAGGCCGCATTCGTAAGAACAACGAGGACAGTTTTGCCGTGTCACGCGAGTTGAATCTGTTCGTCGTCTCCGATGGCATGGGCGGCCAGGCATCGGGCGAAATCGCAAGCCGCCTTGCCGTGGAGACTGTCCTAGCGCATTGTTTCGAGAGCGGCTCAAATTCGACCTCCCCGTTCGTCGGCGAACGCATTGCGGGTATTTCCGAGACTTCCAATCGCTTGGCCAGCGGGATCCGATCGGCCAATCAAGTGATCCAGCGGGCAGCGCGCGAAAGTGCGGCGCAGCGAGGAATGGGCGCAACAATTGTGGCGGTTCGCTGCGAAGGTGAACGAATGAGCGTCGCGCACGTTGGAGACAGCCGCGCCTATCGTCTCCGCGACAAAGAACTCGAGCAACTCACGCGGGATCATTCATTGGTCGCGGAGCAAGTGCGGCATGGAGAATTGACCGAAGAGGAAGGAAGCGCGAGTGAACTTCAGAATGTTCTGCTTCGCGGTTTGGGCATCGATTCCGAGGTTGAAGTGGACGTAACCGACGAGCTTTTGGTCGAAGGCGACGTAATTCTCTTGTGCACCGACGGGCTCACGCGCGAAGTGCCCGACACTCAAATTGCATCGATCCTGCGAGACGCCTCCGACCCGCAACAAGCCGCCGATCAATTGGTGAATGCTGCGAACCAAGCCGGCGGCCGCGACAACATTACCGCGATTGTTCTTCGACCATTCTCGCAGCGGACCGGAACTTTCTCCCGTACAGGGCGTCTCGGGAAATGGCTCCGAAGTCTTGGAGATCAGTCATAAGAGGTAACGCTATGCCGAAACTAGTGCTGAAATTTGGAGACTCGGTCTTGAAGGAAATGCAGCTAGGCCGAACGGAAGTGAGCATCGGCCGGTCGCCGAATAATGGCCTCGTGATTGATAATCCGGCGGTATCGAATCGTCACGCCAGAGTTTTCAGTCAAGACGAACACCTGATGCTCGAAGATTTCGGCAGTCTGAACGGCACTTTCGTGAATGGGCAGCGAGTGAAGTCCACGTCGCTGAACCCGGGCGATGCCGTAACAATTGGAAAGCACACGATTCTTGTGGAAGACACGCACGAGCTGGATGGCTTTGTTGTATGGGCTCCCAGGACGAGGCCGCTTCCTGTCGCTCCGCAGATCAATGAAACGATCATGCTCGACACGAAGGAGAGGCGTGAGTTCGTGCAAAAGCTTGCCGCGGAGGGCGAGCGATCTCAGTTGGCCCCGGGACGCCTGAGACTCGCGACGCTCGTGGTGATCAAGGGCAAGACAGACCAAAGCGAATACACCCTGTCCAACAAGCTTACGGTAATAGGAAAATCCGCAATGGCTACGGTGAAATTGCAGGGCTGGTTTGCGCCAAAGGCCGCTGCACAAGTCAATCGGCGTGATGACAATGCATATTACATCGGCGCAGCCGGAAGGCTCCCCAAGGTCAACGGCAAGCCGGTCAAGCGGCCAGTGAAACTCGAAACCGGCGACGTGATCGAAGTCGCCGGTATCAAGCTTGAATTTCACTATCGCGATTGAGATTCAGCCAAACGCTATCGGCGCTTACTTCACCGGGTGCGACTTGAAGCCATGTGCCGCAAGATTTTGCTGAGCGGCTTCGAGCTCCTTGGGATCCGCATAGGGCCCCACCTCAACGTGGTAAGCCTGAACCCACAAGTGCCCTTTGTGCTGGGAAACGGCATGGAATCCCAACTCGGAGAGCTTTTCCACAGCGCTGTCTGCCCAAGCTGAATCCTTGGACGATCCAACCTCCAGGTAAGTAAGGGTCGATCCGGGCGCACCGACAACAAAGTTACCGCTATCCGCCGGCTTGGCTGTTGGAGTCGCCGCTACTGGAGCGACCAGCGCCGTATCGAGCTTGACGTCCGCAGTCTGAATTTCGTCGGCAGTTGCGGTCGCAGTGCTTGAGGCCTGAACGCGAGCCGGCTGCTTTGCGTTGGACGACCGCGATCGCGAGTTTTTGCTTTGAGCCGAATTCGTTCGAGACATTGATCGGCTTAACGGCGATGTATTGACTGACCGCGAATCTGAGCCACTATTCAGGTCCACCGGATGTGTAGGTGGCGCTGCAGCTCCATCCGTTACATCTGCCATTGCCTGTGCCGACTCTGTACCTTGCCCGGTAACGGGACTCTGGACTGTCGCGAGAGTGGATGAATGAGAGGACACCGATTTGTTGTTCCCGCTGCGGCCCAGGCCAAAAGCAATCGCACACCCAACGAGAACCACCATGCCAAGCCCGGCGAGCGCTTGCTGAAAGCGGACCGCCGTGACCGCTCCCCAATTACGCTCCTGCACGAAAATTTTAATACTCCGGGCGGCTTCGAGTGCAATTCGCTTGTTTCCGATGGCTGCTTGCCGAAACTTCGATGCGCACCACGGAAACGCGGGCTTAACCCGTTCTACGCCGTGGCTTAGAATTTCCTGAACGGCGAACCCTGCCTCCTGAAGTTTAGGAACGATCGAAGCCCATCTGTCGGCAACGGGACTCGTTTTCTCCTCCATTCTCAGAGCCGATTCGAGTTCATCCACCGACTGGAAACGCCTCTCAGGTTCTTTTTGCAAGCACTTCAAGATGACGGCTTCAACATCGGCCGTGAGTGCTGGCATGATTTCGCGAGGGCGCTTCGGAAGTTCGCGAAGCTGCATCACCGCCGTCGCAATCGGATTCTCGCCGGAGAACGCCGGGGTGCCTGTAACCATTTCGTAGAGCAGGAGGCCGACGGCATAGATATCGGTGCGCGCGTCCACATGCTGAAGCCCGACTTGCTCCGGGGCCATGTAGGCGGGCGTACCGGCGATAGTGCCGGTCATTTGAGAATCGCCGCGGACCACGCGCGCGATTCCGAAGTCCATGATCTTCACGCTGCTGCTCCGGTCCACAATGATGTTCGCGGGTTTCAGATCCCTGTGGACGATTGCCTGCAGGTGGGCTTCGCGAAGGCCCGCGCAAATCTGGCGGCCGATCTCAAGTGCTTGATCCACTGGAATCGGTCCGAGGCGTCGCAATCTCGACGATAGGCTCTCGCCCTCGACGAATTCCATGGAGATAGAGGCGGTTCCGTTCGAGCGATTGAATTCGTAGATCCGGCAGACATTCCTGTGCGTGACTTTCCGCGCGAGGCAAACTTCTTTCCGAAGCATCTCTTGCATCGCGGGGTCGGACGCCATGCCGGGCTTCAGGACTTTCAAGGCCACGATTTCGTTGGTTTGCAGGTCTCGAGCTTTGTAGACCATCCCCATGCCGCCCGTGCCGATGTGAGAGAGAACTTCATAACGCGCCGGCACGTTTGAAGGTGCTTCGGTCCAACTCACTTCGAAAATATCTTCTTCGCGGCCATCAACGGCCAACTTGTCGAGCCATTGGCAATGCAAATCGGACTCTCGAGCGGCCGGCTCGTACACAGAGCGGGAAACGAGAATTTGTCCGGCTGCTGCACGCTTCGTGAGACTCACAGCTTCATTTACAACGCCGGCGAATGCGTCAATTCCGTTCGCGGAACCATCGCAGTGAATACCAATCCGCGCCTCGAATTGCTCGCCTCGCATGCGCAGTAGGTTTGCTTGCTGCAACTCACGCTGGATCTCAATCCCCGCGCGCACGGCAGAAACCGGATCGGAGAACTCCACCATCAACGAGCTGCCAATGGTTTTCACCACCGTGCCCTGATGGCGCTGAAGGATGTTAATTGCTTCTGCGAATTGGGAATTGCCCTTTGCCCGGTTGGATGCGTCGTTCCGGCCTTCTGTAAATGCGGCGCTCAGCGCGTCGACGAATAGGACCGTAAGAGTACCCGTAGCCCGCCCCAGTTGTTCGCCCATCTCGACTCGTACGGTGGGCGGGCCGTCTGTAGTAGTTATAGCCATGATAAAAAATCCCCCCTTTTGACCAGACAAAGGATAGAGAGGAGGAGCACCGGCGCCAATGGGCGCCAGGTAACATCGGAGTAGTACTCCAGGTCTACGCGAGGCTACGGCGGCGGCGCGCGCGTCAGGTGAGCGCGCAGTAGTCGCGGACCGCGTCACGATTGAAGTCGCCAGAGGAAAGGAGATGCCTGCATCTCAGGGCGCTCAGAGAACGCAAGCAGCTTCTCGTTGAGGCGTTCGTATATCGGCTCGCGATTGACCTAACGAACTGCCGAAACTAGTATGGTTTTCTGCGAGTTGGGAGCGAAACAGAGCCAAAAAGAAAGTTTGGTAGCGCCAACGGGAATCGAACCCGTATTACCGCCTTGAAAGGGCGATGTGCTAACCGTTGCACCATGGCGCCACGGGAGGAGCAAGCGTTAAGGCTGAGAGCTCGCGGCAACTGAAACTATTATTAAGGAACTACGTGGATTTCACAAGCGCGGCGAAACTGCGCCGGATCGAATTGGTCGCGGATTTCGGCCGCGGATTTCCCATGTCTTCGTTAACTGCAGAGCTTATTGTGGAGTGGCACGCTCGCTTGGCTTCCGGCTACTTCCAGCCGTTGCGTTCGCGGAGCGACGTGATGTGCGCGACGTGATGCTTGCTGTGCCAGGCGTATTGGGCTGCAGCTTGATCAAGCGTCACCTCACCCCATTCGGGATGGCGGAACTTGCGCGACCAGCTGGCCGGCGGAATCGAGCGCAGAAGCGCGACCCACCGCTTGTGAAGCGAATCGAGCAGCACGAGCGATGTATCGACGGGAACGGTTTCAGAGTCCGGCAGTTTGGCCCACAGCGCTTCCTCGTAGGGCGTCAAAGGACGTAAGTAGCACTTATCCTAGCTCTGCCTTTTACAGTGGTCTATCGAGCACCCAGCTCACAGCGAATAACGGCACACTTTATGGCGAGTACAATTCCGGTGGGTATATCGTTAACAATGCCGCCGCCACCTTGGTTACCGTTGAGGGTAACCAGGCAAGCGTGGTCAATTCTATGACGCCGGTTGCTCATTCGACAGGTTCGATTACTTGCGGGAATGTCATCAACAGCACTCTGGTGACTCCTTGCTACTTTGGACCGTGAGAATTGTCTGCAATCCGTTGAGACGCTCCGGGCCGAGCCGTTTTTTGAACGACTCGGCACCCCAAAGGTGCGTCGCTATGACCCCTTTATTGCATATGAGAGATTGCAGCCCCTGGGGCTAAGCGGTAATCCGGTGCCCGCGCCGATCAACCCCGGCGGCTCCCGCCACCAGGCCTGAGATTGGAAGAACAAGCTGGCCACTTTGAGATCCTGAGCTTCGTGGCAGAAGAATTTACAGCCTGGGTGAAGTTTCGGCCAGGTATGCCGCAACACGTCGCAAACCGATGACACGAGATCCGCATCCTCAAAAATCATAACGAAGTTTGCGCCAAGCTTCGGAAGGGTGTCACTGAAATATCCTTCGATGAAAGTGCATACCTCGATTGCACCAAATTTCTGAACTGCATCTTTAACCTGCTGTAGGGATCCCGCATATTCGCCTTTGGCATAGGTGTTTGGGTTCGCGTTCCAAGGGTTGCTCTGGCGTTCCTCACCCGGCTCCAATTCAGGTAGACCTTGAAATGAGTCGCAAACGATCAGTTTTCTGCCCACGTGTTTGCAGGCCAAGGAAAGAGTTGCGGTCGCGGAACCGCGATAGCAGCCCAGCTCGATCACTACGCCCGGTATGTCGCGTGGAACCTTGAATAGTTCTCCGCAAAGATAAAGCTGTTCGAGACCTGTGCTCGCCGAAGGAATAGAACGAGTATTTCGGAAAATTTGGCCGACGAGTTTAGCGCGAGCGACAACGGAAGGGGGCGAACCATCAAGGATGAATCGGCTAATCGCGGGCAGGCGACTCATGCAGAGTAAGTCTTAGGATTTTCTTCCACCGGTTTAAAAGTTAGACTTGCGATCTTTTTGGCTACAAACAGTGTGTCAAGGTGTTCGTTCGCGGTGTTCAACCCCGCCACCCGGAAAATCCTGAAGAATTTGCGCGCGCTACCATCAGCAGGCACTTGGTAGCGTCCATTCACTTGCAAGGTGTCACCACCCCAGCCAAAGCGCATGCAATATGCCAGCGAATCTGAGCTCATTTCAATGTCGATTTTGCCTTGTCGACCGCCTGCCAATTGCAGGCTGGTGCAGGAAACTAGCGCAGTCTGATCTTTGTCGGTCAGGTAGACGGTTGCGGCGGGCATCAGTGCCAGGAGCATGCGATTGTTCTGCTTCTGAAGTTTTGCGCTGAATGCTGAGGCGAGTTCCTGCAGCTTCTCGTCGGAGACCGGAGCCGATTTATCTAGATGTGGATCTTTGAGGATGGTGTTCATTTCCGATTCGTACTCTTGGAGCGCGGCGGAGGAATCGTGGGCAGTTCCAGCCTCCCAGATGTCTCCGGGATAAAGAACAACCGCCGGGATGTGCAAATCGTCGGAGCAGAATTTGGAAATGTCAGAAATGCGGTTCACACCCTCATTCATGTAGAAATTTTCCTGATGCGAAAACCACACGAAACTGGCAAATGGGACAATCTGCCTCGGCTGAAAAATCTGGGCCTGTTTGCGCATTTCGTTGCGCTTGTCCTGAGCCGCCTGCTTTTGCGATTCTGAATCTCCGTGGTTCCCGACCCAGTTGGCATAGGAAAATTGAGTGAATAGCACGTCGGGCTGACCGAAGATTTCGCGTATGTGGGCGATTTCCGAAGTTCGCTCGTAAACGCAGTCGTTCATATTCAGAAGCTTCTGGCCCTCGGATTCGATTCCCAACCAGGAATCGATTTGGCCATTCCGCCCGCAAATCACTCTCATCTCGCCGAAGAATACCCATTGGTCCTCGGGAAGTTCCTGTGTTTGGAAACCCAAGCTTTTGCAAACTTCGATGACTCGCTTGTCTTTCGTGAAATGGAACAGGACGGTTATGCGCCGACGATGCTCTTCCGGAATCTTCTGCAAGTTGGGTGGGGAGAAATGATCAGGATGCTCGTGGCTGAACCAGATATGCGTGATGTTTGCGAAATCCTGATAAGTAAACTTAGTCGGCGATATGTGCCGCCAGCCATTGTTGAAGGCGGTGCCGTCGATCCAGGGGTCGCAGATCAGCCGAACCCCATCACCGGAAGTAGGGTAATGGGGCGCACCGCGGCTCTCGATGACAAACGAAGCGTGATTCACCCAGAGGATCTTCATTATTAAGACAGTATACATGATTTACTAAGGTATGCCGCTCTCCGGTGGAACTCCATCGGCACCGAGCTGACGGAAAGTCTCTTTGCCTTTCTGAGCCTTTCGATTTTCTTTGGTCCCGTGTTGATCACTAAGCTGAACAGGCCCGCATATATTTGGAACGACAAGAAGCAAAGCAAAAGCCGAATAGACCGCGCTCGACCGAGAGCGGCGACGCGGCAGGGTCTGATACACCGGATATCCGCCAGGCGAGTCTGCGATTTCAACGACTGACTGCACTGTATCACTGCATCAAAACTGCATTTTTTTAGATGACGCTAGTAGCAGCTGGACACATTCTATAGCACTTATCGGCGGCTGTAAGTCCTTTGTTTTTCGCTAAGTCCTTTTTTCTGTGTTACTACCACTGCCTTGAAAGGGCGATGTGCTAACCGTTGCACCATGGCGCCACGGGAGGAGCAAGCGTTAAGGCTGAGAGCTCGCGGCAACTGAAACTATTATTAAGGAACTACGTGGATTTCACAAGCGCGGCGAAACTGCGCGGGATCGAATTGGTCGCGGATTTCGGCCGCGGATTTCGCACGTTTTCGTTAACCGCAGAGCTTAATGTGGAGTGGCACGCTCGCTTGGCTTCCGGCTATTTCCAGCCGTTGCGTTCGCGGAGCGAGGTGATATGCGCGACGTGATGTTTGCCGTGCCACGCGTAGAGAGCCAGCGTCTGATCGAGCGTTTTCACCCCAAGTTCGGGATGACGGAACTTGCGCGACCAATCGGCCGCGGGAATTGAGCGGAGTAGTGGCACCCAGCGCTGGTGAAGCGAATCGAGCAGCACGAGCGATGTCTCGACAGGCACGTTTTCGGAATCCGGCAGTTCGGCCCATCGCGCTTCCTCGTAAGGCTTAATCGTCGGCTCATCTTCTGTCAGCGCGAGCTTGAAACGCACGTAGGCGTTCATATGACTGTCGGGAACGTGATGGACCAATTGCCTAACTGTCCAACCGCCTTCGCGGTACGGAGTTGAAAGTTGCGCGGCGGTGAGCCCGGCGATCGCGGCGCGAAGGTGCGCGGGCGCGGACTCGATCTCGTCGATGTACAGCTTCCGATCCGATTCGGTTACGGTGGATGGAGAATTGAACTTGCCGATGGGATATCGCGGATCGCCACTCATACGTCGACTCCTATTGTTCTGCGCGGGCCTTTATTCGTTTTCGTCCTGATGCTCTTCGTGCCAGGCCATCTGGATTGCTTCAAGCTTGCCTTCGTTCGATGCCTTCGGATCTCCGGTAAAGCCTTCGAGCTCGATGACGAATTTGTGCAGGTCGGTGAAGCGCACGGTCAGAGGATCTGTCTCCGGATATTTCTCGGCGAGGCGAATGCCAATTTCTTCGGTGTCATCCCATCCAATCGTCTGCGGCATGTCAATTCTCCGTGAGGCTCGTCGAACTCTGAAGGGCTCCGTCGCGTTTGGCCTAATGACTAGTGTTCCGCTTCCTTCGCGTAATTTTTATTCCACTCGGGGATTTCGACGACGATATCTTTCGTTCCGTCCGGGACGCATTGGCATCCGAGACGCGACTTCGGGGTCACGCCCGGCGCTTCGTCGAGCTGATCGTACTCGGCGTCGGTTGCTTCGTTGCAGGACTCCAAGCCTTCGCGAACGATCACGTGGCACGTCGAGCACGCGCAGACGCCGCCGCAAGCATGATCGAGGCCCATGTGAAATCCCTGCGAGATGTCGAGGAGGCTCCCGGGAAGACCGTCGTGGCCGTAGGGAATTTTATCCGGATCGATCTCGATTGTTTTGCCTTCCTTGACGAAAGTAATCTTGTATTTCTTCGTCGCGGGCGTGTACTTTGTTTCTTCGATGTATGGATTTTTGCCGCCCATATTCCTCCACTCCTTCTCTTCAAATCCCAAAGCGCGCAGCAAGCAGCGCCCCTACGAAACCGTTTAGACGTC
>Ga0302325_10035538_pt1 | contig 10178 bp, 9 predicted proteins | sample Palsa_T0_2_FD_201948 | JGI IMG/M metagenome (GOLD analysis project Ga0302325, IMG submission 201948) | Peat permafrost microbial communities from Stordalen Mire near Abisko, Sweden - Palsa_T0_2 | ecosystem: Environmental > Terrestrial > Soil > Palsa > Peat permafrost | place: Sweden: Abisko... | reverse complement strand
TCGGCCCCTCGGGCTGCGGCAAAACTACGCTGTTGCGGGTGATCGCCGATCTCGAGCGCCCGACTAAAGGCACCATTCTTGTCAACGGCGTCACGCCCGAACAGGCGAGGCTGCGCCGTCAATATGGCTACATCTTCCAGGCGCCGGCGCTTTATCCATGGCGCACCATCGAGCGCAACGTGATGTTGCCGCTGGAAATCATGGGGTTTGACGCCCGCGAACGGCGCGAGCGCATGGAGCGCTATCTCAAGCTCGTGAATCTGTGGGGTTTCGAGCGCAAATTTCCCTGGCAATTGTCCGGCGGCATGCAGCAGCGCGCGTCGATTGCGCGAGCGCTGTCGTTCGATCCCGCGCTTTTGTTGATGGACGAGCCATTCGGCGCACTCGACGAGATTGTGCGCGATCATCTCAACGAACAATTGCTGCGGCTGTGGGACCAGACCGGCAAAACGGTTGTGTTCGTCACCCACTCCATTCCCGAGGCGGTGTTCCTGTCGAGCAAGATCGTAGTGATGTCGCCGCGGCCCGGACGGATCGTCGACATTATCCCCTGTGATTTTCCGCGCGACCGCACGCTGGAGATCCGCGAAACTCCGGAATTCCTGAAGATCGCGCAGCGGGTGCGCGCCGGCCTGCGTTCGGGCCATTCCTATGACGAGTAGCACGGTTTCCGCGGCACGCCCGGCCGAGATTCGTTGGCCTCCCATAGTCGTCCGCTACGCGCCAATCGTCGCGATCGTGCTGGCGCTGATCGCGATCTGGTACGTGGCCGCGGTGCTGATGAATATGAACATTGTCCGCGGCGCCTTCGAACGCGAGGAAACTCCTTACACGACCGGGGAACTGATCGCGGGGACCTTGAGCGCAGAGCGGCCGCTGTTGCCGGCGCCGCACCAGATCATCGAGACCTTCGCGGACGACGTCTTCGGCTGGCCGATCACGTCGCCGCGCAGTCTCGTCTATCATGGCTGGGTCACGCTGTCGGCGACCTTCCTCGGCTTCGCGCTCGGCGCCACCTTCGGCATTATCCTCGCCGTCCTGATCGTGCACGCACGCACTTTACAGAAGAGCCTGCTGCCTTGGATTATCTGCTCCCAGATGGTGCCTATCTTGGCGGTGGCGCCTATTGTGATCGTCGTGTTGGGCGCGATCGGGCTTCGCGGCTTGCTGCCGAAGGCGATCATTTCCGCCTATTTGTGTTTTTTCCCGGTCACCATCGGCGTGGTGAAAGGCTTGAGTTCTCCCGATCCGATCCAGCGCGATCTGATGCGGACCTGGTCGGCAACGCCGTCGCAGATCTTTTGGAAGCTCCGCTGGCCGTCGGCGGTGCCTTATCTTTTCACCAGCCTTAAGGTGTCGATCACGATATCGCTGATCGGCGCCATCGTCGCCGAGCTGCCGACCGGGGCGCAAGCCGGGCTCGGGGCCCGGCTGCTTTCGGGATCTTATTACGGACAGACGGTGCAGATCTGGGCGGCGCTGTTGGCCGCCTCCTTGCTCGCCGTCGGGCTCATCGGCCTTGTCAGTCTCGTCGAGCGCTGGGTGGCGCGGCGGATGGGAGCGCACTGATGATCTTGAGCTGGCAGCGCCTCGCCTTCTTGGCCGCTGCTTTTGGCACGCTGGCTTCAGCCGTCGCGCCGCTGTCGAGCGAGCCGGCCTCCGGCCTTCTCGACCGGCCGGTGCTGTTCGCGGCAACCCTGCTCGCGGCCGTGCTCTATACGGGAGCCGCGTTCGTTACTCCGCGGCTGTCGATTGCAATCACTTTCGCCGGCGTGGTGCTGAGCTGCTGCGTGACGCTTGCCTTGCTGCGCGACCCCACGATCGCCGGCTACGCCACATGGGGCTTCTGGTTAGCCGTGCTGGCCACTTGGGTAGCGGCATGGCTGGGCGTCACCAAGCTTGCTGCCGTCAAGCCGCATGACATAACGGCTTCCCGCATCGTCGATCTCGCGATTCCGCTGCTGTTCGGCGCCTTCATATTCTATCTGTGGGAGGTGGCGGTGCGCGGCTTTGGCGTGCCCTCGGTGCTGTTTCCAGCGCCGAGCGTGATCGCCGTACGGTTCGTCAGCTCACCTTGGATGCTCTGGCACGACTTTGTCCAGACTTTCCTTCTTGGCATGCTCACCGGCTACGTCATCGGTTGCGGTGCTGGCTTTCTGGTCGCCGTCCTCGCTCACCGCTATACCTTTCTCGGACGTGGATTGCTGCCGATCGGCAATTTCGTATCGGCCCTGCCGATCGTCGGCGTAGCTCCGATCATGGTGATGTGGTTCGGGTTCGATTGGCCCTCGAAAGCCGCGGTCGTTGTCGTCATTACGTTTTTCCCGATGCTGGTAAACACGCTCGCCGGTCTTGACGCCGCGGGACATATCGAGCGCGACCTGATGCGTTCCTACGGCGCCGGGCACCGGCAGACCCTGCAAAAGCTCTATTTGCCGGCGGCGATGCCGTTTATCTTCAATGCGCTGAAAATCAATTCGACCCTCGCCTTCATAGGCGCTATTGTCGCGGAGTTCTTCGGTACGCCCACCGTGGGAATTGGCTTTCGCATCTCGATCGAGGCCGGCCGCATGGCGCTCGACGTGGTGTGGGCCGAGATCGCGTTGGCCGCTATTGCCGGTATGGCCTTCTACGGAATTGTCGCGCTCGCCGAGCGCGCGACGACGTTTTGGCACCCATCCTATCGGACCTGACTCGGCGGTTCGCCACATCCTCTCGGAGTATGAGAACATGAGAAGAGTAACGATGATTGCGGCGGTCGCCGCCTTCGGCCTTCCGGTCGCCACGGCTCACGCCGCTGATAAGGTGACGATCCAGCTCAAGTGGGTCGCGCAGGCCCAGTTCGCCGGCTATTTCGTCGCCAACGCCAAAGACTTCTACAAGGACGCCGGTCTCGACGTGACCGTCAATCCCGGCGGTCCTGACGTCGCTCCGCCGCAGGTTATCGCCGGCGGCGGCGCCGACGTGGTCGTCGACTGGATGCCGTCGGCGCTGGCGTCGCGCGAAAAGGGCGTGCCGCTGGTCAATATCTCCCAGACCTTCAAGCATTCGGGCCTGGAACTCGTCTGCCGCAAGGACACCGGCATCAAGACGCCGGAGGACTTCAAGGGCAAGAAAATCGGCATCTGGTACGGCGGCAACGAATATCCGTTCCTGAACTGGATGTCGAAACTCGGCATCTCGACCAACGGCGGCGCGACTGGCGTGACCGTCATCAAACAGGGCTTCAACGTCGACCCGATCCTGCAGAAGCAGGCCGATTGTGTTTCGGCAATGACCTACAACGAATATTGGCAGATCATCGACGGCGGCTATAAGCCCAGCGAGCTCGTCGTCTTTAATTACGAGAAAGAAGGCGTGGCGACGCTGGAGGACGGCCTCTATGCCATGGAGCCGAAGCTCAAAGATCCGGCCTTCGTCGGGAAAATGGCGAAGTTCGTTAAAGCGTCGGTGAAAGGCTGGGAGTACGCCAAGGCGCATGAGGACGAGGCAGTGAAGATCATCCTGGCGACGGACACCACCGGTTCAAAGACCGAGAAGGACCAGAAGCGGATGATGGGCGAAATCGCCAAGCTACTCGCTCCGGGTAACGAAGAGCTCGATCCGAAAGACTACGACCGCACGGTCGGAATCCTGATGAGCGGAAAGTCCGATCCGGTCATCACCAAGAAGCCGGAAGGCGCCTGGACGCACGCCGTCTACGAAGCGATGAAGTAACCTTTCGCTTCGCGGTTTTTGAACCAACGCATGGCCGGCCTCGCGCCGGCCATGTTGTTTTTTTTAGGAGCCCTTTCCCGCGGCGTCCTGCAAGATCGCAATCATACGCTCGATTACTTCGTCGACCGGCGATCCGGGGGGAAACTCAAGAATTCGATTCGGATCGTTGCGCCACATGCCATCGCGTTGCTTGCTTTTGCCGGCAATCAGAAATGTGCCACCCTCGCCTTCAATACCCCAAAGCATCATGCCCCGTTCGAACACGGACCATTTCTTGACTCCGGCGTACTTCAATACCACGGGATCAGGCCATTCTCGCCGCTTTAACATTGGGACATTTGGATTTCCTCGATCAACCGTTGCCTGCAAAGCTTCGCGCAATGCTTCGGCATTCGCGGCCGCTACAACTGCCACAGGCTCTACTCCACGGTAGAAGCCCTTACTCATCTGCCCCATGGTCGGCGCGTACACGATGCCACTCCTCAGGCTGATGCTCACGTACATCGAAGTTCCTCAGAATTCCGTGACCAAGAGGTTCACATCAAGAGCTTGCGCTCGGACTCTCGCGCTCTCGATAGCCATTTTCTGAATCGGATTCATACTGCTTTTTGGTATCGCAAGGCGTAGCGTGCGGCCCGAAATGGCAGAGGAAGGGATTTCCACATAAGCGAATTCACCACCATCGTACGACGCCAACTGATCGATGTACTGATTGAGCCGATACGTCAGTCTGACCGCATCCTGATAGGTGGCGGCATTCAAGTCGATCGACTTGATGCTCGTCACCACTCCATCAAGCCAACTATCGACCACGGGAAAAGTGGAAGGCAAATTGGCGCCGAGCTCCTCATTGATAAAAGCGCCTCGCGCGGCCCAACCGAGTTTCCAGACTTCTGACGGTGCATCAACCGTCACCGGCGGCAGCGGCATGCCCGGAAAGACGAGAATACCTCCTACAGTCAGGTTTCGGAATTGCGCGACGTCTGCCGGGTCTGCATGCGCATAAGGCGCAATGCCGTCGAGAATCTCTTGGCGCGTCTGTTGATCGACGCCAGCTTCGAGGACATCGCTCAAGGCCGCATTAAGTGCGTTGCCGCCGAAGGTATCGCCGACGTCGTAGTAGTACCGCTTGATCTCGGCGCGTATCGCCTTCTCGTCTTCAGGCTTCGCGTTCGCCAGCCATTCCAGAAAATCACCAAGTTCGTCGATGCGATCTCCCGGCGGCAATCGGACCCAATCGTCACCAGTGCTGGGGGATGCGTCGGACTGAAGATCTGCATCGTCGTTTTGTGCCGTTTGGATCGGCGATGATTCGCTATCCGAACTGCCGGTAGGCGCGAACCAGCCGGGATTGGGCGGCGTGCCAGTGCGCGGATGAAGGTCGGGATTCCAGTCAACCGATCTTATAAGGGCGTCCTCAAACTCAATTTCGTCGCGTGCGGCCAAGCTGGGGAGGTCGGGAATCTTCAAGTGAACCGCGGTAATGTGCGCGAGGCAGGAATCGTTTGCATTTAAAGCCGATGCGACTACTGCCAGTCGCGGCATCAGCCCGTCGACGTTCGGACGAACATGTTTCAGCAGCTTTTCGATTACAGCGCGTTCGCGGACAACGAAGCGCCCGTCGCGCCGTTCGATCAGCCGCGTGCGTCCGATCAGCAAGCCGTCGTTAGTGCAAGCGAGCCCCAGATTATCGGCCGTAGCCTCGCTAAGACGCCAAAAAGTGTGGATCATTTGCCGTCTCTATAATTGAGGCCCTACAACCACCGCGTACATGCCGGCGTCAACAGAAGCGAGATAAGTCATTGTGATTTCTAGCGTGCGCCCGGTCGATACGAGCCATCGCGATGGGCACCGCACTTGGCACTCGAATGATTCGATGAAACCGTCGGACTGCGGGCGCAGGCTTCGCGGCGCTCGCCCGTCTAACGAAGGCCGTTCCAAGCACCGGTTGCGTCCCGCCGCTCCAGAGCGCACAATTTCATCCTAAAAGAAAATTATATGGGAGGGGACGACAATGTCGACTTACATACTGGTTCACGGCGCCTGGCATACCGGCAAAGAGCTCGAACCGACGGCAGCGCCGATCCGCGCGGCCGGCCATCAGGTCCACGCCCCGACCATCGCCGGCAACCGGCCGGGTGATTCCAAAAAGACTGGGCTCGACGAAGCCATCAACTCGATTGTCGACTATCTCGCCAGCAACAATCTGCGCGACGTCGTGCTCATGGGACACAGCTACGGCGGCATGATCATTACCGGCGTGGCCGATCGCGCCGCCGACCGCATCCGCCGTCTGGTGTACTGGAACGCGTTCGTGCCCAATAACGGCGATTCGCTCAACGACATGGTGCCGCCGCCCTACGCCGAATTGTTCGATCAGATCGCCGCGCAGCGCGGCGACGGCTCGGTGGTGCTGCCGTTTCCGATCTGGCGCGAGGCCTTCATCAACGACGCCGACGCCGAACTGGCCCAGAAGGCCTACGACGTGCTCAATCCGCATCCGCTGAACACGTTCAGCGACAAGATTTCGATCAAGACCAATCCGGGCGACATGCAGATCGCCAAGTCCTACGTCAATTGCACCGAGGACACCTCGCTGCCGCACCACTATCCATGGCACCCGCGGCTGTCGCAGAAACTCGGGCTGTTCCGGCTGGTGCAGGTGCCGGGAAGCCACGAACTGTGCTTCACCAATCCAAAGCTTTTGGCGGATGCGATCATGAGAGCGGGGCGGGATTGATACCGGAAAGCATCACAAACTTGTCATGCCCGCGCATAGCCGTTCGAAGAACGGCGTCGCTTCGCTCGCCTATGTCGCGGGCATCCACGTCTTAGGCAAAGCAAATATCCAAGACGTGAATGGCCGGAACAAGTCCGGCCATGACGGCAGAAGCAATGTGTGAGCGCACTTGACTGTGGGCGACGAGTTAATCTGGATTATTCCGCGCCGCATCTTGGAGGATGTTGATCATGCATTCGATGACGTCTCCGACGGTCGGATGGCGACAGATTTTCTGAGGATCTTCTACCAAATAGCCTCTAGAATGTTCTCGAAATCCGGTGATTTGATACTCTGTATTATTTGCTTTGACCGACCACAGCGAGGCGGATCTAGCAAACGCTGACCACGTCTTTTCGCCGGCGTATTTCGGCAGGATGGGCGGTGGCCAATTGTTTTTGGGCGGATTAGGGATGATCTCGTTTCCTCTCTTTATAGCATCACCAATGGCACGACGCAGACCGTCCGTGTCTGCTGCCGAGAGAACGACAACAGGTTCAATCTCTCTGTAAGCGCCAGTCTTCAGCCGCGCTACCGTCGGCACATAGACAACATTGCGTCTGAGATAGCAGTGGACGAGCATGTGGCGCCTAATCCCGCTCGCGCTTCACCGCCGCCAACACTTCGTCGCACGAAATCGGCGCAAAGCCCGGACGGAATTTTTCCCGGCCGAGTTTCAGGATGGCGCGATTGTACGGCACGGATACGCCGTGCTGCGCGGCGAGATCGACAATATAGCCGGTGATGGATTCAAGCTCGGTTGATGCCGCGCCGTGCAACATCACGTCCTGGGTCATGCTCGACATCCGCATGGCGCGCAAACGGCGCCGGAATAATGGACGCGTGAGCCAATCCGGCAGCGCGGCGGCAAGATGCAGAAACGCAAATGACGGCATGCCGGGCACGCGATATTCGCCGTGCCCCGCGGCGCGGATGGTGCGCACGCCCTCCCACAGAGTCTGCGTCAACAGCCGCTGAAAAATCTCCGGGCTCGACAGCGGCCGCGCGCCGCGGCCGACCAGCGCATCAAGCGCGTTGGTCAGGTTGACCACGATCTTGGTGTGGATGGCGTCCTGCATCCGGTCAACAATCTCGGTCGGGCAGCCGCGGCCAAGGACCGATTGCACCAGACGCACTTCCGCGCCGAGCGCTTTGTCCAACGTGCCGATCAACAACGGCAGCTTGTGCTGATAGCCGATGACGCCCGGCGCCTCGCGCCGCGCGTTGTAGCCGGCGATGCCGCAGACGACTTTGCTGAACAGCTTCGGCAGGATGCGCTGGTTGTCGATGCCATTGGCGATGGAAACGACAATCGGCCGGTCGCCGAGCTCGTCCTTCACCTGCCGCGCCACCGCCTCGAGGCTGTAATTTTTGACCGTCAGCACGACGATGGCGGCGTCAGCGACGGCACCGGGCCGGTCGACAATGGTCGGGTGCACCGTCCGCCGCGTCGCGTCGGGCGCGTCGAACCGGTACGTCGTGAGACCCTCGGTGCGCAGCGCCGCCAGCGTCGCGCCATGGCCCATCACGAACGTGGCCGGATAATTCTCCGCCACCCACGCCGCCACCGATCCGCCGATGGCGCCGGGACCGATGAACAAGATTTTCGGTTCTTTCATGCAATGGAGTTTATCTGGTCACCGCGGCTCGCGCCTCCTTCTCCCCGCGTACGGGGAGAAGTTTGGGATTAGCGGGCCTTCACGTTAGACAGAGAATCGCGGCCACGGCCTATCACCGTTCTGCCGCGCGCCTCAACCTCCCGTTCCATCGACAGATGGAACTGATCCGGGCGTAAAAAACACTGCAGCGGGTAGCGGCTTCGTAGCCGAAAGAAAAATTCCCGCGCGCTATATGAAAGGAGCCGACAAAGGCATCATGACGGTGATCCCCGGTGCCTCGATCTAAAATAACGGGCTAGACGATATTGGCACCGACCTTACATTGTTGCCGACCGCATTGCCGATTTGCAGGGCAAAGTTAGCGTTTTGAGTGTTCTGATTATTTGGTCCAATCGTGATTATTAGGTCATGCGTTCGTGTCCGACCGACGCCAAAAAGTGGGGAGGACCCGGTATTTGCAGATATTTGAACTAACTTCCAAGTTGGATTTATATTTCCATTAGATACGATCACGAACTTTATTTCTTCAGAAACTGCGAAAGGACCCAGGGCGCCGCCACCCCCGCCGCCACCGCTTCCCGCACTGCCACCGCCGCCACCTCCGGCTGCATCAGCCACCATCGTTAGGACGGCGGTCTTCTTTTTTGGCTTCGCAGGAGGATTAATCGGCGGCTGCGACGGCAGCAATTCTTCTGCGAGCAAAGCACCCATAAGCCATTTCTCGATGCCAAGATCACTTATGATGAGGAAGGGAGAGCTTTGCGCGGGTACTATGTGATTTTGAAAAAAGAGATCGTTCTCTGGCGCACAGGTATTTCCCTTCTCGTATGGCCGCATCAACCACGCGATCGAATACACGGGATCAAATTTATCAGTACGCGTAGCTGTTGACGATAATGTCCCGCCAAAGCCGAAACTAAATGATTGACCCGTCGTCACCGTATTTCCTACCCCAAATGTCTTGATCGCATTTGGCAAGACCTGGTTGAGCGTGACGCCAGGATTAAGCGCCGACGATTCATCGACTTCGAGGCTTAGGCTTAACTGAGCTATCCAGTTATTTGGAAGCATCTGTTGATTGATGCGTAGGCCATTCGGAGTATCGCTCGCCCAAGTGTGATATCGATTTATATCCTTCACAGCGGCTTTTAGCTCACAGTAGATTTTCCGTCGTATTTCGAATTCTATTTGCGCCGTTCCGGAAAATGGCGGCTTGTTTTTTGATATATCCGGATCGCCCGGAAGGTCTGCATCCCAGGTTTCTTTTATATCAGGCACGGTCGCACCGCAGCCGCCCAATACCGACGAAGCGACAAAAAGCGGCAATAAATAGCCCAGCCAGTTTCTAGCTTCCATAGATCACCTCACCGGAGCAAAGTCGCGCCAGTCTGCTGGTGGGCCCGGCTATTTGGCGGGAGTTGCTTTTATTGCCGCCCGATTGGCATCCGATTTTTGTTTGATGAAATCCCACTCCTCGGGGGAGAGCATCAGGGGCATTCTAAATTCGCAAACGGTTCCCCATCCGTTGCCGTGGCAGCGCGGAGGCGGCTTCACTGGAGAAACAACCGGCGGCTTCGAGTTCGCAGCAAACGCGGGCACACTCAGGGCGCCAAACGTCATTCCAATTGCGATTAAAGGAATAATCCTCATCTTACCCCCCCCCAATAACTCACACGGCCCGCAGTTGATACAATCAAAGGTTACATTTAGGGGCTAGTGTTTTTGAAATTGCAAAAAGTACTTTCCACAACTTTATGGGCTTCTCGAAGAGGAAATTGCAGGCGAGTATTCCGCTTGCGAGGAGAGGTGAAACACGACGCGCGTCGTTACCTCAGCAGCGCCAGCAAGTTCGCCTTCTTTTGCTTCACCTGGTCGAGCGTGCATTGCGACGGCGACTTGTCGGCGCGCCAGCGCAGCAGCCGCGTGCCGTGGCGGAAGCGCTCGCCAAAGAAATGATCGTAGCAGACCTCAACGACGAGCTTTGGCTTGAGCGGCTGCCATTCGCCCGAGCGCTCGGTCGACCAGCGGCTTGGGCCGCCCGGCGCATTACCGGTGAACCCTGG
>Ga0302325_10035537_pt1 | contig 10178 bp, 2 predicted proteins | sample Palsa_T0_2_FD_201948 | JGI IMG/M metagenome (GOLD analysis project Ga0302325, IMG submission 201948) | Peat permafrost microbial communities from Stordalen Mire near Abisko, Sweden - Palsa_T0_2 | ecosystem: Environmental > Terrestrial > Soil > Palsa > Peat permafrost | place: Sweden: Abisko... | reverse complement strand
CAGTGGAACCGCTGGAGGTGCTCGCCGTGCTGCCGCCGGTCACGGTGGTGCTGCCGGCCGAAACCGTCTGGCCGTCGGAGAGGTCGGTCGACACGACCGTGCCGCCCACCGGAGCGGTGAGGGTGGCGTCTGCCAGGTTGGTCTTCGCCTCAGAGAGGGCTACTTCGTCGGCAGCTATGGTCGCCTGGTCGGAGGTCACCGTGGAGGGCTGACCGACCTTGTCCGCCGCCAACGCCGCCTGCGCCTGGCTGAGCTGGGAAGTTGCCGAGATCACCTGGTCCTGGGCCTGAACGAGCGCCTGGGAGTCCTTTTGTTGCGTCGATTCAAGGCTTTCCTGAGCCGTGACAATCGCCTGCTCGTCCTTTTGCTCGGTAGTGGCAAGGCTCTCCTGGGCGGTCTTTATCGCCAGCTCGTCTTTTTGTTCAGTAGTGGCAAGGCTCTCCTGGGCGGTCTTTATCGCCAGCTCGTCTTTTTGTTCAGTAGTGGCCAGGTTTTCCTGGGCGGTCTTGATCGCCTGGTTGTCCTTCTGTTCGGTGGTCGACAGGCTCAGCTCGGCGCTGCTGATCGCCTGGTTGTCCTTCTGCTCGGTCGTCGCCAGGCTCTGCTGGGCGGTCTTCAGGGCCTCGTTGTCCTTCTGCTCGGTCATCGCCAGGCTCTGCTGGGCTGTCTTCAGAGCCTCGTTGTCCTTCTGTTCGGTTGTGGCAAGGCTCTGCTCGGCGCTGTTGAGGGAGTCAGTGTCCTTCTGTTCGGTGGTGGCCAGGCTCTGCTTGGCGCTATTGAGGGAGTCAGTGTCCTTCTGTTCGGTGGTTGTCAGGCTCTGTTCGGCCGTCGTGATCCCCTGCCCGTCTTTCGTGACGGCCTGGTTGTCAGAAGCGATCTTCTGGTCGTCCGAGGTCACGGTCTGCTGGGCGGCGGTCACGGCGCTCTCGTCGGCGCCGCATGCCGAAGTCGAGGTCCCCGAGGTGCCGCCCGAACCCGAGCCGCCCGTGGCGGACGGCAATGACTTCGTGCTGGCGTTGGCGATGGCTCCGCCTGCTGCCCCGTTGCCCTTGCAGTCGACCGCCTCTTTTTCCTGGTCAGCGGACAATGCTGACTTATCGGATGCCAGCGTCGCCTTGTCAGCAGACAAAGTTGCCTGGTCGGTTGCAAGCTGGGACTTGGCCTCGTTGACCGATTGTCCGCCCTGGGTCTTGTCGTTGGCCAACTGCGTCACCGCTTGGCTCACTGCCTGTTGGCCCGTGGACTTGTCGGTCGCCAGCTGGCTTTGAGCTTCACTGACTGATTGCTGGCCCGTCGTCTTGTCGGTCGCCAGCTGGCTTTGAGCTGCACTGACCGATTGCTGGCCCGTGGACTTGTCGTTTGCGAGCTGGGTCTGAGCGTCGGTGACGCTCGGCTGGCCCTGGGCCTTGTCCGTCGCCAGCTGGGTTTGGGCCGCGCTGACGTTCGGTTGACCCTGAGCACGGTCGCTCGCGAGCTGAGCCTGAGCTTGGCTGAGTGACTGCTGGCCTTGGGTCTTGTCGTCGGCCAACTGCGTGTCGGCCTGGCTCACCGATTGCTGGCCCGTCGTCTTGTCGTTCGCCAACTGCGTCTCGGCTTGGCTCACTGACTGCTGACCAGTTGACTTGTCGTTCGCCAACTGCTGCTGCGCTTGGCTGACCGCTTGCTTGGCCTGCGTCAAGGCCATCGCGTTGGAGCTCTCCGTGTCGGTGACGCTTTCCTGGTCCTGGGAGAGGGTGAGCTGAGCGGTGGAGATGCTGTCCTGTGCCTGCATTACCGTCTGGTCCATCTGGTCCGAATCCAATTTCGCCTCGGCGGTGTCCAAGGTGGCTTGGGCTTGCTCGACGTCGCTTTGCAGGGTCGGGGTCTGGAGCGTTGCCAACACGGCCCCGGCCTTCACGACCTGCCCGACGCTCACCTTGACCCCGTTGACGGTACCGGCCACCGCAAAGTTGACAGTGGCCTGGGTGGCGGGCTCAAGCGTGCCCGAGGCAGTGGTTGTCTCGCGAACATCGCCAATGGTGGCTGCCTCGGTCCGGTAGCTAGTGGAGCTCGAGCCGCCGCCCAGGAAGTAGATCCCCGCTGCTATGGCGAGCGCGATGATGACCAAAAGGGCGACGATGGTCTTCCAGCGCCGCAACAGCCACGGCCTGCGCGGCGGGACCTGTTCGAACTGGTCTGGGCCGAAATACTCAGTTGCGGCCGTGCCGTCAGGACCGGGGGCAGCCCCGTTTTGGTCCCATTCAGCAACGGGCAACGGCTGGGCCCCGGGCGCTGTGCGCCCTTCAGGTGCCATCGTCATTGGGCAAACCTCCAGGACATGATGCCTGAACGATAAGCCGGCCGGCTCAGGCAGCGCTGAGAGGCGGCTTAAAGTTAACTAAGCAGCTGCCGGAGATCTACCCGCGATTACAAGGTTGTTGTCGGGCGCTTGTCAAAACCTGGACGTTGGCTGACTGTGCCCGCCCAAGAACCGCGGCGGGCACTCAGCCAAGTTGCTCAGCCGGTCGGTGCCGCCTCGTCGCCCCCGTCGTAAGGGATGTCGGGGACCTGGTCGTAGTTGGCTCCGTAGACGTAGGGATCCTGGTAGTCGCCGCCGGGGTCGAAACTTGCCCCTCCGTCGGTACCTGTGCCGCTCCCGATGCTCGCCAACCAGGCGGCCAGGTCTTCGGTACCTGGCTCCTCGTCGGACGTCCAGAACGTCATGCGTTGCACCTCGGGTGCATCGACCACAACATCGCGATAGCGGGGCATGCCGGTACCGGCTGGGATGAGCTTGCCGATGATGATGTTCTCTTTCAAGCCGAAGAGAAGGTCGGACTTGCCTTCAATGGCAGCTTCGGTCAGCACCCGGGTCGTCTCCTGGAACGAGGCGGCAGACAGCCAGCTGTCTGTGGCCAGAGAAGCCTTGGTGATACCCATGAGCTCCGGCCGGCCTTCAGCGGGGCGCTTGCCCTCCTGGACCAGCTGGCGGTTGACCTCCGCGAAGAACCGCGCATCGACGCGCTCGCCCGGCAAGAACGGGGACTCGCCTTGCTCGGCCACGAGCACCCTGCGGAGCATCTGGCGGACGATGAGCTCGATGTGCTTGTCGTGGATCGACACGCCCTGGTCGCGGTAGACCTGCTGGACCTCTTCAACGAGGTACTGCTGGGTTTCGCGGATGCCCTTGATCTCGAGCAACTGCTTCGGGTCGCGTGGACCTTCGATGATCGCGTCGCCGGCCGCTAGCTCGACACCTTCTCTGATGCCATCGGCCAGCTTGGCGCGCAGCGCCACCGTGTAGACGTCCTCAGTGCCGTCGTCCCCGATGATCGCGACCCGTCGGCTGTTGTCCTCTTCGACTATGCGCACGACGCCCGAGGTCCGTGCCAGCACGGCGGCTCCTTTTGGAGTGCGAGCCTCGAAAAGCTCGACCACGCGGGGAAGGCCGTGCGTGATGTCCTCGCCGGCGATACCACCGGTGTGGAAGGTACGCATGGTCAGCTGTGTGCCCGGCTCGCCGATGGACTGTGCGGCGATGACACCCACAGCTTCTCCGAGCTCGATGTGCTGGTCGGCAGCAAGCGACCGCCCGTAGCACGAGGAGCAAATCCCCTGCTTGGACTCACAAGTAAGCACCGACCGCACCATCACCTCGGTGACGGCAGGGTCATCGCGGAGCGCTGCCATGATCTCGACGCTGACTTCAGTCTGGGCCGGCAAGACGGTGCCGTCCGAAAGCGTCACGTCGCGGATCAGCACCCGCCCATCGAGGCGGGTCTCCAGGTACTGGCGGGCCTTTTCGTCGTCTGGGCGGACGTTGCGGACCCAGATGCCACGAGTACTCCCGCAGTCGAGCTCACGGACGATGAGCTCCTGGGCGACGTCGACAAGCCGGCGAGTCAGGTAGCCGGAGTCGGCAGTACGCAGGGCGGTGTCAGCGAGGCCTTTGCGGGCTCCGTGAGTCGAGATGAAGTACTCGAGCACCGAAAGGCCCTCTCGGAACGAGGAGACGATCGGGCGAGGGATCATTTCCCCTCGGGGGTTTGACACGAGGCCCTTCATGCCGGCGATCTGGCGGACCTGCTGTGGGTTACCACGAGCGCCAGAGTCGACCATCATGTCGAGCGGGTTGAAGGGGATCTTGCGGAGGGTTTCCTCCATGGCCTTACCGACCTCTGAGTTCGCGGTCGTCCAGATCTCGATCTCTTTCTGGCGTCGCTCGTCGTCGGTGATGATGCCGCGCTTGAACTGGTTCTCGGCTTTTTCGGCGTCGGCCTCATGGCGGGCGACTATCGCCGCTTTGCTAGCAGGGACCTTGACGTCTTCCATCGAGATCGTAAGGCCCGACTGGGTTGCGTAGCGGTAGCAAAGCTCCTTGATCTTGTCGAGGCTGTCGGCAACCGCCACTCGGTGGTAGTTGCTGGCGAGCACCTCGACGATGGAACCGATGCTCCGAGCACGCTTCCCGACGATGTCATTGACGAAGGGGAAGTCGTCCGGCAACGCCGTGTTGAAGATTATCCTGCCGGGCGTCGTCTCGATCGTCTCGTAAGGCACGGCCTCGGCTCCGTTTGTGGCAGCTGGTGCCTCGACTGCCTCCTCCGAGAGGTCGCCCTCGATTTCCTGAAGCGCTACCGCAACGATTGGGCGCCGCCAGGTCACCTTGGCGTGCAGGTCCACGGCCCCGGATTCGAGCGCATGGCGCACCTCGTAGAGATGGCGGAACACACGGCCCTCACCGTTCAGACCGTCTTTTTGGAGCGTGAGGTAGTAGGCCCCGAAGACCATGTCCTGGGTAGGCGTGACAATGGGGCGGCCGGTCGCAGGCGAAAGGATGTTGTTCGCCGAGAGCATCAGGATCCGTGCTTCTGCCTGAGCCTCTGCGGAAAGAGGCAGGTGCACGGCCATCTGGTCACCGTCGAAGTCGGCGTTGAAGGCCGTACAAACGAGCGGGTGGATCTGGATCGCCTTGCCCTCGACCAGCACCGGCTCGAAGGCCTGGATGCCGAGGCGGTGGAGCGTCGGGGCACGGTTGAGCAGGACTGGGTGCTCCTTGATGACCTCTTCGAGCACGTCCCACACGTGGGTACGCCGGCGCTCGACCATCCGCTTGGCGGACTTGATGTTTTGAGCAAGTTCCAGGTCGACAAGACGCTTCATTACGAACGGCTTGAACAGCTCGAGCGCCATCTGCTTGGGCAGGCCGCACTGGTGCAGCTTGAGCTGCGGGCCGACAACGATTACCGAGCGGCCCGAATAGTCGACGCGCTTGCCGAGCAGGTTCTGCCGGAACCGGCCCTGCTTGCCCTTGAGCATGTCGGAAAGGCTCTTGAGAGGCCTGTTCCCGGGCCCGGTCACCGGCCGTCCACGCCGTCCGTTGTCGAACAGAGCGTCGACCGCTTCCTGGAGCATGCGCTTTTCGTTGTTCACGATTATCTCGGGAGCACCGAGGTCGAGCAACCTCTTCAACCGGTTGTTGCGGTTGATGACCCTGCGGTAAAGATCGTTGAGGTCGCTGGTCGCGAAACGGCCTCCGTCCAGCTGCACCATCGGGCGCAGCTCGGGCGGGATTACAGGGACGACATCGAGGATCATTGCCCGCGGGTCGTTGACGCGCCGGCCGGAGTCGTCACGGCGGTTGAACGCCGAGACGATCTTCAAGCGCTTGATGGCCTTCTGCTTGCGCTGCACCGAGAGGTGGCGTTTGCCCTCGTCGGGCTCGATGACATCACGCAACTTGACTTCTTCTTCGTCGAGGTCGAGCTCTTCGATCAGCTGGGCGATTGCCTCGGCGCCCATCCCGCCACGGAAATAGTCGCCAAAGCGGTCGCGCAGCTCCCGCCAGAGCATTTCGTCTTCGATGATCTTGCGGCCGTGCAGGTCCCGGAACTCGTCGAAAGCGCGCTTGACGAGCTCGCCTTCTTGATCGGCGTGGTCGCGGATGGAACCGACTTCTTTTTCGACCTGGCGCTGGCGGGCCTTCAGCTCAGAATCCTTGGCGCCTTCGCCCTCGAGCTTTGCCAGCTCATCCTCGAGCTCCTTGTACCGCCTGTCGATATCGAGGTCGCGCGTCCGCACGATGTCGGCCAGCTCCTCGTTGAGCTCTACTTCGAGGTTGGGCAGATCCGTGTGGCGGCGGTCCTCGTCGACCCAGGTAACCAGGTTGGCTGCGAAATAGATCACTTTTTCGAGCTGCTTTGCCTTCAGCTCTTCACGGGCTTCTGTCCCCATGAGCAGGTATGCCAACCACGACCTGGTGCCCCGGAGGTACCAGATGTGCACCACGGGTGCAGCCAGCTCGATGTGGCCCATGCGCTCGCGCCGGACCTTGGAACGCGTCACCTCTACGCCGCAGCGTTCGCAGATGATGCCCTTGAAACGGACACGCTTGTACTTACCGCAGTAACACTCCCAGTCCTTGGTAGGACCGAAGATCTTCTCGCAGAAAAGGCCGTCCTTCTCTGGGCGCAGCGTGCGGTAGTTGATGGTCTCCGGTTTTTTTACCTCACCGTTGGACCACGTCCGGATGCCATCGGCAGTAGCGAGCCCAATCCGCAGTTGTTCGAAATTGTTTACGTCCAGCATCGCCTAAAAACTCCTCTCGCTCGCGCGCCGCGCGTCCTCTTCGTCAGAACCGCGCTCCGGTCTGCTGATGTCGATCCCGAGCTCCTCGGCCGTGCGGAACACGTCCTCGTCGAGGTCGCGCATCTCGATCTGCTCTCCGGTTGTGGACAGCACTTCGACGTTCAGGCACAGGCTCTGCATTTCCTTGATGAGAACCTTGAAGCTCTCAGGTATCCCGGGTTCGGGTATGTTGTCGCCCTTTACGATCGCTTCGTAGACCTTGACCCGGCCAAGCACGTCGTCGGACTTGATCGTGAGCAGTTCCTGGAGCGCGTAGGCCGCGCCATAGGCTTCGAGGGCCCAGACTTCCATTTCACCGAAGCGCTGGCCACCGAACTGCGCTTTACCACCGAGCGGCTGCTGGGTGATCATCGAGTACGGGCCGGTGGAGCGGGCGTGGATCTTGTCGTCCACGAGGTGGGCCAACTTCAATATGTATATGTAGCCAATCGAGATCGGGTTGTCGTACGGCTCCCCGCTGCGCCCGTTGTAGAGGACAGCTTTGCCGTCGGGGCCGATCAGGCGACCGTGGTCGCCGTACTCGGTGCCGGGTGACTCCGGGTTCAGGTTCTCGAAGATCTTCCTGATGGTCGGGTGCTTCCCAGCCTGGTCTTCCTCGTCCCAGTGGGCGCCGTCGAAGCTCGGCGTCGCCAGATAGCTGGACGGCCGAGCTACAGGGGTGGTCTTGCGGGATTTGGCAATGTTGCGTGGCTCGCCTTTCCCGTCGATCTCCCATCCCCAGCGCGCGGCCCAACCGAGGTGGCTCTCGAGCACCTGGCCGACGTTCATTCGGGAAGGCACGCCGAGGGGGTTGAGGATCACGTCGACGGGCGTCCCGTCGGCGAGGTGCGGCATGTCTTCGACAGGGAGGATCTTGGAAATGACGCCCTTGTTGCCGTGGCGGCCGGCGAGCTTGTCGCCTTCGGTGATCTTGCGCTTTTGGGCAACGTACACCCGGACGAGCTGGTTCACGCCGGGGGGAAGCTCGTGGGCATCCTCGCGTGAGAACACGCGGACGTCGATGACCTTGCCGGATTCGCCGTGGGGCACCTTGAGGGAGGTGTCGCGGACCTCGCGTGCCTTTTCACCGAAGATCGCCCGCAAGAGCCTCTCCTCCGGCGTCAGTTCGGTCTCGCCCTTGGGCGTGACTTTCCCGACCAGCACGTCGCCCGCACCTACCTCGGCACCGATGCGGATGATGCCTCGGTCGTCGAGATCCTTCAGGATCTCCTCGGAAAGGTTGGGGATGTCACGCGTGATCTCTTCGGCGCCAAGCTTGGTGTCGCGGGCGTCGACCTCGTGCTCCTCGATATGGACTGACGACAGGACGTCGTCGCGAACGAGCCTCTCGGAAAGGATGATCGCGTCCTCGTAGTTGTAGCCCTCCCAGGGCATGAACGCTACGAGCAGGTTCTTGCCGAGGCCGAGCTCGCCGCCTTCGGTCGACGGGCCGTCGGCCAAGATGTCCCCCGGTCCGACCGGTTGGCCCTCGTCGACAACGATCCGCTGGTTGAAACAGGTGTTCTGATTTGACCGGCGGAACTTGTAGACGGGGTAGACCTTGCGCCCGAGCGTCTTGCCCCAGCGGTCGGACTGGTTTTCGCGGTACTCGACTATGACGTGCTCGCCGGAGACTTCGACGACCGTCCCGTTGCCTTCAGCCAGTACGACGTCGCCTGTGTCGCGTGCGGCACGGCCCTCGACCCCGGTACCGACGAACGGTGCCTCGGGGTGCACGAGGGGCACCGCCTGCTTTTGCATGTTGGCGCCCATGAGCGCACGGTTGGCGTCGTCGTGCTCGATGAAGGGGATCAAAGCCGTCGAGATCGAGATGATCTGCTTGGGCGACACGTCCATCAGGTCAACCTCTGAAGGCGGCACGAAATCCACCTCGCTGGTCGTCCCGTACGTGGTGCCTCCGGCGCCGACGCGAACGCCGGGGCCTTGCGGGGCGCGCCGCACCAGCACGCGCCCGTCGGTCAAGGTCCCGTCTGGCGCCAATTTGGCGTTCGCCTGTGCGATGACGTATTCCTCTTCCTCGTCGGCCGCGAGATAAACGATCTCGGTCGTCACCTTTCCATCGGTGACACGGCGATAAGGGGTCTCGATGAAGCCGTACTCGTTTATCCGGCCATAGGTTGCGAGGTGGCCGATAAGGCCGATGTTCGGGCCTTCAGGAGTCTCGATCGGGCACATACGCCCGTAGTGAGAGCTGTGCACGTCACGGACCTCGAACCCGGCACGTTCACGAGAGAGGCCGCCCGGGCCCATTGCAGACAGCCGGCGCTTGTGGGTCAGGCCCGACAGCGGGTTTGTCTGGTCCATGAACTGCGACAGCTGGCTGGTCCCGAAGAACTCCTTTATCGCCGCCACGACCGGGCGGATATTGATGAGCGTCTGCGGGGTGATCGCCTCGACGTCCTGAGTCGTCATGCGCTCCCGGACGACACGCTCCATGCGTGAAAGCCCGACTCGCACCTGGTTCTGGATCAGCTCTCCGACCGAGCGGACACGGCGGTTGGCGAAGTGGTCCTGGTCGTCCAAGCGGTAGCCGGCCTCACCCTGTGCGAGGTGGAGCAGGTAGGTGCTTGCCGCGAGCACCTCGCTCTTGGAGAGCACCGTTTGGCCCGGCACGGGACGGTCCAGTTCGATGCCGAACAGGGACTCGATCTTTATAATCTCGGGGCCTAGTTTCCGGTCGAGCTTGTACCGCCCAACGCGCGTCAGGTCATAGCGCTTGGGGTTGAAGAAAGCGTTCTCGAAGTAGGCGCGCGCCGATTCGACCGAGGGGGGCTCCCCGGGGCGGGCACGCTTGTAGATCTCGAGGAGCGCGTCCTCCTGGTTCGGGGCGAGCTCGCGCTCCCGGTCCCACTGGGGCTCGAGGAACTCGAAGTGGCGGACAAAGCGCTCCAGGAACGCCTCGTCTGCGTAGCCGAGCGCACGCAGCAATGTGAAGAGGGACAGCCGCCTCTTGCGAGCCACACGGGAACCGGCACTGATGTCCTTGCCCGGCTTGGCTTCGACGTCGAACTCGATCCATTCGCCGCGGTACGGGTGGACCGTCCCGGTGACGATCGTTTTCAGGTCGCGCCCGGGCTGGAAGATGACCCCGGGAGACCGTACGAGTTGGGAGACGACGACCCGCTCCGTGCCGTTGATGATAAAGGTGCCGCGGTCCGTCATCACGGGGAAGTCCCCCATGAAAACCGTCTGCTCTTTAATCTCACCGGTGTTGGCGTTTTGGAACTGCGCGCGCACGAATATCGGCGCCGCATAGGTCATGTCTTTTTCTTTGCACTCTTCGACCGAGAACTTCGGCGGCGGCCGCAGGTCCTGGTCACTCGGGTCGAACTCCAAAATGAGCTTAAGTGAGCCAGAAAAGTCTTCGATAGGACTGATGTCGCGGAAAGCTTCCGCTAAACCCTTATCGAGGAACCACTGGAAAGAATCGCGTTGGACTGAGATCAGATCCGGGAGCGGCAGGACCTCATCGAGGTTCGCAAAAGAAAAGCGCTCCCGGGTTGCGGGGCGAGACGGCAAGGACTACTCCTCGGAAGATGCGGTGGCCACAG
>Ga0302325_10035536_pt1 | contig 10179 bp, 13 predicted proteins | sample Palsa_T0_2_FD_201948 | JGI IMG/M metagenome (GOLD analysis project Ga0302325, IMG submission 201948) | Peat permafrost microbial communities from Stordalen Mire near Abisko, Sweden - Palsa_T0_2 | ecosystem: Environmental > Terrestrial > Soil > Palsa > Peat permafrost | place: Sweden: Abisko... | reverse complement strand
TCGCTGCGCCCACTGAGGCTTGCCCCGGTAAGCTCTGCAGTCGCGTAATCAACTCGCGCACAAAAGCGGCTTGTTGCTTATCTTCCGGATACCGCGAATGCGGAAGCGCCATTTCCGCAGTCAGCACGCCGCGAGATTGAAAACCCGGTTCCACGGACGTGAGCCGCTGGAAGCTACGAAGCAGCAGCCCGGCACCGAGCAGCAGGATCGCCGCCAGCGCCACCTCGCCCGTCACCAAAGCGCTGCGAAAGACATTGCGAAATCCCGAAACCGCGCGTGTGCCGTCACTGCGCAATGTGTTCTGTATGTCCGCGTCGTATACCAGCATCGATGGGCCAATGCCGAATAACAAAGCGCAAACCAGAGTAAGGCCCAGCGAGAACGCGATCACGCCGGTGTTCAGAGCAATGCTCTGTGGATTCGAAAGGTGGAGCAGCAGATAGAAATGCCGGGCAAAGCGAATCAGAACGTACGCGCCGGCAAGCCCCACGGCTGCTCCGGTGAGCGAAAGCAGCAGGCATTCGGCCATCACGAGCCGAAGCAGTTGGAACTTACTGGCGCCGAGCGCCGAGCGCACCCCCAATTCCCGAACACGCCCATTGAACCGGGAGAGTTGCAGATTCGCGACATTCGCGCACGCAATCAACGAAATCAAAACGACCGCCGACAGAAGCACCAGAAGCGCCGGACGGACGTTCCCCACCAGGCTGGTTTGCAGCGGCAGGACAATGGCGGGCGAATCCTTTTCCGCCGCTGCGAGCCAGACCGGCTTGTCTGCCTTATGTCTTTGGCTGATCAGACCAAGATCCGCGGCTGCCGTGGCTTCAGAGACGCCGGGCTTGAGCCGCCCGATCACCGTGAACAGTCCCATCGTCATGGCGGCCCAATCGGGTTTATCGCCGAGCTGTTCCGGCGCGAGAATGTCCGGCCTCAGATCGCCCGGGAACCTGAAGTCGGGCGGAAGCACACCCACAATTTGAACGGGCGTATCATCCAGCACCGCACCGTGGCTTAGCACCAGTGGATTGGCGTTCCAATGCCGGCGCCAGAGGGCATCGCTGATCAGGACCACACGCGGAGCGCCCGGGCGGTACTCGTCCTTTCGAAAGCCCCGACCGAGGCTCGGACGCACGCCGAGCGCGGATAGAAAACCGGCGGTGACGGTTGCACCTTCGGCTTGTTCCGGCTCTCCCGCACGCGTCAACGTGTATTGCTCGTCATTAAATGCGACGAGGGATTCGAAGGTATGGTTTTCATTGCGATAGGCAACGAACTCGGGCGTAAGCGCGACCGCTTGGCTCGAGCCGGGAAGCGTCATGCCGGCGCGGATCAATTGCTCGGGATTCTGGTAGGGCAGCGGTCGTAGAAGAACCGCGTCGATCAGGCTGAAAATTGCGGTATTCGCGCCGATGCCGAGGGCGAGGGTTACGATGCTGACGGCGGTGTAAGCGCCTCCGTGCCGCAGAGCGCGCGCAGCATGGACAACTGTCCGCAGAAGGTCATCGAGAGCGGGCCAGCTCCACACATCCCGGCTGCGCTCGCCGAGCGCGGTAGTATTGCCGAACTCGCGGCGCGCCTGATCCCGGGCTTCCGGCGCGCTCATGCCTTCGCGCATCAGATCGGCGGTTCTTTCCTCGATGTGCGCTTGCATTTCCTCCGCCAACTCTCGTTCCAAGCGGTCGCGGCGAAACCCCTTCACGATGGAATTCATGATTCCGATGGCCTCATCACCTTGGCGATTCCCGCGAACATACGCTCAAACTGCGAAATCTCGCGCTCGAGCTGCTTGCGGCCCGCTGTCGTGAGGCGATATTCACGGATGCGGCGGTTATTGGAGGAAACGCCCCACTCACTCTGCACCCAATTCGCTTTCAACATGCGCTGCAGCGCGGGATACAACGACCCCTCCTCGACGCGCAACAGATCCTCGGAGTACTGCTTGATGGACTGGGCAATGGCGTAGCCATGCAGAGGCCCCCGGCGAAGGGTCTGCAGAATCATCATTTCAAGCGCGCCGGGAAAAAGGCCGCGCTGGTTCTCATCCGCCATAGTTGTTTGCTCTAGGCATAGAGTAAACAGGAAAGACGCATCTGTCAAGAGTGTATTTCGGTGTCAGCCGTGGCGCGGCCACTTCGTGGCTGCAGCGCCGGCGCTTCGCGCGAAAACTGTGTTTCGTCTCGGCGCTTCCCTCTTCAGGATGTTATACTAAAATATAACTAAAGGCGGAACGCCATGCACACCACCAATCTGCGCAAAGTCGGCGGCTCGGTCATGCTGGCCGTGCCTCCCGCGTTGCTCGATATCCTGCGCCTGCAGCCGGGCGCCAAAGTCGGCATCGCGGTGGAAAGCGGCCGTCTCGTCGTAGAGCCGCGGCAGCGCCGCCGCTATTCGCTGAACGAACTGCTTGCCCAATGCAATCCCAAGGCGCGCCGCGGCAAGCAAGAGCAAGAATGGCTCGATAGCAAGCCGGTTGGCAGCGAGCTCATCTGATGAAGCGTGGCGAAATCTGGCTCGTCAGCCTCGATCCTACGTCGGGACACGAGCAGAAGGGCCGCCGTCCGGTGCTGATCGTGTCGCCGGAAGCCTTCAACCGGATAACGAAACTCCCTGTGGTTCTCCCGATTACGAGCGGCGGCAATTTCGCCCGGACAGCGGGTTTCGCCGTGCCGCTGACAGGCGCCGGAACCAAAACGACGGGAGTTATCCGGTGCGACCAGCCCCGCGCTCTCGATCTCGCCGCCCGCGGCGGCAGGAAGCTGGAAAGCGTTTCAGACGCGATCATGGACGAGGTGCTGGCGAGAATCTCGCCGATATTTGAGTGACTGGCCGGCCACGAGTTGGGGCGAGGTTTCAGAATCGAACCGTTTTAGAGCATTGTGGGAAAATCGAGACGTGCAGAATTACGCCGTTGTCATCCATGAAGACCCGGATGGCGGGTTTTGGGCGGAGGTTCCGGCCCTTCCGGGCTGCTATTCCCAGGGTGAAACGATCGATGAGCTTAAGCAGAATATCCGCGAGGCCATCGCAGGCGTGCTCGAAGTGCTTAAGGAGCAGGGGCGGCAGCCAGATTCGAACATTCAAATTCTGGACGTGGCTGTTTGAAGCCGACCACCGGTCCAGAGATGTGCCGGTTGATTGAGGCAAACGGCTGGTCCCTGCGGCGCATCCGCGGAAGCCATCATATCTACTCGAAGCCGGGCGAGCGAAAGGTAATTTCAATACCCGTGCACGGCAGCAGCGACCTGAAACCCGGGATGGCTCTCCGCATCGCCCGCGACGCGGGCGTCAGCACGTAGACCAGGCTCAGACGGTCACCCGCAACATGGCGGTCCAGGCGCTTGAGGAGGCGAAGGATTCCTTGCTGGCCAGAATCGCATGAAGGTACTGCCCTCGGGCGGCGCTGCCGGCCTGTCTTGGCGCTGCTTTAACGCCAGTCCTGTGCACCGTGCCAGATTTGCAGAATTTCGACTATTTCATCGGTGTAACGGTACACGACAACGTACGGCCGGCAAACAAGCTCTCTGGTTCCTTTCACCTCTCCCGGACGGCCTAGGCCAGGAAACCTTGCCAGTTTCTCAATGAGGTCGATGACTGCCTGGGCGACGTCCCCCGCGGCGGAAGGATTGTCCTCCCGGATATATTCAATGGCAGCTACAAAAATTGGTCTGCCGCTTCCGTCGTCCAGCGAATCCGCCTCACGAGTGAAAGAGCCGGCTGACACGGTCGATCACTTCTTTGTGCTCTACAAACTCGCCGCGGTCGGCTTGCTCAAGGCCGCGTTGCACTCCTGCGATAAAGCGGGCCTGGTTTTCGAGCATGCGGCTAACGGTGTCCTTCACCAACTGCTCAGCGTCCTTGCCGTTGGCGGAAGCCACCTCATGGAGCCGTGTTTCGACATCCGGCGAGAAATGTACTTCCATGCCCCTAAGCGTAGGGGGACAAGTTGGCGGTGTCAAGGATGGCATCGAGCTTCGAAAAGGCGCCACCGGCTCCAGGCACCAGTGCCCCTGTACACCATGCACCGGTATGCGCTCTGACAGGTACAATGAGAACCGGTGATGTTAGGACTCGTAATTGTCACCGACCCGGATACCATGAGCGGAACGCCGTGTTTTCGCGGCACGCGGGTTCCCTTCAAGAATCTGATCGACTACATCGAGGGCGGCTATTCTTTGGATGAGTTCCTTGCGCAATTTCCCTCAGTCACGCGTGACATGGTGGTTCAGGCGCTCGAGGAAGCGAAGGATTCTTGGCTCGCCAGAATTGCATGAAGATTTTGTTGGACAAGTGCCTGCCACTAGATTCCCCGCATAGCTTTTCCAACCACCAGGCCCACCGTGCCGAATGGACGTGCACGAACATGATGTCAAAAGCCGGGCGGCCTGCCGGGAGCCGGACGGGTACCACTTCGCGAGAGCGTCGGGTCGCGTTCGTGCGAGTTGGGCGCGCTCCCGCCGTCCGCGCGGGCTCGCCGTGGCTTATCGAAATGGGCCTCCAGCCATGCCTCGAAGTCTTCGATGCCGACATACTCGGACTGAGGGAATGCAAGTCTTCCGATCTCGACGCCGTCAGCCAGGCGAATCAACTCTCCGCTAGAAGTCACGACGCAGTCCAGGTCCGCACAGAACGCCTCAGCGCACGACGGTGAGAACTCGCACAAGCGCTCGCACGTACCGTGCTCATCAAAGCGGACCAAGCCTCGGAATGCACCTCTCCGATTTTCGTCAAGGACGCCGTAAAACCTGTCGTCAAGCCCGCGGTGCCATACACTCTGAACAACCCAATCGTTCTGCAGGCTGTAGCGCCATTTCTCTACTCGCAGTGATAAGTCGATGCAGCGCACCACACCAAATTCGCTGATGCAAAGCGCTTCGGGGGAAAATGCCGCGCCGATGATACACCCGCCGGACCGTTGAATGTGATAGTCCGGGTCCTGCGCGAGGACATAGTCACGTTTCTTGTCGCGATACTCCAGCAGCAGGCGGCTCGAATGGGGGTCGGCGAAGACCCTTGGCGACCCGCGTAACGCATCCAACACCTTGCCCGTACTAGCATCGAGCCGTCTCGTCGGGCCGGTCTCGGGCATACACCAGATGCATTTACCGTCCGGCGAAAATTCTACATACTGGGTCTGTTTCAATTCGGGAACATGCCAGAGTAAATTGCCTGACGGCACTTCATAGCAGGCAACGCCGCCGCGGCGCCCGGCCGTCCACGCGGCCGCGGCACATCGATCTCCACTTGGGGCCATGGCTAGGCGGCCCGTCGGCCCTCCAAAATCGTAGACTGTTTGAAATTGCGCTAGCTTCTGACATTGCCGGAGCTGCCAAATCTGAACCGTTCGCTCGACGAACGCGGCTGCCACGCGAGTCGACAAGCGACCAGAGGCGAGGGAGCGGATGGAGGATCCTAGCACTTTGTTACACAACTTGGGCGTCTTTCCTAGCATAAGTCCGAGGCCGGCCAAGCCAAGGTGGAGTGGCCATCAAGTGCTCAGACGGATCCATCGTGAAGCGGCTTGCACCCTCAGACCCGGGCTAACCACCCGCCTGCCCCCCCCGTTTGACACCCCCAGCCACATTCGCTACCATAAACGTTTGAGCCCGAAGCTCTAGAGAGCACAAGTCTGTCCATGCGAACGTCATATCCAACGTCTTTTCCGTCCGAGTCGCAAATTGAACGTGCGTGGCACGTGATTGATGCGAACGACGCCGTCCTGGGAAGGGTGGCAAGCCGCGCTGCTATGCTCTTGATGGGCAAGCATAAACCCACGTATACGCCATCGCTCGATACGGGCGATCACGTCGTCATTATCAATGCGGCCAAGGTCAAGCTGACCGGCAACAAAGAGAGCCAGAAACTGTACCGGCACCACAGCGGATATCCGGGTGGGCTGGTGGAGACGAAAGCGCGGCGGATGCGTGAAACGCGCCCGCAGAAAATGGTCGAGCTGGCGATTTCCGGCATGCTGCCGAAGACCAAGCTTGGCAAGCAGATGTACCGCAAGCTGAAAGTTTATGCGGGCGACCAGCATCCGCATCAGGCCCAGAAGCCGGCGGCTTATACAGTTCCGAACTAGAAAGGTTTGTCTTAAAAAAGTGCCAGCGAAGTTAGTGCAACACCTGGGAACCGGCCGGCGAAAGACCGCCACCGTGCGAGTGTTTCTGCGGCCCGGCAAGGGCGATATCACAGTGAATGCTCGCCCATTTGAGAACTATTTTGTGAATGAAGCCGCGCGTACGTGCGTGCGCCAGCCGTTGCTGGCCACCGAAACCGCGGATCGTTTTGATGTGGTGATTCTGGCAAAAGGCGGCGGAATCACAGGCCAGGCCGGAGCATGCCGGCTGGGCATTACGCGCGCCTTGATCGAGTTCAATTCCGAGTTGCGCCCCAAGCTCAAGCAGCTCGGCTTTCTGACTCGCGACGCTCGCGAGCATGAGCGAAAGAAGTACGGCCAAAAGGGAGCCCGCAAGCGGTTCCAGTTCTCCAAGCGCTAAGCGAGGACCGGCAAGTTTCTTCTCCCGTTCTTATCGAGAGTCCACTACGCCGCAATCGAGCCTTGGCACGTTTGCGGCTTAACCGGTTCGGAACAGGCCACGCAAATTTCGCTTTGGGCCGCGTGATTTCCTGCGCTCCGCAGCCGCCGATGCAAGGCTTGCCCGCCTTGCGGATACGAAGGAGGCAATTTGCCATCGATTTCGATGAAAGAATTGCTCGAAGCAGGCGTTCACTTCGGGCACCAGACCAAGCGCTGGAATCCAAAGATGAAGGAATACATCTTTGGCGAACGTAACGGCATTTACATCATCGACCTGCAGAAGACCCTGAAGCTCTTCAAGGACGCGATGCGGTTTGTGGGCGAAATGGCGGCGCAAGGCAAGACCGTGCTGTTTGTCGGCACCAAGCGGCAGGCGCAGGAAGCGATCGCCGAGGAAGCCACTCGCTGCGGCCAGTATTATGTGAATCAACGCTGGCTGGGCGGCTTGCTCACCAACATGCTCACCGTGCAGCGCTCCATCAAGCGGCTCAAAGATCTGGACGCGCTAGCCAACGAAAGCAGCTACGAGGGCCGCGCGAAGAAGGAAATCGGAAGGCTGGAACGGGAGCGAAAGCACCTGCAGCAGAACCTCGCAGGCATCAAGGAAATGCCGGGGCTGCCCGACCTGCTTTTCGTGGTCGATTCGAACAAAGAATCGATCGCGGTGAAGGAAGCCAAGAAGCTCGGGATTCCCGTGGTAGCCGTGGTGGATACCAACTGCGATCCGGACGAAGTGGATTACGTGATTCCGGGCAACGACGACGCTCTGCGCGCCATTCGTTTGTTTACGACCAAGATCGCCGACGCCGTCGCGGAAGGCAAGCTGCTGGCGACCGAAGCTGACTTCCCGGTCGAGAAACTGGTCAGCGACGAAACGCCAGCCGAAGAGACGCCCGCCGAATTTCAACAGTACCTGGATCCGAAATACCAGGAGCAGTTGATGTCGGAGAGCCTTTCGACGGCGGACGATGTGGTGGAAGCCACACCCCGCAAGGGTCCCTCGAGCGAGGCAGTGGAAGGGCTGGCCGGGACATCGGTCAACGAGCACTGAGCCGTCGGGAAATCACACGCTCCCTGACGGTCGCGGCTCGGCCAGCTGTGTTGGACCGGCTCCGGTTTGAAGACCCGGGGAAATTGTCGTTCTTTTTTCGCCAGGTCTTCACCGGCCGCTATACGAACAGTAAGGTGTTGGACTGCGCACACTCGTTGATCGGAACGCGTCTGCGCTTTTGGAGGATGTTTCATGGCAGAGATTAGCGCGCAATTGGTCAAGCAACTACGTGAGCGGACCGGCGCGGGCATGATGGATTGCAAGAACGCTTTGGCGGAAGCCGGCGGCGACATCGAAGCAGCAGAGGTGGTGCTGCGCAAAAAGGGCATCGCTTCGGCGGGAAAAAAGGCATCGCGCTCGACAAAGCAGGGCCTGATTGCCGCGCACATTGCCGGCAATGGCCGGTTGGGCGTGCTGGTGGAGGTGAACTGCGAGTCGGATTTCGTGGCGCGGACGGAAGATTTCCAGACGCTCACCGCCGACATCGCCGCGCACATCGCCGAAACGCGCCCCGTGCATGTGCGGCTCGAGGATGTCAGCGAAGCCGAGCGCGCCAACTTCAAAGCGCATCTGGCGCTTTACGAGCAGAAGTTCTTCAAGGACGATAAGATCACCATCGCCGACCTGGTGAAGACCAAGATTGCCAAGCTGGGCGAAAATATGGCGGTATCGCGCTTCACGATCTTCGAAGTGTCGAGCGAGAACGGCAGCGTTGCGCACTACGTTCACGCCGGCGCGCAGATCGGCGTGCTGGTTGAAGTGCAGACGGCGAAAGACGTGTCGGCGAACCCTGAGTTTCAAGTGCTCGAGCGCGACCTGGCGATGCAGGTTGCCGCAGCCAACCCGCAGTGGGTCGGCAAGACTGATGTGGCTGCGGCGGCGCTTGCCAAAGAGCGCGACATCCAGCGCGATCGCGTGATCAAGGAAGGCAAACCCGCTAACGTTGCCGATAAGATCGTCGAAGGCCGCCTGGGCAAGTTCTACGAGGAAGTCTGCCTGTTGGAACAGCCCTTCATCAAGGAGAACTCGATGAGCGTTCGCGAGCTGATCAAGAGCAAGGCCGGCGCTTTGGGCGAAATCAAGATCGCGCGATTTGTGCGATTCAAAGTGGGCGACCAGGGCGACGCGCCGGGCGTCGAGGCGAGCCCGCAACCGGTTACCGCTTAAAATTAAAGGGACAGGCTTTTGAGTCTGTCCCTATTCTGTTTGAACTCCTATCGGACGCGCTGCGCGCATGCCTCAATTCAAACGAATTCTACTCAAACTCAGCGGTGAAGCGCTCGCCGGAGGCCACTCGTTCGGTCTCGATATGCAGCGGATCGACTCATTGTGCGTCGAGATCGCCGAAGTGGCGAGCAAAAAGGTCCAGGTGGGGCTGGTGGTGGGAGGCGGAAACTTCTTTCGGGGCGTTTCAGCGGCGGCGCACAAGATGGACCGCGTCACCGGAGACCACATGGGCATGCTGGCCACCGTCATTAACGCGCTGGCCGTTCAGGATTCACTCGAAAGGGCGGGCATACCGACGCGAGTGATGACGGCGATCGACATGCACCAGGTGGCCGAGCCGTATATCCGCAGGCGCGCCATCCGGCATCTGGAAAAAGGCCGCGTGGTTGTTTTTGCGGCCGGGACATCGAATCCTTATTTCTCAACCGACACGGCCGCCACGCTGCGGGGACTCGAGATTCACGCCGAGGTGATCGCCAAGGCAACCAGCGTGGATGGCGTGTACGATAAGGATCCAAAGAAATTCGCCGACGCGGTTCGCTATGAGGAGATCAGCTACCTGGAAGTACTGTCGAAAGCGCTGGGCGTGATGGACGCCTCGGCTGTCGCCATGTGCCGGGATAACCGGCTGCCAATACAGGTTTTCAATCTCAACACGCGCGGCAATATAATGCGAATGGCGATGGGCGAGCCGATTGGCACGGTAATTCGCTGACGTCACTTTGAAGAATTCGCGCACAACGGCCAACAAAGAGCCTGTGCGCGAGAAGGTCTTTAACCTATGTCCAAACACGAACAAACCGCCGCCCCGCAGAGCGGCACACCAACGTTTAAAGGCGTGAAGGAAATCGAAGCGCACGCCCGAACACGAATGGAGAAGGTATTGGGCGATTTCCAGCACGAGATCGGCTCTATCCGAACCGGCCGGGCCACGATCAGCCTGCTCGACAGCGTGCGGGTGGATTCCTACGGCACGCCTTCGCCCCTCAACCAGGTGGCGCAACTGCACGTCCCTGACCCGACCATGCTCACGGTGCAGCCCTGGGATGTGTCGATGATCGGCCCGATCGAGAAAGCCATCCGAAGCGCCGACCTGGGGCTGAACCCGAGTAACGACGGCAAGCTGATTCGCGTGCCCGTGCCGCCTCTCACTGAGGAGCGCCGGAGGGACTTGGCCAAAAAGTGCAGCCATGTTGCCGAGGAACATCGCGTGGCCCTGCGCAACATCCGCCGGGACGCGAACGAGCATCTGAAGAAGGCGCTCAAAGACAAGCTGATCAGCGAGGACGACGAGCGGCAAGCGCTCGATTCGGTCCAGAAGCTGACGGATTCGAGCATCGGCAAGGTCGATCAGCTCGGAAAG
>Ga0302325_10035534_pt1 | contig 10179 bp, 5 predicted proteins | sample Palsa_T0_2_FD_201948 | JGI IMG/M metagenome (GOLD analysis project Ga0302325, IMG submission 201948) | Peat permafrost microbial communities from Stordalen Mire near Abisko, Sweden - Palsa_T0_2 | ecosystem: Environmental > Terrestrial > Soil > Palsa > Peat permafrost | place: Sweden: Abisko... | reverse complement strand
GGAAATCGAAAAGTGTCAGGGCACGACTCCATGGTGCCGCACGAGGGGCAACGTCGACTGCGGCTTTAGCCGCTGAATGAAGCCAAGTGATTGAAAATACATTTCCTCAGGGGCTAAAGCCCACGCTCATTTTGGTGCACCGGCGGCACGACTGAAGTCGTGCCCTGACACCTGCGGGCTCATCCTGAGGTTTTTCCTCAAACGATGGAGCCCATACCCTTCAGGCAGGGTGAATTTAGCACAACGGATGGAAAAAGGGTTCCGGAACGCCGGCCAAAGGTCGGCCGATCCGGAACCCTCTGTGTGTATGCCAACGCTTAGCGCTTGGACTGGCCGCGAGCGAGCTTCTTGACCTTCTTCTTCTTCTCGCCGCGCGCTCCGGTGCGCTTGGCCTTCGGAGCGGCTTTCTTGCGGGCGGTGCGCTTCAGCTTCTTGCGTTCCAGCTTATCTTCAACCTTGGTGGTGTCTGCCACGTATAACCTCTTTCACTGCAATCTTTTCTGGTTTTCCCGCACATCGGGTCGATATCTACTCAAGGATAGCAGGGAATTCAAATCGGGGAAAGCGGCAATTCCCGCATCAATCGAGTGTTTCAAGCGAAATCAGAAGCGGCGATTCCCTGTTTCCAGCGTACAATCGAAACAGACACGCATCTGTGAAGAGACCAGCCTGCTCGGCTCCGGCCGCCTTAAAGCTTCTGACGAGCTCCGCAACCCCACCGCAACAACCAACCTGTTTGCCGGAGTTCGTCAATGCGTTCCGATAAAATTCACCGCGCACTCGCGCAGGGAATGAACCGTTTTGAAGTTTGCCAGCTTGTGGCCAAGGGCGTGAAGGCTACCCACAAGACGGGCGCACGCTTTGAAGATTCGATCAACGATGTGCTGCAGTATCTCGGCACCCATGAGACGCCCAAGGAAAGTCTTCACCCCGCAATTCCCCAGGTCAGTGTGAAGAGCCTGAAGCCGGCGGCGTAGCAGGGCCAGGAACTAGGGGACTCGGTCAGGCATTAGTCTGAAGTGGATTTGAATCTTGAGATAGACGCAAAAGAGGGACGGCAGCTTTGCCGTCCCTCTTTTGTTGACTCCCGAACTGGTTGCCGAAGGCTTTATGCCTAAGCCGGCCTGATTTAGACGACCTGGACGTTTTCTGCCTGCCATCCCTTGGGGCCCTTGGTCACGTTGAACTGGACGCGCTGGCCTTCCTGCAGTGAACGGAATCCGTTCGACTGAATGGCGGTGTGGTGGACGAAGACGTCCTCGCCGTTCTCACGGCTCAGAAATCCAAAACCCTTGGCATCATTAAACCACTTGACTGTTCCCTGTTCCATTTGGTGTTGCTCCTTCGATACTGATTTACCGCGAACGCAATGTGGAAGTTTGCGAGTAGGCGGTAACCGGAACAGGCAAGGACTTCAGATCGAATTCTACGATTAAACAGAGTGTAGCACGGATTTGGCAAAAGACCAAATGCACTTTTTATCGGATCGAGAGCCGACTGACCAGACTTCAGGGATCGTCAAGGTCCGAGATCCTCAACGGGGGACGAGCGCATTTCTCGGTGTTCGGCCATTTTTTGCGCGCGATCTTCACGCGGGCGGCCGTTTCGGAGGGAGCCGGGGGCTTTCAGTTGAAACCCCTGCTCCCTCAGGGCCCGTCCAAAAACCGAATTCAAAGTCGGCCAGTTGAGGCTTGCGGTCTCCCACCCATTCGCAAAGAACGCGAATGGATGGGGCACGGATCGTTTGTGCTGGGTTGGAGGCGGGCAAATCCCGGTTTTTGGACAGGTTCTCAGACGCTCTGCATTGACAACTGTTGGACTAAAAGCGGATCACGGCGCCTGCGCTCAGGCGGAAGTTGTTCTGATGGTTGTTGCTGCCGTTGTCAAAGGTAGTGGGGTAATAGTCGGCCTGGGCCAGGCGCAAACCGAAGCGGCGGTTGAGGTGCAGGTCGAGGCCGGCGCCGATGCTGGCGGCGAAGGCAAGTGTAGCGTTCTGGGCTAACGGATTCGGCGGCGAGGAAAGCGATCCGGATGCGTGTGCCGCACCGGCCATCACCTGGCCGAAGGGCTGGAAGGGCGAGTGGCGCAGTTTGGGAAGGTAGCGCGCGCCCACGGTGAAGGTGCTCAGGGTGAGGCTGTAGGTTGAGGTGCTGACCTTGCCGATGTTCTCGATGGTGAGGTCGCCGACGAGGGCGAATCTTCCTGGCAAGGCGGGAAAGGCGACGTTGGCGCTGACACCGTTGAGGTTGAAGCAGGTGCAGCCGCCGGGAGGCGCGTTGCTGCGCAGGTAGCTGTAGTCGATGGCCAGGTCAGAGCGCAGCGGACGTTCGGGCGGCGGGGCCTGGGAGGTCTGGCCGGCGGCCGGCCGGGAGGAAACCGCAGCGAGGGTCAGCAACAGAACGAATGTGTATTTGATCCGGAATCGCATGGGTTCTCCTTTACTTGACCGTGAGCTGCACGGTGGTTGAGTGGCTATCGGCGCCGCCGGCGCCGGTGATGGTGATGGTGTAGGTTTGCGCGACGCTGCCAAGCAGGAAACCGCCGCCGCAAGCGGTCAGATTGACCACGCCGGCCAGGGAAACGAGACCCGCGACCAGTAGCAGAAGCTTGCCTCGCCAGGCTTTTCGCCAGCGCCGGAAGGGGATGAGGAAGAGCAGAGCCAGCGCGGGAGTGGCGAGCGGCCAGGAGGAACCTCGCGCGGACGCCTGGAGGGCGGGCGCAAGCTGCACGGTGAATGTGGAGGTTCCATTGCCGTTGCCGGGGTTGATGGTGGCGGGTGCGAAGGTCCCGTTGGCGCCTGCGGGCAGGCCGGCTGCGCTGAGGGTGACTACGTTGTTGAAGGTACCGTTGGTGGCGGCAATAGCAACGGTATAGGCTGCCGATGCGCCGGGGGCGATGGTTTGCGAGGGAGGCGCGGCGGTGATGGCGAAGTTGGGCGGCGGGGGGCTGACGAGCACGGTTCGCTGCACCTGGGGCGCGGCCGAGTAGTCGGCGTTGCCGGCCTGGTTGGCGTCGATCACCAGGTTGCCCGCGCTGGTAACGGTGAGGGTGTTGCCGGAGATGGAGCCGGCAGCGGTGCTGCTCGAGTCGAGGGTGAAGACGACGGCGCTGCCGGATGCCCCCCCGGTGGCGGTGAGCGCGATGGTGAGGCCGGAGGAGAAGACGACCGGCGTGGCGGGTTGGGTGAAGTTGATGGCCTGGGGCGCCTGGCTCACGACGAACGATTTCTGCACCTGTGGGGCCGCAGCGTAAGTGGAATTGCCGGCCTGGTTGGCGTCGATGACGAAGTTCCCGACACCGGTGATGGTGAGCGTGTTTCCGGAGATGGACCCCGCAGCTGTGCTGCTGGCATCGATGGTGAAGACCACGGGATTGCCGGATGCGCCGCCTGTCGCCACCAGGGACACGGTCAAAGTGGGCGAATAGGTGACCGAGGCAGGCTGTGTGAAGTCGATGACCTGCGGCGTCTGCGGGACGCCGGTGCCGGTAAGCGTGATGGACTGCGTTGTCGGGTTGGCGTTGTCGGTCACCGTGAGCGTAGCCGAGAAGGCGGCAACCGAACCGGGCGTGAAGGTGACATAGATGTTGCAGGTGGCGCCGGCGGCCAGCGTTGTTCCGCAGGCGTTTGAACCGGTGGAGACGGCGAAGTCGCCGGGATTGGCGCCGCCGATGGCGATGCTGGTGATGGTGAGCGTTCCGGTGCCGGTGTTGGAAAGCGTTGCCGCCAGGACCGAAGAGGTGGTGCCGGTGATGGTGTTGGGGAAAGACTGGGACGGCGTGAGCGTGGCGCCCGGAATACCGGCCTGAGTGCCAGTGCCGGTCAACAGAATGGTGTTGGGGTTAGCCGAGTCGTTGCCAAGGTCGGTGAAAAGGGTGATGGTTCCTGTCGCAGCGCCTGTGGCTGTCGGGTTGAAAGTCACGTTCATGGTGCAACTGTCGCCGGGGGCGATGCCGTCGTCGAAGTTGCAGGTTCCGCCGGAAGCAATCGCGAAGGGACCGGCGATGGTGCCGTAGCTATTGAAGTCCACAACATCCGGGCGTGCTGTGTGCGCGGCAGCCCTGGCTCTTGCCGGCGCTGGATGGCGCTGCTTTCGCACTACGTCGTCGTCGTACTGATCCGAGAACGACAACGGCGCGTTACCGGTGTTGCTGAGGATAACGGTGAGCGGCGCGCTGACCGTGTTGATCGCCGTGCTGGGGAAGGCCAGATCGCCGTTGGGGTCGATTTCGGAGACGACATGATCGAATGCATCGTTGACGTAAAGATCGCCCATTGCATCCACGGCAATTGCATTCAGATTTGTATTTTCGGCATTGGCCGGGGCTCCGCTGACAAGCGTGGCGCCACCGCCCACAATCTGTGAAATCTGCTGGCTTGTGTTGACCAGGAAGACGCCGGGCAAGTTGGTATGGCCAAGCCCGAGCACGTACAGATTGCCGGCCGGATCGGTGACGAGACCGACCGGGCCATTGTTGAGATTCACCGAAGTAGCCGGCTGCGGCGTAGTGGTTACCGCGGCCGTTCCTCCACCGGCATAGGTGGAAATGGTCCCGTCGGAGTCCACCTTGCGCACCACGCCGTTGCCGAAGTCCGCGATGTAGAGATTCCCGTTCAGATCGGTAGCCAACTGGTAAATCTGGCCCAGAGTTGCCGAGGTCGCCGGCCCGCCGTCTCCGGAGTTGCCGCTCACGCCGGGTGTCCCGGCAAACAGCGTGATCGTGCCCGTGGTGTCCACCTTGCGCACTACGTTGTTGTTGGTATCGGCGATGTACACGTTGCCCTGGGGATCGGCGGTGACGCCTTGCGGATTGTTCAGCGTGGCCTGGTTGGCCGGGCCGCCGTCGCCGGCGTAACCGCCGAATCCGTTCCCGTAACTGCCCGCGAAGGTGGTGATGGTCCCGGCGGAGTTGACCATGCGAATCAGGTTATTGAATCGGTCGTCTATATACAGATTGCCGGACGGGTCAAACGCTATCTGCTGGGGAGCGTTGAGCGTAGCGCTTGCGGCCGGGCCATTATCTCCGCTATAGCTGCCGTGACCTGGGGCTTCGACCGGGATTCCGGCATACACATTGATGTTGCCGTTGCCGTCGATCTGCCAGACGGTGTTGAAGTCGTAGTCGCTGAAGTAGACAAGGCCGGTGGAATCGAGAGCGATGCCATATCCGCCGCCGATCAGCGCAGAGATGGCGGGGCCACTTCCGGTGTCGCCCAACATACCCGGCGTACCTGCCAGGAAGTTGAACTGGCCGGGAGTGAACTGCAACTCAGGCTGCGTTCCAGAGCCGGTGAGGATCGAGGTCTGCGGCGAACCGGTGGCATTGTCGGTCACCGTTAGAACAGCCTCAAAGCTGCCCGGCCCCGGCGGATAGAAGTCGACGGAGATGGTGCACGCAGAGTCCTGCGGCAGGGTTGTTTTACCGGAGCAGGAGCCGTTGGGATAGATGTTGAACATGTAAGCATTGGCGCCGGTAATGCTTACGGCGATGTTGGTGAGAGGCGCATTCCCGGTGTTGGCGAGCGTGGCCATGAGCTGGTTCCCTTGACCTACCGGGGTTACCGGGAAGGCAAGCGCGGGGGTCAGGGTTACGATCGGCGCACCGGAAGTAGCAGTGGCGTTGAGGGGAAGCGACTGCGGCGTGTTGGCGGCGTTGTCGACGAAGGAGACCGCGGCGCTGAAGGGGCCGGCTATGGTGGCGACGAATTGCACCGAGATCGAGCAGATTCCATTGATCGGAATCGGGCTTCTGGCGACGCAGTTGTCGGTCTCGATGAAGCTGCCGGGGTTGGCGCCGGTGAGACTGGTCTTGGTGATGGTGAGCGGAGCAGTGCCGGTGTTGGTGAGGGTGGAAACGGCTACGTTGCTGGTGTTTCCGGTGGGCACGCTGAAGGTGAGCGAGGGAGGACTGAGTGTAACGGCGGGAGCGGTAGATGCGGCGGTGCCTGTGCCGCTCACCGAAATCGACTGCGAGTCGTTTGAGTCGTCAAGATCGTTGTCTTTCAGCGTCACGTACTCGGTGATATATCCATCCCTGGTCGGCGTAAAGTCGATCGAGATACCGCAGGTGGCTCCCGGATCCAGCGGGAATTCGTTGTTGCACTGCTGGGAGGCGGTGCCATCCTCCGGGAAGTCACCCGGATAAGAAATGCTGTTGAAGTACACGTCTTCATTGCCGATGTTGATCGCCGCCACCGTCCTGGGGCTGTCGCTGCTGGTGCTGCCCACGGAGGTCAGGTTGAAGGTCAATGCGGACGGGGTTGGCAGGCTGAACTGCACGATTTCGTCTTCGAATTGGGTCGACGTCGGCTGGTTTACAGCGTATACATTCCCTGCGCCGTCCACGGTCAGTTGGAGGTAGCCAAACGACGTTCCCGGACTAATTGAAATGGGAGTGCCATAGGCGTTGTTGGTGTAGGGCACCAGAAGCACGTCCCCCGTGGCCGAAACGCCGAGCCCCGTAACATACAGGTTGTCATCGCCATCCAGGGCCAGGTACGACGGCCCGGCGATCGTGGGCAGAGGCACTGTAACCACGCTTCCGTAGCCGCTTCCATTCACCGGCAGCTCCAGCACTTCAGTTGCGCCCGAGGCGTCAACCGTGCCTAGTGTAAACACGTCACCGGTGCTGTCCACAGCAACTCCCCAGGGAATAACCGTGTTGCTCGCCGCGAAAGGCACAGACGTCGGCGAGCCATACTGGCTGCCATTCCACGTCATCTCATCCACGCGCTGGTGCACAGGATCGCTGAAGTAGAGATTGCCCGCGCCGTCTACTCCGATTTGAAAAACGTTAACCCCCCCGGGAATGTTCAAGGCGATTGGCGTACCCCATTTGCCCGGGCCGGTGGCCGGAATCTTTTCCAGATGGGAGTTGGCGCCGACATAGAGGTTGCCGCTCGCATCGATGGCAATGCAGTTGGCGTATTGAGAACCGATTGCCGTAAATATATTGGCGATGACGGTCGCAGCGTTGTAGCTGGAGCCTGTCCAGGCGAGCATGCTGACATTGCCGCTGCCATCGACGTAGTAGAGATTCGCGGCGCCATCCACCGCGACGCTGTTCAAGCCGGCGATGGTTCCCGTGATCGCTGCCGGCGTGGCGGGAGTAAAGACCAGCTCTGGTCCGTCGCCCCAGCCGGCCAGGAATGTTGAGCCCAACACGTTTCCGGCGGCGTCCGTCAAGTAGACAGATCCGTTGCGGGCTCCCGAGTACTGCGGCGTAAATACCACATCGACGGTGCAAAGCTGACCTACCGTATATGCTGTTCCCGCCGAGCAGGTGCCACCGGAACCATTCCCGAAGTCCAGGTACCCCGATCCCTCCGTCACGACGTTGATTCCGCTCAGAGTTCCGGGGGTCGTGAAAAACACTGAGACCGGTTCGCTGCCCGAGCTTGTGTTGATCGGCTCGTAGAAATAGTCGCCGACTCCGGTGAGCGTTGCGGTCTGCGGCGAGGGGGGCGCGTTATCCGCAATGTTCAGCGTCCCGGTGGAGGTTTGACCGGACAGGGCAGGTTTGAACGTGACGTAGACATTGCAGCTCTGACCCGCTGCCAGCGCCGTGGTGTTGGTGCACTGGTTGGCTCCGGTTCCGATGAAGAACACCGTGTCGCCGGTCTGCGTGGTACTCACGCCGGAGATGTTCAGCGTGCCTCCGCCGGTATTCGTCACTGTCTCGATCAACGGATCGCTGGTGGTGTCGATCTGCACGCCGCCGAAGTTGAGCGCACCTGGCGAGAGCGAGGCGGCAGGCGCAGCAGCCGGCATGGCCGAGCCGCTCAGATTCGTGAAGACGTCGCCGAAGTTCGAGACGGCGACTTCAAGCCGAGCGGTATCGGGCTGGAACTCCGGTGTTACCGCCGTGGGGTCGAAAGTGACGTAGAAGTGGCACACGCCGCCCGCGGCGAGCGAAGCGGGGCAGTCGGTGCCGGACAGCGCGAACTCCTGGGCAGCGGTATTGGCGCCCACAATGGGAGGATTGTTTGCGGCGACCGTGAGAGGCGCGTTGCCGGTGTTTGTGAATGTCGCTGTCATGGACGCGGTTGTCACGCCGACGGTGCTCGTAAACGTCAATGACTGGGTGATCGTGCCGGAGTAGGTGGGCGACCCATCACCCGTTCCGAAGAGAGTGATGGTGTTCGGCGAGCTGTTGGCGTTGCTTGTGAATACCACGGAGCCCGTGTATTTCTGGTCCAAGGTCGGCGAGAACGTGAGGCCGATGGTGCACGATGCACCCGGAGCCAGAGACCCGGCCGAAGACAGAACGCAGGTTCCCGCCGTCGCGCCCGTGGTAATCGCAAACGGCCCGGTGATCACGGGCGGCGCGTCAGTGAATTTGAGCGGAACGCCGCTGGGATTGAAAACGACAAGGTAGTAGGGGCTGCTGGTGTAATACACATTCGTCTCTGGGAAGGTGTAGCCACCGGTCGACCCAGCGGTGAGGATCGCGGACCCGGAGCCGTCGGCGGTAATTAGATTTCCGTAGGGGTCCATGGAGATGTATTCAATGCCGTCGGCGAATCCGGCATTCGCGGCATTCGGCTCGGTATCGGGTAATCCCAGAAGGGCTTTCGTAAACTCGCCACCGTATGTGTCGCCGTAGACGGTGTGGATGTTTCCCGAGGCATCCACCTGGCGCACCAGTTGCCCGAACTGATCCGCAATGAAGAGCACTCCGCCGGACGTCCAGTACACGCCGTAGGGCCTCCACAGTTCCGCGGCGGTTGCGGGTCCGCCATCCCCGGAGTAAGTGGGCGATGAGCTTCCCGGAAATGCCCCGGTTCCGGCGAAGGCGTTGATCTTGCCGTTCGAGCCTACGATGAGCACGATGTTGTCGTAATAGTCTGCAATGTACACATTGCCGGCGGTGTCAGTGGCAATGCCCTCGGGATAGCACAACCCGACCGTTGTGGCCAGGCCGCCCAGCCCGCTGAGAGCAGGACAGGCGTCCTGATTTCCTGCGCCGCTGCCGTCGCCGGCGAAGGTATTGATCTTTCCGTCTGTGCCGATCACCCGGACGACGTGGTTGATGAAGTCGCTCACATAAAGATTCCCAATGGAGTCGAACGCCAGCCCCAGGGGGACGTCGAGGGTTGCAGAGGTTGCCAGACCGTTGTTGCCGGTATAACCAGCGGTTCCCGGCGTGCCGGCGAAGACTGTAATCACTCCGGTGGCAACATCGACTTTCCAGATCACGTTGTAGGTCGTATCGGAGAAGTAGAAGTTATTGTTGGAGTCGATCGCCATCCCGGCGGTCGCGCCTATTGACCACGCCGTCGCCTGGGTGTTGGCCGGCGGAGCGGTTAGCGAATATGGATCAGGGAAAGTATTGTTGCCGGCGACGGTAGTGATCGTGCCCGATATGTCCACCTTGCGTATGACATAGTTGTCGGAGTCGGCAATGTACAGGTTGCCGTTTGAGTCGTAGGCGATGCCCACCGGGTACTTCAACGTGGCTGCCGTGGCCGGTCCGTTGTCTCCGGTGTAGCCGTTGCCATTCAATCCCGCCACACGCTCGACGATTGCCGGAACAAACTCGATGGCCGAGGTATTTCCAGACGCTGGGGGGCCATACTGCGCCAGTGCCGGGGTCTGGCCAAGAGCGAGAGTGAGTACGGCAGCTGCCAACATCCAGATTTTGCGGACCATGGAAGACTCCTTGGGGTGGTATCCAGAAACAAAGTGCGTGCGTTGCCGCGGTGGCTGAAGGGAGTCGCGATGAAAGACCCGGAAGCAAATCAGGCTTCTGCAAGCAATAACGAAAAATCCAGGTCCGGGCATTTTCAAGTCTCCTCAGCTTTGGTGGAGCGATTTGGTGCAAACCCTGCATTCGGTGGAAGGGGAGCGGTAGGATTGGATGCTGCCGTCATGCAAGGCCCGGTTGAGAACGGCGAGGTCAAGTGAGGAACTGGCAGTTGCGCCGGTCAACAGGAGCAGGTGAGAGGGGCGGCACGAGGAGATGGCGGCGTGCCGGACCCCAAGGAAGCCGGTTGTATCCGATGGGCGCGATTTGCTTGCACGGACAGAAGAGGAGTCGGCTGCGGCCGAGACGGATATCCCGGCTTGTTCAACCTGCATCTCAACCGGTCGCCTCTTGAGCACGAACCCTCCGCACGGAGTCATCTAACTGGCCGGTAATTCCCTTGAACGAACCCAAGTGGCTCATTTACTCCTGGGG
>Ga0302325_10035533_pt1 | contig 10179 bp, 4 predicted proteins | sample Palsa_T0_2_FD_201948 | JGI IMG/M metagenome (GOLD analysis project Ga0302325, IMG submission 201948) | Peat permafrost microbial communities from Stordalen Mire near Abisko, Sweden - Palsa_T0_2 | ecosystem: Environmental > Terrestrial > Soil > Palsa > Peat permafrost | place: Sweden: Abisko... | reverse complement strand
CAGCTGTCGTCCGTGCCCGAGGACGACGCCTCCTTTCCTGTGTTGGCGCGGTTTCAATATCAAAGAGGCGACGTGTTAAGATTGATCCACGTGAGCTCTCGCCCCTTCAGGGCGAAACGTTTTATTGCATGGTTCCCAGGGTTGAAACCCTGGGCTGAATCCTCTTGTCCCTTCGGGACGGAGAACCAAACAGCCCTTATCTTATCTTAGCGCCATTCCGGTCATGGCCAAAGCCAGGCAATTACATTACTAATGGCTTGAGCAAAGAAGAGCCGAGTTCGTTAGCTTTCATAGCGAGACATCTCCGTACCGCGAAGCGGTTTAGTCCAACCCCTTTTATGACCGGCCAAAAGGGAATCCTTTAGCGAAGCCTCTGACGCCAATGTCAGATTCGGAACTTGCCTTTGTTTCAGAGGCTTCTGGGCGTTATCGAGACATCCATGCACAGCGGCCTCCGCGATCGCGCTCTGCTCGGGGGTCCTTGCTTACACTTTCGCCCGGATCGGCGCCGTCGTGAACCTGGGATTTGGCAGCAACCGGGTATGTTCACTGGCAGAGGTAACGCGGAGCCATCGGCGCAATTTCAGTGAGCATCAGTGGCTCACTCGTTTTTCGCCTGCGTGGTAATAATCGTGCCACTGCCACCCAATTTTGGGATATACAAACCACGTTGTATCGGCCCAACGCTGCTCACCATGCTCCTTGCACTTGGCGATGGCCTCCTGCACCGCAGCCTCAGGGCTTGGCAGAGGACCTGACCAGCCGATGCAGGATCCTTTTCCTTTTCTAACGCCCACTGCTATCGCGAAGAATCCAGGTTTACCTGTCGCGAGCACAATTTTAGGATTAATTCCACCACCACGGCGACAGTAATTGAGAGCGAGATGTTCAATCGAACTGTGAGATAAGTCTCCAGGACGTCCCAGGAACCCGTTTTGTCCGGCAGCTTGGGGGTTCCAAAAACGATATCCACAACACTCACCCCTTCCATTGGAGCTGGAGCTAGCCACGGCAATCGCGGTGTACGCATCTGCAGTTGGGATTCGGGCAAATAGGGCCGTCGCGCAAAACACGATGAAAAGGTATCTAATGTTCATGGGACAGGAGTGAACAAAAAATGTCGAAGGAATTGTCTAAAGGGTTTGATGAAGTGCCTAAGCAATGAGACTATCAACGACCGATTCAAAACCAGCCACGTTTCGATTAGTAAGACGGATTGTGAGGTGTTGGCAAGTTAGCTTTCATAGGATCGTGATTTTGCGCGTTGTCGGTCTGAGCGAGGCACGAGCGAAGAGCGATCACACGCAAACCCGGAGACGGATTCTATGAATGGCGGAAAACGGCTAAGCCGACACGCGCGAACGGAGGATACAGCGGTTGGCTCTGCTCGCTCCCGGGACCGACCGGTTGGCTTTGCCTACGCCCGAAGGTAGACCAAGGACACAGCACGATAAAGACCGGGGGGCGGGAATCAGGACGCGCGATTGCGCGCGTCGTTCGTGAGACGTATGAGGTCACCTAGACTGCGACCAAGTCGGTCCAGTCGCCAAACGACCAGAGTGTCACCTTTACGCAACGATTTAGACAAGCATCAAGTTCCGGGCTAATAGTCGTTTTGCCGCTAGCGTGTTCCTCGTAGATCTGACCGCACTTCGCACGTTCAAGTGCATCCCACGATTTAATTGCAAAGGGTTTTCTCAGTTAAATCGTGGATTTTTCTCTTCTCGCAAACCGCTTTGACCAACGATCGTCCGTGCCCGACGAGGACGAAGGATTGGGGAGTGGTCGGCACAGCGTCCCGCTTTGCTCTGCAGTTTGGACATTCTGAGAACGCTTCAGGTAGGAGGGTAAGGCGGGACGCCTTACTTACGCCGCATAGGCCAGCGCTGGTAAGTAAGGCGTCCCGCCTTACCCTCTTCCGTCAGCAAACCGTCCCGGTTTGCCCGCAGCAGTAAGTAAGGCGTCTCGCCTTACCCCGCGGCCTGACTAAATAAATAGTTCTTGAAATGTCCAAGCTCCAGGGCAAAGCGTCCCGCGTTGCTTCTTCGACCCGGGGCAAACCGGGGGGAATCGGGTCGGCGAGTCGGCGTTTCGTCTCTCAATAAAAGGTTCGCTCTTATTTCATTGAGAACGAACGTCTAACCGGTCGCCTCGAGCGACTTATCCCGCGCCTTTTTCTGCCTGGGGGAGTTACTCGTTCTCGTCGTCGTCCTTCGTCCTCGATCTCTTCAGGATCAAGCAGAGCCAACCGCTGTCCCCTCCGTTCTCGCGTCTTCTCTTCCCGCAAACCGATTTAGCCAGCAACCCTCCATGCCCGCGGACGAGGAAAGGGATCTCGACGGTCCCGCGCTCCCCTTGCATTATTCGCCCCGACAACTGACAACTGACAACTGACAACTGACAACTGCCACTGACAACTGCTTCCCATGCCCGCGCGAACCCAACTTTTACAGATCATCTTCGGGAAATACCGCGGACGCATCGTGGTGACCTACCTCGTCACCCTGGCGGAAAATCTGTTTGAGTTAGCGTATCCGTCGCTCACCGGGTTGGCGGTGAACGGCTTGCTCAAGCGCGATTTCACGGGGCTTGGATTGCTGCTCGGAGTTTGGTTCGCGCACACGGTCACCGGGGTCTTCCGCCAAACCTACGATACGCGGGTTTTTTCTTCGATCTTTACGGATCTGGCCACGCGGACGGTGTCCGAACAGGAAACGAAGGGAGTCTCGACGTCGCAAATCGTCGCCCGCTCGTCGCTCTCCAGAGAGTTCGTCAACTTTTTCGAACGCGATGTCCCTGCCACCGTGAATTCAGTGTTCGGATTGTTTGGCGCACTGGTTTTGCTCTTCTTCTATGACGCTTGGAGCGCAGGATTCTGCCTGGTGCTCCTGATCCCGCTGGCAATCTTGAATCGGCGGTATTCCAGTCGCACCTTGACGCTGAACAGGCGCTTAAACAATCAGCTTGAACGCGAGGTGACGGTGCTGACGCGGCGAAACCCGAGCAGAGTGCTCGGGCATTACCGGCTCCTGGCGAGATGGCGCACCAGCCTGTCAGACGCCGAAGCGATGAACTGGGGTGTCATGGAGCTCTTCAGCATCCTTTTGTCGGCCGCAGTCATCCTCCGAATCGCTTCCTTACCGCACATCGAACCCGGCACGATTTACGCCATGCTCGCTTACCTGTGGAATTTCATCTCGAGCCTTAACCATGTCCCGACGCTGGTCCAGCAATTAAGCCGATTGAAGGATATCGCGCGGAGAGTGGATCAGGAGTCGGATTAGTTGCCAGTGTCAGTTGTCAGTGCCAGTGGGGACCAAAGGGCGGAATGAAGAGTGTGGGTTCTCCGACATGCTTGGGGAACGATCGGGTCTCGGACGAAGGCCGCGAAGTCCACGTCGGCCCGATCGTTCTATCGCTCAACCTTACTAGATCCTCCGTGTCCTCCGTGTCCTCCGTGCGAGCCTTCTCCGTATCGAAATAAACCGGCGTCAGTGTCAGTTGTCAGTGCCAGTGGGGGACCAAAGAGCGGAATGAAGATAGATGGAGCTACTGGTCCCCACTACTGGCTTTTCGCCCGCTGACACCGGCACTTCCTCAGAGCGGCTTCAGGTTGGCCTCTATCTCGGCTCTTCGTCCTTCCAGGAACGGCGGCAGGGCCAGTTTGTTTCCGAGATCGGCTATGTTTTCGTCGACAGCGAATCCCGGACCGTCGGTGGCCAGTTCAAAAAGAATATGACTCGGTTCGCGGAAGTAGAGGCTCTTGAAATAGTAGCGATCGACTTCGCCGCTGTTCGGGATGCGGAAATCTCTTAGCCGGCGTATCCAGGCACTGTAGTTCTCTTCATCCGGGACTCGGAACGCGATATGGTGGACACCGCCCGCTCCCGGTCGGTAGATTCCAAGGTCAGGACGTACCCGGACATGCAATTCCGAGGAAGCGCCGCCTGCGCCCATTTCGTACACATGGATGCCGAACTCTTTTCGATCCGGATCAGGATACTGAAGGGTTGCCTTCATTCCCAGGACCTCCGTCAACAGGGCGCCTGTTGCCGGCAACTTTGGAATCGTGATCGTGGCGGGGCCGAGCCCTCGGATCTGATAGGCGGCCGGTACCGGACTGCCTGACCATGGAAAAGATTCTCCGGCATTTCCGTCATCGACCAGACTCAGTCGTTGACCTTCACCGTCCTCGAAATCGACGACCGCGCGCCCGGCCCGCTCCAGGATGGGTGAATGGGTGACTTTCAATTGATCAAAGCGCGTGATCCACCAATGCAACGCCTCCACTCCGCCGACACGGAGCCCGGTGGCACTGATGCTGTTGTTCCCATTGCGCTGTCGCGGGGTATGCGCCCAATCAAAAAATGTAAGATCGCTCCCGGGCGATCCCTGGGCGTCCGCGTAAAAGAGGTGGTAAGCGCTGACGTCATCCTGATTAACGGTCTTTTTGACCAGACGCATCCCCAGGACCTCGGTGTAAAATTGATGATTTGCGCGTGCATTCGCGGTGACGGCGGTGACGTGATGGATTCCAAGCAGTTCTGGATTCATAGAGAAAAGACTTAAAATTAACTTGATATCAAGATAATCGGAAAGATCCGTTTGTCAAAGCGGGCGGGGGGAGAAAACGGGTCGGCGGATCGGCGGGACGGGGGAGAAACGGGTCGGCGGGTCGGCGGGTCGGCGAAGCTAAATGGTGGGGGCGTAGCATAAAGCGTCGCGAAATCCATGTAGGCAAAGCGTCCCGCTTTGCTTCTTACTGGCGTAGCTTGGAGCGTCACGAAGCCCACGTAGGCGAAGCGTCCCGCTTTGCTTCACAGTGGCCTTCTGATCCCATCTTTAATCGTCCCGTTCTCGACGTTCCTCGGAGCACGTAGAGCCAGCCCGGTGGGAAACGGGTCGGCGGACGCGAAACCCGCGATAAACCGATCGATCCTCTTCCACTGGCAACCGGCAACTGACACTGACAACTGACACTGACAACTGCTCTGACAACTGCTCTGGCAACTTCCTCAAAAGCTGATCCGTAACCCGCCGGTGACAGCGTTCGAATCGTAGTTGTCCCGGGCTAGCTGACCGTCGTAGTTGAGATAGACTGTAAAGGCCGGTGTCACCTGAGCGGAGAGGCCGGCGCTGACAACCGCGCTATCGTGACCTTCGCTCGGACCGAAGAAGGTTGCCGATGACGCGGGAATCCCGGCAAAACCTGCGGCGATCGGAAGTGCAGAATAGTTATACTCATGTTCCCAGGTCGCTTTAAGCGATGGCGCGAGAGCGATCTTTCCGATCCGCCATTGGCAAAAGATCCGGAAGCCGACGTCGCTCCGGAGCGACTCGGCCGAGTCCGAATGGATCTCTAAAGGTGCAAGCGAGCCTTTCTCACTGAAACCGTGCACGTGCACGTCCGTATATTGAAGCGAGGCGATCGGACCGGCGGTCAAGGGGCCAACGTGGAAATCGTACCCGCCACTGATAAAGGCGCTCCACTCCGCTCCCTCGGTGCCGCCGGTGGCAAGTCCCCCGAGGCCGGAACGGCTTGAATCATCGGTGTTGTGGCCGCCGTAAATGGCGCCATTGAGATAAAGCCCGTGGTTGCACCAGGTGGCGTACAACCCTCCGCGTCCGCTATCGACATCGATATGACCACCCGGTTGGAGCGCGGTCCAGGTATGCGAGTAGTCGCCCATCACACCAATTGCCAGTTGATCGGTGATCCGGTAGTCGATCCCCAAGCTGACTCCGCCGATCGCGAAGTCGTACCCCGTTGCGTTCGCATCGGCGTCCACACTGACAAAGTCGCCGAATCCAGTCACCCAAACGCCCCAACGGTTTCCGGGTCCGGGCTCGAGGATAGGTTCCACGACGCTTTTGGAAGATTTGCTGTCCGTGTCGGCTCTATCCTCCAGATTCACGGTGGCGCCGCCAACCTTCATGTTGGAACTGAACCCGTTGGAACCGCTGTGGAGATCATCCAGCCGGGCTTCCAGGTTCAATCGTTGAATGTTTGCGCTCGAAAAGCTGATTTCAGCAAAGGCTGTGAGACCCTCGGGCGAGATTTTCTGGAAGTCAGTTGGCAGATTGGCAAGAGGTTCCTTACTGAAGAATGAAATGAGCTGCGCGGCTCTTGGATCCAGTTGCACCGCATCAAGCAGGGTGGCGGCCGCATTCTCAAGAGGCGTGGCTGCGAAGGAGCTAAAATCGGTCGCGACAAGGACCGACTGGAACGGTCGCGCCAAGTTCAGGAACTCCAGAAGAACCGAATTTCGGCCATAGACCAGCTCGACGGTATTAAAATCCGGGCCGGCGGCAAACGGATCCACGAAATGGGCAAAGCGGCCTGAGACCATCCCGCCCGTGGTGATGAGGCTTAACTGGTTGCCGGCTTTGGGCTGAAACCCAAGCGAGATCAATTGCAATGTGCCGCCAAGTCCAGCGTTCCCGCCGACGTTCAAGGAGTCGTACTGGCCAGGATTGGCGCCGGCCACCTGCACCTGCAAGGTTCCGCCTGCGTTCTGCGTGTAATTGCCCAAGACATTGATCGGCAGGGGGTCAGCTTTCAAGATCCCTCCGTTGACGGTGACGTTGCCGGTGCCAAGTGCCTGCGCATTGTCGACAATCAGCGTACCAAGATTGATCACCGTGCCCCCGCTGTAGGTGTTCGTCCCGCTGAGGGTTGTTGTTCCCGGCCCCGCCTGAATCACGTCACCCGATCCGCTGATGATTCCGCTCGCGTTGAGAGCGACGGAAGGGGCCAATGTCACCGAACCGGCGTTCGCAAGATTCGCGGCGGTACCAACCTTTTCCAATTGCAGGGTTGCGCCGGCGGAGATGTTCACCTGCGGGGTGGCCAGCGCGGCGTCGAGGACTAATGTTCCGGCGAGGATGTTCGTCACGAGCGGGGCGGCCAGCGCGCGATCGATCGTCCAGACGCCGCTTCCTTGTTTTATTAGCGTGCCGTTGTTGGTCACGGCGCCGGTGACCGACAGACTCAATAATTGCTGGCCGGCGCCATCCAGGATCAGTGTCGAACGCGGGGCGCCGCCAAATCTCGCGGTGGCGCTTAGGCTGAGGTTGCCGTTGATCGTGCTCCCGGCGAACAACTGCACGGTATCGCCAAGGTCGCCGCCAAGCAGGACATTGCCGTTGATCGTTCCGGAGTTAATGACCGTCTCAAATTCTCCAGCGGCCGTGGCTCCGAGGACATTGTTGTTCAGTGTTCCGGCATTATTTAGAACACCTTCTCCGAAGTTCACTTCATTCGGCAGTGTCACGCCCGCACGGATCATCAGGTTCCCCGAGAACATCTGGACTGGGCCTGATCCGAGGGCATGGTTGGCTGCTGCCACCAGAAATTCGGGGAAAACGTCCGTGCCCCCGCTGTAGGTATTGTTTGCCATCAATACGATGGTGCCGCCGTACTCCAGGTTGTTGACCATCAGTGCGCCGGCGCCTGAAATGACACCCGTGAACGTGCCGTTGCCAGTCAGAACGTCGCCGGTTGAGGCCGGCCTTAGCTCGATAGCTCGTGTCGTGCTAAATCCGCCGACAGTCACCAGGGTGCCGCCCTGCAGCGTGATCCCGCCGATGCCGGCGCCAGTTGCTCCCAGTGACGCGGCCGAAAACGCGAATAGTGTGACATCACCCGCCAGGACCGTCCCGCCCCGGTAGGTATTGATCCCCTGGAGGCCCAGCGTTCCAGGGCCTTCCACGTTCAATGCGCCGACACCGCTGATCGTTCCGGTTAACGTCGAGATGGAAAAGAGATCGGCCAAAAACGTGCCTCCTCCGGGATTGAGGGTGATCGCTTTGCCTGATTCGATGCCTCCTCGGGTTGCCAGCGCTTCCAGGGTGCCTCCATTAAATGTCAGCGAACCGGTTCCCAGATTGCTGTCGCTGGTCACCGCAATGGCGCCGCCGTTGAAAATCGTTCCCCCACTGTAGGTGTTCGTGCCGCTGAGGGTCGTTATTCCGGAGGCCGCCTGAATAACGTAACCCGATCCGCTGATTATCCCGCTCGAATTGAGGGCCGTGGAAGGGGCCAGGATCACCGAGCCGTCGTCCACAAGATTCCCGGCGGTACCAACCTTTTCCAATTGCAGGGTTGCGCCGGTGGAGATGTTCACTTGCGGGGTGGTCAGCGCGGCGTCGAGGACTAATGTCCCGGCGAGGATGTTCGTCCCGAGCGGGGCGGCGATCGCGCGATCGATGGTCCAGACGCCGCCGCCTTGTTTTACCAGCGTGCCGTTGTTGGTCGCGCTTCCTGTGACCGCCAGACTCAATAATTGCTGGCCGGCGCCATCCAGAATCAGGGTCGAACGTGGGGCGCCCGTCGCATTCGAGACGCCACTGAGGCTCAGATTGCCGCTGATTCTGCTCCCGGTAAACAACTGCACGGTATCGCCATCGCCGCCAAGCAGTACATTGCCGTTAATCGAGCCGGAGTTAATGACCGTCTCAAATCCTCCACTGGCCGTCGCTCCAAGCACATTGTTGTTCAGTGTTCCGGCGTTATTGAGAATACCTTGCCCGAAGTTCACTTCATTCGGCAGTGTCACACCCGCGAGGATCATCAGGTTCCCTGAGGAGATCTGGACCGGGCCGGAGCCCAAGGCGTGGTTGGCGGCCGCCACCAGAGTTTCCGGGAAGATAGTCGTGCCGCCGCTATAGGTATTATTTGCCGTTAGCACCAAGATGCCCGGATCATCGAAGTTGTTGACCAGAAGGGCGCCAGCGCCCGAAATCACTCCCGTGTACTTGCCGCCGCCGGCCAGAACGTCGCCGCTGGCGGCCGGCCTTAGGCTGATAGCTCGCGCCGAGCTAAATCCGCCGGCATTCACCAACGTGCCGCCCTGCAGCGTAATCCCGCCAATGCCGGCGCCGGTTGCTCCCAGCGCTGCGTCACGATAGACAAATAACGTGGCGTCGCCCGAAAGTACTGTCCCTCCCCGGTAGGTATTGGTCCCCGGCAAGCCCAGTGTTCCAGGGCCTTCCAGGTTCAATGCGCCGACGCCGCGGATTGTTCCGGTTAACGTCGAGATGGAGAAAAGATCGGCCAAAAACGTGCCACCTGCGCCATTGAGCGTGATCGTTTTGCTCGATTCGATGCCTCCTCGGGTCGCCAGCGCTTCGAGGGTACCTCCGTTAAAGCTTAATCGACCCGTTCCCAAATTGCTGTCGCTGCTCACCGCAATCGCGCCCCCGTCGAAGTTCGTCCCTCCGCTGTAGGTATTGAGCCCGGCTAGCGTGAGCGTTCCCGTGCCGACCTTGATCAACGAGCTGTGCGCACCACCGTACAACCCGCCGTCGGCGATCGTTCCGCTGACGTCGGTGCTGAAATTGTTCAGGCCGACGGTGAGCGCCTTCGAGCCGAGCTGGTAAGCGCCGGCTCCCTCGATTGAGCCGGCCGTCATCCCGCCGGAAGTCAGTCCGGAGATATCGAATATTCCCCCAGCGTTCGTGATAAAGCGGGCATTGCCGCCCGTGCTGGTATTGGAGAATACCGTTTCCCCGCCCGAGTTGGAGGTGATCGCGGCGTCGGCGGCCGAGCTTCCGCCCATGAAAGTTAGCGCCGCAGTCGAACACGCTGGCGCCGAAACCGTGAATGCAGGTGCGTTCGAGGAATCATTGACAATCCCGGCCTCGTTTATTGTCAAAGAAACCCCCGAAAGTGTAAACGAATAGGCTGGCGCTCCGGTGTTAAACAGGAGAGTGCCAACCGAGGCGTTCATGGAGAATGTGATCTTCGTTGTATGGGACGCACCGAAAGTGGCGGTCCCGGTCGGCACTAAGACCGGCGTCCAATTCGCGGCGGTGTTCCAGTCGGTGGATCCCGGGTTAACGCGCCAAGTTGCGTTCCACGCATGCGCGGCGACTGTTCCGAAGCATACTCCGGCAACCAGGATCAACACCCGACTCTGTAGTGTCTTGTCCCCGAAATACGAGGTATTTTGCCGGAGGTCAGATGGCTGTTTTTCAAGGCACGGTCCGAGCCGGACTGGCGGTAGAGGCGCCCATATCTGAGTCATACCGGTCGAGCGAGCAACGCGGAAAAACAGCCAACTGGCCCCGGCCCGGAGGGTTGCGATGAACCTATCCATTTGATTCGACCTGCCTTGGTGCGTTTCGTTTCGAGGTGCAGCGCGGCGAGTTGCCGACGATTTCGACCGGAATAATTTC
>Ga0302325_10035531_pt1 | contig 10180 bp, 7 predicted proteins | sample Palsa_T0_2_FD_201948 | JGI IMG/M metagenome (GOLD analysis project Ga0302325, IMG submission 201948) | Peat permafrost microbial communities from Stordalen Mire near Abisko, Sweden - Palsa_T0_2 | ecosystem: Environmental > Terrestrial > Soil > Palsa > Peat permafrost | place: Sweden: Abisko... | reverse complement strand
TGGCCCGCATCGGGCGCAGTCTCCTGGTGGCTGGCGGCCGGAATGCCGCAAACATCGCGGGCATATTCGATGACCGCGTGCTGGAAGCCGGCGCAGGTTCCAAGAAAAGGCACGCCGTGTTCCCGGGCGAATCGGATAGCCGCGAATGCGCCGTCCTCATTCGCGTAGGGACTGGCTGGAACGCTCCAGATGCCGTCGAACCCGGCAAACTCTCCATCGTGGCCGGTGATGGCTGAAGTGTGGATCCAGACTTGTTCGACGCTTACGCTGCCCGCCGCTGCCCCGAGCCGTAGCGCTTCGGGAATCGCCTGATGCGCGATCACCGACGGATTGTAATCGCCAACCAGGGCCACGCGAACGTGCGGTTCAATGAATCCCAGCGGCGGCATAGTTCATCTGAACACATATGAAGAAGCTAGAAGGTAAGGTCGCAGTAGTTACCGGCGCATCCAAAGGCATTGGAGCCGCCATCGCCAAGGCGCTCGCCGCGGAAGGCGCGTCCGTCGTTGTAAATTATGCATCCAGTAAATCCGGCGCCGAAGCGGTTGTCGCGGCCATCACCGGCGCAGGCGGCAAAGCTGTGGCTGTGGGCGGTGATGTTTCCAAGGCAGCCGAGGCGCAAGGCATCATCGATGCGGCCATCCGGAACTACGGCCGTCTAGACATTCTGGTGAACAACTCTGGTATTTACGAGTTCGCGCCGATTGAGGCGGTCACGGAAGCACAGTTCCACAAGATGTTCAACATCAACGTTCTCGGCGCCATCCTGACCACGCAAGCCGCCGTGAAGCACCTGGGCGAAGGTGGCAGCATCATCAACATCGGCTCAGGCGTCAGCCGTCTCACTCCCGCATACTCTACCGTTTACACCGGCACCAAGGGCGCTCTGGATGCGATCACCGGTGTGCTCGCACGCGAGTTGGGACCGAGGAAAATCCGCGTGAACACCATCAACCCTGGCATGGTGGAAACCGAAGGCACGCAAAGCGCAGGCAAGCCCCGCTCGGACGAACAGGCAAAGTCGGCGATATCGCGCCCATCGCGGTTTTCCTCGCGTCGGACGATTCAGCCTGGCTCACAGGCGAACAGCTTCTGGCTACCGGTGGAATTCGCTAAAGCAAGACTATTTCGACCAGGTGTCGGCCGTAGTGACGCCCACTTCTACCGGTACATCGGTAATGAATTCGCGCCCGGCCCGGCGCATTTCGTCTGCCACGATGTGAGTTACCGCATCGGCTTGGTCGGCAGCCACCTCAACCACGATCTCGTCGTGCACCGTGTTCACGATCCTCGCGTTGTAGCCGTTCAGTTGATCGTATATGAACCGCAACGCAAGCTTGGTCATGTCGGCGTTGGCGCCCTGAATCGGCGTGTTCTTACCTTGCCGTTGAATGGACGAGACCTTGGCCGAATATTCGGGATCGGATCTGAGCGGCAGCATGTAATAACGCCTTCTCCCCAACGGAGTCTTGCTATATCCCAGGCGATTGGCTTCATCCGCGGCGCGAGTCAGCCAGCCTGCCACTTCCGGGTACGCCTTGAAATACTGCTCAATCAGTTTCTCGGCCGCTGCCTTGTCCACTCCAATGCGATCCGCCAGCGCCGCCGCGCCCATTCCGTAGGCCAGACCAAAATTAATTGCCTTGGCCTGCGAGCGTTGCGTCTTCGAAACATCCTGCAACTTGACCTTGAACATTTTGCTGGCAGTGATGGAGTGCAGATCGCCACCGCTGTTGAATGCTTCGCAGAAGCCGGGGTCGTGCGACAACTGGGCCAGAATCCGAAGTTCCGCTTGAGAATAATCGCAGGTGACGATCTTCCATCCCGGAGGCGCGATGAAGCATTCGCGGAAGAACGCAGGGATCTGCTGCACGTTCGGATGTTGACAGCTCAGCCGCCCGGTTTCAGCGCCGTATTGTTTGAAATCGGGATGGATACGATTGGTAACAGGATTTAGCAACTCCAGGAAGCTCTCGCCGAACGAGGTGACCACCTTATCGTGCTCGCGGAACTCCAGCAGCTTTTTCGCCGCGGGATGATCCAGCTTCGCGAGCGTTTCTTCCTTGGTGTCTTCCAGCTTCACGCCCAGCTTGGCAAAAGCCGCGATCACCTGCTTTTGGCTGGTAACGGTGAGCGTGGATTTCGTATCGTCATACAAATGCCGGTTGCCGGCTGCGCTGGCCAGCAGGCTAAGCACCTCCAGCTCCAGCCGGTCGCGCTCCAGCTTGTGGTTGGCGACAATGGATTTCCATTTATCCACATCGATCAATAACCCGGCCAGTTCCATCTCGGCGATTGGTTGGATGGCGTCGAACTCGATCCTGGCGATCGGTACCAGGAATTCCCGATCCAGCCTCTTCATCTGCGCGTCATACACCGGAAACAACAGGGCGGCGTCGGTTGCCGCGTATTCAATATGTTCGACTTCGAGCGTCTTCAACGACTGAAAGCTGAGCCGGATGTTCTTTTCAAGATGGCTTTCAGCGATCCGGAAATGTGAGTTCCGGCGCTCAGCAAGCTATGCGCCAGCATGGTGTCAAAGATATTCCCGAGTGTGATCCCTAAGTGGACCTTGATGAACTTATAGTCGAAGTTGGCGTTGTGCAGAACTGTCGTTAGGTTCTTGTTTTCTAGAATTGGTTTCAGAAAAACAGCCAACTGCGCTTTGTCGAGCGAACGCGTGTCGAATATGTAGACGCAAGCAGGCGTCGCAATCTGCAGCAGGATTAATTCGCAGGTGAACGGATCTAGCCCCGAAGTTTCGGTATCGACGGCCAGAACGGAAGCTGCGCCGATTTCGGCAAGCACGCCGGGAACCTGGGATAACTCATCCACCAATTTGTAGGACAGTTTCAGGCTGCGCGCGGCTTTGTCGATGGTATAGGCGTACCACGCCGGGCTTTGGAATCGCCCTTGGCCTGAGGAGGCCGCAAGCACTTCCTGGCGAGTCTCGGCGGGGTAATCACAGACCACGCACGCCGAGTACGTCGCCATGTACACGTTGCGGCAGCGGCCGCATTCCCGATACTCGGAGGAGTACCCGGCAAGCGGCGATCCACAGCATGCGCAGCAGGGTTCGCCGAATTTCGGATCGATGGCATCCGGCAGGTCCACGTATTCATCACAACTGGGGCAACTGACATTCATCTTGATGGAGCCAACGGATCAAGTATAGCGGGCGCGCAATCTGCGCCACGTCAGTGTCTTCAACCGAGCGTGACGCCGGCAACGCGAGTCACGGCGACTGGAAGATGTTTTGAATGGCTTTGTTACCATAACTAATCCATGCCTCTTTACCAGGTCGTCGTGCTCTCCATCATCCAGGCGCTTACCGAGTTTGCGCCTGTCAGCAGCTCGGCCCACCTCGCGCTTGCGCCCTGGCTGTTCGGTTGGAAGGACCCGGGGCTCACCTTCGATGTCGCCCTTCACGTCGGCACGCTGGCCGCGATTCTCATCTACTTCTTCCGCGATTGGGTGCAAATTATCGGCCAGGGGCTGGGACTTCGAGCGGGCAGCGATCCCCAACTTAAACAGAATCGCGCCCTGCTATGGCTGCTGGCGGTAGCATCCATACCGATCGGCCTGATTGGATATTTTTTCAACAAGCAAGCCGAGACCACCTGGCGCAATCCGTACCTGATCGGCGCCATGCTGATCCTCATCGCGCTGGTAATGTGGCTGGCCGAGCGCCGTGGCGCGGGCAACAAACCGATGAGCCAGATCGATTGGAGCGATGGCTTGGCCATTGGAATCGCCCAAGCGCTGGCGGTGATTCCCGGAACGTCGCGCAGCGGCATCACCATTACCGCCGGATTGTTCCGCGGGCTCAGCCGCGAGACGGCCGCGCGCTTTTCGTTCCTGCTTTCGGCGCCCGCCATTGCGGCGGCAGCCTTGAAAAAATTCTGGGACATCCACAAACATGGCGGCATCCCCGCTGACATGCAGATGCCGTTTCTGGTAGGCATCGTCTTGAGCGCAATTTTGGGCGCCGTGGTGATCGCCGTGTTTCTGCGCTATCTCCGGCGCAACAGCCTGATGGTCTTCGTGTACTATCGCATCGTTTTTGGCATAATAGTAATCGCTCTTGCTGCATTTTTCCGCTTCACCGCGGAATGAAGATTCTTGGTCCTACTCGCTTCCATAGGTTGAATGAAGCAGGCGCATTGGTGTTTCTATTCGCCGGGCTCTTCTTCATGCTCAGCCTGGTTTCCTATCACCCGCAGGATCGTTCGTTCAACTCGGCCTCCGGCGTTCTGCGCGCGCATAACCTGACCGGCTTCGCCGGATCTTACACCTCCGATCTCTGCCTGCAGGTTCTGGGACTCAGCGCTTTCGCCATCCCGCTGCTGCTTTGGATGCTGGCCTGGCGCTGGGTCCGCTCGGCGGAAATTCAGGCGCCGGTTATTAAAGTCATTGGCTCCGGCCTGCTATGCCTGAGCATCTGCGCGGGGCTCTCGCTGCTACCCACCTGGCATCCTTGGAACGGGTCGTTTTCATCCGGCGGTATCATCGGCGTGCTGCTGGCCGATTCTCTGCTCGCTTCGCTCAACTTCACCGGGGCCGCTCTTCTCACCGGCATCTGCCTGATTCTGTCCATCTACCTGATTTCTACCTTCTCAATGGCGACGCTCATCCAATGGCTGGCCGGCCCATTGGGACTATTGCGGAGCGCTCTGGTGCGCTGGGACAATTGGCGCGCTGAACGTCAGCAGGTTGCGCTGGAGCGAGCCGAAGTCCGCGCCCAGCGGAGAGCGGAGCGGGACGCGCTGGGCCAAACGCAGGAAGTGGTTCGGGAAGCTGCCGCGGAACTCCAGCGAGCCAGGGCCGCTCGCGCCGGTACATCCATGGGCGAATCCGCTTGTGTGGAAACTGCCGCCGCTAGAGTAGAGGAAGATATTCCCATCCACACGCTCGAATACGAACTTCCGCCTCCACCGGCCCCCGTGGCTCCAGCCGCAGTTGAGCATGCCGCGCCCGGCTTATCCCGCGGACGATTTCCAGCGGCGCCGGAAGTTACGGAGCATCCGGAGTATCGTCTGCCCGCGACAGATTTGCTCAACGAAATACCGGGACGCACTTCTTACGATTCCATCGAACTCAAGGAAATCGCCACGCGCATTAAAGCCAAGTTCGAGGAGTTCAACGTGCATGGCAACGTGGTGCAAATCAATCCCGGCCCTGTGGTGACCACGTTCGAATTCAAGCCCGAGGCCGGAATTAAATACAGCCGGATCACCACGCTCTCGGAAGACTTATGCCTGGGACTGCAAGCCGAATCCATCCTGATTGAACGCATTCCGGGCAAACCCACCGTCGGAATCGAAGTTCCCAATTCGCGGCGCGAGCTGATCAGCCTGCGCCAGATTCTGGAATCGGAGGAATTCAACGATTCGAATTCGCGGCTGTCGATTTGCCTGGGCAAGGACATCAGCGGACGCATCAAGGTTGCGGCGCTGGAATCCATGCCGCACCTGCTGATCGCCGGTTCCACCGGCGCCGGGAAAAGCGTGATGCTGAATTCGATGATCATGTCCATCCTGTATAAGGCGACGCCGGACGAGGTGCGTATGATCCTGGTGGACCCCAAGCGCCTGGAGATGGGCCTGTATGAAGGCATCCCGCATTTGTTGACGCCGGTGATTACGGATGCCAAGAAGGCTACCAATGCATTGCGCAACGCGGTGCTCGAAATGGAACGGCGCCTGAAGCTGTTGGCCGGGCACGGCGTGCGCAACATCGATCAATACAATCGAAAGATGCGGCAACTGCAGAATGAGCCGCGCAGTCTGTTCGATGAAGACCAGCCGATGGAGCCGGAAGATCTTCGGCCGCTTCCCTACATTCTGATTCTGATCGACGAGTTGGCGGATCTGATGATGGTGGAGCGGGGGAACGTGGAAGAAGCGGTGACGCGGCTGGCGCAAATGGCGCGCGCGGTGGGCATGCATCTGGTGCTGGCGACGCAGCGTCCCAGCGTGGATGTCATCACCGGATTGATCAAAGCGAATTTTCCTTCGCGTATCAGTTTCCGCGTGGCCACGCGTGTGGATTCGCGCACCGTGCTGGACGTTATGGGCGCCGAACATCTATTGGGCAAGGGCGACATGCTGTTCCTTCCGCCCGGCTCGTCGCGGCTCATCCGCGTGCACGGCGCGTTTGTGACCGAGGCGGAAACCAATCGCGTAGTGGAATTCTGGAAGAACCAGGCCCGGCCGGATTATGACCAGACCTTCCTGCTGGCTCCTCCGGCGGATGCAGGCGAAGAGTCCGAGGCCGCTGAATTCGAAGGCGCCGACGATCCCGCCTATACCGATGCCGTGCGCGTGGTGCTGGAAATGGGCAAAGCATCCACTTCCACGCTGCAGCGCCGGCTGCGCCTGGGCTACGGCCGCGCGGCCAGAATATTGGACATGATGCAGCGGGAAGGCATCATCGGTCCGCCGGACGGCAGCAAGCCGCGCGAAGTGCTCAAGCGTCCGGACTGGTTGGAAGAGGTGGAGAATCAGTTGCGGTGACGCGACGAATATTTCTTGGAACCAGCGCCGCTGCTTCGCTCGCCGGGCAGGACATCCTGACGCTTGCGCCGCCCAAGGCCGATGCGCGGATTGCCTATGGCAAAGACCCGCTGCAGTTCGGCGATCTTCGCCTGCCTACCGGACCGGGTCCGCATCCGGTGGTCATCTTCATCCATGGCGGGTTCTGGAGGAATGCATATAATCTGGACCACGCCGGACATTTGTGCGCGGCATTGACCCGTGCAGGCGCGGCAACCTGGAGCATCGAGTATCGCAGGATCGGCGATGCGGGCGGCGGCTGGCCGGGCACACTGGATGACGTGCTGCACGGTGCCGAGCACATCACAGCGCTGGGGCGCCGCTATTCACTCGACCTTCGGCGCATAGTCGCGTGCGGGCACTCCGCGGGCGGGCAACTTGCGCTTTGGCTGGCAGCGCAAATGGCTGTCGATCTGCGCGGCGTGACTCCGCTGGCAGCCGTCTCCGATTTGCGGCGTGCCTGGGCGCTGCAGTTGAGCGGCGGAGTGGTGAAGCAGTTTCTGGGAGGATCGCCTGAGCAAGTGCCGCAGCGCTACGACGCGACATCGCCCATCGACCTGCTGCCCATTTCGGTGGCGCAGCGCATGGTCCACGGAACTGACGACCAGATTGTCCCGTTCGATATGAGCGAGCGCTTTGCCAAAAAATCGCGGAACGCGAAACTGATTGCGCTCAAAGGCGCGGGACATTTCGAGCTGATCGATCCCCGCGCGCGCGAATGGGAAACCGTGCGGAAGAGCACTCTGGATTGGGATTTTTGATTTCGTCGATTGCCGTGCTGCAACTGGTTCGGGATCTGCGCCTCCGGATGGACACCAGCTTCTTCAATCGTCCGAACGATCCAGCTACATCACCGGTGTTTCTATTCCGGTGGACGGGTGCTGGACGAAGGCGCTTTAGGCAAATCGGGCGCGGGATAATACGGCTTGCCGTTCAAAGCCTTCACCTCTTTTCCGAAGTTCGTGCCGTAGTCCTGGTCCGGATTCGCGAACAGCCAGGCGTTGCGCTTGTAATTCCAATCATCCGGACGCAAGGATTGCGCGGTCTTGAAATACGGAATCGCCTCGCGCGCGTGGCCGGTTGCAACCAGATATTGGGCCATCTTGAAATTTGCGTCGGCCAGAAGATTCTGAGGCGTGAACTGGTTCAGGTGTTCCCGCAACCGATCCGCGCTCATCGCGAAGATACTTTTGTCGCCTTTATCCAGCCAATCCAGCAGCGCGGCTAAATAGGGCTGCGCGTCGATTCCGTGCAGGGCCTTGTAGCGGTTGTCGACGTAGGCCACTTCGCTCGGCCGGACGATTTTGCCGTGTTCATCTATCCACACCCCGGTTGGCACGTTCACCATGCCGTACAAAGTCGCTACCGTGTGCTTTTCGTCCACCAGCACGGTGTAATCGGGATGAGCCTTCTCAATCCACGGACCGGCGTCATGGATGCCTCCGATATCTTCGGCAACAGAAACGATTTCGAAATTCTTATGCTTGTTTTCCGTGTAGAATTTCTGCCAGCCCGGCAGATCGAAACGGCAGCCTCACCAGGATGCCCAAGTGACCAGCAGCACGCGCTTGCCGCGAAAATCACGCAGAGAGCGCGGCGTGCCCTTCCAATCCGGAAGCGTAAAATCCGGCGCTTCCAGCGTGTTGGCAACCTCCATCAGCGATTGCGGGCGCGATCCGAACAACCAAATGGCGTTCGTCTCATCGTGAATTGCCGGCTGCTTCAGCGTTCTGGCGAGCTCGGTTAAATTGAACAGCTTCTCGTTATGCTCCGTCCTCAGAAACGCGGCCTTGCGTGCTTTGGGAATCGGCACGCAGAATTCATCCAAACAGGCGCCTTGCGGTTTCAAGACGAATCGGGTAGCGCGGGTTAAGTCCGGAAGCGTCACCCAGAGGCTCTCGGGCTCGCTCACGGCATCGGACAGGCTGGACGTCAAGCCGTCGTAGATCACCGTGATTTCAGAGGCCGAAAGGGCCGCGGCGGTGACGACGCAGAGAGCGATGGCTCGCATGAGAATGACTGCTACCGATTATACAGGTCTCAAAGTTTCCGAAACACTTTTTAGCATTTATGTTGCGGTAGGAAACGGTCCTGGTAAAATGAAAGAAGAGTGGCGTGCTTTCGTCGTACCACTGCGTTCACGGCATTGTTGTGCCTCAGCGGTGATGTTGTATTTGCCCGGCCGGATTATTTCGTCCCCCAACATCGCCTGTCCGGAGTGGGCGTGGACCGGGCGGAGATGACGCCGCTGCTGCTGGACAACCGCACCGAACGGATGATAGAGTCCGAGACCTTCCCCATCCTGCGCGAGCCGCAGGCCATTGCCGGAGCAGAGAGAATCACTGGACCCAAGCTCAGGCGGATTTTCAACCGCGCCGCCGCTACCAGCGGGTTGCCCGCCTCGCTGATTTCCGCCGTCGCGTATCTGGAAAGCTGGGGGGATGCCAACGCGGTAAGTCCGGCTGGTCCCAAAGGCATCATGCAGTTTTCCGAAGCCACGGCGCGCGCCGCCGGCTTGCGTGTCATCCGCACCACGCGTTTCAAGATCACCACCGAACGTAAATTGGTAAAACGCAAGAATGCCAAGCCGGTTTATAAGACGGTCCGCCATCGCACGCCGTACACGGAACTGGTGCGGGACGACCGTCTGAATCCGGAGCGAGCCGTGCCTGCCGCTGCAAACTACCTGGCGCGGCTGGAAAATAAATTCGGCGGCCGGGATTGGGCCGTCTTCGCCTATCACTGCGGCGAGGGCTGCATTTCAGAATTGCTCCCGTTGGCGCAAGCCGCGCTGGGACGCAAAGCACAGCCCACCGTGGCCGGCATGTTCTTCGCCGCCAGTCCGGCTTTGCATCGCGACCTGTACGAAGCAATCCAGCGCCACATGCAGCGCGATTATTCGCCGACGTATTGGTTCCGCGTGATGCGCGCCGAACAACTCCTGAATTTGTATCAAACGGATCGCGCCGCGTTTCGCGAACTGGCCGAGGAGTATCGCAATCCCAATAACCCGGCGCGCCGCGCCAACAACCGCCTGGTGGTTTGGTTGAAGTCCGGGGACACATTTTACCGGTCCGCCAACGATCTTAAAAAGGCCGAGGGTCTGGTGAAAGCTCTCGACGATCCGAAACTGTTCGGTTTCACCTTGCCCAAGCCCTCCGTGGATCCCGATCTTTATTTGCAGGATTCCCCGGCCGCAATCGGAACGCTGCTCTATATCGCTTTCGAGACCCGCCGCTTGTTCGAGGAGCACAAGCCCCGAGGGGAGCATTTCGTGCCCCTGCAAGTGCTGGAGTTGGTGAGCACCAACGATCGTCCCGCGGAGGCCGGTACGCTGCTGGTGGACCCGGAATTCCCGGAACATTCCACCGGGCAAGTGTTCGACATTGACCGGTCGAACCTGCCGCCCGGCGAGCGCGAATGCCTGAATTTTATCTTGGATGATATGGGCTGGGATGGATATCTGGGTTTTATTCAAGTGACCGGCGACACACTGCATATCGGGTGCTCGCCCGACTCGCGCGATTTTTTCGCCAAGGTATTCGAGGAAGCCATGGAAGCGCGGCAGTAAGATCGACCCGCGCTGAGCTATGATCTATCGGCCTAACTATACATCCCTGGATACG
>Ga0302325_10035529_pt1 | contig 10180 bp, 8 predicted proteins | sample Palsa_T0_2_FD_201948 | JGI IMG/M metagenome (GOLD analysis project Ga0302325, IMG submission 201948) | Peat permafrost microbial communities from Stordalen Mire near Abisko, Sweden - Palsa_T0_2 | ecosystem: Environmental > Terrestrial > Soil > Palsa > Peat permafrost | place: Sweden: Abisko... | reverse complement strand
TTCCGGTAGCGGTCATCGCGATAGTGAGCCTGCCCAGGCTCCGCCGGACGGCCCTGTTCCTGGCCGGGGTGGCGGCCGGCTTCGCCGTCCCCGTGCTGCCGTTCGCCGTCGCGGCCCCCCGCGCCCGCTATGACAGCGTGGTCGTTGCCCAGCTGACACGGACCGGCACCAGGACTCCGTTCTGGTTCCGGATCCAGGAGATGACAGGACTGACCGACGGCCATCCGGCGGATGCGGTGCTGGCGGCTGCGGCGGTGGCCGCCGTGGCGCTCACCGCCGGCGCGTGCGCCGGCGCCTGGCTGGTCACCCGGCGGCCGCCGCCGGCGCTCGAGGTGTTCGCGCTCGTTACGGCGGCGCTGGTGGTCGCTTCCTTCCTGCTGCCCGACGACTTCTATTACCACTACGCGGGGTTCCTGGCGCCGTTCCTCGCGCTGTCGCTGGCGCTGCCCGCCGGCCGGCTCCTGGACGCCGTCACCGGCTCGCGCTCCCAGATTCCTGGGCAGCCTGGCTCGGCGGGCCGGCGGCCTGGCTGGGCGGGTGCCCGGCTGGCGGTCGCGCTGACCGGGGCGGCGGGCCTGGTGATCGTGGTGCTCCCGTTCGCCGTTCCCCGGGCCGAGAACGCCCCGACGCCCGTGTACCCGGTGGCCGCAGTCAAGCGGGTCATCCCGGCCGGGGCGTGCGTGCTCACCGACCAGGAGTCGCTGCTCATCGCCTCGGACAGGTTCACCTCTGACGTGCCGGGCTGCTCGCTGATGGTGGACGCGACAGGCACCGACTACGTGCTCGGCCACGGCCGGAACGGCCTCACGGCCGGCCGGGTGCCTGCCGTGGCCGCGGTGTGGCGCGCGGCGTTCGACGCCGCCCAGTACGTCTGGCTCACGCCCTACAACACCCTGCGGATCGCCTGGACGCCCGAACTCGAGGCCTACTTTCACCGGAATTTCACGCTGGCCCGCGGCCCCTGGGCACCGCTGAGCCTGTACGTCCGCAACGGCCTGCCCGGCTGACCGGCGATCTGCCGCGATTCAGCTCTGAGCGAACGTCCGGATCACCAGCCCGGTGCGCGGCTTCGGCCCGAATGACGTCGACTTGCGCGGTACTCGCTCGCCGTTCGCGGCCACCGCGTAGACATCCTCGGCGGTTAGCGGCGCGCAGATCACCGCGGTTCCGCCCGGTGCCTGATCGGCCGCCCGGACGGCCGCCGCCGCGTCGTTGTGCACGACCTGGACCGCGCGCTCGTCGTCAGGGATGCCCCAGACCCGCGCCAGCAGCAGCTCCTGCAGCACTGACGGCGCAAGCCCGCGCCAGCGGGGGGAGTATCCCGGCGGCATCGCGGCCTCGAGCTGCAGCGGGTCGGGGCCGCTCAGCAGGTGCGCCTCGCCGCCGCCTGCCACGAGGAACGCGGCGCCGCCGGCGGCGGCCGCGGTCAGCTCGCGCAGCGCGGCGGGCAGGTCCCGCGTCCCGCCCGGCATCGCCCGCACGCAGAACGCCCCCTTGGCCAGCTCCACGGCCGCCGCCGGCGCCAGCCGGGGGATGACCCGGTGGATCGCGCCGATCCGCGGCGGATACGCCGCCGAGTCGACCAGCAGGGCCAGCCCGTAATCCCACGGTCCCTGGCCATCACCCGCGCTCCGCCGGCGTTCCTGCAGCTGCCGGTAGGCGGCGTAGCGGTGATGCCCGTCGGCGATCAGCGCCTGCCGCGGCGCCAGGTCGGCGGCCACGGCGGCGATCTGGCCCGCGTCGGTCACTGCCCAGAGCCGGTGCGACGTGCCATCCTCGGTCAGCGCCTCCAGCAGCGGCTCGCGGTCAGCCGCGACCTCCTCGACCAGCCGCGTCGCGTAGCCGGCCGCGCTGCCGTCGCTGGCCGCGTTCCCGTCGCCGGCCGCACTTCCGTCGTAGAGCAGGAAGATCGGCTCAAGATTCGCGCCGGTGACCTCCATCAGCCGCCGCCGCCCGATCACCGGGCCGGGCATCACGTCCTCGTGCGGCAGGATGATCCCGGCGGCCGGCGGGACCAGGCGCACGGCGCCGATCAGTCCGCGCTGCGTCGCGCCGGCCGCGGACTGCTCGTACACGTACAGCCCCGGAACCGGGTCCGGCACCAGGACTCGCTGCCGCTGCCAGTCGCGCAGGGCGACCGCGGCGGCCTGGTAGCTGTCGTCCGGCAGCCCGGCCGCCGTCCGCGGCAGGATCAGCCTGACCACGTTGTGCGGGTCCGCCGCGATCAGGTCGTCCTCAACGTCGCGCCCGATCACGTCGTACGGTGGTGAGGTGACCTCGGCGAGACTGCTCACCTGCCCGGCGGCGTAACGCACGCCGCGAAACGGCGCCAGCACGAGACCGGAGCGCCCGGGAGCCGACGGCGCCCGCGCCCCCGCGGGCTCGCTGCCGGACGGAAGGATCTGCACACATGTCAGAAGCACCGAGCGGCGGCAGGGATTCCCGGCCGGGCGAGGATCCGCCCGCGGCGAGTTCCAGCGACCTCCGCATCGCCCTCCGCAGCCGGTCACGCGATGAAGGAAAATTCTCGTGACGCCGAACGCAGCCTCCGGGGCAACCGTCGCCAGCCACCGCGCCATGCCGTCGGCGCAGGCCCCGCGCGGATCCGCGCGTCCGCTCAGCGGTGTCTACGATGTCGCGCTGCTCGACCTCGACGGGGTCGTGTACCTCGGCGGCGGGCCAGTTCCCGGCGCGCCGGAGGCACTGCGGGAAGCTGCGGCGCGCGGCATGCGGCTCGCCTTCGTCACCAACAACGCGTCCCGCACGCCCGCGGCCGTCGCCGCTCAGCTCGTCCGGCTCGGCGTGCCGGCCGCCGCCGGTGACGTGGTGACATCAGGGCAGGCGGCGGCGCGGCTGCTGGCGGAGCGGCTGCCGCCAGGCGCCCGCGTCCTCGTCGTCGGCGGGAACGCCTTGCGAATCGCGCTGCGCGAACGCGGCCTCCGCCCCGTCTCCGCCGCCGCCGAGCGGCCTGCGGCCGTGGTCCAGGGGTTCTCCCCTGACCTCAGTTACGCGCTGCTCGCCGAGGGCGCGCTGGCGATCGCCCGGGGCGCCGTGTTCGTCGCGTCCAACACCGACGTCACCCTGCCGACCGCGCGGGGGATCGAGATGGGCAACGGCTCGCTGGTGCAGGCGATCGTCACCGCGACCGGCCAGTCGCCCCTGGTGGCGGGCAAGCCGGAGCCGCCGCTGCACGCCGAGGCGATGGACCGCACCGGCGCAAAACGGCCGCTGGTGGTCGGCGACCGGCTGGATACCGACATCGAGGGCGCGGTCCGGGCCGGCGTCCCCAGCATGCTCGTGCTGACCGGAGTGTCCCGCCCTGCCGACGTGGTGCTCGCGCCGCCGGGCCGGCGGCCCTCCTATCTGGCCGCCGGCCTGGCCGGGCTGCTCGAGCCGCACCCGGAGGTGACAGCCGCGGAAGGGGCCGAAGGGGCGGAAGGGGCGGCGCGCTGCGGGGGGTGGACGGCGCGGCTTGACGAGGACGCCGGGCGGCTGGTGCTGGCTGGCGCGGGGGAGCCGATGGACGGGCTCCGCGCGCTGTGCGGCGCCGCCTGGCCGGCCGGAACGATCACTGCGGAGATGGCCCGGTCGGCTCTCGCGCAACTCGGCTTCGCCGACTGAGATCAGCCATGGCCTGACAACAGCCGTGGCCTGGCTGGCAGCCGCCGACTTGCGTCAGCCGTGGCCTGGCTGGCAGCGCGGGCACCAGAAGGTGACCCGCTCCCGCAGTTCCTCGCCCTGGTCGGCGGCGCGGATCGTGGTGCCGCAGCGCCTGCACGGCCGGCCGCGCCTGCCGTAGACCCAGTTCTCCTCGCCGCGCCTGGCGCTGCCGGTGGTGATGTGACCGTTGCGGTTCTTGTTGGCGTCCAGCAGCCGCCGGGCCAGGCTCACCAGGGCCTCAAGGCCGTCCGTGTTCCCCGCGCCGTCCGTGCTCCCCGGGCCGGCTGTGCTCCCCGGGCCGGCTGTGCTCCCCGGGCCGGCTGTGCTCCCCGGGCCGGCTGTGCTCCCCGGGCCGGCCGTGTTTCCCGGGCCGGCCGTGTTTCCCGCACTGGCCGTGTTTCCCGCACTGGCCGTGTTTCCCGTGCCGCCCACCGGCCGCCACGGGCTGACCCCGCGCAGGAACAGCACCTCGCACTTATACACGTTGCCGATCCCGGCCAGGTTGCGCTGGTCAAGCAGGGCCTCGCCGATGGGTCGCGCCGGGTCCTGCCGAAGGCGGCGCACCGCCTCGGCGCTGTCCCAGTCCGGCCCGAGCAGATCCGGGCCGAGATGACCGACCACGAGATCCTCGTTCTCGCTGGGTATGACCTGCACCATCGCGAGCAGGTACCCGACGGCCTGCCACGCCTGGTTCGCGAGCACGAGCCTGACCCGGTGGTCCCTCGGCGGCGGGCCGCCGGCCGGCCGGATCCGCCAGGAGCCGTCCATCCGCAGGTGCGAGTGCACCGTCCGGCCGCTGTCGGTGCGGATCAGCAGGTGCTTTCCGCGCGACACGGCAGCGGTGACCACGCTCCCGGTCAGGTCGGTAGCGGCGAACCGGGGGACGCGGAAATCGCTGCGGGTGAGTACCCGGCCCGCCAGCGCCTGGTCCAGCTGGCGCGCCGTCCGCCACACCACGTCACCCTCGGGCACCATCCCAGCATCGCACCGCCGCGCCCTCCCCGTGCCGCGTCACCGTCGTTCGTTCGCGGCCCATCCTCAATGGCGTGGTTGGGACTGCACTGCTGATACAGCAGCAGTGGAGGGACAACGACGCTATTGAAAGTCAGGAGCTTGAGCGCTTTCGGCGTCCCAGCAGCCACTTGAAGCTCATCTGCATCAGGAGCTATCCGCGCTGAGACGGAAATCGCGGTGGTCGCAATGTCGGAGGGTCCTGCCAGCCTTGGCGCATGGGACGGATAGCCACATTCGATCGCGCCGCCTTAGCCCACCTGCTGGCGAAGCAGGACGGCGTCGTCGCGCGACAGCAGATTGCCCGCTGCGCCATGAGTGAGGGGGCGATGCGGCACCGGATCAGGCCGGGCGGCCCCTGGCAGGTGCTGCTTCCTGGCATCTACCTGAGTTCGACTGGCACGCCAACCGCCGCCCAGCGGCAGATGGCCGGGGTGCTGTTCGGCGGGCCGCTCAGCGTGATCACTGGTCCGGCGGCCCTGGCGCTGCACGGCATCCGGCCCTCAGATGACGAGATGGTTGATGTGCTCGTGCCCCTGACGCTCAGGCGGCAGAACGTCGCGTTTCTCCGGCTGCACCGCACTTCCGACATGCCGGGGCTGATATTTCCGGTCGGTCAGCTGCGTTTCGCGCCCCCCGCACGGGCGGTGGCCGACACGGTCCGTGGGCTGGCGAGCATCGAAGACGTCCGGGCCGTCGTCGCCGCCGCGGTGCAGCGAGGCAAGGCCGTCGTCTGGCATCTGGCCGCGGAACTTGAGCGTGGGCCTGTCCACGGCTCGGCCCTTTTCCGGCTTGCGTTGTCCGAGGTCGCCGAAGGCGTCAGATCATCCGCCGAGGCTGATCTGCGAACGCTGATCAAGCGTGCCCGGCTGCCGGAGCCGATCTTCAATCCGCGCCTCTTCGCGGGCAACGCGTTCCTCGGGTCGCCCGATGCCTGGTGGCCGGACGCCGGAGTGGCGGGAGAGGTCGATTCCCGCGAATGGCACCTCTCCCCGCAGGACTGGGAGCGGACTCTCGCCAGGCAGACGCGGATGAGCGCCCGAGGGATCATCGTCCTGCACTTCACGCCCCGCCAGGTACGGCTGGGGCCCCGCGCTGTGGCGGAAGAGATCCGCTCGGCGCTCCAGGCCGGCCGCGGCCGCCCGGCACTCAGGATCCAGGCCCGCCCGGCCCGGTGATCGACTGCTGGCCCCCGGCCTGCGATAGAACATGCCGGCCGGCGGGCTAGGACATCAGCTTGCGCAGGCGCAGCAGGTCAAGCAGGTTGCCCTCGACCCTCAGGCGGCCGGTGAGCCATGCCCGGGCGAAGCTGCCCGGATCAGCGGCGACCGCCACGACGTCATCGCTCTTCGCCGTGAACCGGATCTGGGCGGCGCCGTCCGCCGCGGTCTCCGGCCTGACCGGGTCGGCGCCATCCGGCCCGAGCCGGGTGCGGAACGTCACGCCCAGGTCAGTAACCTTGCAGCTCAGCGTGCGGTCCGCGAGGTGCGCGGCGCGATCCTCCGGCTTCATCTGCGAGATGCGGTCCACCAGGCCCGCCAGGGCCTCGCGGCATTCTTCCCCCGTCGCCATCATGGCCTCGCTTTCATGGTCATTGTCCCTCGGCGGGCTGTCCGGCCGCCGCGCGGGGCAGGTCAGGGCCGCGAGGTGCGCCATTTCGTCGTTTCCGGACGGTAGCGTTCCTGCAGGAAGCGGCGCACGCCGCGCGGGGAGCGTGATGGCTGATGGACGACGAGCAGGCGAGCGAGCAGCGGCCTGCGACTGGCGACCTGCGGGTTGACGAAGCGCTGGCAGACCTCGATGAGCTGGCAGGGCTGCCGGTCACCGAGCACCCGCCGGTCTTCGAGCGGGTGCACGGTCGGCTGCGGGAGGTGCTCGGCGAGCTGGACACCGGGCCGGAGGCTGAGCTGAGCACCGGGCCGGGCGGCGGGCTGGGCACCGGGCCGGGCGGCGGCGCCGGCTCGCGGCCGGGCCGCTGAGCGGCCGCGAGCGGCTGATGGCGAGGAGGATGCGGCTGGACACCGAGCTTGTCCGCAGGGGACTGGCCCGGTCCCGCGAGCAGGCCGCCGACCTGATCACGGCGGGCCGCGTGGCGGTATCGGGGCACACGGCGGCCAAGCCGGCCACCCAGGTTGACCTGGACGCCGCGATCACCGTCCGCGACCTGGCCGGGCAGCCGGACTACGCATCCCGCGGCGGCCGTAAGCTGGCCGGCGCGCTGATGGTCTTCGCTGACCTCGCGATCGCGGGCCGACGCTGCCTGGACGCCGGCGCGTCCACCGGCGGGTTCACCGACGTGCTGCTGCGGGCGGGGGCCGCGCACGTGGTAGCCGTCGATGTCGGATACGGCCAGCTGGCCTGGTCGCTACGCACCGACAGCAGAGTCACCGTGCTAGACCGTGTCAACGTGCGCCAGCTCATGCCCGCGCAGGTCGCCCCGGCGCCCGCGCTGGTGACCGCGGACCTGTCGTTCATCTCGCTAACCCTGGTGCTGCCCGCGCTGGTGGCCGCGGCCGCGCCGGACGCCGACTTCGTGCTGCTGGTCAAGCCGCAGTTCGAGGTCGGCAAAGCCAAGGTGGGAGCCGGCGGGGTGGTACGTGACCCGGACCGGCGCGCGGCCGCCGTTGCGTCGGTGGCGGCTGCCGCGGCGGCTATTGGCCTGGGCGTTCGCGGGGTGACCGCCAGCCCGCTGCCCGGCCCGGCCGGGAACGTGGAGTACTTCCTGTGGCTGCACCGGGGCGGGGCGCCGCTTGACCCCCGGGCCCTTCGCCGCGCCGTCGAGGAAGGGCCCCAGTGAACGCGCAGCGGGCGGTGCTGCTGGTTGCGCACACGGGCCGCCCGGCAGCCGTGCGCAGCGCGCGCTTGGTCGTGGACCGGCTGACCGCCGCGGGCCTGACGGTGCGCGTGCTCGCCGCGGAGGCGCCGGACCTGCGCTGCCCGGGCGCCAGCGAGGTGGCCGGCTCGGCAGACGCGGCGGCGGGCGCGGAGATGGTCATGGTGATCGGCGGTGACGGCACGCTGCTGCGGGCCGCCGAGCTGGCCAGGCCGGCCGGCGTGCCGCTCCTCGGCGTGAACCTCGGCCACGTCGGATTCCTCGCCGAGGCGGATCCGGAGGATCTGTCCGATACGGTTGACCGCGTGCTAGCCCGCCGCTACTCGGTAGAGCGGCGGATGACTATCGATGTCACCGTCCGGGCGAACGGCGACGTCACCGCCTCCACCTGGGCGCTGAATGAGGCCACCGTGGAGAAGGCCGCCAGGGAGCGGATGCTCGACGTGGTCACCGAGGTCGACGGCCGCCCGCTGTCCCGCTGGGGATGCGACGGCGTGGTGTTCGCGACCCCGACCGGATCAACGGCTTACGCGTTCTCCGCCGGCGGGCCGGTGGTCTGGCCTGAGGTCGAGGCGCTGCTGCTGGTGCCGATCAGCGCCCATGCCCTGTTCGCACGGCCGATGGTCGTCTCGCCGCGGTCGGTTCTCGCCGTCGAGGTGATCGGCGGCACCGGCATGCGGCTGCACGGGTCCGCCGGGGACGGCCACGGGTCCGCCGGGGACGGCCACGGGTCCGCCGGGGACGGCCAAAGGGAGGCATCCGGCGCCGTTCTGTGGTGCGATGGGCGTCGTAGGGTCATCCTGCCGCCCGGTGCCCGGGTCGAGGTTCGGCGCGGGACCAGGCCGGTCCTGCTAGCCAGGCTCCGTGGCGCGGGCAGGCGAGATGCCGGGGCGGAGGTCGCGATGGCGGGCGGCACCAGTCCGGACCGCACCACGGCAGACAGTGCCGAACTGGGCGCGCTGTTCACTGACCGGCTGGTCGCCAAGTTCGGCCTGCCGGTGGCCGGCTGGCGGGGTCAGGCTGACGCCCGGCACGCGGCGGCGGCCAGCCAGCGAGAGGAGGGTCCGGGCGGCGATGCTTGAGGAAGTCCGTATTACCGGGCTCGGAGTGATCGACGACGCCGTCCTCGAGCTGTCCCCCGGTTTCAACGTCGTGACCGGCGAGACTGGCGCGGGCAAGACGATGGTCGTGTCTGGGCTCGGCCTGCTGTTCGGCGGCCGGGCCGAGCCGGCCAGGGTCCGGCCGGGCGCCGAGCGCGCGAGCGTGGAGGGCCGCCTGCGCGTCGAGCCGGACGGCGCCGTCGCGCGGCAGGTCATCGATGCGGGCGGCGATCTCGATGACGATGGCGGCGTGCTGATCATCAGCCGCTCGGTGTCCGCCGAGGGACGGTCGCGAGCCTACGCGGGCGGCCGGGCGGTGCCGTTGTCGCTGCTGGCCTACCTGGCCGATGACCTGGTGGCGGTGCACGGCCAGGCCGACCAGCAGCAGCTGCTCAGGCCCGCGCGGCAGCGCGACGCACTTGACCGGTTCGCCGGGCCCGCGCATGCCGGGGTGCTCGCCGACTACCGGCGGGCTTACCAGCGGCACGAGGAGATCCGGGCGGAACTAGCCGGGCTGACCTCGCTCGCCCGCGACCGGGCGCGGGAGGCGGAGGACCTGCGCAGGGGCCTGGACGAGATCGAGCGGGCCGAGCCCGTCAGCGGCGAGGACGTCAGGCTGCTGGCCGAGGAGGAACGGCTATCGAACGCGGACGCGCTGCACTCGGCGGCCACCACGGCGCACGAGGCGCTGCTGGCCGACCCGTCCAGCGGGCAGTACGAGAGCGCCGACGCGCTGACGCTGCTCGGCGGCGCGCGCCAGGCGCTGGAGGCAGCTGCCCGGCACGACGCCGTGCTCGCCGCACTGGCCGTCCGGCTGGCCGAGGCCGCCTACCTCGTGTCGGATGTCGCCGCCGAGCTTGCCTCCTACGCGCAGGGGGTCGAGGCTGACCCCGGCCGGCTGGCGGTGGTACAGGACCGCCGGGCCGAGCTGGCGCGGCTGGTCCGCGCCTATGGCTCAGCCGGACAGCATCGGCCGGACGCCAGCCCCGGCCCGGACAGCGCCAGCCCCGCCACGGGCAGCGTCGGGGGCACGGGCAGCGTCGGCAGCCCGGACAGCGGCAGCCCCGCCACGGACAGCGGCAGCGGCCCGGACAGCGGCAGCCCTGCCACGGCCAGCGGAAGCAGCACGGACAGCGGAAGCAGCCCGGACAGCGGCGGCAGCGGCGAAAGCAGCGGCGTGGCGGCGGTCCTCGACTGGGCCAGGCGGGCGGCCGCCAGGCTGGCCGAGCTCGACGGCGATGACGACAGGATCACCGGCCTGGCGCAGCAGGAGGCGGCACTCGCCGCCGAGGTCGGGGAGCTGGCTGGCCGACTCAGCGCGGGCCGGCGCGAGGCGGCCGCAAGGTTCGCGGCCGATGTCACCGCCGAGCTTTCCGCGCTGGCCATGCCGCATGCCGCGCTCACCGTCGCCGTGCTGCCGCTGGAGGAGCGCGGCCCGCGCGGGGCCGATGAGGTGGAGATCAGGCTCGCGGCGCACCCGGGCGCGCCCGCGCTGCCGCTGGGCCGGGGAGCCTCCGGCGGCGAGCTGTCCCGGGTCATGCTGGCCATCGAGGTCGTCTTCGCCGGCGCTGATCCC
>Ga0302325_10035525_pt1 | contig 10181 bp, 8 predicted proteins | sample Palsa_T0_2_FD_201948 | JGI IMG/M metagenome (GOLD analysis project Ga0302325, IMG submission 201948) | Peat permafrost microbial communities from Stordalen Mire near Abisko, Sweden - Palsa_T0_2 | ecosystem: Environmental > Terrestrial > Soil > Palsa > Peat permafrost | place: Sweden: Abisko... | reverse complement strand
TCGTGACCAAACTGTACAGCAACATCAAGTGGTTTGTCGCCCACATAGTTGGATGCCTGCAAGAGGTCCTTTGACTGCGGTAGCAAAAGCAACTCGCGCATTACTGGGCAGTTGCCACTTTTAGCTACGTCATGCAGGATGTTCACTTGCCCGTCAAGGTACTGAGGATCTCCTTTTACCTTGATCCTGGCCTCAACCAGGTATTTGACTATGTCCACACGGCCCTCCAAAATGGCATTCCTCAGCAGCGACTCGCCTTCTTCATCCGTCTCCTGGAGCTTTATATCCACATCGACAAGTATCTTGATGGCGTCAAGGTGGCCTGAACGAACAGCGGAGTCCATTAATTCAGGGTCCTTTTCCGGCATTCGGTTATTTTGGCTGAGGATGTGGTGGATAATGTCCGTGTGTCCGTGGCTTATGGCATTGAGTAGACTTTTGTGGAGATGCTCCATTAGGAAGGTCTCTTTTTTCGAATGCCCGCGTGTCATTTCCTTCTTGGACTGCTGATCCATCTCCTTCAAGAGGAGACAAAAGACTGGCAAGTGACCTTCATCGGCCGCGAATTCCAGAGAGCACTTGTTTGTGTCACCCATTGCCATCACGTCGGCGCCGGCCTTAATCAGCCTCTTGACGATAGCCACATGGCCTTCTAGCGAGGCCACATGGAGGGCGTTTAGAAATTTGTCGTCTTTCTGTTCAATGGCATCTTGGTCTGCAAATCTCAACACGAACTCGACGGCGTCAAGGCATCCTGATTTTGCCGCTAGACGTAGCAGCGACCCCTTATTGCTGTCCTGCGAGGTCATGGAGTCAGCTTTCAATCCCTTCCGGCTATGGAGGGTCTCCAGGGTTTCCGAGTCCCCCCAAGCAGCCGCCCAATTGAAAACAGTGCTCAAGGTCAGGCAGTCCACCTGCTCGATAGCTGTCTCCGGCAATTTGTCAAGAATTGCGATAAGAGTTTTCATATGACCGTTCTGAGCTGCAAGCAGGGTTGGAGACTCTGTATGGGGGACTTCTTTTTTGGCCAAAGCCTCTCTTTCTTCGCTGTCCATCTGGGACAAAATTTGGGTAACAAGGCCAGTATTCCCGTACTCGGCGGCCAGGCAGACGTAAGGAGCTAACTTCTGCGGCAGTAAATGTGGCAGAAGCAAACCATAGATATGGGAATCATCTTGCCGTACCGATGTCTCGAGCGCCGCTTTGATGCTCTCCTCGATTATGCAAAAGGGTGGGCGGAGGAGAGCCATCACTATGCTGGTCAATCCGCCTTCTGCCGCCATTACAAGAGGGTCTGTAATAGGCAGATTCGAGCTGACGGCGGGTTTTAGCCTCTTGAACCAAGCAGCTGCCTCGTCCTGCCACAGGAACTCCATCACCTTCGAATCTAACAGTGGAACTGGGTGAGCCGATAGCTTGTAATGCATCGTCCAGTTTATGTCTGCGTAGCCAAGCAAGGCGAGGACTCGGGTCTTGTCAGCACTAGAATCCGAGCTCTCGGCCAGGTATTCTGTGACTGTGGCCATATAGGTGAGACATCTGCGAGCTATCTTCTCATGGAATTGCGGGTTAAAAAATTCGGAACTCTCGAAATACTGTCGGAAGGTGCTGTGGATCAGGCAGACCTCGCCCATGTTGCCGACTACTTTTATGACATTGCCGATGAGTCCCTGGAGGTCTCTCTTAGGGTCCCAAGAGATTGCTTCCTCAAGTACTGTCAATCTGCTCTCGACCTCTTTTGGCATTGGTTCGTCCGCTTTCTCTCCGTTGCAGATCGACGTTAGCGCTATTGCCACGGATAGTTCGGACACCGTCAGAGGCTTGGTTGCGTGATAGATCCAGTTGAGCGCCTCCTTAGCCATTTCCTGATTTTCAAGATTGCTCAGCAAGGTGTAAAACACCTGATTCATCGATCGGATTGGCACATTGAGCTGTCCCCGCAGCAAAACTTGTTGGTGATGTCTTCCGCATAGTCCTTCCATACTGGTCTCATCGAGACAATGTGCAGGATTCTCTTTGACACAGCGTTTCGAATACTAGCTTTCCAAGCAGGGTCATCCGGGAGATTAATGTAAAGAGGTACTGTTGTTTCAGTCTGGGTACGCCCTGTCACCAGTATCCTTATTCTCCCTGATGCTTGGTTGTCCTTGGTAAGTGAGCTAAGTCTCTCGACGATACTGGGCTCTCCAGCAGCCGGTTCTCGGCACTGATCTACCGAATTGACGATCAGGAAAACGCAGCGCTCTTGAGACTCAAACAGTATTTGGCGGAAAAGCGACCAAAGTCGGTCGCAAGAGATCGAATGGAGATGCTGTTCAGAAATCAAGGTACACACTCCTCTGATGTGCCGAAAGAGTTTTGGCCGCAAAGTCAGAGCCTGGTGGATAATTGACGCGACAAAACTTCGCTCTGAGTTGCAGCGGGTGTCCCAGCAATTGAAACTAAAAGATAAGTACATCTCAAAATGACTTCCGTGCTTTCGTCTTTCTAACTCAATGAGTGACGGCACGGACGACGAAAGAATGGTGCTTCCGAAACCAGGCGGGCTGCCGATGAAGAGGATGGGAAACTTCTTGTTTTCCAGCCATTTCTGGAATATAGAGTGATCCAGCACCCACGCAGTCGAGTCTATCTCTTCCCTGAGCGACTGAGCTCTCCGGAGCGATGACCCCAATCGAGAACAGAGCGTTAAGAATGTTTCATAGTCAGGAAACAGTTCTATCACCATCTCAGTTGAAGAAACGACCAGTGCGAGGAAGGAAGCCAAGGCCGCCAAAAAAAGACTACTTACGAATATATTCCGTGCTAATGTCGTTATCGATGGTAAGAAGTGTATCTCTTAGTTGCAGAAAATCACTTTCGAAATTTATTGGAGATACCTTTTATATCATTAGCTGAGCTAGCTAACTTCTTTGCATATCATATCCCAGCTGACTTTCCCATCTGTCTGACATGCCACAATAGATTAAAAATATGTTGGGATCATAGTGACTTACATGTGTAATTATATAAGAATTCCCGATAGCGGAAAAGTCATTATCGACAATGTAGAGAGCATGCGGTAGTACGTTGAGCAGAACAGGGAAAGTTTGGGGAGAAAGCTGGTGTTTGTGGGCGGATACAAGCCCCAACATCATTTGTTTGTGGTCAACGGTCTCCCTGAAATTGGGATACTCGGCGAAAAACTGCGAACGAGTTAGTAAAAGGAGATTCATATGACCTGGTGATTCTGCATTCAAATTTGTGCAATTTGGGGAGGAGTAGAAACACTTGCCATGGAGACCGTTCTGTAAGCGATCCATTGGTGCTCCGCACTTTCGAAGGAAAGTAACAGTATCTGCAAGTGTATCAGAATTACTAGACTAGGCACTCTGTAATTGGGCGCGCACCTGCTTCACCACTGACACGCCTATATTATTGGCCATGAAAACCACTGGTACTGGTGGTTCCTTACGTCACGGTTATCCCATGGCATCAGGAAGACACAGTTGAGTGGCATATACCTTAGAACTACTTTCCAACTTTGACATGACTTCTATAGCTCTTCCACGAATACAATCATCAGTCAGGAATTCCAGTTGGGAATCTGGAAACGCGTCGAAAAGCATAACCTCAGAGCCTGGGTATCGTTCTTGGATAAATTGTTGACCGCGATCCCTTGCTTTTTTATTCAGGGAATCCCCACAGCTCTCGATGCCACTGATTAGAACAATTCTGCATACAAGCACTCAACATTTCAAGATCCTCATAATTGTATGGACAACTCACAGTGCTTTTGGTGCCATAGTGCCAAAGCTCCAGCCTGCTGACGAGGACCTGGAAAAATCTCGGGTTGTGGTATGGCTGAATTCTTGGCAAAGGAGTTACCGATGTGCGACCACAATGACCGTCTGCACCGCTAGTTTGATTAGTAAGGCTATAAAAGCAGTTTCCAGCAAACCAAAGGAGAAAAACACCGATAACAGTATAAAATCGGTAGAGTGGTTCTCCAGCGGTCGCTTAACAACAGCGCTCTCTTAATAATCAGCAACGCTAGAGACTTCATGCAGACTCTCAGCCGCAGCGTCTAGAGGTTGCTTCTAGTTGGACAATCAATGATTCGAGCGGCGATATGGCGTTTCAATATTGCTGCATCCCCTTGCTGAGTGTGGTGACGTGGCATGGGATCGTATCTCGATCTCAGCCTCATATCGCAGCACATTTCGAGCGTCGCTGGTTGGATCCGAGCCTGCCCTAGAATTCACATGGGGACCATCCAACCTACAGTAAGAATCTAAGACTGAGTGCTCTAAGTGGACAACTTGGATAAAAGTTTAATTTCTTATAAATGTTAATGTAGAACCCGCCTCCCTTAACTTCGATATATCAATGATTGTGTTTGTACTGTACCACCGCACCAAACCACCACATCAAACCACCACACCGAATCACAGCACTCGATCAATCCCCTGTCAGTCTGTCGGGCTTTATTTGGCTTCCGATGAAGGGCCAGGCTGGGGTGCCACTGGCTCAGCCCCAGTACTTCCCGCTGCAGCCGCTCCTGCACCTCCCGTGCCCGTATTTGCTTCCTGCTTTTCCTCCTCGGGGCTCGCAATCTTGTAATAGCTGTCCATTGGGAGCTTTTCCATCTTCTGAAGCTCTTCATCTGTGACGCTAGTAATTTCGTTGTTGTCCACCTGCTTCGTTATGGGAGTAATTGTCACAGGATCAATGATCTTGTCCAAGTCCGTTGTCATTGGCAAGAGGCGTCGCCCATCAGACCACCAGTCCACATCGCTCTTCACGCGCAACTTGGCCACGAAAGGTTCATCCGTGCTACGCCGAAGGAGGACTGCAGCTTGCAGGAAGGACGGGATACCATCTTTCTTGCCCGTATTCTGCTCCATGGACCATGTCACCGCGTTCTCGTCCCCGTTTTTGCCCTTGCTGTAGTGGGTCTCCGTTGTGAGCCTCGCGCTGAACTCCAGGTCTTTCGTATCCTTCAATTCCAATTTGGCGCCGAGGTCGACCCATTCAGGCTTCAGCCCAATGTTGCCCCCTTTGGTAATTTCTCTTTTCCATTTCGATCGGTTGAGGTACCTGTCTTTGTCTGTCGAGGGTGAGACTTTGATCACGGCTGGATCTCGGCTGGATTTCCCCTCTTTGTCGAAGAATTCGAAAGTGATAGAGGCAGACAGATATCGACGTTCGCTGACTTTACTTTTGAACTGGAAGTGAAAGACCAGCAGGGTGCCCTTGAAGGTGCGGCGTTCCCAAATCAGATTTCCGTGATGCAACTCTTTGACGGCAACCTTCATAGTCAGAGGAGACTCTCCGGCACCTGCATTCTGGGTCATAACCAAAATTCGACGAAACTCCTCATCTTCCGGGTTCCTAGTATGGAGGGCGTTGCTTCCACCCTCTGGGTAAAGATCGACGTTGAAGTCCATGATTGATAGCTCTAGAAAGTCTTCGAGTTTAACAATTCAAAATGGCTTGTCAAAATTATCACAATAGATGTGTTAGTAACGACGAAAGGGTTGTTTGCTTTCCCACCCACTAACCAGTGGCTACGAATTTATATTTCGTCTCTGTCCTGTATCAATGCCCTAACGCCTGTCGGGCATGCCGAATATTTGCAGACATTCCGCACAACTGGTCTTATCACATAGCCATACTATTCTGCACTTGGAATAAAAAGCAACTGCAGATCATGTGGGTTGGAGGATAAATCTCCTGCTCCCTGTGGTTGCAAACCAGGCCCCTGAGGCGTCAGATCCAATTAGGATATCTGTGGGACTTATCTAGTTAACATAAGCGAAATCTTTTACGCGGTGATAAGAATATTTCCGGAGCTTCTCTTCCTGCAAGTGGCTTTCAGCTAGTTTTAAGGAGGCTTTTTCACTGGTAGTACAGCTACCAAAAAGCATGCGCTGCTTTTGTCCTGTGGGAGATAGAGAGCAATGAGGATAACTGGTATGTCTCATAGGCTAACTTCGATTTGCTTGGCTAGCTAGCGCACTGCAACTGCACCAGATCGAGCTTCCTGCATCGTGATTGCATGATTGCGGATTGGTCAAATTCACAATCGTCGTCAAGAATATTGAGGCAACTATTTCGCCGCGAACAGGTTGCACCACTCAACCACTATCAACCCGTGCTTGGGTGCCTCCATACAAGAACCTCATGAGGTTGAGGCGCTTTTAATCGGAACCAAATATGGACATCCCCACCACAGCACTCCTTCTGCGGTAATTCCTCACTTGGCCCGCCATTCGCTGCTCCTCTACTGGTGTCGACCTTGTTTCTATTCTACGAATCGCTTCCATGTCACGCATAGACTCCATCTTCTTCGCAACAAGTTAACTCATCACTGTTCACGAAATGCCACCAAAACCACTAAAAAGACCAAACTTGCTTGCTCTGCGTTCCAAGGGTACTAGTAAAGAGAATCAAGGGACTTCTGGAGCAAATACTGCAATCACCGCGGAGGACCTGCTCGAAGCCGCTAGAAAAGTCAATTTCGAGGTCGAAAAGGATATCGTCAAGTTCCAAAAGGATTTCGAACTTGGATTGTCTAACCCAGTAAACAATGAGGCTAAAGAAAAGCCAGCCCTTCACATTCTCGCAGCCTATATCAACAATACGGAGCTCAGTAAATATGAGCAGTTTCTCCGATGGGTTTGCCAAAAGCGCCCAGAACTTCTGCATTGCAAATACTTGTCTTTTCCTCCCATTCATAGCGCCATACAGGCAAAAAACACAGAGTTTATCAGAATTGTTCTAGAGAGTGCGCCTGATTCGAATACACTCTTCACGCCAGCCGATGATAAGAATATGACGTGTCTCCATTTCGCCATCCAAGAGGAGAGCGTACTTAGTGGAGCAATTATCGCGAGAGCTAAGGAGTTGAGAAAGACAGCGGCCAAGGACGATATCAACGTGTTCCTAGCAAAAACATGGAACAAAAAGCAAACCCCGCTCCACTGCGCCGTTGCACAGGCACTGGATGATGAAGAATACGATACCGAGGATACCGAGATTCTGCACCAGACTCAGACTACAATGACAATTCCAGACCCGATTCTGCACGAAGCTTCAATCAGCGATCGCCAGGTTCCTCGTGTGGAAACTCTTTTGGGGTCAGTTCCCAGCGGCCTGGAAGTGCATCGATCACCGGTCCAGACAAACGGGGTCTTGAGAAGGGCTCCAGATTTGTTTCCGGACGAAGCAGTGGCCATTGACTCATCAGCTCTAAAGATTTCCAGAGAGAAGAAGGATCTGGCTCGTTCGACGAGCTTCAAGCCCACGTCAGATGGGCAAGCTAGACACCAAGATATTCCGCGATATCGTGTCGGAGAAACTATCAGGAGCTTGATCGACGCCATGGGGGAAGCTCTGCTCGAAGAGGACATTGACAACAACACTCCGTATCAAGCAATCGTCAAAGAGCTAGAAGGGTCGGTAGGGGAACTTGTAGAAAGCAGCTTCGCAAAAAGGGTAGAAGAAGAAGAGAAGCCTCAGTGCTATCAATATGTTTTACGAACCTTACTCGAAGATCCGAGAGCGAAAATGGTAAGAACATATTGCGTGGAGCAGCTGAGCCGGAAAAATGCTCTAAAAGCATTATACAAGGTCGGAGAAGGCAAGTCTCTCCTAGTATGAGCTCTATTCTAAAGGATTCAAATTTCACCTGTCCCGGGTTAGCATAGTCCAGATACTAACAGCTTTTTAGAGCGTGTTATTGAATTTGACCTCTCTCAGATGCTCTACTCCCCTATTGATGCCGATTTTCTGAATGGGCTTGAAAAGGTTCTACATTTCGAGAATATTCTCAGTTATATTGCACTACCTAGGCTATCCGTTCAAGAGGATAAAGATATGCAGTCGTACCTTGAGGCGATGGAGGAAGTGAACGCCAGGTACGAAAAGCTCCTGTATCCGGAACCAAGTCTTCCTGGTGGAGAAGCGAAAGATGTAGCCCAAGAGAACACGGATCAGAACTTTAAGGCGAAAGGGAAATTTCCCGAGGAGAAAGAAAATTCGGACAAGGAGTAAGTTTAATAACCTCTACAAACAAGAGAACGGAAAATGGGGGAAAGACTCGTGCGGTTATTACGGGAGTCAAAGCTCGGTCACTGACAGCTTAATCCAGGGGCACAGGAACAAAGGGCAAGGGCTTGACGAGCCTTTGCCCGATTTTTAGGTGGCTCAGGAATCTTCACGTCAGAGCCATCATAAAGGTTACGGTAATTGACGATGTCGAACCCTCTCACTCAGACGCAGCTATCGAAAACTGCCTACAGGGCTTCGACATTGAGACATGGAACTGGAAGAAATTCGACATCTGTAGCGAGGTCATCTACAATTCAGCACCAAACGTAAAAGAGGTAATACTGTACTCTTCTGGAAACAATGCGGTGCTTTTGGGCTGGTCGAGCTCGGCGGGTTTGAACAAGCTTCGAAAAGTAAGCGTCCTATATCTGAAACAATGTTCTAGAAGAGATTCAAGAGAGTTTCTACGGCTCTCAGTTCTCGGAACTTACTGACTCTTATCAGCTGAAAAGCGTGTCTATTATCGTTCGAGAGGTAATATTTGAGACATCTTTCCCTTCTTTGCAAGCCTCGCTGGCTGACGTCCCCTTTCTCCATCGAAGGGGCTAGAGTCGACAAATCGAGTAAAGCAGTATATGTGGGAATTCGAACAAGCAATAAGAGGCCACCAAAACTTGAAAAAGATCCAGTTTGGGTGGAAACGAGACGATCCCAAAAACAGCTTTGCCTCCACATTCATCGACAAGGCAATCATTCCAGAGTCGGTGCTATTCCACTATGTTATGCATAATGCTTGCTGATATGAGCTATAGGGACAACCTCTGGCTGGTATACATGAAAAACTTTGCTCAATTCTTGAAGAACGCACAACCTCGCGCCGAGCCAGTCAAAATTGCAATTATCGATGATGGAATTAATACAGCCCTAGGTATCTTTGAAAACAGGATCCACAGTGGCGATTCGTTTTACGATCCGACTTTGGATTCATTTCATGGCCGGCGAGGAGTGTACTATGTGCCTTCTGGACGTCACGGAACGTTGATGGCGCAACTGATCTGCGACATATGTCCAGTAGTCAAGCTGTTTATAGCACAGCTTCAAGCAACCCCAGGCAAGGAGCAACAACGTTCATTCTCAACGCAGTCTGCAGTTGATGTAAGGAAGAAGCCAATCCCCAAAAAGTACTTTTTACAACATTCTAACTTTAATGGAATAGGCTGTCGAATGGGCGGTCGCCCGCAAGGTTGACATCATCTCCATGAGCTGGTCGATCGAGGACGGCCCCGGCACCGGTGCTCTCAACGTCGCCCTCGGCAAAGCCCAAGCAGCCGGAATCCTCATGTTCTGCTCTTGCATCGACAGAGGAGCAAGTGCAGCTGACAACACATATCCAGGAAAATCAAACTGTTGTATCAAAATCGGCGCTGCGACGGCGAGCGGAGAAAAGCTTCCTTGGGTGTCTGGAGACAAAAGCGAATTTTTGCTCCCAGGTGAGAATGTGCAGCCAGCGGAGGCCGATGCATGGTCTCATTCTCAATCGGGCCCATTTGGCAGCTCCATCGCAACGGCTCTCGCTGCGGGCTTAGCAGGAGTACTTCTGTACTGCAACCGATTAATAGGGTGCGAGACAACAGCCTCGACTCAGGATGCTGGCGAAGTAGAGGAACTGAGAGACACAGGTAACATGAGAAATGCGTTTAAAAGTATGGCGCCCCGCGACAACTTCGTCGAGGTACGCAATTCATTGGAGCCCCTGTTCAAAAATCCACAGGATATTGTTTGGAACAAAAAGAAGGCAGGGAGTGGAAAAGTCATGAAAGATCTGGAGCTCTTCATGGCAGGCAGGAAGGGGCTAAGGTAATATGAAATCGGACAGAAAGGATTAATTGATTGATTTATTCATACTCCATTCCAGGCCTGAGGCCTATGCGAGGGTGGTCAAATACTGTAGTTCTTGCTGCTGCTTAAATTCGTGTCTTGTTACTTTAAAGTATTCTCTTTAAATTTAATTATTTTAAAGTTTAAAAAATTTATCTCTTATGTGAGGGCGGTTTCTCGGCGGGGGACTAGAAATACAATAAGTTAATTAACGGGTATATTATTATCTAAAGTATTTTCTGGTCGGGGTCTTTTTAGTCGAAGACCAA